>JACXTT010011571.1_pt1 | contig 11796 bp, 8 predicted proteins | sample 9270951 | NCBI WGS metagenome assembly JACXTT01 (sample SAMN15532306, study PRJNA645909) | rock metagenome | isolation source: weathered quartz diorite | place: Puerto Rico | collected 2017-06-21 | reverse complement strand
CGTTCGATTTCTTCGACGGTGCCGAACAGGCCGTAGGGGCGGATCATCAGGATGAGCACCAGCACCACGAACGGGGCGACCTCTTTCACGCCGCCGCCGAAGATCGGGTCGAGGTAGCCGCCCGAGAGGTTCTCCAGCACGCCGATGATGAGGCCCCCGAGGATCGCCCCCGGAACCGAGTCGAGGCCACCCAGGAGCGCCACCGGGATCACCTTGAGGCCGATCCCGCCCAGCCCCATGTCGATGCCACCCCGGATCGACCCCAGGATGATGCCGCCGACCGCGGAGACGACGGCCGCGATCGCCCAGGCCAGCGCGAAGATCCGCTTCACGGAGACGCCCATCGAGAGGGCCGCCACCTGGTCGAACGCCGTCGCCCGCATCGCCACGCCGGCGGCGGTGAACTTGAAGAAGAGGAAGAAGACGCCGAGGAAGAAGAGCGAGAGCATGAAGCCGTAGAGGTAGCCCTGGGCGATCGGGATCGGCCCCAGGAAGACCGGCTTCGGGGAGAAGAGCTCGGGAAACGGCCGGGTATCGGTACCATAGAAGGGCTGCACGATCGCGCGCAGGACCGAGGCCAGCCCGAACGTGACCATGATGACCGAGATCACCGGCTCGCCGATGAGCGGGCGCAGCACCAGGCGCTCGACCAGCAGCGCCAGCACCACCGCGAAGCCCAGCGTGAGCAGGAACGCCGGGATCGGCGGCACCTGGGCGGCCGTGATTATCGCCAGGCTCGCGTAGGCGCCGATCATCAGGAACTCGCCCTGGGCAAAGTTGATGACGCGGCTCGACTTGTAGATGAGGACGAAGCCCAGGGCCACCATCGCGTAGATGCCGCCGACGACGATGCCGTTGACCACGAGCTGGACGAAAAAGTTCACACGCCGTCTCCGACATTCATCAGCCGCACCGCCGTCCGCACCTTCGCCTCTCGCCCGTCCTCGTAGCGGATGTCCACCTCGACCTTCATCTCCTCGAGGCCCTCGTCGTAGAGCGCTTCGATGATCTCGCGGTAGCGCTGCTCGACGAACGCCCGCCGAACCTTCCGCGTCCGCGTCAGCTCGTCGTCGTCGGCGTCCAGCTCCTTGTAGAGCGACACGAACCGGCGAATCTTCGCCACCTTCGGGAAATCGCGGTTCACGCGCTGGACCTCGTCGACCAGGAGCCGGTAGACCTCGGGCTTCTGGGAGAGATCGATGTACGTCGTGTAGGCGAGCTGCCGGTCCTCCGCCCACTTCCCCACGTTGCCGTAGTCGACGTTGAGGAGCGCGGTCACGTGGGGGCGGCCCTTCCCGATCACCACGGCTTCCCGCACGTAAGGGCTGAACTTGAGCTTGTTCTCCATGAGCTGGGGCGAGAACCTGGAGCCGTCGGCCAGCGTGAGCACGTCCTTCATCCGGTCGATGACGACGAGCTGGCCGTCCTCGTCGACGATGCCGGCATCCCCCGAGTGGAGCCACCCGTCCCGCAGCGTCTCGGCGGTCGCGTCGGCATTCTTGTAGTACCCGAGGAACACCGCCGGGCTCCGGGAGAGGATCTCGCCGGTGTCCGAGATGCGCACATCGGCGCCGGAGAACGGCTCGCCGACCGTCTCGAACTTGATCCGGCCGTCGCGGTGCGCGGTCGACAGCCCCGCGATCTCGGTCTGGCCGTAGGCCTGCTTGAGGTTGACGCCCATCGCGTGGAAGAAGCGGAAGACCTCGGGGCCGAGCGCGGCGCCGCCGGTGTATGCCTGGCGGATCCGCTTGAGCCCCAGCCGGTCGGTCAGCGCCCGGAAGACCAGCCACCAGGCCAGGCGATGGCGAAGTCGCAGCCCAGCCGGCACCGGAAGGCGGCCGAAGCGGCGGTCGGCCACCCGCGACCCCACCCCCATCGCCCATCGGTAGACCCACCGCTTCACGCGCGACGAGTCCTGGATCTTCACCTGGACGGTCGAGCAGAGGTTCTCCCAGATCCGGGGCGGCGAGAACATGAACTGGGGGCCGATCTCGCGGATGTCGGTCTGGACCGTCTCGGGCTCCTCGGGGAAATTCACGGTGAAGCCGACGAACAGCGCCGAGGAGACGGACATCATCTGCTCGCCGATCCAGGGGAGCGGCAGGAAGGAGACGAACTCGTCGGTCGGCAGCATCCGTTCGACCGCCGAGAAGCTCCGCCCCATCTCGACCATGTTCCGGTGCGCCAGCATGGCCCCCTTCGGCGAGCCGGTCGTGCCGGACGTGTAGCAGAGCAGGCAGACGTCGTCCCCCCGGCCGGCGTCCACCTCGGCGTCGAAGGTGCCGGGCTCGCGACGGCCGACGTCCCGGCCGCGGGCCTCGACCTCGGCGAACGCGAGGAGCAGCGGGTCGGTGTAGTGGGCGAGCCCCTTGGGGTCGTCGTAGACGATCCGCTCGAGACCGGGCAGCCGGCTCCGGGCGTCGAGCAGCTTGTCCACCTGCTCCTGGTCCTCGACGGCGACCACGCGGGCGTCCGAGTGGTCGACGATGTAGCGCACCTGGTCGGCCAGGCTGTCCTGGTAGATGCCGACGGCCACGCCGCCCAGGCTCTGGGCAGCCAGTTCGGCGTAGAGCCACTCCGGCCGGTTGTCCCCGATGACGGCGAGCTTGTCTCCGCGACGGAAGCCGAGGTCGCGGAGCCCCAGCGCGAAGTCGCGGACGCGCTCCTGGTAGCGCGCCCAGGTGACGGGCTGCCAGATCCCGAACGCCTTCTCGCGCAGCGCGACCCGCGCCGGCGTCCGGCGCGCGTGCGCGCGGAGGAGCTTCGGGAGGGTGTCCAGGGTCATCGGGCTACCGGCGCCGGCGCGACGTCTTCGCCCAGGTAGGCGCGGATCACGTTCTCGTCCCGGCGCACCTCGTCGGGGCGCCCCTCGGCGATCCTCACGCCGAAGTCCAGCACCCCGACGCGGTGGGAGATGTCCATCACGACGCCCATGTCGTGCTCGATCAGGATGCACGTCACGCCGCGGTGCTCGTTCACGTCGAGGATGAATCGGGCCATGTCCTCCGTCTCCTCGACGTTGAGGCCGGCCATCGGCTCGTCGAGGAGCAGGAGGCGAGGCTGGATGGCCAGCGCCCGGGCCAGCTCGACCCGCTTCTGGAGGCCGTAGGGGAGCGTGCCCACCACCTTCTTCCGGATCCCCTCGATCTCCAGCAGATCGATGATGTCGCGCTCGATCCGCTCGCGGCAGGCGAGCTCCTCCCGGCGGGCCGGCCCCACGTACACGCCGCCGGCCACCAGCCCCGAGCGGAGGTGCGCGTGAGCGCCCAGCTTGATGTTGTCGAGCACCGTCATGCCTCTGAAGAGCGCGATGTTCTGGAACGTGCGGGCGATCCCGAGCGCCGCCCGCCGGTGGGCGGAGACCCGGCTGATGTCACGGCCCTCGAAGAGCACGCGCCCGCGCTGCGGGCGGTACAGGCCCGAGACCACGTTGAAGACCGAGGTCTTCCCCGCCCCGTTCGGCCCGATGACGGCGAAGATCTCGCCCGGGGAGACCGTGAACGAGACGCCGCTGAGCGCCTTGACGCCCCCGAACGCGAGATGCAACTCCTCGAGGGCGAGCAGCGGCCGGGCGCCCTCCGCACCGCTCACTTGGCCGTCTTCCCGATGATGGTTCGTCCCGGGTCGATCTGTTCCCGCAGGATCGACAGCTCGCGCTCGGAGGGCGGCGGCAGCACTTCGACGCGGTCGCCGACCAGCGGGGTCAGCTCCAGGTCGGCGAGCACCGCGGCCACGGTCAGTCCCTCCAGCACGCCGAGGAGCGTCATCTTCCGTGTCGCCTCGTCGAAGCCGAACAGCGCCTTCGACGTCACGACCCGCCACGGCCCCGTGCCGGCCGGCAGCCCCGCCCGCTCCCGAGCGCCGGACGTCCCGTCGAGGTAGCCCGGGGAGGTGACGAAGTCGACGCGCGACACGAACCGGCGGCGCTCGTGCATCATGATCACGATGGTGCGCCAGCAGTAGGAGGCGACCTCGTTGGCGCCGCCGGATCCGGGAAAGCGCTTCTTCGGGTGGCTCCAGTCCTCACCGAGCATCGTCGAGTTGATGTTCCCGTAGAGGTCGATCTGGGTGGCGCCGAGGACGCCGTAGTCGATGAGGCCGAGCTGGGCCTGGGCGAAGATGGTGTTCATGTTCGTCCAGGCGAGCGAGCGGTAACAGTTGGACGGACCACCCATCGTGTTGCGGACGAACGGGGTGAGCGGCGTGGAGCCGATGGCGCCGAACTCGAAGACCTGGACGAGCTGGGGGGCGTGGATGCGCTGGGCCAGGATCGCCGCCACTTGCGGCATGCCGAAGCCGATGAAGGCCGTCTTCTGGTCGTCGAGGAGGCGGGCGCACTGGGCGATCATGAACTCCGCCTCGGTGAAGGGGCGAACCGTCGTGCTCATGCCCCGAAAGCCTGCGGGAGCGCGCCCCGGGACTCAAGCTCATTCTGTCTATCGGGTCGATAGACGCCCCTGATCGGCAGCCGCCCGTCGCTCACGGCGCGTAGCCCTCTTTGATCACGGCCCGCCGCCGGAGGTCCGATAGCTTGCGGAGCCCGACCCTCTGCTCGAGCATCTCCTCGTCGGTGCCGACCGAGTAGACGTACTTCTCGAGGTACTCGCCCAGCCGGCCCTGGCGCTCGAGGCCGAAGTACTCGGCGAAGTGCTCGCCATCCATCTCGTAGACGCCGGGCAGGCCGCCCGGGTAGGCGCCGTAGGGCGCGTACACCACCGCGTCGACCAGGTAGTAGGGGATGGTGGTTCGGCTCGGGTCCTTGCGGATGTCGTCGTGGTCGATGATCTCGTCGGCCGAGACGATCACCTTCCGCGACGCCATGGCGGTCTCCAGCGGCTGCACCCCCGGACCGAAGCAGCGGGCGTTACCGTAGACGTCTGCCTGATGCACGTGGACCAGGCCGACGTCCGGGTTCAGCGCCGGGACGAGCGCGATCGGCTTGCCGGTGAAGGGGTCCCTGATCACCTTGGCGCCCGAGTAGCGCAGCGTGTCGCTGCCGAGGAGCGCCCGCGTCGGCAGGAAAGGCACCCCCATCGCCCCCGCCAGGTGGCGGAGGGTGAGGGTCCCGTTCGTCCACTCCGAGACCCGGACCTCGCCCCGCTCGACGGCCTTGTTCAGGCTGTCGCCCAGCCCCATGAAGCCGACGTCGATCTTCGACACGGCCCCCGCCGCCACCAGCAGCGTCGACTCCATCAGCGTGAACTTCGCGCAGTACCAGAGGTCGCGGCGGCGCTGGCGGATGATCTCGCGGATGAGCGCCAGGGGGCCGCGCGTGTAAGAGGAGAAGTCGAACGAGACGTAGTCGCCGTCCTCGACGAGGCGGCTCACGGCCTCTCGGGCCGTCGTCGTCTTGTCGACGAACTCCCGGCGCTTCCGGTCGCGCATCCAGGCGCGGAGCGCGTCCGGATCGTGGAGGCGGTACTCGCCCACCCCGGAGGCCAGGAGCTCGATCTCGGACAAAGCTCAGGCTCCGCGGCGCCGCGGCCCCGCCCGCCCCGCCACGGCCTCACGCTCGACCCTCACGGGGCGGCGCCGTCACCCCGCGGCCCCGAGTAACCCTGACTTCTGATCTGACAGGTCTCGGAGGGTAACCCGGACTTATGAGTGACCGCGGGGCCGCCGGACGGGCCGCCCCGGCGCCTCGGGTTCGCCTGGAATGTCCGGGCCCACTTGCCCACCAGCGTTGCCATTCATGCGGCCGCTGCCTCGTTGCACGAGCCCGGCGCCGGGCGCCCGCCGGGTGGGATGGGCCGGGCCAGTGAGCCGCCCCGCGGCCGCACCCGTCGCGCCGGACGCCCCGGGTCGTGGCATACTGTGCCCGAGCTGGAGGCCGGGCGCGACGTCCGAGGCGCCTCTGCGGCCTGAGCCCCACGAAGAGGAGGTCGAGGATGGGCTTTCGCGCCGACGAGATCCGCGCCAATCGCGACTACTTCGCCCACAAGCTTCAGGCCGAGAAACAGCGAAACGATGTGCTGAAGGCGGTGGAGGCCGGCACTTTCGACTTCGTGCTCCTCGATACGCGGGGGGCCGAGGCCTTTGCCGGCGGACATGTCCCGGGCGCGTGGTGCTTCACGGCGTCCGAGGTGGATCACCGGGCCGGGCTCCTGCCCAAGGACAGGGAGCTCGTGACCTACTGCTGGGGGCACGACTGACAGCTCTCCGCAAAGGTGGCTCTGCAGTTGGCAGAGCGCGGGTTCTTCGTCAAGGAGATGAACGTGGGTTGGAAGGAGTGGACCTCCAATCGTCATCCAACTCACCAGGGGAAGGCTGAGATCGACGGCGTCCGGTGTAGCTGCAGCAAGTAGCGCCCTTCCCGCATCGCGGGCGGCCGGCATCCCTCCGGCCGCCCCAACCTCCCGCTCAACCGGCGCATCGCGGTAGACGGTACGGATGCTGTATCCCTCGCGCATGGACGGTCGACGGGCAGGCCTTCCCGCCGAGCCTCTCTGGAACCTTGCCGACGAGGTCAGCCGCGCGCCGGCTAGTGTCTACGACACGCGCTTCGGCTTGTTCGCTAGCGCGAGGCGTAACGTGACTAGCGGAACAGGGCCCCGTCGGTGCGCCGGTGGCGATGACTATAAATGAGCGCCCGCGAGCGCGGGTCTGATATCAAAGAAGCAATGGCTACCGCCCAGGCCAAGACGGCAAAGAACGAGCCGAGAATCGCCGTATCCGCCATCGAGATGGGCGCGCGTCAGCGGGAGATCTCGGTTTCCGAGTTCTTTACCAAGAACCGCCACCTGCTCGGCTTCGACAATCCTCGAAAGGCGCTTCTCACCTGCGTCAAGGAAGCCGTCGACAACGCGCTCGATGCATCCGAGGAAGCCGGGCTCCTGCCCGACGTCATCGTCCAGGTGGAAGTCGTGTCGACCAACGGAGCGGCGCCGCCGCCTGCCAGCCAGGCGACCCGCTTCCGCGTCACGGTCGTCGATCACGGCCCCGGAATCGTGCGCCAGCAGATTCCGCCGATCTTCGCCAAGCTATTGTACGGGTCCAAGTTCCATCGCCTGCGCATGAGCCGCGGCCAGCAGGGGATCGGCATCTCGGCCGCCGGCATGTACGCCCAGCTGACGACCGGCAAGCCGGTGCAGATCATCTCTCGCACCAGCCCGAAGGCGGCGGCCCACTACTTCGAAGTCCAGATCGACACCAAGAAGAACGAGCCGAGGATTTTCGAGAGCAAGAAGATCGCCTGGGAGAACCCTCGGGGCACACAGGTGTCGCTCGAGCTCGAGGGTCGCTACCAGAAGGGCCGCGCCTCGGTGGACGAGTATCTCGAGCAGACCGCCATCGCCAATCCACACGTGAAGCTCGTCTACCACACGCCGGAGGGCGACATCCGCGAGTATCCGCGGACGATCCACGCGTTGCCGCCCCAGCCCCGCGAGATCAAGCCGCATCCCTACGGCATCGAGTTCGGCGTGCTCCTGAGAATGCTCCACGACACCAGGAGCCACTCGCTCGCGGGGTTCCTCGCCGGCGACTTCAGCCGGGTCTCCCCCGCTCTTGCCCAGGAGATCTGCCGGACGGCAAAGCTCTCACCGGACGCGCGGTTGCGAAAGATCCACGGCGCCGACACCGAGGCGCTCTACAAGGCGATTCAGTCGACCAAGATCATGGCGCCGCCGTCGAACTGCATCTCGCCCATCGGGGAAACGGCGATCCTTCACGGTCTGTACAGGCAGATCAAAGGAGATTTCTACACGGCGGTGACTCGGCCGCCCGCTGTGTACCGCGGCAATCCGTTCATCATCGAGGCGGGCCTGGCCTACGGCAAGGGGCCGGACCAGGCAGCGGCTACCCCCGAAGCGCCCGGGGTCCCGCTCGCCGAGGGCGAGCAGCGCGAGGCCGACGACGAGTTGGCCCGCGTCATTCGCTACGCCAACCGTGTCCCGCTGCTCTACCAGCAGTCGGCCTGCGCGACATTCAAGGCCGTGCTCGAGACCGACTGGCGGAATTATGGCGTTGCCCAATCCCGTGGCGCGCTCCCGGCCGGCCCCATGGTGGTGTTCGTCCACATGGCTTCGGTTTGGGTACCGTTCACCAGCGAGTCCAAGGAAGCGATCGCCGATTACGATGAGATCCGCAAGGAGATCAAGCTCGCGCTGCAAGAGTGCGGGCGCCGGCTCGGGGTGTTCTTGCGGCGGCGCGAGCGGGCCAGGACCGAGTTTCGCCGTCGCAACATCTTCGAACTGTACATCGAAGAGGTCGCCGAGGCGTGCGCCCGTCTGAAGGGCGGTAAGTTGGCCAAGGAGAAGCTCAAGGGCCAGTTGCAGAAGATCGCCATGAAGCGGACCGGCGGTACCAGGACCGACGAGATCCTGGGCTTCGACAACGGTCCGGACGGTCTGCCTCACTCGATCATCGTCACGGCCGAAGGGGCCGCAGGGGAGGCCCCAATGTTGCCCGGCGTCGAGCGGAACGATGTGGCGCCGCCGAACGGCGCAGCGCCGTCGGAAGAGTCCCTGGTGGCGACGGATAGCCCGGCGGCCGCGCGGCGGCAGCGCAAGGGCGAGCCGGCCCCGCGGAAGGGTGAGCCGAGCCGGCCCGGTCGACCAAGGCGGCCAAGCGCCAGACCAAGAGGGTCGAGCGCAGCACCAAGACGGTAAAGCGCGAGACGAGATAGCGAGAAACATGGCACGAGCCAAGATCAGAAGCCCGGGAGCGGTTTTGAGGAAGCTCGTCGGCGTGGCCGACGCCGTGGTCGCGGCCGCCGAGCGCGGTAAGGACCCCACGTTAGCCATCCCCGTGCGTAGTCTCGCCAACATCAGCTTCAACGGGAAGCGCGGCATCATCGAGATGGGCAAGCGAAAGCAGGCGCGCACGTTCTTCAACGTCGGGATGGCGAAGAAGTTCATGCAGACGGTGCTGGTCGCCGATGCTCTGTCCGAGCTGCAGCGGGCAGGCCTCACGACCTCGCTGCGCGAGATCTACTACCGCACCAAGCACACGATGAAGGGCTCGCACGAAAACACGTTCGACGGCCAGAACGAGTCCGACCCGCTGATCGAGGACCTCGAGGTCGCGCTGTCGGCGCTTCGCGAGGAGCTCCACGTGCGCGCCGAGAACGCCGGCAGTGTCGTGGGGCCGCTCGTGCTCGGCGACGACGGCGACCGGGTCGACTGCGCCCGCCTGGGCAAAGGCGGCTACTCCGTGCCCTCCATCGTCGAGCCCGAATACGTCGAGATCCGGCGATGTACGGCGGATTTCGTGCTGCTCGTCGAGAAGGGCACCCAGTGGAACCGCCTCTCCGAGGACAAGTTCTGGCGTCGGTACAACTGCGTCCTCCTGACCGGCAACGGCCAGCCGCCCCGCGGCGTCCGGCGCCTCGCGCGTCGCCTGCACGAGGAATACAAGCTTCCGGTGTATGTCCTCGTCGACAACGACCCGTGGGGCTACTACATCTACTCGGTCGTCAAGCAGGGATCGATAAATCTCGCGTTCGAGAGCGAGCGGATGGCGATCCCGAAGGCCAAGTTCCTCGGCCTCTCCAGCACCGATCCCGATCGCTACGGCCTCCCGCGCAATGTCGGCATCAAGCTCAACGACAAGGACGTCGGCCGGGCCAAGGAGTTGCTCAGGTACCTCTGGTTCCAGAAGAAGGGCTGGCAGGACGAGATCAAGCGTATGCTCGCGACCGGTCTCAAGTACGAGCTCGACGCGCTGGCCAACAAGGACTTCCGCTATCTGACGAAGACCTACCTCCCGAGCAAGCTCAAGGAGAGAGACTGGCTGGATTAGCGGCCGGCTCGAGCAAGGCCTGAGCTTAGCGGCGAGAAAGGCTCAAGCAGTGCCAGCTGCCCCCCCTGAGTCTGCTTGACGCCCCGGGCGAAGGCGTGCTCTATTCCGCCTACCCTCTTCCGGGTGGAGGGGTTGGCATTGCTGACGAGACGAGAGAAGCCACCCGCGTAGACCGGGGCAACGCGGGCCGGCAGCCCGCGCCGTCGGAGAAGGCTCGTGATGAGACTCGCCGGAAAGGTAGCGCTGATCAGCGGCGGCGCCCGAGGGATGGGCGCCGTCGAGGCTCGCCTCTTCGCGCAGGAAGGGGCGAAGGTCGTCATCGCCGACATCCTGGAAGCGGACGGGCGAGCGGTCGAGACGGAGATCCGGTCGGCCGGCGGACAGGCACTCTTCGTCGGCCTCGACGTCACGCGCGAGTCCGACTGGAGGGAGGCCGTGGGCGCCGCGGTCGGCCGCTTCGGCAAGCTGGACGTCCTCGTCAACAACGCCGGCGTCGGGGGAAGCGGACGTGTGGAGGACACCACGGCTGAGGCGTGGGACCGGGTGATGGACGTGAACGCCAAGGGTGTGTTCCTCGGCACCAGGGCCGCGATCCCGCCCATGCGGCGGGCCGGCGGCGGGTCCATCGTCAACATCTCCTCCCAGCTCGGGCTGGTCGGCATGGACAGCAGCAGCCCGCAGTACCAGGCGTCGAAGGGTGCGGTGCGGCTGCTCACGAAGCTGACGGCGATCCAGTACGCCAAGGAGCGCATCCGCGCCAATTCCGTCCACCCCGGCCCCATTGTGACGCCGATGACCGAGCGACGCCGGAGCGACCCGGAGCAGTACGCGCTCATGGTGTCGCGGATCCCTCTGGGCCGGTACGGCCTGCCCGAGGAGGTGGCGTACGGTGTCCTGTACCTGGCCTCCGACGAGTCGTCCTTCGTCACGGGCAGCGAGCTGGTGATCGACGGAGGCTGGACCGCCCAATAGGCCGACATCAACGTCGCGGGCAGGGCGCTGAAGCGCTTGGTCGTCGAGACGGAGCCCAGCGGCTGAGGACGCCCCATCACTGCCGGCACCACGCAGTCACGGGGAAGAGCCAGGTGTTCAGCCCGTCGACGTCCCCGAGCCGCGGGGGGTTCCCGATCAGAGCGGCCTCGCGAATCGCGGGTCGAGCGCGTCACGCAACCCGTCACCGAGAAGGTTGACCGCCAGGACGGTGGCGGACAGGAACAGACCTGGAAACAGAATGACGTGGAAGGCGACCTGAAAGACGCTGCGCCCTTCCGCCAGGATGTTGCCCCAGCTGGGAATGGTGGGCGGCGTGCCCGCCCCGATGAAGGACAGGACGGCCTCGATGATCATGGCCGAGGCGAAGATGTAGGTGCCTTGGACCATCAACGGGGCGGCCGTGTTCGGCAGGATGTGCCTGACAAGGGTTCTCGGGATGCTGGTCCCGCACGCCTCCGCCGCTTCGACGAAGGATTGCTCGCGCAGCGACAGCACCAAGCTGCGCACCAACCGAACGACCCGTGGCACCTCGGCGATGGTGACCGCGGCGATCACATTGCCCACGCCGGCCCGGGTCAGCGTCATCAGGGCAATGGCCAGCAGGACGGGCGGGATCGACATGAGGCCATCCATCACACGCATGACGATCGCGTCCAGGGCCCGCAGGTGGCCGGTCACCAATCCGACGACCAGCCCGATGAGCCCGCTCAGCACGGCGACGCTGATTCCGACGCCGAGTGAGATCCGGGCGCCGTAGATCGTGCGGCTGTAGACGTCGCGACCCAGCATGTCGGTGCCAAACCCGTGCAGGAACGATGGGCCGCGGAGCCGCTGGATCGGCGACAGCGCCTGGGGATCGACGGTACCGAGCCATGGCGCGAGCACGGCCATCATCGCCCTGGCCACGAGCACTCCCGCCCCAGCCACGGCCCGGCGGTTGCCCCGCATCCTGTCCGCGCCGCCCCCCCGGCCCCAGGGCCCCAGGTCCCGCGGCCCGGCCCCCGCCCCCGCCCGCCCCCCCCACCCGCAACCCCCGACCCACGGGCCCCCACCCCCCCCCCC
>JACXTT010011570.1_pt1 | contig 11796 bp, 16 predicted proteins | sample 9270951 | NCBI WGS metagenome assembly JACXTT01 (sample SAMN15532306, study PRJNA645909) | rock metagenome | isolation source: weathered quartz diorite | place: Puerto Rico | collected 2017-06-21 | reverse complement strand
GCAAACTCAACTTGGAGAGATGATGAAACGGTTTCTGGAATGGATGCGCAAGTCGGCCCCGGAGGAGAAGGTAGAGGCGGCAAAGCTCGCGGACACCGCGCCACACATGTTGCGTCTCATGGCCTACGAGATGGAGGGCAAGAAGCACGGCCGCATTGCCAGCCCTGAACTTGCGGGGCGTGTCGAGGACGCCATTAGCAAGATCAATGAGCGCCCCCGGCACAAGACGCTGCCTAGCGTAGATCGCGGCGATCTCAACCCGACGTGCAAGGAATGCAAATACTTCAAGGCATGTAAAAAATAGCTTGCGGGTTTGTATAGCAGTTGCTATATTGCCTTCACCGAAGCCGCAGCGGAATCTGCGGCACCATAAGGAGAAATTCATGAAGGTCATTCACTTTGCAGCAATCGCAGCACTTGTCATGTCCGCGTCGGCGCACGCCGCGCAGACCAATACGGGTTGCCAAGGCAACTGCCCGACTACCGGGGCCGGTGTCGGAGACATCACCACGCAAGGAGGCGCAGGTGGTAATGCATATGGTGGGCAAGGCGGCAGCAGCAACGCTGTCAGCGTGGGTACTGGTGTCGGTTTTGGTGGCACTGGCGGTAGCGGTGGCGCTGGTGGTGCCGGTGGCAGCGGCGGTACAGGCGGCGCAGTGGTCGGCTCGGGCAATTCGTCGTCTTCGTCAGCAGTGAACGGCTCGGGCAACAGCTCCAACCGCAATACGCTCGGCCAGGGGCAACACCAGACCGCAACCGGAGGCGCGGTCAACGGTTCGGGTAATGCGTCGCAGTCGAGCCTCAACGACAATGCCAGCTCTGCGGCCGGAAACACGACGCACGTGTCGGTACAAGGCGATACCGTCTCGTACCAGGCTGCGCGCATTCCTGTGGCCACCGCGTATGCGCCGAACATCGCGCCGACTGCGCTGTGCAAGTTCGGGGTATCCGGCGGCGGCCAGGGGATGACCTTCGGGTTTAGCGTGGGCGTCTCGATCACGGACGACAACTGCATGCTGCTGGAGCAAGTGCGCACAGTGTCTGTGATCCTCGGACAGAAGGAGATCGCGCAGGAGATGATGATGGCTGTCCCGGCCTACGCTGACGCAGTGAAGCGCATGCAAGGTGCCAAGAGCGGGCCCGCCGACGACGTGAAGCCGGTATCCGTGGCCGCAAAGCCGGAATACACGGACCCGATCGTGCGTTCGCGCCTGGGTTTGCCGCCGTTGAGGTAATCCACTTCGCCCGCTACGGCGGGCCGAATATCACGCCGATCCCAAAGCAGAAGGAGGCATCATGACGAAGTGCGAATGCGTGTACGCGACCGCAGAGAATACCCCGGCTGTGCGCTCGGGCCATGAGATGGGCGGCTATCTCAAGGCGGAGTGCGAAACCTGCCGCACTGCCCGGCAGCAGGGCGCGCTGTCGGATGAGGAAATCATCGCCGCCGTTGATGCAGCAGCACGCAAAGACCCGGAGGCAATGTTCCGCCCCGGTACCGTTTCATACGCCTTGACTACAACCGAATTTGTAGCGCTGTTCCGCGATTTGCTCTCCCGCGCATCATCTCCACAAGGGCAGCAAGGCGCGAAACTACGCGCTCAGATGACCGAAGATAGCCTGCTGGTACGAGAGCACCGTAAATTGCAGCAAGGCGCGCTGTCGGAAGATGCGCATCAGGCATTGGAGGCCGCGCGGACGTTCATCATCAATGGCACGGCGCTTGGCTATATCCGCATGCCGGATTCTGATTGCCCTGATCCAGCGCACAACACGCTGCCACTAATCGAACGCGTCCTCTCCCGCGCCTCGTCCCCGCGTGCGGAGGCGCAAGCCGTGCCGGAGTTCATCAAGCATGTCGCGTGGCTGACAGTCTGCCTGCGCACTGAACTGGATCGGTTGGACGCCGAGGCGCTCCAAGCGTTGGACTCGGTGGAAGGAGATCTGGCCGCTATGCGCGCCACAGATGGAGGCAAGAATGGTTAAAAGCTGGATGGAATACTGGCAGTGGCTCCCAAAGAAGCTCGCCGCCGCTGAGGCGCCCAACACAGATACCTGAGCTATACTGAATCTGCATCTCACTCCTTGCTGCTTCTAGCCCGCCTCGTGCGGGCTTTTCTTTTGGTGGCATCTGACCTATAGTGTCCGAACCTGTCCAAGGAGAAGGGAGAATGCTACTCACCATAAAGGACGTGCTGGATCTCACGCAGATCCCGCGGTCCACACTTTACCTGCTGATGCAGCGGGGCGAATTTCCGCGCGGGTTCATCGTCGGGCGCCAGGCGCGATGGGACCAGAAGACCGTTGACCAGTGGGTTGAATCCAAGAAAACGGAATGCGAGGCAGGCCGATGATAGCCGCCCTTTACGTAGAGACTAATGGCGCCTACTTTGGTATTCCAGGCGTTGTTCCTTGGGATGAATCGGCAGACGCCCGAAAGTACACGGGACCTCATGCTGTGGTGGCGCACCCTCCTTGCCAAAGGTGGGGAAGATATTGGCACGGCGCCCCCAACCGACCGCATCAATACCGCCTCGGGGAAGATGGCGGGTGTTTTGCTTCCGCACTCACCTCAGTCCGGAACTACACCGGCATCCTGGAACATCCGGCGCACTCCCACGCCTGGAATTTTTTCGGTCTGAGAACCCCCTCGAAGCGCGGTGGCTGGGTGAAATCTGATGATTTCGGCGGATGGACTTGCCACGTGGAGCAAGGGCACTACGGGCATGTGAGTCGCAAGGCTACTTGGTTGTACGCAGTCGGTGTTCCGCTCCCGGACCTTGCGTGGGGGCCTTGTGCGCAACGTATTCACCCGGTGGCGCTAGCCAAACACGGTTACGAGAAGGCGCGACGGATCGGCATGATGGCGATGATCGGAGGAAAAGACAAAACCCGGCTCAGAAACGCCACACCGCCTGAATTTCGAGACTTGTTGCTGGCCATCGCGTCTAGTGCTTTCGACCTGACATGACCCAATACCTGAAACAGTACGGCGAGCGCCTAGCGGAGCTGGGCTACCGCATCGTCCCCTTGCCGCCGGGCAGCAAGGGGCCTCACAAGAAGAACTGGCAGAAGCTGAACGCGGACCCCGACCAGGTGCGCCGCTGGTACCTGAACGGCTCCGCGAACGACGGCATTGGCATCCTGGCTGCCACCACGCCCGCGATCGATGTGGACGTGCTGGACCCGGTGATCGCACAGCGCATGTCAGACGAGATCGACCGTATCTTCGCCGGCCAGGCGCTGATGACGCGCACCGGCCTCGCGCCCAAGTTCCTGATCCCGTTCCGATCCGATACCCCGTTCCGCAAGATCACCTCCACCACCTACACGGATGGCAAGCATGACCACCGAATCGAAATCCTCGGAGACGGCCAGCAGTGGGTCGCCTACCACACTCACCCGACCACTGGGAAGCCCTACGAATGGTTCGACGGGGTATCCGACGATGGCATCCGCTCGGTACCTCCGGAAGACCTGCCTCTACTCACCGAACCACTCGCCCGCTTGGTGGTTGACGCATTCGAGCGCATTGCGGCCGAAGAAGTACAGGCAGGCCGCTGGTCTCGCAAGTCTGCGCAGAAGCCGGACCAGCCTCGCGAGCCTGTGGATGATCCGTTCGCCCAGCATGCCGCCCCTACCGGCGTGGACGTGGGGGCTTTGATCGCCCGAATCCCGAATGATGACTGCGACTACGAGCGGTGGTTCACCGTGCTGGCCGCCGTGCACCACGAGACGCGGGGGAAGGGGCGGGAGATCGCCTACCAGTGGAGTACCCGGTCAGGCAAGCACACCGATGAGCGCTTCGACACGACCTGGAACAGCTTCGGGCGCAATGCGGGCCGGCCCATCACGTTGCGCACCCTCCTTAAGGAGTATCCGGGGATCCGCCAGCCTCCGAAGGCGGACCCGAAAGAGCGGCTAGCTATCCACAAGTGGGCGGATTACCAGATAGGGTTCGAATCTCTCCCTTGGCTCATCGACGATGTGCTGCCCCAAGCGGAGTTCGGCATCCTGTTCGGCGCTTCCGGTTCCGGCAAGACGTTCTTCGCGCTGGACATGGCCTGTCGCATCGCCCGCGGGCAGCGGTGGCGAGGGCATGACAGCACGCGTTCGCGTGTCGTCTATCTGGCTGCGGAAGCCGGCGAAGGCATCAAGAAGCGGATGTGCGCCTTTGACCTGGAATACGGCACGTCCGAAGACAACCCGGATATTCTCGCTGGCGTGCCTGACTTAATGACCATGGAGGACGCCGCATATATCAACCAGATAATCGGACGCGCCGGCCTGATCATTATCGACACCATGGCCGCTAGCCAGACGGGGGAGGAAAACAGTTCCAAGGACATGGGTTTGTTCATTACGCACTGCAAAGCCATTAGTGCGCAGACTGGCGCCATGGTGCTCGCCGTCCACCACACGGGCAAGGACGACACCAAGGGCGCCCGGGGCTCCTCTGCTCTCTACGCCGCCGCCGATGTCGTGCTGGAGGTCTACAAGACGAAGGAAGGCAACGCCGTCCAGGTGGTGAAGCAGAAGGACGGCGAAACCGGCAAAGCCTACGGTTTCAAACTCGATCAGATCCATGTGGGATCGACGCCAGCGGGCAAGCACATCACCAGTTGCGTGGTCGTGCCGATGGACGACGTGCCGACCAAGAAGACGGAAAACGGAGGCGACTTCGAGACGAGCAAATTGTACGTAACGGCGCGCGCCTACCTGGCCACGCTGCTCGACATGACAGAAGGAGAGCCTGTGAACGTGCTTTTAGATGACTTTTACAGCACTTTAGAACTCTCCGTCAAAGGGGAGGGGAAGCGGTTCCGGAAAAGCGATGCTGCGAAGACGGTGGAGAGTTTGGAGCGGAGAGGTAAGGTTGCCCGCGAAGGCCCGTGGATTAAGCCTTTGCGGTAGATTGACGGAGAGTGCGGAGAGTTGACGGAGAGTTCTGCGGAGAGTACGGGCAAAATTGACGGAGAGTGCGGAGGTGTCTATAGACCTCCGCAACTCTCCGCAAGCCTGATGTTTGATTTTTAAGAGGATACTTAATTATGCTGATACAAGTGACTAACAGGCTATCCAACGCGAAAATGCTGATAAATACCAGCTCGGTGTTTCTTGTGGTAGAGACGGCGGAGGGATCAAATGTGTTTTTTGACAGAAGATCCTTGGGTGACTTGTGGGGTGAAGGTTTCAAGCCCTTGAAGATCCACGAGAACCTGAACAAGCTGCTCGCGCAGATTCCGGCATGAGAAAAGATCACGTGCTGTGCAGTCACTGTGGCAAGGAGTTCGCGATGGGGTTGGTGGAGCTTTCCCGGTTGCGGGGTCCGGTTTTGTGCCCGGAGCACCAGAAGGAGTTGCAGACTATGCGCTGGAAGAAGAGATGCGCTGGCAAGGAGGCACAGGAAGGGGATAAATCGGGCGCAGGCTGCGTTAAACCACCGGGGGATAGGGTTGGGTAGCTACCAAGTAAGAACGGCGCTCAGAGCGCCGTTTTTCGTTAGTGGAGGAGGGTGATGCGAAAGGCGATTTCGGGGCTCAGGCGCTCGATGGTGCCGGCCTCCAGGTTGAACCAGCGCTCCAGGTGCTCGACCGCGGTTTCGTGAGTCGGGATTCTGTCACCGACATAATGGGCCAGAAAATCACCGTTCGCGTCCAGGATCACGTAATTCATAGCAGGGTTATCTCTGAGTAGGGGACGGTGCGGACATATTCCATATGCTCGCGTAATTGGTTTTCATGTGGGAAAAAGCGGTATTCGAGGTAAGCGGTTTCCAACAAAATGATGACGTGTCGCATGGCAGGCTCCCGAAATGGGATTTTAGTATAGCTATTGCTATACGGAACGCAAGCGACTTCTAAGATACGGATGTTGCATGCGAGCAGCGAATGCAACAGTTGCATACAATCCGCGCGAATGAGAAGGCTCTCAACTTTCCAATCGTGTCAAGGTTAGGAGATAGGGATTTAGTGGCACTTCGACCCCTTCTGCGAGCCTCCGCCACACGCACGGCGCGTCAGATGCAACTCAGTTGCATTACCAAACCCCTATCAGCGTGTTCGCCTGCCGAATTCCCTTTAGAATCAATGACTTACCGACGATGCGCGCAGAATCACCATTATGTTAAATGCGGCCTGCAACGTGGTGTACTCTGCACAAAGTGATCGATACTTCTCATATTGTGTGATGTATTTTGCACTTTGTGCCTACTTTTTGAGCAACTCTGGGACCCACCCGGGGTGGACGGACGGAGCCTTGAAAGTTGGAGACCCAATCTCCAAACCGCGCGCTCAAAAAACACGCACCGAAGAACTTGCGGTGGAATGCGAGTTCGCGAACCACGCACGCCGCACTACAATCTGTTTGCCCCCTGCGCGACAAACTGAGAAAAAGCATATGGCACCCGAATATGAGGCTTTCCTTGATGGTGTTCGGCGCGACCCGGACGCGATTCACGCGCCGACGCCGGAGGCGGATCGGCACTGGCACGAGCATCTGCTGGACACCAGGTCCTACCGCGCGATGTGCGACGAGAGGTTCGGCGGACGGTTCCTGCACCACGTTCCGGCGGGCAACGGCAATCCGTACTGCGCCGCGCAACTGGGAGACTGATCATGGCCGGACGACTGAAGGCGATCGGATATGACAATCCTGCGATGCCGTTCAAGATGGCGGTGGGCCTGGGCATGGTGCCGGGGTGCACGCGCGTGACGGCGCTGGGCCACAACCCGAACATAGGGGCTGCGGCGGCGGCGGACGTATGGGAGGGCGGAGGTGACTACCCGTTCCTGGCGGCCGCGTCGCAACTGGAGGTGGTAAGCGGGTCGGCGGCGGATACGGGGGCGGGCACCGGCGCGCGCACCGTGCTGGTGAGCGGCCTGGACGCGAACTACAACGTGATCAGTGAGACGCTGACGATGAACGGTACGACGCCAGTGCCGACGGTACGGAGTTACCTGCGCGTGAATGTGCTCACGACGGTGACCTCGGGCAGTGGGCACGTGAATGCGGGGGATATCACCTTGCGCGTGGTGAGCGCGGGGGCCACGCAGAGCATTGCGCGGGCCGGGGACGGGTTTGGGCGCAGCGGGGTGTTGACGGTGCCGGCCGGGTTCACGCTGTTCATTGATTCGGAGGTGTTCACGGTCAAGAGCCCCGGAGGCGCGAATGTGAACGCCGCGGTGTTCGGCACGCAGCTCATCTCGAGCAGTGGGAACCGGCGCGTTCCGCTGCAGTTCCAGGTAACGTCCCAGGTGCCTTACCGGCATGAGGCCCAGTTGGGGATCGTGCTGACAGAGAAGTCGGATGTGACGATGCGGGTGACGACGACCAGCCAGGCTGGCACGGACGTGACGGCGGCGTTCGAGGCGATTCAGGTCGACAACCTGCTGTTGAGCTAAGGGAGACGACCACGACGCAGAGCGCGAGCGCCAACGGGTATCTCCTGTAGAGGGACTTGGTATATAGTGCGTGCGGGGGCCCTTGCGACGGGGGCGCCCCGGCCTGGCCCCACGTTACGGGGCCTCCTTCACCCGTCGAGTCCATGTCCGCTCTCTCCAACGGCGCCGCGCTACGCGCCATCAGCGAGGACCGCGCTTTAGGCGCGGCCATGTGCTTTCCCCACCGCCACCCGCAGGCAAGCCCCGGTTGCCACGTAGAAATCATGGACGCGTGGCGCAGCCAGGACGAGTTCGTGCTGATCGAGATGTTCCGGGAGGGGGGCAAGAGCACGCTGTCGGAGGAGTTCCTGCTGCTGGAGGCGTGCTTCGGCAACTTCGGCTACTGCATCATCCTGGGCGAGACGTACACCAAGGCGTGCCAGCGCCTGGAGGCGGTGAAGCACGAGGCGGCGCGGAACATGAAGCTGCAGACGCTGTTCGGGCGGCTCAAGCAAGCCGGCCGGCTGTGGAACGAGCACCAGTTCGAGCTTCCTAACGGGGTGCTGCTGGAGGCGCATGGCTGGGAGGAGGAACTGCGCGGGTTCAAGTGGCACGACCTGCGGCCCGACCGGGCCTACCTGGACGACATCGAGAACAAGGAGCGGGTGAAGGACGCGAAGCAGGTGGATGCTTCCATGAAGAAGCTCTACCTGGAATTGATGCCGGCGATGGACAAGGTGAAGGGGAAGATCCGGGTGACAGGCACCCCACTGGCCGAGGACTGCATGATCACCCGGCTGCGCGCGTCGCCCGACTGGACTTGCCTGAGCTTCCCCATCTGCCAGGGTGACATCGATGATCCGGCGGCGGTAGCCACCTGGCCGGAACGCTACCCGATGGACTGGATTCGCAAGAAGCGCGATCAGGCCGAGCGCGCGGGGCAGTTGCGCGGGTTCCTGCAGGAGTACATGCTGCAGGCCATCGGATCCGCCGACAAGCCGTTCGAGGAGGAGCACCTTCGTGAAATCGCACTCGATCCCGCCCCCTGGGCGCCCAAGACCGTCATTACCGACCCTGCCCGAACTACTGATATCGCAAGCTCTGATCAGTCCGGCCGTGTTGTTGTGTCCAGGGTGGGTACTCGCATTTACGTGCATGAGTCTGTGGGCGCCTTCTGGAAGCCGGATGAAGTAATCGCGGACGCATTCGACACGTCACGCCGATGGAACGACGCGCAGGTGGCGATGGAGAAGAACTCACTGGATGACTGGATGATGCAGCCCATGCGCGCGGAGATGCTGCGCCGCGGAGTGGGCCTGGCGCTGAAGGCGGTGACCGCGCCACAGGACCGGAGCAAGGAACAGTTCATCCTCGGCATGCAACCGTTCTTTCAGGCCGGCGACGTGGTGCTGGTCGGGGGCCGGGGGCAGCACCCGCAACTGGTGGCGCAGATCCTGAACTTCCCGGCGGGCAAGCGCGACATCCTGAACGCGCTGGCGTACTTCCAGCGCATCTACAGTGGCGTGCCGGTCTACGAGGACTTCGGGCAGTACCACCAGGTCGAGGGGTACGAGCCCTCGCAGCGTGATCCGCTCATGGTGGCGTTCAATGCGTCGAACTCGGAAACGACTACAGCGCTCCTGGCGGTGGAGGGGGAGCGCGTGGTGGTGGTCGCGGACTGGGTTTCGCCGCTGACGCCCGCGCAGGCGGTGCCCGACGTGATGCAACTGGTCAGGGCGGCGTTCCCGCAGGCGCGGGTGCGCGCATGGATGCCGGCCGAGATGATGGACAACCGGGAGCGCACCCCACTGGCTGCCGCCATGCAGCATGCGCGGATCGTGCCGCAGCGGGGTGCCTACATTAATATGTCGCGCGGCGCGCTGGCCCCGCTCATGCGCACCGAATTGCGCGGCAAGCGCCTGTTCCTGGTGGATAGCCAGGCGCGGCACACGCTCAACGCCCTGGCCGGCGGGTACAACTATCCGACTGGCAAGGACGGGCGGCAGATGCCCGAGCCGGAGCGCGGCCCCCATCGCACCCTGGTGGAGGGGATAGAATCCGCGGTGTCGGCGATTTCCACTTACGGCACGGATGCCTTGCCAGATGGCATGTCATCTGCTATCAATCCGCAAGGTGCAACGTACCTGACTTCACTTCCCCGGAGAAAGTAAATGGCAATCGAACGCGGCAAGAATCATCACAAGGCTCCCTCGCAGAACCCGACCGATTTTTACAAGGGCAAGACCCAGGGCGGTCCCCACGGCAAGCCGGAGAAGGTGCCCGAGCGCCTGTCCGGCGGCCCGATGCGCGAGAAGTTGTCCAAGCCGGGGCTCTGATCATGCCGGAAGAAAAGAAGGGACGCATGTCCCGCGTCTATTCGGCACCCAAGACCGGCAGCAAGATGCCGGAACGCGGCTCGCGGACTTCGACGCACAAAGAGCGTACGAAGGAGCAGCCCAAGCACGCGCCGAAAAAACGCATGGGGTACTGACATGGCGTACAAGAGCCACCACAAGGACGGAGGCACGACCTCCGAGTCCAAGGACGTGTCGGAATTCTTCGGGAAGACGAAAAAGCGGCCCGAAGCCGACACGAAGCCCCCGCGTACGCCGCGTGACCGCAACACCGGTTCGAAGCTCGTTCAGAAGCTCAAGGGCAAGGTAATCGGCTGATGGCCCGCAAAAAGAAGCAGGACGCACCCAAGGAAGAATCGGCAGCGGTCGAGGAAATCTCGTCGCTGTCGATCGACGCCGAGCGCCTGGGCGAGAAGCTGGAGAACTGGGCGGATGATATTTCCTCGGACGCCTACGGCGACGCCACCAAGCTCTACCCGAAGATCCTGAAATGCTACGAAAACAAGCAGCAGCAGGGCGATCGGATCGAGGAATACTGGAACATCTACAACGCGCAGCCGGATGAGAACCAGCAGTACTCGGGTAACTCCCAGTGCTACATCCCGGCGGTGCGTGACTCGATCAACGCGCGCATGAAGCGCACGCTGGCGAACCTGTTCCCGGCCAACCACAAGCACGTGGACGCCGTGGGGTCTTCCGGGGATCCGTGTTTCGCGCAGATCAGCCTGCTGGAGCACTACATCCGACAGACGAACCTGAAGGACATCGTGCGCGCGGACCTGATCGCGGGCGACGTGACCGGCCAGTGGAACCTGTATGTGGACTGGACGAAGTGCACCCGCAAGGTGCGCCAGCTCATCCAGCAACCGCCGATCCTCTCGGATGAGGAAGCCGGCGTGGAAGTGGAGGACGTGACGGTCGAAGAGGAATGGACCGAGCACGAGGAAACCGTGATCGAGGAAGGCCCGGAAATCGTGCCGTTCGCAACCGAAGACCTGGCCGTCTACCCGCCGACCTGTCAAGACTTGCAGAAGGCCACCGCCACGGCGATCCGCCTGCGCCTGTCCAAGGAAGCGCTGCAGCAATTTGTCGACGAGGGTGTCTTCGTCGGGCGCAGTGCCAAGGAAATCATCGACCTGGTGAGCCAGCCGGACGGCGGGCGCCAGAAAGCCGTACCCCAGAAGAAGCGAACCGCCGACGCCGGCGTACGCACCGAAGGCACCTACAAGTACGCACTGATCTATGAAGTCCATACCGACCTCGTGCTCGATGAAGCACGCGGCAAGGAACCCGTTTTCGTCTACTTCGCCGGTCCTGACGAAGTTCTTGGCATTATCCGCAACCCATTTTGGTGTGGAAAACGCCCCATCATCTCCGCTCCCATCGAGCGTATCCAGGGCTCCTTCTTCGGCATCTCCAAGATCGAGGCTGTCAAGTACCTGCAGTGGAACCTGAACGACTACTGGAACATGGGCCAGGACTCGGCGCAGTACGCGCTGCTGCCCATCGTCATGACGGACCCGCTGGCAAACCCGAACTACCAGTCAATGGTGATGGGGCTGGCCGCGGTGTGGCTGACGAACCCGAACAGTACGAAGTTTGCCCAGTTCCCGGCCATCTATAAGGACGCCGTGGCGCTGTGCCAGGCGATCAAGAGCCAGATCAACGAGTCGATGGATGTGAACGACGCCATGCTCGGGCGCATGCCGGCGGGGCGCAAGAACAGTCAGCAGGTTGCGGCGATGGCGCAGGAGCAGCAGCTCAACATCAACTACAATGCGACGCGGTACGAGGAAGTGATGCTCTGCCCGCTACTGGAGTGGATGTTCGAACTTGACCGCCAGTTCCGCACCAAGGAACTTGCCGTAGTGGCGTCGGGCGAATCCGGCTACCGGGCGAACCTGCAGGAGATCCCGGTGCAGGCGTTCGGGGAGCGTTACTTCTTCCGCTGGATCGGTACGGCTTATCAGTCGGGCCTGCAGCGCATGCAGCAGATGATTGCGTGGATGAACGTCTTGCGCGGCATCCCGCCGCAGCAGATGAACGGGCGTCGTCTGGAC
>JACXTT010011569.1_pt1 | contig 11797 bp, 13 predicted proteins | sample 9270951 | NCBI WGS metagenome assembly JACXTT01 (sample SAMN15532306, study PRJNA645909) | rock metagenome | isolation source: weathered quartz diorite | place: Puerto Rico | collected 2017-06-21 | reverse complement strand
TGCTCGCCAACACCTACCATCTGTTCCTCAGGCCGGGCCACGAGCTCGTTCGCGAGCTCGGCGGCCTGCATCGCTTCATGGGATGGGATCACCCCATCCTGACCGACTCCGGCGGGTTCCAGGTGTTCAGCCTCTCGAAGCTCCGGAAGATCACCGAAGCGGGCGTCGAGTTTCGCTCGCCGGTCGACGGCTCGACGCACTTCTTGTCGCCCGAGGTCGCGGTCGAAGTCCAGCAGGCCCTCGGCGCCGACATCATCCATGCGCTCGACGAGTGCCTCGCGTATCCGGTCTCGCGCGCCGACGCCGAGGGCTCGCTCGAGCTGACCCTGCGCTGGGCGGAGCGATCGAGGGCAGCCCACACGGGACCGCGCCACGCCGGCCAGGCGCTGTTCGGAATCGTGCAGGGCGGCGTCGACGCCGATCTCCGGCGGCGGGCGGCCCGCGCGACGGTCGCGATCGGCTTCGACGGCTACGCGATCGGCGGCATGGCCGTCGGCGAGCCCAAGCCCGCGATGTACGAGCTGACCGAGCTCGTCGCCTCTCTGTTGCCCGCCGATCAGCCGCGCTACCTCATGGGCGTCGGCAAGCCCGAGGATCTCGTCCACTCGGTCGCGCGCGGCGTGGACATGTTCGACTGCGTGCTGCCCACGCGCAACGCGCGCAACGGCCAGGCCTTCACGTGGAACGGGCCACTCAACATCGGCAACGCCCGCTTCACCCGCGACGTGACGCCGCTCGACGAGCGCTGCCCCTGCGAGGGCTGCCGCCGCTTCTCGCGCGCCTACCTGCGCCACCTCTTCGCGGCGCGCGAGCTGCTGGCCTACCGCCTGCTGACGCTCCACAACCTGACCTTCTACCTGGGCCTCATGCGAGAGATGCGGCAGGCCATCATGGGCGGCGCCTTCGCGCGGTTCCGCTCTCGGGTTTTGGAGCGTTATGGGGTGGAACCTAGCGACGAGGACGGCCCGGGACCGGCGGTCCGCTAGATCCCGTCAGGGCGGACTCTCACGGGGCAGGCGCGTGCCCGGGGCGGCACCGGCCTCGTCCTCCTCGGCCTCGCCCTGGCTGGCCTTCGGCCTGGAATGGATTCCGGCGTACACGGCAAGGTCCCAGGGCGCGGCCGAACAGGTGGCGCTCTTCGTGATCTTCTTCCACGGCTCGTGGCTCGGCGGTGAGCTGGCCGTCCACCAAGGCGTCGCGGATGGTCAGGGGAAGCGGAGGCGCTGCCGGCGAGACCGTGCCCGGCGCGTCGCAGGGAGGCGTATCCTAGCGGCTGGGTGGGCGCCCACGCCACCCCCGGCTCGTGCCATCGCAGGCGGCGAGGGTCGGCGAAGGAGGCGAGCATGTGGGTCTCCTGGGTAGTGGCACGCCGGGTGGTCGTCGGGCTCCTGCTGGGCGCGCTCGCGCTCATCAGCCTCGAGGTCTCGCTTTTCCTGCTGCCCGCGCTGTTCCTGGACTAGGTCCCGGCATGGGGGACGCGCGCGCCGTCTTGGTCGGCAGGCTGCTCCGCGTTCTGGTGCTCGCGTTCGCGCTGTGGCTGGCGAGCGAGGCGCTGGACTTCCGAGGGCCTGACCCGGAGGTGCCTCGGTACGTACTCGACGCGCCGTCCGAACACGAGCTCGAGCCGAAGGGATGCGGGTCGTTCTGCTGAGGTGTGCCCGCCCTGGAGCGGAGAGGATTTCGGCTGGCAAGTGACGTGGGGGCGGCCCCGCCCACCAGGCGCGAAGGCAGGGAGACGCCGATGACCGACGCTGAGCGGAAGAAACTCGAAGAGGAGGTATGAGGCTTGAAGAAGCAACTGGCGGAATTCCAGGCGCAGCTAGAAGGCGTGGCTCAGGGCAACGCCAAGTACCGGAGGGCGCGGGAGTACTGGAAGGGCCGCATCCGGCAGGCGCAGAAGCAGATCACGCAGATCGAGGCGAGGCTGAAGGCGGAGTAGCTGGGTCAGCCTGCATCGCATGGCCGGCCGATCCATGGCGTACAGCATCAAGGTGTCGCTGCTCCTCGAGCCCATCGATGCGGTGCTCTGGATCGAGGGCGGGCCGCACCCGCGCACGTGGGCCGCAGGCCTTGCCCGCGTCTCCGGGCCAGTCCCAGGACGGCCAGTAGGAGCCCGGCAACGATGGGGCCGCGGCTACGAGTCGAGGCTGCTCATCTCACAATTACTCCTGGCGCTGTAGGACGGGCATTTGATATTGGTCGTTCAGGAGTTCGGGCCGCGGCTGGTACGCGCGGAGCGACAGAGCAAAGCGACCTGTCGGAGCCGGCAACCAGTTCGATTCTTTCGCCGCGCCAGGCGACACATGTTGGATGAAGATGTCGAGCGAACCGTCGTGGTAGACAAGCCCCTTGGTGCGGTCGCCAATGGAATAGCGGTTGATCGGATTGGCAACCAGGAAGCGCCGCTCATCCGGGTCCACTTGATACATGGTCAACGACCAGAAGGCATCGACCGGGGGCAATGCGCTCTTAGAGAAGTGGAGCAGATAGCGGTGCGTACCATCCAGCGGTCTGCCATCTGTATCACCAGTCGGCGAGAGGTACACGGCCTCCGGTGGCTCGAGCGCGGCAAGGCCGACCTGCGCGACGATCGCGCGGAAGAGGTAGTCGGTGCCGAAGTTTCCGAGATCGGCCCTCGGCTTCGTCCAGCCCGGTCGCCCGGCGTTCCTCGGGATCATCGCCGTCTCTAATTCGTGCTTCGCCGCCGCCACGCCCGAGAGCAGAGCGGCACGCTCCTCTCTCGTGAACCGCGAAGGATTGAAGGACGCATCGGGAGCAAGGCCAATCTTCGCCAGGTCCGCGACCACTCGCCGGTCTCTCGCCGGCGGTGGATTCTCCGTTAGCGCTGCGTTGACAACCGCGAAGTAGTTCCACGGGTCGGCGGGCTCGGGTCTCAACCCGGCCCCGTGATCGCTCGAGGCGGCACTCCCGTCGCCCGATAGCGACTTCAGCGTCAGCTGATCCTGGAGCGCATGCACGTCGGGCAGATCCTCATTCCCGCTCACCAGAAACCGGCCCAGCAACCAGACGGCATTCGTCGGGGCACGAATCAGCGGCATCACGGTCGGCGTCGCGCCTCGCCAATGCGGCCCGACGATCACGAAGTCGCCGGCCTTGGTGCCGGTGGTCCGTCGGCCGACGTAGGCGAAATTGTTGGTATAGAAATCCATGAAGGCGAGGATGTAGTAGCGCCCCGCCGTGTCGGGAACATGCAGGATCAGCGGACCGGGGGCCAAATCGAGCCAGGCCGACGAATAGAGCGTGTCGTTGTTCGGCGCAGTGACCACGCGCGAGGCGGGTGTGGCCAGCGTGCGTGCGTGCAGGAAGCGATTGGGGATCCCCGGTCCCTTGAGCGCGTCGTAGCGCGTTCGATACATCGCATAGAGCGGAAATGTGTAGATGTACGCTTCCTTGGCCAGCGCGCCCAACTCCGGGAGCGTAACCGCGTGCGCGACGGCGTCCAGTCCGGTTGGAGCAGTCGCGCAGCCGGCGGCGAGCGGCACGGCGAGGAGCCCGCCCGTGGTCGTCACGATGAACGTTCGTCGATCCAACGGGGCCTCCATCTGGACGAGTCGATCAGCTTCCAGCCTCGATCCCTTGAGCGAGTTCGCGTATGGCTCGGGGGCGGGCTCGGCGCGCGATCTCGTGTCCGACGGCAATGATCACGGCGATCGGCCGGTCGATCACTTCGAAGACGGCCATGAGGGCGAGTCGCACATACCAGGCAACCCGCGGATCTGCATGCTGGGGGTGAGACGTGGACTTGGACGGGCGTAACGTTCTGCGCCGCTCCGTCTGCGGTCGCCTACGACTCCGCTGCCATGCTGAATCAGGCATCTGACGAGCCGGCATGCTGGAGAGCGTAGCACGAGCCCGAAGGGGCGGCCTGTCGAGGGCGGCCCCTCTCCCTTCGGGTGAATGCCGGGTGGCTCGCGAGCGCCCGGTGACGGGCAGTGCAGCGCCCTCTGGCGTTGACGAGTTGTGCCGCGGGCTTCTTACCTCGGCCAGAGCGGCCAGACTTCGACGGCGCGATCTTCGCGGAGCGCGATCTTCTTGGCCCACTCAATGGCGTCGTCTTTTGTGTCGCACTCAACGCCGCTGGCGAGCCCGCCGCGGACGGTCAGACACGGCCGGCCACGCACTTGACAGGCCCCTGCTACCTTGCCTAGCCTGGCTACAGAGGGCGTGCCTGCAACGCCTCGGTCTCTCAATTTTCACCAAGGAGAGTCGAGATGGACAACAGTTGGAGCAACCCCTGGAAGCTGGTGGCGATCGGGATGGCGCTTGTGATCGTCACGGCGGTCGTCACTGGGATCGTCGTCGCGAACTGGACGGGGACCAAACCCGCCCCGCAGATGGCCAACACGACAGCAGCTGTGAAGCCGCCAGCCACTCCGGCTGCTCCTGCTGCTACGACTCCACGCCCTGCACCGACGGTCCCAACCCAAACCGCAATTGAGACCTGTAACAAATACGCAGCCACGCCACCGAGTCAGCGGGACAAGACCATCGGGGTGGTGAAGGACGCCGCGATCGGAGGTGTGGGCGGTGCAGCCGTCGGGGCGGCAGGAGGCGCCATAGCGGGAGGCGGCAAGGGCGCCGGGACTGGCGCCGCGATCGGGGGACTCGTTGGGGCCGTGGGTGGGACGTTGTATGGTCTGAACGACATCCACAAGAATAACCAGGAGGCCCAGGCCGCCTACGCCCACTGTATGCAGGCGCACGGCCACACGGGATAGTCAGTTTCTCGACCGGTCTGCGTAGAGGAAGCATCCCAGCCACACCCAAGTGTTGGCAGGTCACGCGAGCGCCGAGTGGTCCTCGGCGCTCGTGGTGTGCTATCAGCCGAAGCCCCGCTCCTCCTCGCGGTACTTCGGTTGCTTCACCTTCGGTCACTTCAGCGTCCGCCCCCCGACACAGGGCGAGAGAACCGCAGCTGCAAGCGAGGGCAGACCAGTCCTCGCCTGCGCGCCCGAGGATCGACCCGCACTCCCGCGTTCAGCCGCGGGAGCAGGTGACGAGCCACCGGGGCTTGGGCTCCGTCATGACGGGGCTTGTGGCCGCTCCGCTACGGAGACGGCTTCACCCGTCGGCGGAGATAGAGTCCCGCCCCAACGACCACCGCCCCGATGATGACCCCAAGCCCCTGTAACCACCCGAAGCCAGGATGCCGACCCAGCCCCAAGGGATCGGCGAACAGCGAGACGAGGACAACGAGCACACCGACGCCGAGCACGATCCGCGCGAGCACAGGACTGTTCATGGTGGCCTCCTTCGTCTCTACTCAATCACCTGATCCGCCCGAAGCAGGAGTGACTGCGGGATCGTGAGGCCGAGCGCCTTGGCGGTCTTGAGGTTGAGGCCGAGCTCGAACCTCGTGGCCTGCTCGACGGGCAAATCAGCGGGTTTCGCTCCCTTGAGGATCCTGGCCACATAGCTCGCCGAGCGACGAAAGAGATCCGGGAAGTGCGGCCCGTACGCCGCAAGGCCACCCGCCTCGACGAACGCCTGCGGTCCGGACACAGTCGGCAGCCGATGCTGGAGCGCAAAGTCCAGGATCCGCCTCCAATGATCCTGAAGGGTCAGGTCGACGATGAGGGCTCCGACGGGGGCTTTGTTCAGGGTGGTGAGGGCCTGGTCCAGCTCCTTGACGTCGCGCACCCGAAGGGTAGTGACCGGAATGCCTAGCGCCCCGCCCGCGGCCGCTCCCCCAGCTAGCACCGCGTTCGCCGTCGCCGGGTTGACGAGGAATGCGGCATGAGCGATCTGAGGCACGATAGTCTTCAACAGCTCCAGACGCTTTACCGCCATCTCCACCACCGTCGCCGAGAGGCCGGTGATGTTCCCGCCCGGCTTCGCCAGGCTCGCGACGAGCTTTTCGCCCACGGGATCGGCACTGAAAGCCATCACGATGGGAATCGTGCGGCTGGCCTGCTGGGCGGCGCGCACCGCGGAGGTCGCCGACGTGACGACCACGTCGACCTTCAGCCGTACGAGCTCCGCGGCGAAACCAGGCAGGCGTTCGGCAGCGCCGTCCGCGTGCCGCGCTTCGATGACGGCGTTCTGTCCATCCACGTATCCGTTGTCGATCAGGCCCTGCCGAAAGGCCTCCACGTTGGCGGCATCCGCCGCCGCGGAGACCAGCGAGAGATATCCGATCCGGACGACTCTCGCCGGCTGCGCCGCGGTCGCGAGCGGCGCCGTGAGGAGGCTGGCGGCCAGGGTACCGAAGAACATGCGCCGGTCCATCACGCGACGCCTCGCTAAGACCGTGCCGCCACTGGAGTCGGCGGTCCGCAGATCAGCATCCGCGCCGTCTTGTGCGCATGAACGTCACAGATACCGCCGTACCCGCTTCGGGAGACTCCATGTTCCCGGAAGGGGCGGACCAAGGCAGCAAGGTCCGGCGGGTGACCCGCGAGGACGTGCCGGACCTGGGCCTCCTGAGCACGAGAGAGCACGGCGGGGGCTATCGTAGCCGAAGGGGTGGCGCCTGGGCCAGAGCGCGATTGCGGCTTGACAGAGGTGACGTGCCGGTAGAAAGTCCTCGGAGCATCCTGAATTGACCAACTCGCCTATGAACGTCAGCCGACAAGGAGGGCCCAACAATGAAGCGACGGGGACTCGTGGCATTGTCGTGCGTTGTGTTGCTCGCGCCGGCTGGCCAAGCTGCCGCGCAGGTCGCGGGCTCGACCCGGGTCGGTGTCGCCATCGAGGAGATGAGGGCGGTGGCGGTCGGGTGGAGTGCGAAGAAGCAGATCCTTCGCCAGCCGGTCTATAACGAGCAAAACCAGAAGGTCGGGACCGTCGACGACCTCATCATCGCCCCCGACACTGCGGTCTCGTTCGTCATCGTCGGCGCGGGAGGCTTCGTGGGCCTCGGCAGGCATGACGTGGCCATTCCAGTGAACCAGTTGAAGCAACAGGACGGCAAGTTCGTGCTGCCGGGCGCGACCAAGGACGCGATCAAGGCGCTGCCGAAGTTCGAGTACGCCAAGAAGTAGCGTCTCGGTTGGGCATCGCCACGGGCGTCGAGCCCCCCTCCGAGCCCGTGGTGACGCAGCACCGTCGGCTTGATTCCGCCGACGCACCATCGACCCCCGGCTCGCTCGTCGTAACGCACTTTTGCGCTCGACCCTGCTGGGGATGGGGTAGAATCCGTGGGCGACTCGGCCGAAACCCCCGCTGACTCGGAGGCCTGATTCTCATGGTGGATCTCGCGTACGCGATGGCGCCGTCGCCCGCCGGTGGCGGCAGCGGCGGCATCATGTCGATCCTGCCGCTGATGATCGGCATGTTCGCGATCATGTACTTCCTGATCATCCGGCCGCAGCAGAAGCAGCGGAAGGACCGCGAGGCCCTGCTGTCCGCGGTCAAGAAGGGCGACCGCGTCGTGACGTCGAGCGGGCTCTTCGGGACGGTGGTGGGGCTGTCGGAGCACACCGTCACCTTGAAGGTGGCCGACCAGGTGAAGCTCGAGTTCGAGCGGTCGGCGATCAGCCGCATCGTGCCCGCCCAGGGCGACAAGGAGTCAGCAGCCTAGCATGCGCCGCAACCTCGGCATCCGCATCGGCCTGGTGGCGGTCGTCATGGCCATCTCGGTGTGGTACCTCTACCCGCCCGGCAAGACCATCAATCTGGGACTGGACCTCCAAGGCGGGATCCACCTCGTGCTCGGCGTGGATATCGACAAGGCGTTGGAGGCGCAGGTGGAGCGGGCGGGCGACACCGTCCGGGCGGAGCTCGAGAAGAAGGGCATCGCGGTGACGAAGATCGAGCGGCGGGGCACGACCGACCTGGTGATCCAGCTGGCGTCGGCCCAGAGCTGGGACGCGGGCCTGGCCACCGCGACCGAGGTCCTCGGCGGCTTCGACCGCAAGGAAGCCGATCAGGCTGCGCGGCGCATCGTGGCCTCCCTCAAGCCGCGCGAGGCCGCGACGATCCGGGAGCTGGCGGTGCGCCAGGGACTCGAGACCATCCGCAATCGCGTGGATCAGTTCGGAGTGGCCGAGCCCTCCATCCAGCAGCAAGGGGAGAACCGCATCCTCGTCCAGCTGCCGGGCGTACAGGATCCGGATCGCGCCAAGGCGCTGATCGGCAAGACCGCGCTGCTCGAGTTCAAGCTCGTGGACGATCGCACGGACGCCGAGGCCGCGCTCCGCGCCGGCGTCCCGGACGGCGACGAGGTGCTGTACCAGCGGCGGGTCGACAAGCAGACGCACCAGGAGCGCAAGGTGCCGTTCCTGGTGCAGAAGAAGGCCTACGTCACCGGGCGCGACGTGGCCACCGCGCGGGTCTCGATCGACCAGAACACGAGCGAGCCCTACGTCTCGGTGGACTTCAACGCGGCGGGGGCCCGGGCCTTCTCCGATCTCACCGACTCCAGTGTCGGCCGGCGGCTCGCCATCGTGCTCGACGGCAACGTGCACTCGGCCCCCCAGATCCGCGAGCGGATCCCGTCCGGCCGGGCGCAGATCACGGGCGGATTCACCTCGGAAGAGGCCACCGACCTCGCGATCGTCCTCCGCGCGGGGGCGCTGCCCGCGCCGGTCCAGGTGCTGGAGGAGCGGACGGTCGGGCCGTCCCTCGGGGCCGACTCGATCACGAAGGGCCTCATCTCCACCGGGGCGGCCGCGCTGGCGGTGGTGCTCTTCATGCTCGTTTACTATCGCCTGTCCGGGCTCGTGGCCGACCTGGCGCTGGCCCTGAACCTGCTGCTCCTCATGGCCGCGATGGCCGGGTTCCACGCGACGCTGACGCTGCCGGGGATCGCGGGCGTGGTGCTCACGATCGGCATGGCGGTGGACACCAACATCCTGATCTTCGAGCGGATCCGCGAGGAGCTACGCTCCGGCAAGACGGTCCGTGCCTCCATCGACGCCGGGTTCGCGCGCGCCTTCCGCACCGTCATCGACACCCACGTGACCGTCCTCGTTTCCGCGGCCATCCTGTACCAGTTCGGCACCGGGCCGGTGAAAGGGTTCGCGGTGTCGCTCGCCATCGGGATCCTGGCCAGCCTCTTCACCGCGGTGTTCTTCACGCGTCTCGTCTTCGACCTGATCTACATGGGGTCCCGGCGCGTGGAGCGGATCTCGATCTAGGGACGCGATGCTCCAGATCTTCGTCAATGCCAACTACGATTTCGTCGGCAAGCGGCGGTGGTTCTACATCGCCTCCCTCGGCGCGGTCGTGCTCTCGCTCGTGTCCATCGCGCTCCACGGCGGCCTCAACTACGGCATCGACTTCACGGGCGGGGGCCTGATCCAGGTCCGCTACGACAAGCCGGTCACGGTGGACGACGTGCGGCGCGGCCTCGACGAGCTCAAGCTGGGCACCGGGGTGATCCAGCAGTTCGGCGACCCGCAGGAGTACCTGATCCGCCTGCCCCCGACCGAGCAGAACGCCGAGCAGCTCGGCGCCCGGGTCCAGAATGCGCTCGCCAAGGTGGCCGGAACCAAGGTCGAGATCCGCCGGCTCGAGTTCGTCGGCCCGCAGGTCGGCCGGGACCTGCAGTTCCAGGCCCTGTACGCGGTGCTGGCCGGGATGGGGGGCATCCTGATCTACGTCGCCATCCGCTTCGACTTCCGGGGCGGGGTCATCGCCATCCTGGCCCTGGCCCACGACGTCATCGTCACGCTGGGCGCGGTGTCGGTGGCCAACCGGGAGATGTCGCTGCCGGTGCTCGCCGCCTTGCTGACCATCGTGGGCTACTCGATCAACGACACCATTGTCGTCTTCGACCGGATCCGCGAGAGCCGAGGCCGGGGCCTGCGGAAGGGGCAGGGATTGGCCGACCTGATCAATGGGTCCATCAACCAGACCCTGTCTCGGACCATCCTCACCTCGTTCACCACGTTCCTGTCCGCCTTCGTCCTGCTGCTGTTCGGCGGCGAGGTGCTGCGCGACTTCGCCTTCGCCCTCGTGGTCGGGGTCGTGACCGGAACCTACTCCTCGGTTGCGGCGGCTGCGCTGGTCATGGACTGGGAGGGCTGGGCCCTCCGGCGGCGGTCGAAGGGCTCCGCCGGCGCCCCGGTCAGCCGAGGGGGCTCCGGTCAGCCGACAGGAAAGATGACCGGGAAGGGCCAAGGACAGCTCGCCAGAAAGCCATAGCAAAAGCCTGATTTTAGTGGCAGAATTTGAGGTCAACCTGAGGGAGGGTAGGGTTGACCCAACTGCAGACGCTGATCGAGGAGATTCCCAAGTACCAGCCTGCGGCTGACTTGGCCCTCCTGGAGCGCGCCTACCGCTTCTCCGAGCGTTCCCATCTGGGTCAGCAGCGAGCCTCCGGTGAGCCGTACCTGTCCCACCCCCTGGAGGTCGCCGGGCTTCTGGTCAACTTCAAGATGGACGTGACCACGGTCACGGCCGGCCTCCTTCACGACGTCCTCGAGGACACCAAGGCCACCAAGGGCGATCTTCAGCGCGAGTTCGGCGCCGAGATCGCCGACCTGGTGGACGGGGTGACGAAGATCGGCAAGCTGGCCTTCTCCTCCCGTGAGGAGCGCCAGGCCGAGAACTTCCGGAAGATGCTGGTCGCGATGGCGCGCGACCTCCGCGTGCTGATGATCAAGCTGGCCGACCGGCTGCACAACATGCGGACCCTGCAGTACCTCCCCACCGACAAGGCCCGCAAGATCGCCCAGGAGACCCTCGACATCTACGCCCCACTCGCCCATCGCCTGGGCATGGCCAAGGTCAAGGCCGAGCTCGAGGACCTGGCGCTCCGCGTCCTGCACCAGGAGGACTACCAGGAGTTGATGCGGCGCGTCGCCAAGCGTCGGCTGGAGCGCGAGGCCGAGATCAACAATCTCATCGCGCTGCTCCACGAGAAGCTGGGGGAGGTGGGCATCGGATCAAAGATCGCGGGGCGCCCGAAGCACTTCTACTCGATCTGGAAGAAGATGCACGAGGGCGGCCGGGAGTTCGACGAGATCTACGACCTCACCGCGGTGCGGGTGCTGACCAACACCGTCCGCGATTGCTACGGGGCGCTGGGCGTGGTGCACTCGCTGTGGAAGCCGGTGCCGGGCCGCTTCAAGGACTTCATCGCGATGCCCAAGGTGAACATGTACCAGTCGTTGCACACGACGGTCATCGGGCCCAAGGGCGACCCGGTCGAGATTCAGATCCGCACGTACGACATGCACCGCATCGCCGAGGAGGGCATCGCGGCACACTGGCTCTACAAGGAGAAGCGGAGCGACCGCGACAAGTTCGACGACGCCTTCACCTGGCTGCGCCAGCTCCTGGAGTCGCAGAAGGAGACCAGCGACCCCAAGGAGTTCCTCGACAACGTACGGCTCGACCTGTTCCCGGACGAAGTCTATGTGTTCACGCCCCGCGGGGACGTGAAGGCGCTGCCCGAAGGGGCGACGCCGGTGGATTTCGCCTACGCGGTGCACACCGACGTCGGCCACCATTGCGTGGGCGCAAAGGTGAACGGCAAGCTGGTGCCGCTCCGCTACACCCTTCGCCAGGGCGATATCCTCGAGATCGTCACCTCGCCCACCCAGCATCCGAGCCGTGACTGGCTCAAGATCGTCAAGTCGAATCGCGCCCGCGCCAAGATCAACCAGTGGCTGAAGGTCGAGGAGCGGGCCCGCTCCCTGGCTCTCGGCCGGGAGCTGTTCGAGCGGGAGGCGAAGAAGTACCGGCTCGCGCCAGCCACCTTGCTCGGCTCCGACGAGATGACAAAGACATTCGGCGAGCTGGGGTTCCCCCCGACGGACGACACCCGTGCCTCCACCGGCTATGGCAAGCCCTAGCACCCACGCGGCCCCGGACGACCTGCCCCCCC
>JACXTT010011568.1_pt1 | contig 11797 bp, 10 predicted proteins | sample 9270951 | NCBI WGS metagenome assembly JACXTT01 (sample SAMN15532306, study PRJNA645909) | rock metagenome | isolation source: weathered quartz diorite | place: Puerto Rico | collected 2017-06-21 | reverse complement strand
CTCGCCGCGTCCGAAGGCGCGCAGCGCCTGGGCCACGGGCAGGCCCACCTCGCGGCTCATCAGGCCGTTGTCGCCGGGGCTTTCGGCGGCGGCGGCCAGGGCGGCCAGGGTGTCGTCGGCCTCGGCGTCGCGGCCGTCGGCGACGAAGGCCATCATCGCGTGCACGTCGTCGAAGGCGTACTGGCCGTGCGGCTGGGCGGCGTAGGCGTCGGCCAGGGCGGTCCAGCGGTCGCCGACATCGGCCCCGGCCAGATGCAGCCGCCAGAGCAGGGCCGAGGCGTCCACCAGGTCGTAGGCCAGCGTCGAGCCCTCCTCGCGGAGTGGGCCGTCGTAGATCGCCAGGGCCTCGTCGACCTGGCCGAGGCCCAGATGGAACAGGGCGGTATGCCACCAGATGTGGATCTTGAAGAAGCTATCCTCCGTCCAGGCGGCGGAGTCGGTGAGGTTCCAGGCCAGGCCGTCAGCGCGGCGATCCTGCATCTCCATGACATGGGCCACGGCGTGCTGGGCCCAGCCGTTGCGGGGCTCCAGCGCGATGGCCTCGCGGCCGGCCGCCTCGGCGCGGGCGTAGTGGCCGGTCTCCTCCAGGCCGAAGGCGTGCATGCCCAGGATGGCGTGGCAGTTGGGCATATCGGTGGTCCAGGCCGGGCGGGCGCGGGCGATGCGGTCGCGCAGCATGCGCGCGTCGCCGGTCAGGAAGTCGGACTGCTGGCCGGCCTGCAGGGCCAGCACGTCGCGCGGCTCGTCGATGGCGACGTCTTCCAGGATGCGCCCGGCGCGGCGGATCTCGCCGGCCGCCAGCGCGCGCACGGCGGCGACGTGGCCCGCCTCGCGGGGGGTGACCGGCAGGTCGGTCAGCGCGTCCAGCGACTTCAGCCCCATGGCGCGGACGCGGGGGTTGGAGCCGATCAGGGTCATGTAGGCGATCAGCACGTGGGGCATGGCGAAGCCCGGGCTGTCGGCGATCGCCTCGCGCAGCAGCGGGATCGGCTCGCCGCCGTAGCGGTGGTAGCCATCGACCGCTTGCCGATAGAGCTCGGCGGCGGCCGGGCTGGCGCCGCTCAGCGCAAGGCCAAGGCTGTCGGTCGCGGCCATGGGTGAGCCTCCTGTCCTGGCCTCCGATCAACAAGCTCAGAGGCCCTCGGTCAAGCCGGGCCGGCGGCTAGGCGCGGATCGCCAGGACGAGGGCTGTCGCGCCCAGCGTCAGCATCGCCAGGACGAGCGCGGCCTTCATGATCCTAACACCGGCCAGGGCCATCCCGCGCCTCCCACCGGTCGAGCCGTTGCAGCGCCTCGAGGACGTCGTCCAGGGGGACCGGCTCCGGCGCGCCCAGCAGCCAACGCAGATCGGGCTCGTCCTGAACCGCCGACGCGTCGGAGGCCCAGGAGGCCAGGATCGCGCGCTTGTCGGCAAGGGAGAGGTCGGGCTCCTTCAGCACGTCTCGGGGGTGCGAGAAGCCGACCGCGGGCCGCAGGCAGCGCTCGAGGGCCGCGCGCAGGCCTTGAGTTTGGATTTGCTGTTCCGAGGTCGCCAGCAGCATGGCGTGTCTCCAGATGCGTCCTTCCAGTCATGAGGATGGGGATGACGCAGATCGCCAGATCCGCGTCATCCCGACGGCGTCGCGCAGACTAGGCGGCGCGCTGCGGCCGGCGCCGGCCAAGCTGGGCCAGCGGCGAGACGGAGGCGCCCCCGATCTCGATCCGCCGGGGCCGAAGCGCCTCGGGAATCTCCCGGGCCAGGTCGATGGTCAGCAGGCCGTCCGCATAGCTCGCGCCCTTCACCACCACATAGTCCGCCAATTCGAACCGCCGCTCGAACGCGCGCTGCGCCAGTCCGCGATGCAGGTAGGCGCCGGCGTCCTCGGCCTCGGGCTTGCGGCCCGACACGATCAGCAGGTTCGGCTGGGCGGTGATTTCCAGGTCCGCTTCCGCGAACCCGGCCGTGGCCAGGGTGATGCGGTAGGCGTCATCGGAGGTCTTCTCGATGTCGTAGGGCGGATAGCTGCGGTCGCCCTCGGTGCGCATCGCGGTCTCGATGAGGTCGGCCATCCGGTCGACGCCGATCATCGAACGATAGAGCGGGGAAAAGTCGTAGGTCTGTCTCATTTCCATCTCCTCAACAGAGCAAGTTGGACCTGAGGGAGCGTACGGAAGCCGGCGCTCCCGCCGGACCCGTTCGGCGTCCGGCGGCAGATGAGTTAGGCGGCGTTTTGCGGTCATCAAGACGGTCCGCAAACTTTTTTTGCGGCCGCCTAGCGGGGCCCCGTTGGGCACGTTGCTGTTCCGATTTGGGCGAACTCGCGTTAGGCACCTTCGATGGCCGAGTTTGATTTCGATGCGGTGGTCGTGGGGGCGGGCGCCGTGGGGCTGGCCTGCGGCTACGCCCTGGGCAGGCGCGGGCTGGCGGTGGCGGTCCTGGAGCAGGACAAGGCGATCGGCCAGGGGGTCTCGTCGCGCAATTCCGAGGTGATCCACGGCGGGCTCTACTATCCGACCGGCTCGATGAAGGCGCGGTTCTGCGTGACCGGCCGGCGCATGCTCTATGCGTTCTGCGACAGCCACCACGTGACCTACGACCGTTGCGGCAAGCTGGTGGTGGCCACCTCGCCGGCCGAGGTCGAGCGGCTGGACGGCATCCTCGAGCAGGCCCTGACCAACGACGTGGAGGGGATGGCGCGGCTGACGCGCAAGGGCGCGCTGGCGCTGGAGCCGGACCTGGCCTGCGAGGCGGCGCTGCTGTCGCCCCAGAGCGGGGTGCTCGACAGCCACGGCTACATGCTGGCCCTGCAGGGCGAGATCGAGGCGGCGGGCGGGGCGGTGGTGCTGTCGACGCCGTTCGAGGGGGCGACGCCTCTGGCCGGGGGTGGCTTCACGGTCCGCGCCGGGGGCGCGGAGGCGACGGAGCTCACCTGCCGCCTGCTGGTGACCGCGCCGGGGCTGTCGGCGCAGGCGGTGGCGGCGACCATCGAGGGGTTCCCGGCGGGCGAGATCCCCAAGGGCCACTACGGCAAGGGCCGCTACTTCCGGCTGACCGGCAAGGCGCCGTTCTCACGGCTGATCTATCCGCCGCCGATCCATGGGGCTCTGGGGACGCACTACCGCCGCGACCTGGGCGGGCAGGCGGTGTTCGGGCCGGACCTGATCTATGTGGATGAGCTGGACTACAGCGTCGATCCGGCGATCCGCGGGGCGTTCGCGGCCTATATCCGCAAATTCTGGCCGGGGCTGGACGAGGACGCGCTGACCCCCGACTACGCCGGCATCCGGCCGAAGATCCACGGGCCCGACGAGCCGCAGCCGGACTTCCGGCTGGACGGGGCGGACATGCACGGGATCGAGGGGCTGATGGCGCTGTTCGGCATCGAGAGCCCGGGGCTCACGTCCTCGCTGGCGATTGGCGACGAGGTGGCAACGCGGCTCACCGCCTGAGTCATCGCTGACCCCTTGCGGGGGCGCGGGCGACAGGCCAGATGCAGGCTGCTCGTTTGGGGGAATCGACTGTCATGGCGCTCCGTCCGCTGATGTTTCTGGCCGCCGTCGCAGGAGTCGCCACAGCGGCGCACGCCGCGCCCTACGACCCCTATCTGACCTTCGCGCCGTTGACGCTGCCGGCGCCGGCCAGCACGCTGCGCACCGGGGCGGGGACGCCGGGGCCGGCGCTCTGGCAGAACCGGGCGGACTACGCGATCGACGCGAAGATCGACACGGCGACCCAGCGGCTGAGCGCCGAGGAGACGCTGACCTATACGAACAACAGCCCCGACGGGCTCGACTTCCTGTGGATCCAGCTCGACCAAAACATCTATCGCCAGGACGGCCGGGCGGGCGCGTTCGGCGGGGCGGGGCGCCGGCGCGGCGGCAACGCCTTCACCGAGGGCTACGCCATCGAGGCGGTGAGCGTCGAGCGCGGCGGCAAGTCCGTGACCGTGCCGTTCACGGTCAGCGATACGCGCATGCGCGTCGACCTGCCGGCGACGCTGAAGGGCGCCGGCGGGCAGGCGAAGCTGCACATCCGCTATCACTACACGGTGCCCGGATTGTTTGGCGGGCGCACAGCCTGGAACACCAACCCCAACGGCGCGATCTACGACATCGCCCAGTGGTATCCGCGCATGCAGGTCTATGACGACGTGCGCGGCTGGGACACGCTGCCCTACCTGGCCAACGAATTTTACCTGGAATATGGCAGCTTCGACTACGCGGTGACCGTGCCGGCGGACATGATCGTGGCCGGGTCGGGCGCCCTGACCAACGCCAAGGATGTGCTGACGCCGGAGCAGCTGGCGCGGCTGGAGAAGGCCAAGGTCAGCGACAAGACGGTGGTGATCCGCACGCCGGAAGAGGTGGTGGCGACGAAGCCCGCGGGCGGCGCCACCAAGACCTGGCGTTTCCATATGGACAACACCCGCGACGTGGCGTTCACGGCCAGCCGGGCGTTCGTCTGGGACGCCGCGCGCATCAACCTGCCGGACGGCAAGACGGCGCTGGCCCAGTCGGTCTATCCGCCGGAGAGCGTCGGCCAGGAGGCCTGGAGCCGGTCGACCGAATACATGAAGGACAGCGTCGAGCGGTTCTCGAAGCGCTGGTATCCGTACCCCTGGCCCAACGCGATCAACGTGGCCGGCCCGGCGACGGGGATGGAATATCCGGGGATCGTGTTCGACGGGATCACCGACAAGGCCAAGACCCTGTTCTACATCTCGGCGCACGAGATCGGGCACAGCTGGTTCCCGATGATCGTCGGCTCCGACGAGCGGCGCGACGCCTGGATGGACGAGGGCTTCAACACCTTCATCGACGTCTATGAGAGCGACGACTTCGCGAACGGCCTCTATGGGCCCAAGCGCGACGGCGAATATGCGCCGGGGCCGGAGACGCCGGGCGAGCAGATCGCGACCTTGCTGAAGGATCCCGACGCGCCGCCGATCGTGTTCCGGGCCGACGTGGTCAAGGAGAAGTACCGCCACCCGGTGACCTACTTCAAAACCGCCTTTGGGCTCACGCTGCTGCGCGAGGACATCCTGGGGCCGGAGCGGTTCGACCCGGCGTTCCGCAAGTTCATCGCCGACTGGGCGTACAAGCATCCGAAGCCCAGCGACTTCTTCCGGGCGATGGAGAGCGCCGGGGGCGAGGACCTGAGCTGGTTCTGGCGCGGCTATTTCCTCAACAACTGGCAGCACGACATGGCGGTCACCGACGTCAGCTATGACGGCGGCGACCCGGCCAAGGGCGCCAGCGTGAAGGTGGAGAACCTGGGGCAAATGGTGCTGCCGGCGACCCTGCGGGTCACCTACAGGTCGGGCGCCAAGCGCGAGGTGAGGATCCCGGTGGAGGCCTGGATGCAGACCGGCAGCCACAGCTACGCGTTCGAGGGGCTGGGTCCGATCGTGGAGGCCGTCATCGACCCCGATCGGCGGCTGCCGGACGTCGATCGCGCGAACAACAGCTTCAAGCCGAAGTAGGTCGCGGGCTCGGTAAACATCATCCGACGGTGTCAACGGTGCCGCGCCGGAGCCGCAAGATCAAGACTTGAAGTTAAAAAATTCTCCCAATAAGTCAATAACTTATGAGATTGATGGCGGGAGGGTGCGATGGACGATCCCTGGAGCATCGTGCCCGAAGCGAGCCGCGCGGCGGCGCAGGACGCGGCGCGCGCCGCGTTCGGGCGCCGCGCCGTCACGCACCTGGAGCGCCTGATCGGCGGCAACTCGGCGCAGAGCTTTCGCCTGCAGGCCGGCGGCCGGCCCTATGTCCTGCGGATCGAGGCCGCGCGCGGCGGAATCCGCGATCCGGATCGCAGCTACGCCTGCCTGCAGGCCGGCCGCGCGGCGGGCCTCACGCCGGCGATTCACGCGCTGGATGCGGCGCAGGGCGTCGCGATCCTGGACTTCATCGCGCCGCGGCCGCTCGCGGACTTTCCGGGCGGCGCGGTCAGCCTGTCGGCCGAGTTGGGGCGGATGGTCGGGCGGCTACAGACGGTCGCCGACTATCCCAAGTTCGCGGTCTTCCCTGTGCTGCTGCGGGCGGTCCTCGACTATGTGCGGGACGCCGGCCTGTTCACGCCTGGGCGGCTGGATCGCCATGGTGACGCCTTCGAGGCGCTGGCGGGCGCCTATCCCTGGCGCGAGGGCGAGCGCGTGGCCAGCCACAACGACATGCACCCCGGCAACCTGATCTTCGACGGCGAGCGCCTGTGGCTGATCGACTGGGAGATGTCCTTCCGCAACGACCGCTACTTCGACCTGGCGCTGATCACCGCCGACACCGCGACGACGCCGGAGGCGGAGGCCGCCCTGCTGGCGGGCTGGGCGGGCCGGGCGCCGGCGCCGCGCGAGGCGGATCGGCTGGCCGTCATGAAGCCGCTGGCGCGGTTCTGGCACGCGGTGCTGGTGCTGAGCGGGCTTCCCGAACGGCGACCGCCGGGGTCGCCGCCGATCGACGACCTTGGCGCCCTGACCCGCGAGGCGCTGCGCCGCGTCAGGGCTGAGGACGGCCTGCGTCCAGGCTCGTTCGAGCGCGCGCTGGCGGGCGCCAAGACCGAGCTGGCGGACTTCATCGGCCTTTATGAGGCGCCGCAGACCCAGGCGGCGATGGCGCGACTGGCGACGGGTTAGCGCCTGGGCGAGACTTCCGCCGCGTCATTAGGGTAGGGCGAGGCCAATGAGAGGGAGCGCCATGAAGAACCGCATCACCGAGCTGCTGGGCGTGCAGTATCCGATCGTTCAGGCGCCGATGGGCTGGATCGCCCGCGCGCAGCTGGCCAGCGCCGTCTCCAACGCCGGGGGGTTCGGGATCATCGAGACCTCCTCCGGCCGCCTCGACGAGGTGAAGGAAGAGGTGAAGAAGATGCGGGGGCTGACCGACAAGCCCTGGGGCATCAACGTCGCCCAGGCCTTCGTGCGCGATCCCGACATCGTGCAGTTCGTCGCCGACCAGGGCGTGAAGTTCGTCACCACCTCGGCGGGCGATCCGAACAAGTACTGCGAGGCGCTGAAGTCCAAGGGCCTGACGGTGTTCCACGTGGTCCCGTCGCTGGCCGCGGCGATGAAGGCCATCGAGGCTGGGGTCGATGGGCTGGTGGTCGAGGGCGGCGAGGGCGGCGGGTTCAAGAACGGCCGCGATGTGGCGACGATGGTGCTGCTGCCGCTGGTCTGCTCGAAGGTGGGCGTGCCGGTGATCGCCGCGGGCGGCATCGTCGACGGGCGCACGATGGCGGCGGCCTTCGCCCTGGGCGCCGAGGGCGTGCAGATGGGCACGCGGATGGTCTCGTCCGCCGAGAGCCCCGTGCATCAGAACTGGAAGGACATGATCGTCGGCGCGAAGGAGACCGACACGGTGTTCCTGAACCGCTTCGGGCCGGGGCCTGCGCTGCGCGCCCTGCGCACCGAGAAGACCACCGCCTTCGAGAAGGAGCCGCCGGCCAACATCATGGCCGAGTTCGGCAATGCGCTGGACCTCTACTTCGGCGGCGACATGGAGGCGTCCATCGCGCTGTCGGGCCAGGTGGCCGGGCGGATCGATAGCGTGAAGCCCGTGGCCCAGGTGATCGCCGAGACCATGGCCGAGTTCGACGCCGTGATGGCCGAGCTCAGCGCGAAGTACGGGAAGCAGCCCGCCTAGGGCAGCGTCGCCAACCAGTTCAGCACGTCGGTCTCCAGGCGGACGCGGGCGGAGTTCCAGCCGTGGTCGGTGGCGACGTGGGCGGTCGTGACCTTGCCGCCGCGCTTGCGGACGTTGGCGACCAGGGCGTCGGCCATGCCGGCCAGGCCGTCGTCCGAGGTCAGGACGAGCAGGGGCTTCTTGGCGAGGCCGGGCGCAGCGGCGGCGAAGCTGGCGTCGCCCATGGTGGCCATTTCCACCGCCATGCTTTGCGGCGTGACGCCCGCCAGGCTCTCCATGTTGTCGGTCGCGGTCTTCAGGCGCTGGGCTTCCGGCAGGCCGGCCATCAGGCCGAGGTCGGCGGCGGAGATCATCACGGCGCCCGCCACATCGGGGTCGCCGGCCGCGGTCATGGCGGTGACCCAACCGCCCATGGAGTGGCCGATGATCACCAGCTTGTGGGTGTCGACGCCCAGCGTCGCGGCGTTGGCGCGCACATAGGCCAGCGTCGCCTTGGCGTCCGCCAGGTTGCCGCGGAAGCTGTAGGTCCCGGGACTGCCCCAGGAACCGCGGTAGTTCATGGTCACCACGTTCCAGCCGGCGCGGCGGATGGCCTGGGCCAGGTCGAGGTTCTTCTCGTTGCCGGGCAGGCCGTGGAACAGCACCACGGTGGGATGGACCCCGGCGCCCGCGGCCATGTAGCCGATGCCATTCACCTGCAGGCCGCCGGCGGTGGGGATGTGCAGCACCTCCATGCGCGCCGGATGGGCGGCGTCGGCCGGCGGGTCGGTGAAGATCGCGGCCGGCGGGAGGGGCGTGGCCTTGGCGTACGCGCCGGTGGCGAGGAGCGAGGCGGCGGCCGCGGCGGCGAGCATCCAGGTCTTCATCGACGGCTCTCCAAGAAAATACGATGTAAATCTATGGACGCTTTCGACGCCGGCTTCAACCCGTGGCGCCGACCACCTGGGCCAGGGCGTCGTGGCGGTCGGCGCCCTCCAGGTGGATCAGTGACCAGACCGCGTAGAACAGCAACGGCCAGCGCTGGCCGGCGGTCCCGGCCTTGAAGACCGCTTCGGCGGCGGCCGGCTCCATCACCTTGCGGACGGCCTCGACCTTGCCGATGCGGGCGGCGATGTCGGCGGCGCGGGGCGCGATCCACGCCTCGACCGGCACGGTGAAGCCCTGCTTGCGGGCCCAGGGCTCGGCGGCCGGGCAGGCGCGTTCCAGCCATTTGCGCAGGATCCATTTGCCGTAGCGGCCGCGCACCTTCAGCCGGTCGGGCAGGGGGAAGGCGAAGGCGGCGACCTGCGGGTCCAGGAACGGGGTGCGGCCCTCCAGGCCGTGGGCCATCAGGCAGCGGTCGAGCTTCAGCAGCAGGTCGTTGGGCAGCCAGGTGGCGATGTCGGCCCATTGGGCCTGTTGCAACGGCGTCAGGCCGGCGGGCGGCTTGGCCTCGGCGCGCCACTTGCCGAGCAGGGTCTCGTCGTCCGGCCGGGGTTCGGCGGGCCGGCCGCCCAGCCAGGCGGGGCGGAGCGCGCGGCGGTAGCGGCCGTAGCCGCCGAACAGCTCGTCGCCGCCCTCGCCGGTCAGCACCATGGTGATCGAGCCCTTGGCGGCCTCGGCCAGCTTCCAGGTGGGGAGCGTCGCGTAGTCGGCCGTGGGATCGTCCAGCGCCCAGGCGACCTCGGGCAGGATGCGCCAGAAATCGGCCTCGCCGAACCGGGTCTCGCGCCAGTCGAGGTTCAGCGCCCGGGCGACCTTCTCGGCGGCGGCGCGCTCGTCGCGCGCTTCCGGGGCGTCGAAGCCGCAGGTGTAGGTGGTGACCGGCCGCTCGTTCAGCCGGGCCATCAGGGTGGCGATGGCCGTGGAGTCGATGCCGCCGGACAGGAAGAGGCCGTAGGGCACGTCGGAGCGCTGGTGGACGCGGACGGAGTCTTCCAGGACGGCGTCGAGGCGATCCAGCAAACCATCTTCCGTCATCACCCGGCTTGTCCGGGTGACCCAAGCTGAGCTGGGAGACGAAGCGAGGCGGCTTGGGTCCCCCGGATCAGCCTGCGGCTGACCGGAGGATGACGAAGTATGGGGGCCTTTCGGAAGCCACGTCTGCCGCCAGCCCGTGGCGATGCGGCCGTTGCGGACTTCGACGATCTCGCCGGGGGCGAGGCGGCGCAGGCCGTGGAAGGGGGTGCGGGCGCCGAGCGTGTAGTTGAAGGCGAGGAGTTCCTTGGCGACCGTGGGGTCGAGGGTCGGGGCCATCAGGCCGGCGGCGAAGAAGGCTCGCGGCTCGGAGGCGAAGGCGAGGCCCTCGTCGTGCTCCATGATGTAGAGCGGCTTGATGCCGAACGGGTCGCGGGCCAGCCAGCTTCGCCCGTCGGCGCCGATCAGGCACAGGGCGTACATGCCCCGCAGGCGGTCGAAGGCGGCCTCGCCCTCGCGGGCGTAGAGGTGCAGGAAGGGTTCGAAGTCCGAGCCGGTGGCGAGCTCAGCCTTGAGCTGGTGCTCCTCGGCGAGCTCCACGTAGTTGTAGATCTCGCCGTTGCCGACGACCGTCGAGCCGGCGGCGTGGAGCGGCTGCCAGCCGCCTTCCAGGTCGATGATCGAGAGCCTGGCGTGGGCCAGCGCCGCGCCGGCCTGGTCCTCGATACGGATGCCGTCGGGGCCGCGGTGGGTCAGCGCCTGGATCATCGGACCCACGCGCGCGTTCGCGCCGCCGAGCTGGCCCGCTATGCCGCACATTAAAGGGCCTCGTAGTCGGCGAAGAGGGTCTTCCACTGGCCGACCACGGCGGCCTCTGAGAACTCGGCGGCGACGCGCTTCTTGCCGCGGGTGATGAACTCCTTGCGCAGCGCCCTGTCGGCCAGCAGCAGGCGCACGCCCTGGGCCAGGCCGTCGGCGTCGTCGATGCGGGTGAGCAGGCCGTCGCGGCCGTCCTCGATCAGCGCCTTGGGGCCCTTGGAGGCTGCCGCGATCACCGGCAGGCCGTGGGCCCAGGCCTGGATCACCACATTGCCCAGGGGCTCCTGGCGGGACGGGAAGACGCAGATGTCGGCGGCCCGGTAGAGGGCCGAAGGGTCGGTGCGCCAGCCGAGGAAGCGCACCCGGTTCGCCACGCCCAGCGCCTCGGCCATGCCGCGCAGCTTGGCCTCCAGGGGCCCGGCGCCGGCGATCCACAGGTAGGCCTCGGGAAGCTGGGCCAGCGCGGTCAGGCTGACGTCGTGCGCCTTGACCTCATGCAGGCGGCCCATGCCGAGCAGCAGCGGCGCGCCCTTGGGCGTGTCGAGGCTGGCGCGGTCGACGGGGGCCACGTCGCGGGCCGGCTCGGCGAAGTTGGGGATGTAGCGGACGCGGCCGGCCGGCCAGCCCTGGCTCACGATCCACTCGGCGATGTCCTCGGTGTTGGCCACCAGCTCGTCGAAGCCGGCGTAGTATTTGAGGTTGTAGTACCCACCGAGCCGGCCGATGCGCGCCCAGGGCCCCTTGGGCGTGTGGCGGGCGGCCCGGTTCATCCAGGCCAGAGCGAGGTTCGCGCCCTGCAGCTTGGCGTAGCCGGCCGCGGCTAGCGGGGTAAGGATGTCGATGGGACCGCCGAAGCCCAGCACCTTGACCGGCACGCCGGCCCGGCTGAGTGCGGCTTCACGGCCCACATGTTTGCGGATCGCGGCGGACTGCTTGACGCCCGCGCGCTGAAGGGCCGTCACGAGGTCGACGAAGTAGGTCTCCGCCCCGCCGTCCCCGGCCGTTCCCAGAAGGTGCAACACGCCCATGTGTGGGCTGAACCTAGCGGTTCAGGGGCCAGGGCAGAAGGGGGCATGGCGGCGCCCGTCGCGGAGAGCCGGGCGGCGGCGGCAGGCGTGGCCGCGGCGGGCGCGAGCTCAGGCGATTGGAGTCAGGAACGTCGACGCAACAGATTAGATGCATACTTGATTGTATCTACCCTATGTAACATCGAACCGACTGTTACTTGAGCAAACGTCTCGTCTCCAAGAGTGGCGACACCGTCTAACTTATCGGTAACTTGCGACGCCAGCCGCGCCGGGTATGTGCTGGCGGCGGGTGGAAACCGGGTGGCGTTCGTTTCGTCGATGGATGGCAAGGCCTTGCTGGCGGCCGGCTTCGCGGCCCTGAGGCGCGACGCGGCGCTGCAGGCGCGCGAGCAGTTCGAGCAGGCGCTGGCGGCGGGCGCGCCGCCGGCCGACGG
>JACXTT010011567.1_pt1 | contig 11797 bp, 8 predicted proteins | sample 9270951 | NCBI WGS metagenome assembly JACXTT01 (sample SAMN15532306, study PRJNA645909) | rock metagenome | isolation source: weathered quartz diorite | place: Puerto Rico | collected 2017-06-21 | reverse complement strand
GGGGACCCGCCGGTGATTGCGCGGATCGAGGATGAACGGCTGCTGCTGGATTTACGGACGGTTTTTCCGGAAGAGGAAGCGGAATTGACGCGGGCGCTTCAGGCCCTTTCCTGATAAGTCCCCTCGGCGGTGCTGACGCGGATCTTTTCGCCTTCGGTGATGAACGGCGGCACCTGGACGACGAGTCCGGTTTCCACTTTGGCGGGCTTGGTCACGTTGGAGACGCTGGCGCCCTTGATGCCGGGTTCGGTCTCGACCACTGTCATGTCCACCGTGGGAGGTAACTCGACGCTGATCGGTTTGCCCTCAAAGAACTCCACCTTCACGCGCAGCTGCGGAATCAGGTAATTGACTGCGTCGCCGAGGATGTCTTTCATCAGGTGCATCTGCTCGTAATTCTCGGTGTTCATGAAGTAGTAGTACTCGCCGTCGTCGTACAGGTACTCCATTTCATGCTCTTCGAGCATGGTGCGCTCCACGCGGTCTTCCGACGAGAAGCGGTGTTCGATCATGGAGCCGCTGCGGAGGTTGCGCATTTTGGCTTGCACGAATCCGCGAAGGTTTCCGGGCGTCCGGTGGTTCACGCTGAAGATGGAAAACAGATCGTTGTTGAACTTGATGACCATACCCGGGCGCATTTGTGTTGACGAAATCATTCGAAAAACGCTCCAAACTGGAAAGAGATTAGTCGAGCAGGACTAAACCGCCAGTATAGCACTGGGCGCGCGCGCCTCCGATTCGGATAGAATGGGCGGCCATGCGTGAAGACCGGCGTCGATTCCTGCGGTTCCTGGCGTCGAGCCCGCTGCTGGCGGCGCAGGCGCAGCAGATACCAGGCGTCATCGACAAACCAGCCGACGCGCTCAACGTGATGGACTTTGAGGGGGCAGCGCGCAAAGCACTACCTCCGGCGCACTTTGGCTATCTTGAAACCGGCGTCGATGACGATGAGACGTGAAGGCCAACCGCGAAGGATTCAGGCGAATTCAATTGCGCCCGCGGCGCCTAGTGGATGTCAGCCACGCCGATCTGCGGACTGAACTGTTCGGCACGGTGTGGGATCATCCGATCGTCATTGCGCCAGTGGGGAGCCTGAAGGCGTTTCATCCGGAGGGCGAAGTGGCCGTGGCGCGGGCGGCGAGGGCCCGGAAGGCTTTGCAGATCCTCTCCACCGTCACCACTTCGAGCGTGGAAGAAGTGATACAGGCGGCGGGGCGGCCGATATGGTTTCAACTGTACCCCACGTCGAGCCAGGAGGTGATGGCAAAGCTGGTGCGGCGCGCGGAATCGGCGGGGTGCCCGGTGCTGGTGTTGACGGTGGATCTGCCGGTCGGCCGGAACACGGAGACGATGGAGCGATTGAAGCGCACGGATCAACGAGATTGCTCGGCGTGCCATTCGACGAAGGCCGGTGCGATTTTTCACAGGAAGCCGATGTTCGAAGGAATCAATATGACCGATGTCGGTGTTTTCAATGCGGCCCTGACGTGGGACTCAGTCCGGCGGCGGCGAGACAGCACGCGAATGAAGCTGGTGCTCAAAGGAATTGTGACGCGGGAAGACGCCGAAATTTGCCGCAACTGCGGCGTGGACGGCATCATTGTCTCCAACCATGGCGGAAGAGCGGACGAGACCGGGCGCAGCACGATCGAATGTCTGCCGGAGGTGGTGAGCGGAGCGGGCGACAAGATCAGCGTCCTGGTGGACGGCGGTATCCGCCGCGGAACGGATGTCTTCAAGGCTCTGGCGCTCGGAGCGCGCGCCGTCTGCATCGGCCGGCCTTACGCGTGGGGCCTGGCGGCGTTTGGGCAGGAGGGTGTCGAGAAGGTGCTCGAGATTCTGCGGGCCGAGCTGGAGCTGGTGATGCGGCAGTGCGGGACGCGGACGATTCCGGAGATTGGCCGGACACTGGTTTCCACACCGTAGTACATCGTTCCGAGGCTGTGGCGGCGAACTGAAGTTCGCCGCTGCACGCTGAAGCGTGCGCCACAGATTTAAAACGGCAGGATTTCTTCCCGCTGCGGATCGAAATCGATGCGGCGTTTCTCTTCGTAGGCGATGTTGCCGAGATGGGAGGCTTGCGCCGATCGGTGGCCGATGAGCACGTCGCCGTTGGGAAGCTTGCGCGAGCGGACGCAATCGAGAAAGTTGTTGACGTGGTCGAAGGTCATGTCGTGCGGCTCGGCTTTGACGATCAGGGGCTCCGCGTTCTTTCCCAGCGGATGAAATTCGTAGCGGCCGCGGTCAATGTAGAGCCGGCCTTCGGTTCCACACATTTCGACCGCCGCGCCGGTGATGCCGGGGGCGAGCGTGGCTTCGAAGGTGGCGGTGAAGTCGGAGGGATACTCCAAGAGCACGTTGATGGTGTCGGGCGCGGTGCGGCCGTCCTTATAGTTGTAGACGCCGCCGGCGGCCACGGCCGACTTCGGAATTTCCTGGCCCATGAACATGTGCACCACGTCGATCCAGTGCGTGAACAGGTCGGTGACCTGGCCGCCGCCGAAATCGAGATACGCACGGAAATTCCAATACTGCTGCGGATCGTAATCGCGCCACTTCACCGGGCCGAGGTAACGCGCCCAGTCGAGGTTTGACGGCTTCTGCTGCAACGATTCCGGCGCCTTGCGCAGATGGTAGGTATTGCCGTGCCACCACGTGCGGGCGAGTGTGATCTTGCCGAGGCGGCCGGTGTCGAAGAACTCCCGCTTGGCGCGCAAGTAATGAATGCCGGAGCGCTGCTGCATGCCGACCTGGCAGATGCGCTCGTTGACGCGCGCGGCCTTTACGATGGGCGGCCCTTCTTCGATAGTGCGCGTGAGCGGCTTCTCGACGTAGACGTCGCGGCCGGAATTGAGCGCGTCCATGGCGATGGCGGCGTGCCAGTGATCGGGCGTGGCGATCAGGACGGCGTCGACTTCTTTCATGTCGAGCAGCTTGCGGTGATCGGTAAAACTGCGCGCGTTGGGCGCCTTCTGCCGCGCCTTGTCGATCTGCACGCCGTAGATGTCGCAGACAGCGGTCACATCGACGATCGGATTCTTCTGGAACTGCGACATGTCTTCGCGGCCGCGCTCGCCGCAGCCGATCACGCCGAGCTGGACTCTATCGTTGGCGCCGCGGACTCGGGAATAGGACAGTGCGGTAAGCGCGCTGGCGCCGCGCAGGAGATCTCGCCTACGGATCGGTGTGGACATGTTGAGATTATATGACCGAGAGGCACAGGCACGAATGCCTATTCCACGCCGGAGTGCTCGGGGTGATTGCAGGCGGGAAAGGATGCGAGCGCGGTATTGCCTTTGTAGCCGAGTTCCTGGACCAGGCCGATTTGCGATGTGTAGTAGCCGTCGGCGGTCATGCTTTTGATCATGCGGAAAAAGCGCTCGGGCAGGGAAGTGACCTGGCCGCGGTCGGCGGCGGCGCTGAGCGGCGTGAGAATTTCGATCTGCTGCTCGGGGGTAAGTTCGACAAAACGTTTGCCGCCCGCCTGCCGATCGAGCCACGCGAGGCCCTCGCGCATGAGCTTCTGGTGCTCGGCGTTGTTATGCACGACGTAATCGATGTACTCGGGCGCGCCCGAGGCCACGGCCCCGGGAGTATCGGTGGGCGGAATGATCAGGTCGGCGACGCGCGAGACGGTCTGATATTCGATCGCGGTGAAAAACTTCAGTGTGTAGGGACCGCGCGGGGCCTGCGGAGCGGCGCCGTGCTGGTGCTGGCCGTAGAGGTCGTTGGCCGCGAAGGGAAAGGCGCAGGTAGTGCCGATGGCGCCGATGATTTTGAGCGTGTCGCGGCGGGTTTCCATCTCACATATCTCCTTGGCGCAAACGGCCGGCGATGTGGTCCGCGGCGCGCGCGGCCAGGGCCATGATCGTATGGGTTGGGTTCTTCTCTGACGCCGAGGGGAAGACGCTGCCGTCCACCACGTAGAGATTCGGAACGTCGTGGGTGCGGCAATCGGCATTGACCACTGAAGTGCGCGGATCGGCGCCCATGCGGCCGCCGCCCAGCTCGTGGTTGGTTGCAGGCTCGGTGGATGCTTCGTGGAACTCCGCGCCGGCGGATTCCAGGATTTCGTGCGACCATCGCTGCATCTCTTGGAAAATCTTCCGATCGTTTTCGGCCCAGGCGACGTGGCGGCGCGCCATCGGCAGGCCGTGCTGGTCGAGCTTGTCGTAGTCCAGATCGACGAAACTCTGTTTGTTTGGCAGCATTTCGCCGTAGGGCGAGAACACGAGAAATGCGGGATAACGCTCCTTGACCGACTGCTTGTAGTTTTTCCCAAAGCCGGGCATGGCGCGCGCCCAGCCGACCGAGCGCCGGTTCTGATAGTTGAACTGGATGCCGAAGCTGCGGGCGAAATCGCGCTTGCGCGCGTGCATGAACGACGGAATGTAGGCGTGGTCGAGAAAACCTTCGTCATCAATGGCGGGAGCGCCGACCAGGTCCTTAAGAAAAACCTCGACGCCACCGGTGAAGTGCGGGATGAAGTTGCGGCCGAGCTCGCCCGAGGAATTGGCGAGGCCGTTGGGATAGAGCCGCGATTTCGACATCAGCAGCAGCGCCACGCTTTGGACGCAGGCGCAGGCGATTACGACCGAACGGGCGCGTATCTCGCCTTCGGCGCGCGACTCGCGATTCAGAAACCGGACGCCGGTGGCGCGATTTTCGCCTGAGACGACGACCTCGCGCACGATGGAGTTGGGGTAGAGGGTGAGATGGCCGGTTTTGAGAGCCGGCACCATGTGGACGTCGTATGAGTTGTACTTGGCGACGACATCGCATCCGGCCATGCAGTTGCCGCAGAAATGGCACGCGGGGCGCGCCGGAGAAGCGGTACTGCGCGTCGCCTTGCGGACATGAATGACTTTCACGCCCAGCTTGGCCGCGCCGCGGCGTACGATCATGTCGCTGCATTTCATCGGGACCGGCGGCAGAAAAACACCGTCCGGCAGGTCTTCCAGATGGTCGAGATTGCCGCAGACACCGACTTCGCGCTCGATGGTTTCGTAGTAGGGAGCGAGGTCGGCGTAGTCGATGGGCCAGTCCTCGCCGGCGCCGTCGATGGAGCGGCCTTTGAAATCGCGGTGGCTCAAACGCCATGCGACGGCGTTCCAGGTCATGCTTTTTCCGCCGAGGCCGCGGCTGCGCTCAGTTTCAAATCCGGCGACGCCGGGCCGCATGGTGGGGATGTGGCGATCCGGGAAGTCGAACGGCATGGCATGGGTGTTGAAGGCCGTGCGGGTGTCGATTTTCGGTCCGCCCTCGATCACGGCGACGTCGACACCCCGGCCCGCGAGGTGACCAGCGAGCGTTCCGCCGGACGCGCCGGAGCCGACGACGAGGACGTCATAGACCTGTTGCAGCATTGGTAACTACGTTAGCTCGCCAGATCTACGGTCGGCAAGAACCGCGGCGGCTTGCGAAACTTCGTCGCCTGCTCGAAAGCGTAGGCAAGGCGAATCAACACCGGCTCGCTGTAGGCTTTGCCGACGAACGAAAGCCCGACCGGCAGGCCGAAGACGTATCCGGCGGGAACGGTAATGTGCGGATATCCTGCGATGGCGGCGGGGGAACCGAAGTCGCCGCCCGCGGAATGATCGCCATTGGGCAGGTCGATGGGCCACGCCGGGCCGGAAGTTGGGGCGACCAGAGCATCTAGCCTGTGGCGCGCCATGATGGCATCGATTCCTTGGGTGCGCGAGAGCTCGTGATTGCTCTTCAAGGCTTTCAAGTACGCCGGGCTGGTGAGCGGGCCCTTGGCCTGCGCCCGGATCATGTCGTCCTGACCGAAATAGGGCATCTCGCGCGCGGCGTTTTTCTCGTTGAAGGCGATCACGTCCTGGAGCGAATGCACGGGCGCCTTTGGGCCAAGCCGCTCGAGGTAAGTGTTGAGGCCCGCTTTGAATTCGTAGAGCATCACTTCAAACTCCGGGTCGCCGAACTTGCCGGTGGTGGGGATGTCGGCGGGATCGATGATCTCGGCGCCCAAGCGCTTCATGGTATCGAGCGCGCCGCTCATGAGCTTGTCCACCTTTTCGCTGAAGCCAAAGAATTTGCGCGCAACGCCGATGCGTGCGCCACGCAGGCCGTTGGGGTCGAGAAATTTGGTGTAGTCGGGCTGCGCTTTGCCGGCGCTCTCTTTGGTGATGGTGTCGCCGGCATCGATTCCGGCCATGGCGCCCAGGAGGATGGCGGCGTCGGTCACGGTGCGCGTCATGGGTCCAGCGGTGTCCTGGGTGTGCGAGATCGGGATGATACCGGACCGGCTGACGAGGCCCACGGTCGGCTTGATGCCCACCAGGCCATTCACTGAAGAAGGGCAGGTGACGGAGCCATCGGTCTCGGTGCCGACGGCCACGGCGCAGAGATTTGCACCTGCGGCCGATCCCGATCCCGAACTCGAGCCACAGGGATTGCGATCGAGCGCGTAGGGATTGAGCGTCTGGCCGCCGCGGCCGCTCCAGCCGCTGGTGGAATGGCTCGAGCGGAAGTTGGCCCACTCGCTCAGGTTGGTTTTGCCCAGGATGACAGCGCCCGCCTCGCGTAATCTCTGCGCGACGAAGGCGTCCCGCGGCGCGATGGAACCGTAGAGCGCGAGCGATCCGGCGGTGGTCATCATGCGGTCGGCAGTGTCGATGTTGTCCTTGATGAGGACTGGAATGCCGTGCAGCGGGCTGCGGACGCCTTTCTCACGCCGCTCTTTGTCGAGAGCCTCAGCGATAGCGAGAGCATCCGGATTGATCTCGATGATGGAATTGATCGCCGGCCCGCGCTTGTCGATCTCATTGATTCGCGCAAGGTATTTCTCTGTAATCGCGCGCGCAGTGTATTTGCCGGATTTCATCCCCGCCTGTAAATCCCTGATGGTTGCTTCCTCAAGCTCAAACGGCTTCACGGGAACGGGCTTGGGTGAAGATGGCGCGAAGGCTGCGCTGGTGAACGCGCTTCCACCTCCGAGCAGGCTGGCCCGCAGAAAAGTTCTACGATTCATGAGGTGATCAGTACGCCAGCAGCCGTTCGGCTTCGCGCGCCAGGTCATCAACCTGCGGCAGAATGGCGTTCTCCAAATGGGGATGATATCCCACCCAGGTATCGAGCGCACCTATGCGGCGAACGGGGGCGTCCAGGCGGTCGAAAAGCTCATCAGCGATGCGCGCGGCGATTTCTGCGCCGTAACCCCACGAGATGCAGTCCTCGTGGGCTACAAGAACGCGATTGGTCTTTTCGACGGAGGCGCGTATGGTGTCCCAGTCGTAGGGTGCGAGGCTGCGCAAGTCGATCACCTCGATGCTCACGTGATTGTCCTTGCGTTCTACCTGCATGGCCGCGTGCAGAGCCTTCTGCACCACCGCACCATAAGTAACGATGGTGAGGCTATTGCCAGTTTTCACCACTTTGGCGCTGCCGAAGGGTATCGTGAAATCCGGCCCGGGATGCGGAGAGCGGTTGTAAGGTTCGCGATAGAGGCGTTTGTGCTCGAGAAACAGCACCGGGTCGTCGGCGCGGATCGCGGTGCGCAGCAGTCCGCAGGCGTCGAGTGCATTCGAAGGCATCACCACGCGGAGGCCGGGGATGTGGGTGAATTCGACCTCGCCGCACTGGCTGTGATACATGGCGCCGCCGTTGAGATATCCGCCGATGGGCACGCGCACCACCACGGGAGCGGAAAAACCCCCGTTGGAGCGCCAGCGGATGGTCGCGAGTTCGTCGCGAAGCTGCATCATGGCCGGCCAGATGTAATCGAAAAACTGGATCTCGGCCACCGGTTTCAAGCCGCGCGTTGCCATCCCGATGGCACGGCCCACGATAGATGCCTCGGCCAGCGGGGTGTTGAAGGCGCGCTGTGCTCCGAATTCGATCTGCAATCCGGCCGTGACTTTGAAGACGCCGCCCTTACCCTTCACTTCGGACAGATTCTCCTCGCGGCTGCAATCCGCCACGTCCTCGCCGAACACTAATACGTCCGGATTGCGCCGCATTTCTTCGCGAAGGGTGGCGTTGAGCAGGTCGACCATGGTCTTTGGCTCGCCGGTAAAATGCGGCGCGACGGCAAATTCGTCGGAAGTAGGGTCGATACGATCGGAATAAAGATGGACCAGGGCCGAATCGCGAGCCGGCGGGTCCTGGCGCAGCGCCTTCTGGGCGGCCTCCTGTACCTCTTCATCGAGTTCGTGGATGATCAACTGCAGGGCATGGCGATCGAGAATGCCTTCGTCGACCAGAAACTTCGGGAAGGTGAGGACCGGATCGCGCTCGGATTCGGCCTTACGCTCCGCCCCGGTCTTATACATCCGTTCGTCATCCGAAAGCGAGTGCGAGTAGAGCCGCACCACGTGGGCGTGCACCAGCGCGGGACCCTCTCCCGACCGGCAATACGCCGCGGCTTCACGCATGGCGCGATAGGAAGCCAGAAAATCCGTGCCATCCACCTCCTGGCGGAACAGGTGAGGAAATCCGGAGACCAGCGGCGTGATGCTGCCGCCGGCGGTCTGGCATTCGAGCGGGACGGAAATCGCGTAGCCGTTGTCTTCGATCAGGAACAACAGCGGCAGGCGCTTGATGCAGGCCACGTTCAGAGCCTCCCAAAACTCGCCTTCGCTGGTGGCGCCGTCGCCGCCCGCGACGAGCGTGATTTCGTCCCCTTTGGTGTCGCGATAGCGTCCGGCCTCGGCGCAGCCTACGGCCTGAACGAACTGCGTACCCGTTGGCGAGGACGACGTCACGATGTTGTACTTCGGAGCGCCCCAGTGCGATGGCATCTGGCGGCCGCCCGACGCCGGATCATCGGCCGCGCCCACGGCGGCCAGGAGCATTTCGTACGGGTTGACGCCCAAGGTAAGGCACAGAGCGCGATCGCGGTAGTACGGATAGATCCAGTCGTGCCCGGACCGCAGCACGAGACCGGCGGCTACGTTGACGGCCTCGTGGCCCGCGCCGCTGATCTGGAAAAATATGCGGTTCTGGCGTTTCAGCGCGATTTCCCGGTCGTCCAGGCGGCGCGCGGTATGCATGATCCGGAATGCCCGGATCAGCGTGTCCGCATCCAGCCCTTCGAATCGCGCCGCACTCTGGCGTTCCGTCCCGGCGGGCGTGGTCGCCATTCGGTTCTCCTGCCTCCAGTGTAGAGGAGTTCAGGTTGTTTTGGCCGGATCGCGCGCCACAATGGCCAGCGCGGCCAGATACAGGACACCGCCGATCAACAGCGTCTGGACCAGTCCCCAGTAGATGGCCAACACCAGCGCCGCCACCGAACCGAGCACGCTCGACGCGGCATTGAGCGACCACGCCCAGCGCACCGACGCTCTGTGCCATTTTTCCAGACGCGCCAAACCCGTCGGGAAGGGCATACCCATGAGAAATCCGGCCGGAAAGATCAGCGCCACGCTTACCACTACTTTCCAGGCGATGGGCAAAGTAATGGCTTTTGGGAGCAGCACCGTTACATCGACGGCGAGAAGCCCGATGAGAAGCGCGATCCCGCCGAGCACCGCCCGCCATCTCGCGGCCGACGATCCGATAACCTTGCCGCTCGCGTAGCTGCCGATGCCGCTCGATACCAGCAGCGAGAAAATCACCACGGTCAGCGCATATGTCGGGTGCCCCAGGAACAAGACGAATTTCTGGATCAGGGCGACCTCGATGAGGATGTATCCCGCGCCGATGGCCAGAAAATAAAGCAGAAACGCCAGCACCGACTTTTCGTGCGGCAGACGGGTCCGCAATATCACGGGCGGAAGAGCGAGGATAATCAGCGTGGCGATCACGCTTATGCCGAGTAATTCGAACAGCAGCGGCACCGCCTTGTTGATCTTGTAATCCTCGCTTCGCCTCGAGGCGTGCGTAATGAAATTCCACAAATCCTGTGGCTGGACGGTGTAAAAAAAGAACGGACGGTTGTCGGTGACGGGCGTTATGTCGAACGGGTAACGTTGTTCGTAAGAAACGGGATCAGAGCTGTGGAGTAATTCCGTGAACTGGTTGGGGATTCGCTCGTCGGGGAGATACACGGCCGTCATGTGGGCTTCCGCCAGCGTGTTCCGTGCGCGGCTGATATCTTCGCCGGAAAACGGGCGGCGGGAGATGAGCACGGTATCGCGCGCGCCCCATCCAACTAGGTCGGCGCGCGATCCCTCGCGTCCCACGATGATGTGCCGCTCAGGCTCTGCCTCGCCCAGGTCGCGCAGCGCCACCATGGCGAGCGAGATCAGGCGCAGCGATTCGCGCGGCGGATCGAAGCCCCACCGCGTGAACGCCAGAATGCCGTCATCAGTGAGGTGCGTGAGGTAATCCTGGAATGCATCCGTGGTGTAGAGGTTGCTTTCTGAGAGGGCGAACGCTCCCGCGGCGGTGGAAGCCCAGGTATCGACGAGCGTGGCTTGCAGCACCTGGTATTTCTCGCTGCTGCGGCGCACGAAGGCCCGGCCATCTTCCACAAAAATGTGAACATCCGGCCGAAGGTACAGGCCACGGCTGAGCTGCGGGAACCGCTGCCGCATGATGGTGGTGGCGATGATCGGGTTGATCTCGACTCCGGTGATGTCCCGGCTGCCGGAAGCGAGGGCGCGCGCAACATCCCAGCCGCCGCCCGGCCCGATGATCAGCGTCTTGGCCGCGGGGCGGATGGCGTACGGCAGGCCCGGCCCTTGATAGAGCAGGTCGTGTAAGTCGTGCGTCGAGAGATGCTCGAAATCGAAGTTCGCGATTCCGGTGGAGGCATCCGCATCAATGAAAATAGTCGGAGCGCCGGAGTCTTTTTCGGGAGCGATGGCAATACGGGAAAAGCTGTTCCACTGCACGAAAGACTCGTGCTCCAGCTTCTGGTTCTTGGCATAGACAACGGTGATCAGCCCGTACTGTTTGTTGAACAACAGCAGACCGAACAGCAGCAGCGCCAAAGCCACGCTCGCGGCGCGAGCCATCACCGAATCACTCATGCCGTGCCATATCGCCGCCGCCGCCGCGAATAGCACAGCAGCCACAATCGTCGTATCAGGGCCGCCGAAGGTATTGAGCAGCGGCAGCAGCAGCAGGCAGCCGCCCGCCGCGCCGGCGAGGTCGAAAAAATAGACGCGATTCACGCGGTCGATGGTTTCGGAAACCGCCAGCGATACTACGGCGCCCGCCACAAAGAACGGCAGCGCACACGTGAAATAGATGAGCGCCAGATACCACGCCGCGGGATTCAGCCCCTGCTGCAGCACAACGAGAACCGCCACAATCACGAGCACGCTGTTGATCGCACTAAGATGCCCCAGCTTTGAGAAAAGGTTTCCTTTCCAGCCGGCCACCGCGTACGAAAAAACTCCGCCGGCGCCCAGCCCGAACAGCGCGATGGAGATGGCGAGAAACGCAAAATGGTAGTAAAAAACCACGGAGAAGATGCGCGTCAGTGATAACTCGACCAGCAGCGTGGCCATGGTGGTGAGGGCCACGCAAAGATACACCAGAGGCCAGCGAAAGCCCGGCGCTTTGAGGAAATCGGAGGAATGGGGCAAATCACTATGTTACGGGATTCAGCCGCGATAGATATTCTCGCTCACGAGCGCCGGCGGCTGGACCAGATTTCCTCCGGCGCAAAACAGGCGGGTCCAGTTGCCGTGAACCACCAGCGAGTACCACGCCAGCGCCGCGAGGGCGATCCGCGGCGTCCGGCGTCACAAGGAAAAAACGAACGGCTTGCCGTGCTGGAGTTCCTGATAGCGCGTGTCCGGGGCATGGGGCTTCAACGATGCTCGAAACTGGGGGGTATCGACGGCGTTATCCGGGAACATGTCGTAATGGCATGGAATGGCGGCTT
>JACXTT010011566.1_pt1 | contig 11798 bp, 10 predicted proteins | sample 9270951 | NCBI WGS metagenome assembly JACXTT01 (sample SAMN15532306, study PRJNA645909) | rock metagenome | isolation source: weathered quartz diorite | place: Puerto Rico | collected 2017-06-21 | reverse complement strand
GGCCCTTCGGGACTTCGCGCCGCGGAAAAGTGCGAGCCGGAAAAGCGCGCATGAACGCCGCCGGTCATCGCGTCGATTCCCGCATGGCCTTCGCCTTTCATGATCGGGTCGACGTAGCTCGCGTCTTCGGTCCACGCCTTGGCTATGAGGGCGCGACGCTTTCCTGCGTCGATTTCGTTCCAGAGCGCGATGTGGCGGTTGGCGATTTCTGTTACGTTCGACATGTTGGTCTCCTTTGAACCCGTTCGACGGGCCGCTCGAAGATCAGGTGGAGAACCGCGGAAATCGATTACCTGGCGCGTAGGATCTCGCTTACCCGCGAGGTAATGGAACTAAAGAGCGCCATCGCCTAACGTTGGACGATGAACATTCAGCAGCGCCATATCGGCGAGCATCTCAGGGATTGGCGCCAGCGCCGCCGCCTGAGCCAGCTCGATCTTGCCTGCGAGGCCGAGATTTCCGCACGGCACTTGAGCTTCGTGGAGACCGGCCGCTCGCAGCCGAGCCGCGAGATGATCCTGCATCTGGCCGAGCAGCTTCAGATCCCGATGCGCGAACGCAACGTGTTGCTCGTTGCCGCTGGCTACGCGCCGATCTTCCCCGAACGTCCGTTGAGCGATCCCGCGCTCGCGTCCGTGCGGCAAGCCATCGAGATCCTGCTCGAAGGCCACAAGCCTTATCCCGCGTTCGCGCTCGACCGGCATTGGAACATCGTTGCGACCAACGGGGCGCTTACTCAGCTCTATGAAGGCGTGGCGCAGCAACTTCTCGCGCCGCCTATCAACGTCATGAGGCTCAGCCTTCATCCCGAGGGTCTCGCACCAAAGATCGTGAATCTGGTCGAGTGGCGCGCGCATCTCCTGCACCGGCTGCGCCAACAAGTCGACCTCACCGCCGATCCAGTTCTCGTCGAGTTGCAGCGCGAGCTTCTTTCTTATCCAGCGCCATTGTTGCCCACGGCTCAATGCAACGACGTCGTGGTTCCGTTCCGCGTCGGGACACCGCTCGGCGTGCTTTCGTTCTTCTCGACCACGATGGTGTTTGGCACGCCCATCGACATCACGCTGTCGGAGCTCGCGCTCGAGTCGTTCTTTCCGGCAAACAGCGAGACCGCAGCGATCGTGCGTAAAATCTCGGCGTAGAACGTTCTCTCGTTTGATTCATGCAACCAATCTAACAACCGTTATGGCCGGGCTGGGCGCAGCGCAGTGGAGCCTGTCCCGGCCACCCATCAACTCCCATGGTCGACATAGAGGTGATAGGCGGCCGACACGCGCTCCGCTGCGCACGCGCGCTGGTCGGCCATGACGAAGGTAGTTGAGTTGAATATTTCTGAACAGAAAGCTTGGCGGCTCTTACCTCGCGCGTAATCGCTTCACGTATCTCCTTAGGCAACGATACAAGCTGAACCTAACGCGCGGGGAGCATCATGCATCGGCGGAACATCCTGGCTTCGGCTGCGAGCACAGCCGCCGCAATTGGCGGTGCGCTGAGCTCGCGCGCGCAAACGTCCGAGAAACCGGCGGAAGGGAAACGGCGCCTGCACGTCATCGAGACGCACGACGGCACCGAACTCTTCGTTCGCGATGTGGGGAAGGGACGACCGGTCGTGTTCGTCGCGGCGTGGGGTCTGAACTCGCTCGCCTGGCAATACCAGATGCTGCCGTTCTCGCGCGTGGGCTTCCGGTGCATCGCCTTTGACCGGCGGAGCCACGGGCGTTCGTCCGATCCCGGCCGGGGCTACGACATCGACACGCTCGCCGACGACGTGGCTTCGGTGATGAACACGCTCGCGCTCGAGGATGCGGTGCTCGTTGGGCATTCCATGGGCGCTGCGGAAATCGTGCGGTATCTCACGCGTCACGGTACGGCACGCGTGCGTCGTCTGGTGCTGATCGCGCCCACGACGCCGTTCCTCGTGAAGACGGCTGACAATCCCGAAGGCATCGATCCCGCCTTCTCTGAGGCTATGCGCACGCGGGCGGTGCAGGATTTTCCCGGCCTCGTCGCGGCCAACATCAAGCCGTTCTTCGTCACCACGACGTCGCCAGCCATGGTCGACTGGGTGCAGCAAATGATGACCGCCATTCCGCTTCACGCGCTTATCGGCTGCAATCTCGCATTCTTCAATGCGGATTTCCGTAAGGAGCTGCCGGGGATCGCGCTGCCGACGCTGGTGGTTCACGGCGATGCCGACAAGTCGAATCCGCTGCCGCTCTGCGGGCGAAAAACTGCGGCGCTGATGCCGAACGCGAAGCTCAAAGTCTATGAAGGCGCGCCGCACGGCCTCATCTTCACACACATGGACCGCGTAAATGCCGACCTGCTCGAATTTCTCGCGTAAGACTTCGCGGAGTCTATTTCGCCTCGCCAAACGATCCACCGATCTCAACTGGACGACGCCTGTCTCACAGTTGACCGGTTTTGCAAAACACCTTACTTAACCTGCTTAAGTGAATTCGTGCGCCCCGGCTGCAGATCGCATCCGGGGCGCCTCGTTTTCAGTCATGCGAAACGCCGCCGTTCCGCGCGCGGCTTTAGGTGGGCGGCGTTTGATTGAAATCAAAGAAATCAAAGAATTCCAAAGCTCGCGGTATCCAATGACGAACCACCACGCCACATCGGGCGACGCACAGATGCAGAAACTCTTGGGCCGCTATCGCAGCGGTGACGCGCTGGTTATGCCTTCAGTTTCAGGGATTTCTGGGCAGAGGGATGCACGCGACCGGCACCCGGCTCATACGAGAAGTTCCAACAGGCCAATCGTCGCTCGCTTGCGTGGTTGAATTCTATGATTCTTTGATTGCGTTTGATTGTTTTCAAACTGCTGTGACAGCACGATCCGCCAGCAGAGTGCGGCCTTACTCCGCGGCCGTCTTGAGCGTCTGCGGCATACGCGAGCGGTGATAGGGCTTGTCACCGAGAACGGTGGCGCGGGGCATGATGCGGCGGTTGGGAAGATAATCGTTCACGGCATAGTGCTGCGTCACGCGATTGTCCCAGAACGCGATGGCGTTCGGCTTCCAGCGCCAGCGCACCTGGAATTCCGGCTTCTGGATGTGCTCGAAGAGGAGGTTGAGCAGCGCGTCGCTTTCCTTGCGCCGCAGGCCCACGATCTTCGACGTGAAGCCGTAATTGACGAAGAGCCCGTCCTCGTGCGTCTCGGGATGCGTGCGCACGACGGGATGGACGACCGGCGGATTCTCCGCGATAGCCTTCGCGTATTTGTCTTCGCCGGCGTTCTGCGCGACCGTACGCCGTGCGGGAAAGCCGCGCGCGAAATCGTGCACCGCATCGAGGCTCGACAGGAAATCGCGCATCGGCCGCGACAGTGCCTCGAACGCGGCGCGCATGTTCGACCACAGCGTGTCACCGCCATCTGCCGGCAGCGATTTCGCATAGAGAATGGAAGCCATCGGCGGCGTCTCGATGAACGTCACGTCGGTGTGCCACGCGTCATTGTCGGTCGGATTGCCGGCGTGGTTATCGAGAATGAAGAGCTCGGGTGCTTCCGGCACGCCGGGATAGAGCGGGTGCGTGTGCAAAGCCCCGAAACGCGCGGCAAAATCGCGATGCTGCACAGCCGTGAGATGCTGGTCCTCGAAAAAGATCACCTGGTGCGCGAGAAGAGCGTTGCGAACGGCGGCGATCTGCTCATCATCCAGACGCCGCGAGACATCGATGTTGCCGATCACCGCGCCGATGTTCGGCGTGAGGCGCGTGACCGTCGGTTTGCCTGATGTCATGTTTCCTCACCAGATGTGGACGCGATCTTTTGGCGCGACATAGAGCTTGTCGCCGGGCTTGACGCCGAAGGAAGCGTACCACGCGTCGATATTGCGCACGACCCCGTTGACCCGGTACTGGCGCGGAGAGTGCGGATCGCTCACGACCTGCTTGCGCACGAAGGCGTCGCGGAACTTGCCGCGCCAGGCCTGAGCCCAGCCAAGAAACACTCGCTGGTCGCCGGTCATTCCATCGATCACGGGCGCGGGCTTGCCGTTCAGCGAGCGGTGATAGGCATCGAGCGCGAGCGTGAGGCCGCCAAGGTCGGCGATGTTCTCGCCCATGGTCAGATCGCCATTGATATGCGCGCCGGGCACGGGCTCGAAGGCCGAATATTGTGCGCCGAGTTTCGTGGCGCGCGCCTCGAATGTCTTCGCGTCTGACGGCGCCCACCAATCGCGAAGCGCGCCGCTCGCATCGATCTTGCGGCCCTGATCGTCGAAGCCGTGCGTCAGCTCATGGCCAATGACGCCGCCGATGGCGCCGTAGTTGATGGCGGGATCGGCCGCCGGATCGAACATCGGCGGCTGCAAGATTCCGGCCGGAAAGGCGATGTCGCGGAGCGTGCCATTATAGGCGTCGTTGGTTTGCGGGGTCATGCTCCAGTCGGAGCGATCGACGGGAGCCAAGAGGCGCCCGACATAGAACGCCCAATCTGCCGCCGCTGCGCGCTTGACGTCTCCGACGAGATCATCATCGCGGATCAAGAGCTTCGAATAGTCGCGTCGATGATCCGGATAGCCGACCTTGATGTTGTAGGTATCGAGCTTCTCGAGCGCCTCCTTCTTCGTCGCGGGACTCATCCAATCATTGGCGATAAGGCGCGCGCGATACGCGGCCTTCAGATTCGCGACGAGCTCCTCGATCTTGATCTTCGCCGAGGGTGGAAAATATTTCGCTGTGTAGAGCTCGCCCGCGGCCCAACCGAGATTGCCGAACCGATCCCAGTGATCGCCACCGCCGTAGTCGCCGCCGGCGATCGCCGTAACCGCTCGCTTCCAGCGGGCACGCAGCGCTTGCTGCCCCGAAAGCGTGCGTCCGTGCAGGTCGAACCAGGCGTCGACGAAGGGTTTTGAGAGATAGGGCCCCGCATTGTCGATGACGGTGAGAGCGAGATCCGCCTGAAGAGTCCTGATCGGCGCCGCGGCGAAGATCTCAGCAAGCTTCGGGAACGCCGACTTCTCCGCGATGATCGGCCGCTCGAGCTTCTCGAGATTCGCCGCGCCGAGAAAGGCCTTCCAGTCGAAACCCTGTGCAAGCTTCTGAAGCTCCGCGACGCTCATCGGACTGTAGGTGGCGATCGGGTCGCGCTGCTGAGTTTTCGTCCAGCTTGCCTCGGCGATCTTCGTTTGCAGATCGACGACGGATTTCGCCGCCGCATCCGCATCCTGCCAGCCGGCGAGCTTCAGCACCTGCGCGGCATACGCCTCCAGCTTCGCCTTTTGCATGGCGAATTCCGGCTTCAGATAATAATCGCGGTCGGGCAGGGTGAGCCCGTCCTGTGTGAGATAAACGGCGTAGTGCTTGGGATCCTTGAGATCGACGTCCGTTACAGCGGCGAACAGTGAGCCAAAAAAGTCCGCATTGCTCCCTCCCATCAGTGCGGCGATTTTCGAACGATCGTTCGCGGCGCGGATCGCGTCGAACTCGGGCGCGATTGATTTCGTCCCGAGCGAGTTGATGTGCCTCTCGTCCATGAACGCCGCATAGAACGCACCGACCTTTCCCTCGAGCGTCGCGGGCGTGTGTCCAGTGGACTTCGAGACTGCCCCTATCAGGCCGTGCAGTCGCGCCTCGGTACGGTCGGTCATCGCAAGTCTGAGACTGTAGCCGGGTTTGTCTTCGGGAATCGGAGTCTTGTCGAGCCACGTCCCGCCGGCGTAGCGAAAGAAATCGTCGCCGGGCTTGATGTGCGAATCCGCGCCGGTCGTGTCGAAGCCCCAGTTTCCGTATTGCGGCTTGGCGGCCGTGTCGCCGAGGGCAAGGGATGCGCTGGTGATGACGCCAACGACGAGGACGGCGCGAGCCGCGCCGGCAATCGGCCTGTTCATTCTTACCCCCAGACTTAGTTTCACGGATCCTGGAACCAGCCCGAAATCGCGAGACGTCCCATCGGGGCGAACGGCGCAACGCAACTCACCGCGTGGAATTGCGGCACCGTAAAGACCGAAAGCGCGTTGAATCGCGGCACGAACACGTCGGTGATCTCGTTCTCGTCGTCGTAGAATTGCAGCAATCCGCCCCAGTCCGGATGCCAATTTTTCGTGAAGCTGAGGACGTAGGCGACGCGGCGGTGAAGCGTCTCGTCGGCGCCGTCATTATGGCGCGTCAGGAAGTGGCCCGGCGCGTAGAGCGTGGCTTGCGCGTCCGCGCGCGTGATCGACGAGATGCCCGTGACCTTGCGAACCAGCGCGAGCATAGGCTCGGAGTTGATCGCCTCGAGCACGTCATGAAGGAACAAGCCCTTGTCGACACCCGCTTTGTAGTTCTGAAGCATCAAATAGGCGTGATAGACGAACTGGAATTCCGTGCGCGCACGCTCGGTGGCAGCGGCAAAGCGCTGCGCACGCTCTGCCTGCGGAATGGCGCGAAGCTCCTGCTGCGAAAGTGTGATGGTGCGTTCGCCCTCGTTGTAGACGACGCCCCATGGCGTTTCCCGCGTCAGGCAGTGGTAGATGCGTTCGGCGAGGTCCGGCAGAAGGACATCGCGAATCTGGAGCCTCTGTTTTGGGCGATAGCGCGCCGCAAGCGCGGCAGCATCGAGAGCGGGATTGAGCATCGCCGCACCTTAGCCAAGTGGCCCGTGACCGAAAGATGCCAGGTCCTGAACCTTGAATTTGGTGCTCCGAGGGGGTGTCCGACGTTCGCGCGAATCGACCTTTGGCGGGGAACGAATTGCCATGGCGCCTGCTGCTGACTAGTGCTCCCCGCGCGAAGTTCAAGGGCTGCATGACCCGGTTGCTCGGCGCTCATACACGCTAGCGCCGAAGATCACGCGGAATTTCTAACCATCTGAAAATAATAGAAGAAATGGTTCCCTATTGTTCGGTGTTTCGGGCTGCTTCATTCGCGAAATTGCGGCTTCTCACGCCAGGAATCTGACGCTATTGTTCTAAATGAAAAATCCTGAAGGAAATGTTTACATGACCAACTTGCGTCGTTTCCTCACTCTTTCCGCCGTCCTATCCCTTTCAGCCATCAGCGCCGCCCAGGCCGAGACCTTCAACGCGGGCGAATACAAGCTCGCGGTCGGCAATGCCGCTCCTTGCACCGTCACCTTGTCGAGCGATGGCTCCGCCAGCGTGGGTGCCTGTGCCGCCGCGCCGAATGTCGGTCACTGGCAGCAGCATGGTTCGACGATCCAGCTGTCGAAGGGCAATGGCGAAGTCTACGCGCTCCTCAAACCAAAGGGGGATGCTTACACCGGGACAACCTTCCCCTCGAATGACAGCATGACACATACGCTCACACTTACGCCGACCCCGCAGACTGCCGCGCTCGGACATTGATCGACTCCGATTGATTGAGAGAAGGCCGCGACAAGTTCGTCGCGGCCTTTTCGTTACGCGAGCCGCAGACGGCTGATGCCCCCTGCGACGAAACCTGCGCCAAACAGAATCCCGGCAACCGCCGCCGTTGCTCCTGCAAGAAAACCTGTCGCCGCCGACATTCCTGCGGCCAACGCCGCAAACCAAAGGAGCGGGGCAAGACGCGCGGTCTTGCGCGCGAGCATCATCGCACCCAAGAGGGTGATTCCCAGGAGCGCGATCGCGGCGCCGGTTTGATAACCACCGGCACCAAGGAACGATACCTGCGGGCTCCGCACGACGAGAATCCCAAAGACGAATACCGCCAACCCCGCCGCGCCGGTCAAACCCAGCTTCGCGGCATTTTCTCCGTACAAACCGAAGACGCCGAGCAGCAGCAAAAAGTCGGTCATGAAATAGAACTGCTGAAGACTTTCGGCCGGCAGGTCGGTGCCTGGAAGAAACGCCCCCAGCACGCGAAGCAGTCCGCCTGCGATGGCGGCTAGGGCGGCGAGCTTGAGCGAGCTCATCAGCCCTCCCGCGCAATGAAGTCGCGGGCCTGCGCGGCCAATCTCAATCCGTGATGCCGTTTCATCGGCGTGTTCAGGTAGCGATTGATGCCGGCGCACACGACATCGGCCCAGGGTGCATCGGGCGAAGCACGTAGCTCGTCGTCGAGCGCGAACAGCACCTTGAGACGGTGACAGGCGATGATCGGCTCGACGATGCCGTGATCGAACAGCGTTTGCTTTTCCCGCGCGGCGAACCTGTCCGGGTCACCGACTCCCCATTGCTCAATGTCCTGCTGGGCGTCGACATAGCCCTGATTGCGCGCGACAAACAGCGCCAGTTGAAGAAGCGCGCGCGGCCAGAGCTCCGGACGATCCGTGCACAGATGCCGTGCCGCGTTCGCAAAAGTGAGTGCGTGCGTGAAATCGAGCCAGCCGACATTGTCGGCAATCGCGTTGTCCGTCGCGCGCTCGAACTTCACATCGAAGTGAAGCAGGTTCCACGCCGCGGCGCCGAGGAGGGCGTCATAGAGATCGCGCGGATTTCGCCCTGAAGATTCCACGACGCGCCGGAGGCATTTCTCAACGGACAAGCCACGAAAGTCTTCGCTCGTCACTGGGGCTGAGTGCGCGCCCCATTCGCCAAGCGCCCGCGCATAGAAGCGAAACTCGGGCAGGCGCTCCTCGCGCGTCGCCTGTACCAGCTGCCTCGCCAGTGCGAGTAACACGAGTCCGGAGACGCCATCGCCCAGCCGCTCGATCAGGTGTCCCGCCTTCAACGTGTAGATCGCGCTGTGTCCGAAATCGGCGTAGTGGGCGAGGGCTGCCGCACCGAGCGTCGGCCTTAAGGCGGAGTAGCCGATTCGTTCCGCGATCGCACCGCGAATTCGGGCGATGACCTCTTCTTCGTCTTCCGACTCCATCGCAGCCAGAAATCGCGTTTCGTCCCAGCGTTCGGTGCGCTCTGCATAAGGGAAGTGTCCGGTGCCGACAGTGTCCCAGGCGATGTGTCCGATCGGCTCTAGTAACGCAGCGAGCCTTGCATCTGCGGAAGGAGCTTCCTCGGCAAGCGCGAGCCAGTCCGCACCGGCAGCATGGGCGTGGCCCATTCCGTTCTCGAGCCGATCATTGTTTGTGGCGAAGGCATGGGCGATGGCTGTCCTGGCGTCGAAGCCTGCGCGTTCGAGCCGAGCGACCTCGCGCGCGATCCGCGCATTGTCATTGTCCGCCATTGCGACATCGAGCCCCTTGAGCGCACGCATTCTCTGGGCTTCAGCCGGCGGATCTGTGAGGTCGATGAAGATCTCGTCCGCTCGCGTCTCGACGGGATAGGTTCGGACGGGATCGCGGCCGATCAACGCCCGGCCGCTCGCGAGATCGAATTTCCAGTTGTGCCAGTTGCAGGTGAGCACGCAGCCCGGTCCGAGCGTGCCCTCGCTCAACGGATAACCTTCATGCGGGCAGCGATTGGCGATGGCGAAGAGTCTTCCGCCGGTGCGCACCACGAGCACCTGCCGTCCGTTCTTGCGCACGAGCTTGTGGCTTTCCTGCCCGAGTTCGGTCGGCTTGATACCGGTCGCAACGAACATGCCGGCCTCCAGTTTTATAAAGAAAGAACTTTCGAAACCTATCCTGTGCCCGTTGATTTATGCAAGTATGTCCTTTAGAAAATAAACTGCCCTTATGGTCCGTCGAATGCAGATCCCGGCCGATGAGTCTACTTCCAGCCGAAAGGCGGTGCTCTCCCTCCTGAAGCGGGAGGGTCCGGTTTCTGCAGAAATTCTGGCGGAACGGGTCGGCATAACGGCGATGGCGGTGCGCCAGCACCTCTATGTGCTCCAGACCGACGGTCTCGTTGAGTACCGGGAACAATCGAAAGGACGCGGGCGGCCGGTCAAACTCTGGCGCACGACGGAAAGAGCAAATCGCCACTTCGCCGATTCGCATGCGGCGCTGACATCCGATCTCATCGGGCAAATGCGCAAGGCGTTCGGCGATCGCGGGCTCGACAAGCTTTTGAAACTAAGAACGGCCGAGCAGGAGAAAGTTTATCGCGCCGAGCTCGACGACAAGCGGACGCTCAAGGGCCGTGTCGATGCTTTGGCAAGAATTCGCGAGCGGGAAGGCTATATGGCGGAGGTTCGCCTTGACCCTGAGACGGGAGATCTCCTTCTGGTCGAGAACCACTGTCCGGTCTGCGCGGCGGCGCGCGTCTGCACCGGTCTTTGCCGTGAGGAGATCGCTCTCTTCGAACGCGTGCTCGGCAGGCACGTCCGCGTCGAGCGTTTGACGCACATTCTCGCTGGCGCCGGACGCTGCACCTACCGGATTTCCGAAGCTTGAGCCATGACCGAAGGCTCGTGGCGTCATCTCCTTGCGACCGACAAGATCGGCCGGCTCGCGCTCATCTGTCTCGGTATCTGGCTTAACGCCGCCGACACCCTTGTCACTACAACAATCATGCCCAGCATCGCGCGCGACATCGGGGGCTACGCTTATTTCGCGTGGCCGGTGGCGGGTTATGCGCTTGGCGCCATCGTCGGCGGTGCGATTGCCGGTTGGTGGTCACACGTCTATGGCCTGCGCGCCGCGCAAATCTCCTCCGCACTCCTATATGCGGGCGGTTGTGTGGCAAGCGCGCTGGCGTCTTCGATGGGCGTCTTCATCGCAGGACGTCTGCTCCAGGGACTGGGCGCCGGCATGCTCGTCGGCGCCTGCTATTTCGCGATCAATGCGATTTTCCCGGCCGAGCTTTGGCGGCGCGTTCTCGCTTCGCTCTCCGGCGTATGGGGCGTGGCCGTGCTCCTGGGTCCGCTGCTCGGCGGGCTCTTCGCCCACGGTCATGCGTGGCGCCTGTTGTTCTGGTTCTTCACGGTGCAATCGATTGCCTTCGCGGCTGCCGCCCTCTTGCTCATTCCGCGCAGCGCACCCGGTGGAAGCAATCGGAGGATCCCCATCAGGACGCTCATCCTCCTGGTGGCCGGTATCGCCTGCATTCTTCGCGCCGATGTCATGACGGAACTGGCCTACGCGGCCGTTCTCACGATCGCGGGCGTGCTTCTTCTCTTCGGCGCGTTTCGCGTCGATCGCGTCTCGCCCACGCGTCTCTTCCCGCCACAAACGACCGACCTTCGAAGCGCCGCCGGCCTCGGCTATTCCGCGATCTTCTCGTTCAATCTCGCTTCGATTGGATTCACGGTGTACGGCGCGGCGATCATGCAGACGCTCTACGGCCTGACGCCGCTCGAGGCAGGCTACGTCATCGGTGTCGAGGCTATGTCGTGGACCGTGTCGGCCCTGATCGTGAGCGAGCTCTCCCAGAGCCACGACCGCTTGTGCATCCGCTTGGGCGCGACGCTCATCACGGGTTCGGTCGCGGTCTTGATCTTCACGTTACCCAGCGGTTCGCTCGGGCTCGTTCTCGCCAGCGCGGCCTTCTTGGGCACGGGTTTCGGAACGTGTTGGGCGTATTTCTCCAAGCACATACTCTCGAGTCTTCCAGAGAGCGAACGATCGCTCGGGTCGTCAGCGATCCCCGTCGCGCAGCTTGTCGGGAGCGCCGTCGGATCAGCGTTGAGCGGCATGGTGGCCAACGCTTTGGGGGCGGGCTCCGGAATCGACCGCGTCAATGTCGCGTCGATCGGTTCGTGGCTGTTCATCGTCGCGATTCCGATAGCGATCTTCGGGCTGGTCTGTTCGTGGCGCATGATGCAGGTCGAGCCGCTCGCTTCCGTTTTGGCAGAGGCCTGAAACGAAAAAGGCCGCCCTGACGGACGGCCCTTCGAAACTCGTGAGCTTCGCGCCTATTTCGGCAGCAGCCCCTCGCGCTGCATGCGCTTTCTCTGGAGCTTGCGATAGCGGCGGATCGCCTCGGCCCGGTCTCGCCCCCTGTTCTCGCTCGGCGTGTCGTAGTGCCCTCTTCGCTTCATCTCGCGCAAGATGCCTTCGCGTTTCATCTTCTCCGTCACGGCTTTCC
>JACXTT010011565.1_pt1 | contig 11798 bp, 11 predicted proteins | sample 9270951 | NCBI WGS metagenome assembly JACXTT01 (sample SAMN15532306, study PRJNA645909) | rock metagenome | isolation source: weathered quartz diorite | place: Puerto Rico | collected 2017-06-21 | reverse complement strand
AGGTTCGGTTGGTGGCGCGGAAGTTCAAGGTCGGTTAAGTTCGTAGTACCGGCTTCAGCGGCACCACCTAAAGGCGGTACTACAAACTTGCACGCGGTGTTCATTTCTTCTTGGCGGGCTTTTCCTTTTTCTCCTCAAATCTGGTTTCGACAGTCGCCGACAGAGCTTCGATCATCCCCTTGGCTTGAGCCGCGAACCTACCGTCCGGTGCCAGTTCCAAATACTTTTGAAATGCCTCGACGGTACCAGGCGCGGGAACCGTCTTTCCATCGGGTGTAACTGAAGCCAGACCTGTCAGGCTGATTCCAAGCTGGTATTGGGCATCCGCGTTCTTGGGATTCGCCTCGACCGATTTCTTAAACGCTTCCACTGCGTCGGCGGATTTTCCGCTATTCACCAGAATCGCACCCAGATTGTAGTAAGCCTGCGACGCATTCGGAGGATTGAGCTCAGCGGATTTTTTTATCTCGGTGCTAGCTTCTTCGGTCTTGCCAGCCATGCCATGAATGATTCCCATGTTCATGTGGTAACTGGCTATCGTTTGAGGATCAGCCTTGGGATTTTGTGAGATGACTTCCAGAGCTTTGTTGTAGTTGGCTATGGCATCATCGTATTTTTTCAGATTCTTATAGGACTCCGCGAGGTTGGCATAGATGACATGCTGGGACGGATCCAGCTCGGAAGCTCGCTTAAATTCCTCAAGCGCCTGATCAAACTGCTTGGACGCATAAAGCTCCCGCCCCTTCTCAAAATGGGCCTTCATCGTGTCCTGTTTCTTGTTGGCTTCTTCCGCTTTGGCTTTGGCTTCCAACTGTTCTTTGGTCATCTGTGCCGGCTGCTGTGACTTGGCCTTCTCCATCTCCTGCTTCAAATTCAAATCCAACTTAAATGTGTCGCCAAGAGGCACTTTGATGTTGTCAAAGAAGAAGAGTTCCTTATCGCCCTGAGTAAAGGTGACCTTGTAAAGAGCCACGGGCAACCCGGCATGGAAGTAATGGCCTTTCTTGTCCGTCTTTACTTCAAAGTGCTGTTTGATATCTTTGCGATCTAGCTTCACGAGAGCGCCGATAATGGGTGTCCCTTCAGGATCTTTGACGTCGCCCTCGATCGAGCCTGTTTGGGCAAACGCACTGCGAACTCCAGCTGTAAAGAATAGAACCAAGCCGAAGATCGAAAGAACAAAAGCCTTCAAAGGCTTCGTCATAAAAAACCTCCAAAGATAATGTCTCTACGTAAACAAATATACCCAAAACAAAGGCAGGCTCACAGCACTTTTTTCGACCCCGCATAGGGAATTGGGTCACTAATGCCGGCCTCGCGAAACCCCCTCAATCTCAGAGCGCAACTGTCACAATGGCCGCAAGCAATTTCCGTGTTCTGATAGCACGACCAGGTGAGATGAAACGGCGCTCCCAGGTCGAGCCCGGCACGAATAATTTGGCTTTTCTTCAGGTGAATAACCGGCGTAACGATTCTGAGTACGGTGTCGGGCTTGGTACCCGCTCGAATCAGTTCATTGAAAGCCTCGTAATATTCAGGCCTGCAGTCAGGATAGCCGGAACTGTCCTCGGCCACAGCGCCGATGAAGAGTGCTTCGGCTCCCAGCACTTCACCCCAGGAAGTCGCGATCGAGAGGAAGTGAGCATTCCTGAAGGGAACATAACTCGTCGGAATTTCTTTGCGATTCAAATCGGCTTCCGCTACTGGAATGGCCGGATCGGTCAGGCTGGATCCTCCGATTTGAGCCAAATGGTTCAGATGGCAAACCAGTCGGCACTTTACCTCGTAATAGTCCGCAATTTCCTCAAACGCTCTTCGTTCACGCGACTCTGTCCGTTGACCATAAGAGACATGCAGGAAGGCCAGCTCATGGTTCGCTTGCGCCATGGCGGCACAGACGCAACTGTCCATGCCGCCGCTCACTAGTACGACCGCCAATTTCTGGTGCTGAGATTTACTCATGGTTTACCTGGCTATGGCGTACCCCTTCGTCCAACGCTGCAGACTTCGCGCACAGGCTCGCGAGCCGTCAGGATGGGGTCTTATTTAATCGAGCGCAGTCGAAAAAACATCACCTTACCCCGAACCAGATAGCACAGATACTGTTCCCAAAATTTTCGAAAGAACCGATAGTTCTGATTTCGATTTTCCAGGTTAATCAGGAATTCAAGGCCGAGCCATTTGTAAAGTTTCAGGAGTTTGATCTCCGAAGACTCGATCCGGAAGCGAGCTTTGGAATAATAACCCGTGAGGTGATCCTCTTGAAAGAAATCGAACGAGCGACTGTTCAAGTGCCAAACATGAGTGGGGTCCTGCCAGGAGGAAGCATCGGTATAATGCGGTGTGGTGATCTCCAGTTCTCCGGCTGGTTTGAGAATCCGATGAATTTCTTCCATTGTCCTGGTAATCGACTGAATATGTTCAATGACGTGGCTGAGGCGGACCCGGTCAAAACTGTTGTCGTCGAAAGGATAAGGAAACCTATTCAAATCGTGGACCACGTCCACGCCTTCAAGGGGTATGATGTCCAGACCGACACTTCCCGGCAGCTTATATTTTCCGCACCCCACGTCGAGGACTCTCGGAGTGTTCAATCGCACCCCTGTACTCTATCAGATGGATTTGAAAGGCCGGAATCTCAGCCGACTCGGGGATCAAACAGACTTGATCCGGCATCAATGATAGTAACTCATCAAGGTTATCACTTGACAGCGGGATTAAAATAGGCTTAAGAGACTAGGTATCTGCGAGCACGACGGAGGCGTGAAAGACTTTCCTCGGAGCCTAGCCGATTTTCGATCGGCTAAAGGAGGAGTGAATCATGTTTGAACAGATTGATGATCCGGAAGTGGCCGGCAGAAAGAGCTGGAAGGAACGATTGACCGAGGGGGCCCTGATCCTGGCTGTGGCTGCGGTAGTGATCGGTATCATAGTCTACGCTTTGCTGGAAGTAGGCTAGATCACACAGCCCGAAACTAAAGAATTGAACTTCAAGTCCTCTTGAACAGAGTGATGAGTTATTGTTGCTCCGGCACAGCGGCAGGGCCGCAGAGGCGCTGTTCTGCCGTGTCTGTACCGACCACTCATTTTACGTTTACCTGGTAGCTCATCCAAAAGTCTCCTGTTATCGGCACACGCATCTGACCCTTTTTAGAGGGCCTTCAAAACCCACCAAAGCTGAGGCCCTCTCGGAAATCGTGAGTGTGCCCAGGATCTTTTGGATCTTTCCCGAACCCATCGCCGTCACACGCCCATTTGCAGTTTGCCTCAGGCAAAATTGCTGATGTCGTATCCTTATCGCACATCGAGGTCCCATCTTGGTTCTTAGTCTTCCCGTTAACGAAGTCCGGCCTTTAATACTCCCGAAAGTTGCAATTGTTGGCCGCCCCAACGTAGGCAAATCGACCCTTTTTAATCGAATCTGCCAAAGACGCAAGGCTCTCGTTGGCAACGAATCCGGAATGACGCGAGACCGAATTTACGAATTCGCTGAGTGGCGTGACCGGAGCTTTGAGTTGATTGACACCGGCGGAATCGTTCTTGGAGATGCCGCGCACATTCTTCAGCAGATTTGCAAGCAGGCCGAGGCTGCGATCCGGGAAGCGGGTGCAATCCTTTTCGTGGTGGATTGCAGGGCAGGAGTGACTCCCTTGGACCTCAATCTCGCTAAATTCTTGAAGGAACAGTCAAAGCCAGTTCTCGTGGTGGCCAATAAATGTGATAACGAGAAGTTGGCCATCGCCGCTCAGGAGTTTTATGAGCTCGGGTTTGATCGCGTTTACCCTGTTTCAGCAGCCCACGGCCTCAGTATTGGAGATCTTCTGGATGACCTTTTACAGACGTTTCCTGTTGACCGTTCCAGCAGTTCACAAACAGATCTTGCCAGGGAAACCAGAGTTGCCATCGTAGGCAAGCCCAATGTCGGCAAGTCTACACTGTTAAATCGCATCCTCGGAGAAGAGCGTGTTATTGTGTCTCCCCATCCGGGTACGACTCGGGATGCAGTCGACTCACTGGTGAAGCGCGCGGGGAAAACCTATCGCCTGGTCGATACGGCTGGGATTCGCAAGAAGAATAAGACCGTGATGATGGCCGAAAAGCTGAGCGTTCTCGTCGCGAGGAAATGTCTGGAGCGATGCGATGTCGCGCTGGTCATGCTGGACGCACGGGATGGTGCCACTACGCTTGATGCAACCATTGCAGGCTATGTCCGCGAGGCAGGAGTGTCAGCGATCTTGGTCGTCAACAAATGGGACTTGGTTGCCAAAGACAGCTTCACGCTTCGAAAATGTGAGCAAGAAATCAGATCCAGACTGAAGTATCTCGACTATGCTCCTATGATCTTCATATCGGCTGCGACTGGTCAAAGGGTCCCAAAGCTGTTTCCCTTGATAGATCAGGCTGTGCTGGCCCGCCAAACCAGGATTAGTACTGCAGAGCTGAACCTGTTCTTGCAGGAAGTCGCTCTTCATCGTGCCTCGGTTCCCGCCAACAAGCAGGTCAAAGTGCACTACATGACCCAGGTAGCCGTCGCTCCGCCCACGTTTGTACTATTCTCAAATCAAAAGGCGAGATTGCACTTCTCCTTGGAGCGGTACCTAGTTAACCAGATCCGCGGACGCTTCGGATTTGTGGGGACGCCCATTGTCATAAAACAAAAGCTACAAAAGAAAGAGAGAAATAATTAGTATTAACCCTGCAGTTCCACCAAAATCCGGAAGGGCAAAACAATGGCTCAGTTGTCAATACCGAACAAACTGTTCTTCCGTATCGGAGAAGTCTGCAAGCTTTTGAAGCTTGAGGCTTATGTTCTGCGCTTTTGGGAAAAGGAATTCCCCATGCTCTCCCCAACGAAAGGCGCCAACGGGAGGCGAATGTATCGCAAGAAGGACGTTGAGATGGTCATTGCCATTAGGAATTTGCTCTACTCCCAAGGATTCACCATTGCTGGCGCCAGGAAGGTGCTCACGGCAAGTGGAACAGGTGATGCGCCTTCCCGGCCCGGCGACGGAAAGCCGGCCGTCGAAACCGAGAGCAAGAGCGCAAAGCCAGTTTCCGCCCAAATCCCCTCCGAAAAGCTCATGCAGGTCAAGCAAGATCTGCGCGAAATCTTGACAATTTTGAAGAGAAGGTGCTAGATTCGCTGCCTGCGTCGGGACGTAGCGCAGCCTGGTAGCGCACACGCTTGGGGTGCGTGGGGTCGGAGGTTCAAATCCTCTCGTCCCGACCAGCGCTTTCACGGGCTCAATCATTGAAACAAATACTGCTGACCAATGACGATGGAATTCATTCCGCAGGTTTACTGGCCCTTGCCAAGACTCTCTCCTTAGTTGGGCAGGTCACGGCTGTCGCACCGGACCGGGAGCGGAGTGCTTCCAGCCAATCTCTCTCCTTCCATCGCCCCGTTAGATATGAGGAAATTGCTCCCGGACAGTTTTCCGTAGACGGAACGCCAACCGATTGCGTGCTCATCGCGCTTCACCACATTCTGCCGGCTCAGCCCGATCTGGTTGTCTCTGGAATTAACAGGGGATGGAATCTGGGACACGATATTGCCTACTCGGGCACCATCGCCGCAGCTATGGAAGCAGCCTACCATGGCCTTCCTGCCTTTGCTGTTTCCTCATCTTCCGGCGATACAACAAATCTCGAACAGGCAGCGGACTTTGCCTTGGCTTTGACCAACAAGATGTTGAACGAGCCTTTACCAAGCGGAGTTATTCTGAATGTTAACCTGCCGGATGGCGAGATCTGCGAGGTTCGTCTGACGCGCCAGGGATCTCGCAATGTGCGGACCTTGATTGTCGAAAACAAAGACCCTCGCGGCCGAAAATATTTTTGGTTCGACCAGGAGCTGCCGGCAGACGGTTTCGAGGAAGGCCCTGACGTGGACTACATGGCCGTTAAGGCCGGTTACGTTTCGATCACTCCTTTGAAGATTGACAGGACCGCTCAAGACTGCTTCAGCCGGCTGGAGGCCTGGCCGGAAGCTCTCTGCAAAGAAAAAATCAACTCGATTCAATAACGGGGCGTGGCTCAGCCTGGTAGAGCACCTGGTTCGGGACCAGGGGGTCGGAGGTTCGAATCCTCTCGCCCCGACCAATCTTATTTTATTTTCCCCTCCTTCTGAAACTGTTTTCCGCGATTGCCGCAGCGTTTCTGTCTAGAGGCTCAGTTGTGACGAGCTTCGCTGACACTCCAGCATGGGCTGCTTGCCCCACGGACAGCCGCACGTATAGGCTGCCCAATTTCACATTCCCGCCGTCTTGTTCTTCCCGTTTTGAACAATCCGAGTACAAGCCGCAGTCCCCGGGCAGCACAGGAGTGTTTTTTGCTTAAGACTGGGAGTCATGAACATGGGAGGCGCCGTCCCGCCGGCGACTCGTAATCAGTCTTGAAAAGAGGGGTGGCACCGCCAGAGGCAGCCACCCACCTTGGTCACGTCCCCAGGCGGGAAATCAGCGATCAAATGCTGTCATATCCACTCTGGAGGTGTTTATGAAGCACAAACAGCATTCAGGTCGTCTGGGCCTTCTCGTGGCCCTCGTCGGTATCACAACGTTAGCCCTGAACTTGCCGCGCAACCTTACGGCACAGCCTGGAAGTGGAACCTTCGAACCTCCACTCAAGCCAGATGTTCGCCCAGCCGAGGCCTATGCCAGCCTGCCACTAAGCTTCGAGCCGAATGTCGGACAAGCGGAGCCCGGTATCCAATTCCTTGCTCGCGGCTCCGGCTACGGAATCTTTTTGACTGGAAACGAAGTCCACTTTTCACTTCAGACGCAGCGACCCTCGGTGTCGAATAAGTTGCAGGGGCACAAGCTCGGCCCCCAAAAGAAGGCGCAGTCTGGCAGGAGCACCACGCTTCACATGTCGCTCGTAAATGCGAGCCCGAACGCAGAGCTTGTTGGACTCGAAAAGCTGCCTGGCAAGAGTAACTACCTCATTGGCAACGATCGCACCAAATGGCGCACGAACATCTCCAACTACGCGAGAGTAAGGTGCCACGGAGTGTATCCAGGAGTGGACTTGATCTACTACGGCAATCAGCGGCAACTGGAGTACGACTTGGTGGTTGCCCCGGACGCAGACCCGAGCCAGATCCGCCTGGCATTTGAAGGGGTCCGGACGATGCAGGTCGAATCAGGGACAGGCGACCTGTTGCTGAAAACAGGAGATGGGCAGGAACTAAGGCAAGCGAAGCCCAACATATATCAACAGATCGGAACCCGGAGAGTGGCCGTCGCCGGAAACTACCAGATTTTAGATGAACGGACTGTCGCATTCGCGGTGACTGAGTATGATCGGGCTCAGTCGCTGGTAATCGATCCGACCGTGGCGTTCACAACCTTTATTACGGGAAATGCAGCAGACGTCCCCGTCGGTGTAGCTGCAGATAACTCCGGCAATTCGTACATCACCGGATTCACGATCTCCAGCGATTTCCCCATCGTGGGTGGAATGCCTGCACCATCAAAGGATTGCGAGTTGTTCGACGCGATAGGGTTTAATTGCAGCTTTCTCGCCTTTGCCGCAAAACTATCCTCGACGGGCACAATCTTGTTTTCCACTTATTTTGGGGGAGACGGTTTTGTGTTGCCAAAGGCTATCGCAGTAGACTCGACCGGTATTTTCATAACCGGCCTTACCAACTCTCTGGATTTCGGCGACGGACAATACGCCTTCGCATCCAGTTCAGACGGTAATGCGTTCGTGGCGAAGCTAACTTTCAATGGGGATGCCCTCTATTGGGCGATCAGATTCGGCGGCGCGGGCGGTAGCAACGAGGCTAACGCCATTGCGCTTGATTCGTCGCACGCTGCCTATGTCGCGGGCAAGACCTGCGCGGTTGATTTCCCGACCTCGCAGTACTGCTCCTCGACTCTTCAGCCCTGGCAAAAAGCCCCCGGCGGCGATTGTGACGCATTCGTGGTCAAAGTCGATACCTACGGGTTTCTCAATGGAGGCTATTCGACATATGTGGGCGGGTCCTCGTTGGATGAGGCATTGGCCATCGGCGTTGACGGCCAGGGTTATGCCGTGATCACAGGTGACACGTGCTCTCCGAATTTCCCCAATTTCAACGCCCCAGCCCGCGGTTTTCCTGGAAATGGGTGCACTCAAGCGGGTCAAACGGGCGGCAACACGGCGTTTGTTACCAAAATTCTCCCGAACGGATCGGGAGCCCTCTATTCGATTTTTTTAGGAGGTACAAAAACCTCGGATGTCATCCCGGCGGACTTTGGAAACGGTATTTTCGTGGACGCCATCGGCAACGCTTATGTGACTGGAAACACAATTTCGCCGAATTTTTATACCAGTACCACGCCGTTCAAAGTGATCCAGCCTACGAAGCCAGCTTGTCCCTACCCGATATGCACCAGCGCCTTTGTCGCGAATATTAGTCCTCTGGGCACAGTTCGCCTTTCCACCTATCTGGGCGGAAATAGCAGTACCGTGGGAGAGAAAATAGTGGTCAATCCAGTCGGTCAGATTTATGTTGCCGGGTACACGGCAGCCACAAACCTGCCTGGCGCGCCTGCGATCACACCCAATCCCACTGCCGGCTTCGTGACGAAGTTGTCGCCTACCTTGGGATCAGTCGCTTTCACGACTTTCCTGGGTGCGGATATTCACGGTCTTGCAATGCAGCCACCTCCACGCCTGGCGCTGATAAGTGCCTTCAGCAGCACGATCCTCTATACAACCGGAATTCGGTACAGGCCGGGGTCAGACGTAACCAACTTTAACAACGTCGACGGTTTTGTCGTCAAGCTGAACGACTCTCCATTTATCGTGTTTCGACCGTGATGCGCACAACCGCCCGTTATATATGGGGCGACATAAATTCACGACGTTAAAGTAGCGACGATTGTTCCCCTCCTCGGTTGAGGAGGCTATGGCCGAAGGCCATGGCGGGGGTGGTGCGTTCCGCGCGGGTTCCAACCACCCCGCGCTGGTTTCCCACCACGCGAAGGCTTCTCAAGCCTTCACCCCTTCCTTTTCCAAGGAGGGGAGCTTCGTCTCGTACTCATGTCGCCGTGTACAACTCGCGTTTGGCTGCTTGTCACGTTACGGTATTCTTTAGTGAGGCAGTGTGATATAGTTTTGGCGGTGCTGAAACCCCGATCAGTACTGGGTTCCGGCGCTGCCAATATTTGGCAGTGAAAGGACCGTTTGAGCGGTCGGGACCAGGGGTCGATCGTCGCGGACCCACTCCATGAAGATTCCAACTCCGGAGATGACCTAATCGATGCAGGACCTGAAAACACTTATTCGGAGTGTCCCAGATTTCCCTAAGAAGGGGATTCTGTTCTATGACATCACCACACTGTTGAAGGACAAGCAGGCGCTCAAGGTAGTCATCGATTCTTTTGCCAAGCCTTATGTCGATAAGGCCATCGATATCGTCGCAGGAGTCGAGTCCAGAGGCTTCATATTCGCTCCTGCCTTAGCCTATCAGCTCGGCGCCGGCTTCGTTCCTGTTCGCAAACCGGGGAAATTGCCGGCGGCCACTGTGAATGCCAGTTACGATCTCGAGTATGGCCAGGATACTCTGGAGATACACCGAGATGCTGTCGAGAAGGGTCAGCGTGTATTGGTTGTGGACGATCTGCTGGCGACCGGGGGCACGGCCTCAGCCGTGATTCAATTGATCAGTCAGTTAGGCGGGCACGTGGTGGGAGCGGCATTTCTTGTGGAGCTGGAGTTTCTGCATGGTCGGAAAAAGTTGAATGGCTACGACGTCTATTCCCTGCTTCAGTATCAGGAATAAACGCGCACCTCCGAAATCAACTGTCCTACTCGTCACGCGAGAACTCGCTAAGAATTTTCAGGAATTCGTTTTCTTTGCGCAGGAAGGCGTCGACAATGTCGGGATCGAAATGACGCCCGCGATCAATGACGATTCTTCGCTTCGACTCTTCCGGGTCCACGATGTCTTTGTACACCCGTTTTGAAGTAAGCGCATCGTAAGCATCCGCCAAGGCAACAATTCTCGCCGACAACGGAATGGTCTCTCCCGAAATTCCAAAAGGGTAACCCTTCCCGTCAAATTTTTCGTGATGGTGATAGGCAATCTCTTTTCCCAGAGTCAAGAACGACTTGCCGGGTAGCCTGCTTTCAGCGCTCTTCAGCGCATCTCCGCCGATAATTGAGTGCGTCTTCATGATCTCATATTCTTCCGGAGTCAGCTTGCCCGGCTTCAGGAGGATGCTGTCCGGAATTCCCACTTTGCCGACATCATGAAGAGGACTGGACTTGTAGAGCCGGTCTATATAGTCGTCGTCAATTTCTGACCGGTACTTCGGAAGGTGAGCCAGGTCTTCGGCAAGAACCCTGCAGTATTTGCGCATTCTTTCCAGGTGAAATCCAAGGCCCGCGTCGCGACATTCAGCCAGTTTAGCAAAACCAAAAATGGCTGCGTCCTGAGCGGAATGGAGTTCCTGGACTCGTTCGATCAGCTGGTTCTCCATGTGCTTCTTGTCTGAAATGTCTCGAACGATGAATACGTCCGCAAAGGCTTTTCCTCGCGAGTCCTTTACTCGAGTAATGGTGATGTGCCCGTACCACTGGCTTCCATCTTTGCGGTGATCAACCACCTCTCCAAACCAGGAACCCTTGAGGGTCAACGACCGGAAAATCTCGCGCGTTTTATCACCGGCACGGTTGGTTTCAACAAAAATACTGGGTGTCGCGCCAATCAGTTCGTCATGCAGGAATCCCGTCAACTTTTCGTAAGCGGGATTGACCGAGATGATCCGATTTTCCAGGTCGGTAATCATGATGCCGTCGATTGTACTTTCAACGATGTCCTTGAAGAGGATGTACTGCATCTGGCCAACTTCGATTTTCTCCCGCAGACTCTGCTTGTCCGTCTGTTCTTGAAGATACCCTTCCCGTTTCTTCAAGGCTCCATGCACGGTCATCAGAATCTCACCTGCAGTTGCGGGTTTGACCACGTAATCATAAGCTCCATTCTTGAGTGCCTTGCGTACTAAGGCAGTATCGTTTTGTCCACTCACCAGAATGACAGCGATATCCGGATAGGAACCGACAATATCCTTGAGCAACTCAATGCCGGATTTCTCGGGCATAACCAGGTCGGTCAAGACACAGGTGTATGCTTGCTTCTTGAGGTGATCCAAGGCTTCGATCGCTGAGCTCGCCTGGTCGCAGAGGTAGCCGCAACTGGACAGGACGACAGTCAAGGCTTGGCGAACTGCCGGGTCATCATCTACGACCAAAAGGCGATGGGAGTCGATTAGCGGACCATTTTTTTCTAGGTTCTGGCGACGGAGTTCTTGGAACTCATTGCTCATGACGCAAAAGAACCGAGAGTCTTTCACCAGTCGCGATGAGCGAGGGTTAGGGACTACACGGCTAAGTTGGATAGAAAGGAAGCTTTAAACCAGAATGTGTGCGCTAGAGTCTTTGCCACGGATCTCGCAACTGCCGGACACTTGTATCGGGATTTGCACTGGCTCGCTTTAACTTTTTCCCGGCCGGAAAGTCCTTTTTCAATTATGGAGTTACAGTGAGGGTAACGATGTCACAGTGGCGAACGGGACGATCAGGGTTGGGAAGGTGCAGGCGGATGATCAGAGAGGTAATCCAGTGATTGAGAAAGCGTTGAAAGCTCCGGATCATGAGGAAAGAAATCCAGGGCGGCATTCAAGAAATAGCGAGCTTGAGCATATCTCTTACTGAGAATCTCAATTTGAACGAGAAGCACGAATGCCTGTTTGCTAGCGCGAGGGTCGAGACGAGTCACCGTCTCGAGGTGTTCCTCCGCAGAA
>JACXTT010011564.1_pt1 | contig 11798 bp, 1 predicted proteins | sample 9270951 | NCBI WGS metagenome assembly JACXTT01 (sample SAMN15532306, study PRJNA645909) | rock metagenome | isolation source: weathered quartz diorite | place: Puerto Rico | collected 2017-06-21 | reverse complement strand
GCGTCGGATGGCCTTCGGGGTCGACCACGAGCTTGCGGTTTCCGAGGCCGTCGTAGGCGGCGCGCGTCGAAAGGGCCAGACCGCCCGCGTCGACCACGCGCTCGACGGCACGGTCGAGGCCGTCGAAGCGCGTGAGCACGGGCGTCCCGCGAGGATCGGTCACGGTCGTGGCATGGGCGGAATCGTCGTAGGAGGTGCGAGTCGCGTAGACCTCCCCCGAGCCCCCGGCCCCTTCCAGGCGCACCTCGCGCCGGGTCTCGCGGTCGAGAACGTCGTAGGCGTAGACCGTGCGCCGGCCGCGCGTCTGGTCGTGCTCCTCGGCCTTGTCCACCCGCGAGCCTTCGGGATCGGCGTACGTCACCGTCGAGACCTGCCCCAAAGCGTTCTCGGTCCGGACCACGCGGTCGAGGCCGTCATAGGCGTACTTCGTCTCGTTTCCGTTGGCGTCCTTGAACGACGTCCGATTGCCGACGCGGTCGTAGAGGGACGTCTCGGAGTAGCGGGGCTCTCCTTCGGGCAGGACTCTCTTCCGCACCCGGTAGAGTCCATCGTAGACGTAGCCAGTGGTGAGCCGCGCCAGGTTCGTCTCCGCGACCTTGTTGCCCACGAGGTCATAGCCGATCTCGCTCACCACGCCCGTCGGGCCTTCGCCGGCCAGGCCGGACTCGATCGAGACGCGCACCAGGCGGTTCAGCGCGTCGTAATCGAGCCGCCGGCGCACGCCGCGCCGATCGATCTCGCCCACGCGGTTGCCGTTGCCGTCGTACTGCATGGAGGCGACGAGCGTCTCACCCTCGGTTTCGACGCGCGTCGAGACCACGCGGTTGAGGCCGTCGAGCGTGAACGTGGTGACGGCGCCGCCGGCGTTCGTGACCACGCGCGGCTGGCCGCCCGGGAAATACGACGTCGCCGTCACCTCGTCGTCGGAATCGCCGCCGGCGACGCGCCGGACCTCCACCGGCTGGTCCCGTCCGTCGTAGAGGGTCCGCGTCTCCCGGCCGAAGGTGTCCGTCCGGCGGACGAGACGCCCGCGCAGGTCGTATTCGCGATCCGTGCGATTGCCGAGAGCATCCGTCACCGCCCGCGCGTTGCCGAAGGAATCGTGCTCGGCGTGCGTGGTCACGTGGCTGCGCGGATCGACGACCGCGGTCAGCCGGCCCTGCGCGTCGAAACGGTAAACGGTGCGGTTCCCGACCGCGTCCACCATGGAGACGAGATCCCCGGCGAGGGGGTCGATCTCGTACTCCGTGCGGCGGCCTTCCGCGTCGACCTTCAACGTCAGCTTGTTGAAGCGCGGCTCGTACTCGTAGCGCGTCTCGACCACGCCGAGGTCGGCGGTGAGGATCCGCTCGGAGGCGAGGTTGCCGCGGTCGTCGTACGCGTACTCCGTCACGCGTCCGAGGGGATCGGTCTCCTTCGTCTTGACGATGTCGTCCGCCGCCCACTGCATCGACGTCGTCCGGTCCAGCGGCTCGCGGATCTCGAGGGGGCTGCCGTTGCCGTTCATCACGTAGACGGTCTCGTTCTGACGCGGGTCACGGACGGTGGTGGAGTAGCGGAGCGAGGAGGCCTGACCGTAGTCGTAGCGGAACTCGGTGCGGAAGACCGCGCTCGCCCCGGAGGGGCCCGGGAACTCGAGGACCTGCGACACGAACTCGACCTTCTGATCGACGGCCACGGCGTCGCCGCCCGGGAAGACGTCGCCGGCGCGATGGTAGACGTACTCCGTCCGGTTCCCGTTGGCGTCGATCGCGGCCAGCATCTGGTGGCGGTCGCGGACCTCCGTGCGCGAGTACTCGTAGCGCTCGCGTCGTGGCTCCGCCTCGGGCTGGCCCGCGAGGTTGACGCCCGCGCGCGTCGCCTCGACGAGGTTGCCGAACTCGTCGTAGCCGAAGGTGGCCTCCAGCCCGAGGTCGGAGACGACGGCGCGGACGATCCGGTCGAACCCGCCGGCCTTGCCGTACGTCAGCTCGAGGCGGCGCACCTCGCCCGCGTCCGACTGGATCTCGGCCACGCGCACGACCCGACCCGCCGTGTCGTAAGTCGGCACCAGGCGGTCCCGGTGCGGCTCCTCGACATACTCGATCCGCCTCGCGTCGACGTCCGGCCGGAGAGGATCGGCGGGAGGGCGGAAGTGGTATCGCGTCCCGGCCTTGTCGACGAAATCGTAGGAGCCGTCCCCGAGCTTCGAGAGCCGGGTGTGATAGCCCTTCTGAGGCCGGAAGGTGACGCCGCCGTCGGTCGTCCGGAAGACCTGGCTGCTGCCGTCGGGTGTGGTCACCGTCACCAGGCCGCACTCGCTCAGCGGCGTCAGCGCGACCTCCCAGTTCCAGGACCAGCCCGCGCCCAGCGCGCCCTTCGGGCTGCGGCCCGCGCTCGAGTACGTGCGCGTCATCTCGAGGCCCAGGTGGCGGCCCGTCACCCCGAGGTCGGTGGCCTGCTTGACGAGGTGCCCGTCGAGCAGGTCGACCCCCTTGACGAAGGTATGGCCGACGGGGAGGACGGACCGGTTGCGCACGGCGTTGATCACCGTGCCCTCCGCCGTCGCCTCCAGCGTCGGGTCGCGTACGTCCACCGCGCGCAGGCTCAGCGGCGCCGTCGCCGTCGCGCTCAGGCCGAGCATGCCGGACGGAACACGGGCTACGTGCTCGCCCGCGACCAGGACGAGATCGCGGATCGTGACCGGAGTCGGCCCCTCGTCGATGGCCGACGTCACCACCTTCCCATCGACGAGGAGGGTGACGCGCGCGTCCCGGCACAGGAAGAACCGAACCTCCCCTTCCTTCCCGCACGTCGTCTGGTTGACGGGATCGAGGGTCAGGGGCACGACGACGATAGGGGTCAGGAGGTCGACCAGCGGGCAGGTGGGCAAGGCGAACGGCGCCGACTCGATCGGCGCTTGAGCGGAGGCCGTCACCCCGAGCACGCTCAGGTGGGCGGTCGGACTTCCCGCCGGAATGGCCAGCCCGCGCGGCACCTCGAAGGCGCCGTCCGCCCCGATTGCCGAGAGGATGTTGGAGCCGTCCCGCCTCACCTCGAACACGACGTCGATGGGAGCCAGGAGCTGGCGGAAGGTCTCGGGCGAGATGCGGTGCTCGACACGGGCGGGCCGCTCTACCGCCCCCCCGGCATCGAGCACGACCGGTGACGGATCGACGGCGAGGATCTCGGGCTTGACGCCCCACACGCTGAACTCGCCGGTCGAGGTCGCCGTCCGGGCCGGGTCCTTCACGCGCCGGACCCCGAGCGTCCCGTCCGGATTGGTCACGACGGACGCAGGATCGATGCGGGGGGGGAGGTACGCCTGTCCGAGCCGAACGTAGGGGACGACCCACGGGCGGTGCACCGCTCCGTAGCGTACGGTGTTGAGCTGCGGCGCCGGCGCCGTCTGCATCAGACCCTGGTAGAGGCCAACGCCCGACGGGGCGGCGCTCGGGCTGGAGGTGGTGCCTGAGGTCGTGGGTTGAAGCCGGAAGGTCGAGTCCAGCAGGCGCTCCCGGCGCCAGGTGTTGCGGCCGCGTACGGCGTACCCCGCGCCGTCGCGATAGACCTCGGCGTCCTCGGTCAGCTGGTCCACCCACAGCACCACCTCCGCCTCGCCGCCCGGGGGAGCGGCCTCGACCATGTTCCCGAGACGGTTGACGACGCGGTCGCGCGTGCCGACGAACACCATGGGCTCGGCGGGCGTGTTGTCGCAGCCGCCCGGCTCGGCGCCGCGACAGAGGAAGCCGTTCGTCGGATACCCGATCGTGGTGAGCGGCGGCCCGGTGGGCGTGCTCACCACGAAGTTGTAGTAGCTGTGGAGGCTGTCGCCGAGCACGGCGTAGGCGAACGCGCCGACGGCGGACGAGCGGACCGCAACGGCGTCGGCCTCCCCCGCGCACTCTCCCCACGACACCGTGGCCGTCCGCGTCGCGCAGGCCAGGTAGTCCGCCGGCTTGAGGACGCGGCCAGGCGTCATCGTCCCCGGGCGCATGCGGACCCAGCCTGGAGGGGCGTCGACGGGCACGGGGTCCGGCTTGTAGGCGAACCTGATCGGGACGTTCGACAGAGGGTTGCCGTACGGATCCGTGATGGCGAGGGCCATGAGGGCGGCGGCGCGGAGGTTCGGCCAGCCGCAGGCCGTGCAGGAGCCGTCCTGCCCCTTCCAGGAAACGTCGAACCGGATCCCGTCGCCCTCGCGGCGATAGTCAGGGTAGGCGACGGCGGTGAAGGGCTCGGCCAGGCCAGCCGCCCCCGACCGGGCGCTCACGAGGTTGAGGCCGACCTGGATCGGGTACTCGTCGCCGAGGTCGACGAACCGGGGAATGAGGTCCGTCTTGCGGCCCAGCACGAGCGTCACCGCCGCCTCGCCCCGCTCGTTGGCGCGCACGACGACCTCGCTCTCACCCAGACCGCCGAGGACGGGATCGAGGAGCGAGCCGCCTCCACCGATCACGGTGAAGGTGACGCGCGCTCGGGGCACGGCGAAGCCCTCGGCATCGGTGACGAGGACCTTGAGGTTGCGCGCGAGAGGCCGGGCCACCGTGCCCTCCTGGAAGTCCGTCGCGCTGAACTTCTGGACGCGGGCGACGGTGGCGTCCTCGGGCGCCATGGCCACGTCCTCGCCGCCGGCCAGGAGTGGATCGCGGATCGCGGCCGGGATCGAGAAGACGGAGGGTGCGGTCACGCCCCCGGAATGTCCTCCTTGAAGCTGGTACGCTGCCTCCCCCGTCTCCTCGTCGATCAGCAGGTAGCCGACGCCCGTCCAGGACAGCAGCGAGACCTGACGCGCCGGAACGCGCGCCAGGAAGCCTCGCGCCGTCGCGTCTCGGATCTCCGCCTTGACGCCGTCGTCGAGGGGCAGGAAGGGAAGCACCGCGTCCACGTTGGCGGACGTGAGGTCGTGAACGGGCACACCCTGGGCGGCGGCCAGGCCGAGAGACTTCGCGGTCGAGACCGACGCCACCTGGACGACGTCCTCGAGCACCTGGTGCTCCAGGACGGAGCCCTCCAGCGCCGAGATGAGCGTGAAGGCCTTCTCCGCCGCCCGGTCGCTGATCCCGACGGGCGCGGAGGCACGAAGGTCGGCGTCGACGGCGATCCCCTTCCATTGGTAGGAGACCGGGTAGAGGGGGTCGCCGCCGGCGAGGTCCACGTCGACCTCGGAGAGGACGAGGCACGCGGAGACGGTCGGCCGCACGGGCACGACCTTGAAGACGCCGGAGAGCTCGTCGTCGGACGCGTTCCACCTCTCCAGGTAGGACTGGGCGATCGCGGACAGGACCTGTGCCGCCTTGCCCGCGACCTCGTCGTCACGGGTGGCGCCGGCGCCTCCGAGGCCGATCGCGGTCAGGTTCCCGGCCACCGCCCGGTTCGTGATCGTCTCCTGGCCACCAGGGGTGGTGAACGCCATCGTGAACGTGAAAGTGACACCCAGACCAATGGGCGAGCGGCCCGCCGCCAGCTCGATCCCGCCGGACTTGATGACCGGCCTGACCTGGACCAGGTACGGCGGCGTCTTCAGCAAGCCGCCGTATTGCCGGACGACCTCCTCGTCCTCGGGCGCGAAGGGGACGTAGGACAGCGTCAGCCGGCGGCCGATGACGTCGGACACGGGAGCGCTCGCATCCAACAGCGTGCTGCCGTCCCGCTCGGCGAGGAAACGGAGGCGATGGCGGAGGGCTTCGGGCAGCTCGTAGACGACTTCCCTGGCGCCCACGGTCTTGTAGGGCAGCGTGCTGGGGAGAACACCGAGGTTCTCTGCGAGAGGGTCGCGGTGATTGACGAACCTTTCGTAGGTCAGCTCGGGCTGCCGGGACGCCAGCCGTGCCCGCACGTCGTCCCGAAGGAACTCGCGAGGCGTCGCCGTCCGTGGCCCGGCCACGTACTCGTCGACCAGGGCACGGGCGTCGAGGCCGAGGTCCCGAACGGGATCCAGGAGTTGCGGCGGCGACAGGCGTTTGAAGGCGGCGTCGAGCGGGATCCAGGCCTTGCCCTGCAGATCCACGAGAGCGCCACGGTAGTTCGCGTAGGGGACGTAGGCCTCCACCCAGACGCGCTCCAGGCGGACGCTCGTCACACCGCCCGCGGCACGTACGACTTCATGGGGAATGGCCGCGCGCTCGAGGGCGCGCACCGCCTGCTCCGGGTTGGCCGTCCCCACCACGGCCTGGAGCACGGACGCCGCCACCTCCGCCGTGCCCCGGACGAACCGCGCGGGGATCCCCTTCGCGCGCAGCATCGCGACGAGGACGGCGGAGGTGTCTGCGTCGTTGCCCCCGCCCTCGCGGTACGCGTCCTCCGCTCCCTTCATGACGCCGTGGTACAACTCCGGGCGCATGAGGTTGCGGACCCATTCGTAGACCTCGACCGGCCCCGCCAGCTCGGCCGCCGCCCTCTTGAGGACGTCGGGGACCGGCCCGATCGGGCCCTCGGCGGCCACGGTCGTGGTGCCCTCCGACGTGCCCAGCGGCGGCGGCTGGAGGCCGGTGGCCCTCACCTTCAGGTCGCCGGAGCTGATCGGCTCACGGCGCGGCGCTTCCACCAGCCGCGAGGCCAGCTCTCTCGCTTCGCGCAGCACCGCTCGGTCGACCTTGGCGCCGTCCAGACCGCGCACGATCTCGCGCAACAGCGCGAGCAATCGGCCCTGACCGCTCTCGTAGGCCGCGCGCGCGTCCTGGAGCCGCCGTGCCGACGTGGGAGGGAGGCGCCTCGCCGCCGCCGACCCGAACTGACGCTGTTGGCGCGCCGCCCCTGTCTCGAGCTCGGCCACCAGGCGCCTGAGGTCGGCGGAAGCCTCCGCCCTTCCGCTCTCGACACCCTCGAGCGCGCGCGCCAGCTCTGCCGCCGGCGCCTCGCCACCGGAGGCGAGGCTCGGCAGGGCGGCGACGAGCGTCGCGACGACCCATCGGCCGAGCCGACCCTGGCGAGGGCTCATCGGATCATCGGAGGCACCGCCCCTTTGGCGTCCACGAGCGAATAGACCCGGACCCGTCCTCGCCCACTCCCGTCGAAGCCGATGACGACGGTGGCGAGGGCGCGGCCGGACTCCGTACCCCGACGGGCGAGAACGATCCGCCCGGCATCGATGCTCTGGACCGTGTCCGGGCCAAACACGTCCCCGCCCTTGAGTGACAGGCGCGTGCCGTCGGCGAGGACAACCTCCGCGCGGCCGCTCACGACGGTCACCGCCCGGACTCCCTTCCAACGCCCGGCGTCCGCCGAGTCCGTTCTCGTGTACGGGACATGACCGGTGAGGGTGACCGGCCCCGTCACCGGCTTCACCGCGATCACCGGCGGCCGGTCGACCTTCGCCTCCGGCGGCGCCGGGCTCGCGCTCGGAGCCCCGGCCAGGCGCGAGGCGAGGAGGAAGGCGCAGACGGCCGAATGCGGGACGAGGGCCGGTCTCATTGGATCACCTTGATGGCGTCTCGCCCCGTGAAGGCAATGCCGGCCAACGTTCCTGTCAGCCGGATCTCGACGGTCGGGCCGAGAGGAAGCGCGGCGATCACCGACGCACGATCGAACTTGAGGGTGATCGTCTCGTCGTGACTCGACACGACCCTCTGGGCCTTCACGCTGCCGTTGAGGCGGACCGACCCCACGTCGAGATCGGGCGCGAAGACGCCCTCGGGGAAGGTCAGCCGGGCCTCGACCGCCTCGCCTCCACTCCCCCGGTTGAGCGAGCGCGGAGGGCTTCGCAGGCTCACGGGCAGCGGGGCGACCTCGACCGTCCCCTCACCCTGGAATGGCGTGCCCGCCGCGCGGCCGCTGACGCGAAGGCGATTCGCCCCGACGATGAGATGGGGCCGCAGCATCGAGAACGCAAACCGGATGCGAAGCTCGAGGATTCCATCCCCGTCCGTGTCGACGACCGCCACATCGTCGGGATCGGGCGTGACGTCGCCGGCCAGCCGTACCGTCGAGCGATCGATGGAGGCGGGCGGGAGGGGCGACGGCAGCTCGACGGCCGCGTAGATCCAGCGCGGACAGTCGTCGTCGTCGTCGCGACCCTTCCTCTCGCCGTCATGGGCGTGATCGCCGTCGTCATCGACGTCTTGATGGAGGACGAGGCACACCGCGGGCAGGGCGGCCGGCGCATAGCGCACCTCGGAGGACAGGTTGGCCGCCCTCGGTGTGGCCGTGACCTCCGCGGATGGTGGGCTCTCGAACCGCGCGTCGCGCGCGGTGACGACATAGAAGACTGGCACCGCGTTGGCCAGGGGCGCGTCTTCGAAGGCGGGCGACGTCAGGTCGGCGATGGGCATGTAGGGTCCCCCGCCCTGGAACGCGCGGTACACGCGATAGCCGACGACGTCGGGCTCGAGGCTCGCCCCCCAGCTCAACGACACGCGCCGATCGCCGGGCGTGGCGGCGAGTCCGGTGGGAGCGGCCGGCGGGACGTCGACCAGGACGGTGAAGCGCGCGCTGGGCATCCAGGGACCGGACTGCACGCCGTCCGCGGCCCGGCACCGCCAGACGAAGCGCCCGTCGGGCAGCTCGCGGGCGGGTGTCCACGACGTGAACGCGCCGCCCTCGGCCACGGACCCGATGACCTCGAAGAGGGTGAGCGCGCCACCCGCACCTTCGAGGTACAGCTCGAAGGTATAGGTCAGGGACAGCCCGTCCGGGCTGGCGGCATTGGAGACGGACAACGTCGGGTGACGGGTGTCGAGAGCGCTTCCTTCCGCGGGAGCGGCCAAGGTGGGCGCGGTGGGAGGCTCGGCCACGGCATTGACCCGGAACGTCTCCTCGGCGCTCCACGGGCCGGCCACCTCGCCGTCGCGGGCGCGGGCCTTCCAGCGGTACGTGCCATTCTCGTCGAGAGCGGGCGAGACGGTCCAGACCGTCTCGTCCCGGCCCTCGGAGACGGCGTCCGTCGCCGCCACCACGCGGCCGCCGGTGTCGGTGACGACGAACTCATACTGCAGGGCATCACTGTCGAGGTCGACCGCGTTGCGGACGCGCAGGGGCGGCGTGGCCGTGGACACCGCCTGCCCGGCGGTGGGGTCCAATGCGACGGGTGCGTCCGGCGCGTCGTTCGTCAGGTTGACGACGAAGCCGCCGGTCGCCCAGGGGCCGAGCGTCGAACCGTCGTCAGCGGCGACACGCCAGACGTAGCGCGTGTTGTCGGCGAGGCCGGAGGGAAGCCACGTCGTCTCTCCGCCCGCCCCCTCCGGCCGCTCCGCCGTCTGCAGCGCGGGCGAGTCGAAGGACGGGGCGCGGTCGACCTCGAAGCGATAGGTGAGGGCGGCATGCTCGGGATCGACCGCGTTGCCGATCGCCAGCTCGGGCGTAAGCGTGCGGACGGTCTCGCCGTTGGCCGGCCGGCGCAGGGCCGGCGCGGAGGGGGCGCCGTCGAAGGTGTCGACGAGGAGCGGGGCCGGAGCCGACCACGGAGACGCGGAATGGCCGTCGTCGGCCCGCGCCGCCCAGTAGTAGGTCGCGTCCTCGTCCAGCGTGACGGGCGGCGTCCACACCGTCAACCCGGCCCCCTCGGGGACGCCGCTGGCGGACGCGACGACCGCCGTCATCTCGGCGTCCGCGGCCAGGCGGAAATCGTAGGTGAGAGGTTGGAACTCGGCGTCGAACGCGTTCTTCACGGTGAGCGTCGGCTCCCGGGTGGCCACGCGCGAGCCGGGCAAGGGCGAGTCGACGCCAGGCGCCACCGGAGGTTCGTCGCGCTCGTCGACACGGAACGCGGCCACGCCCGTCCAGGCGGAGGGGAGGAAACCGTCGGAAGCACGCGCCTGCCAGTAGTACGTGCGGTCCTCGGAAAGGTTGAGCGGCACCCGCCAGGCGGTGTGGATGGGCGTCTCCGCGACGCCCGTCGTTTGCGCCACCAGGACGGTCATCGCGGGGTCGAGGAAGACGCGGAAGTCGTACGTGAGGGCGACCGCGCCGGACCCGTCGTTGACGCTGAGGACCGGGTGGGATGTGGTCACCTTGCCTCCGTCCGCGGGCGCGTCGACGCTGGGCGCCCCGACCGGACGGTGGACGCGCAAGCCCGCCCGCGCCAGGGTTGACGCGGGCCCCCCACGCAAGAGGACGGCGTACGGACCCGCGGCCAGGCCGTCCGTCGGCAGCGAGACCTCCGCGGTCCGCGTCTGACCGGCGGCCAGGTCGAGGGTGAGCGTCTGGCGGCGGGCGAGCGCGGCCTCGGCGCCGGAGACGACGTCGACGGTGACGGTCTGGCCGACGAGGCCCGTGACACCGACGTCGGTCAGGGAAAGGCGCGCCACGGATGCCTCCCCGGAGAGCACATCCGCCGGGTCCACCGCCAATGTGCCGGCCAGGGCGGCGCCGGGCGCGACCACTTCGAAGGCGGCCACGCTGCGGGCGAGCGCGCCCGCGCTCGGAGACGAGACCTCGAGCACGGCCTCGTACCGGCCCGGCGCTCCCGCCGAAGGCCATCGGGACACTCCTTCCCAGAGCCCGCCCGGAAGGACGAGGGGAACCGGGGCCTCGACCTCGTAGGCGCGCGTGGCGGGCCCGTCCGCGGGTTGGATGGAGAACCGCGCGCGGGCCGTGTCCAAGGCCGTGTTCGTCCCCTCGTTCTCGACGCGCAGGCCAAAGCCGACGCCGTGTCCCGACAGCGCGACGGCCTGGTCGGGGAGGACACGCGCTCTGACGGCGAGATCGCTCAGGACGGCAAAGGCGCGGGCGGCGTGAGCGCGGACCTCGCCCTCCGCGTCGAGGACGCGCGCTTGGAACGCGTAGCCTCCGGCGTAGGTCCGCCCCGTGTTCCAAGTCATGGGTACCGTCAGCGCCGCGCCGTACGAAAGGTCGACGGCGCGCTCGTCTACGAGGGCCACCACCTGGCCGGCCGCGTCCTCCACCGTCGTCCGCAGCTGGCCGAGCACGGCGGCACCGCCGTTGGCCAGCTCCACCCTCACGGAAGCGGCCGCGCGCGGAGGATAGGCGTCCCGATCGGCGCTCACCGTCGCCGCCAGCGCCGCCGCATCCAGCACGCGCACCCCCGTGCGCGCGTGGTTGTTGTCCTCGCTTCCCTCGGCCACGGCCTCGCCGTCGTCGGCCTCGACCCCGACGGTGTAGGCACCGGCGAGGGCAGGACGCCAGGGAAGCGACACGACCGTGCTCATGCCCGGTCCCAGCGCGGCGATGGGCGCGGTGGTCTCGGCGGCCACGACGCCGGCGTCGTCGCGGACGGAGAGGTGAACCGTGAAATCGAGCGCGGGACGAGAACCGACGTTGTCCACGCGGGCCGACACCGTCTCCGCCTGGTCCACGGCCGGGACGGCGGGATAGACGTGCAGCGAAGAAGCCGAGACCTGCAGGTCGGGGGCGAGGCCCGCGCGCACGGTGACCCTCGCCGCCTCGGAGTCGGGCCCCTCGAGGCCCGCCTCCGCATCGAGGGCGCGGGCACGCAGGGCGCTCTCGCCCGGGCGCAGCCTGACCGACGCGAACGCGAAGGCGCCGTCGTGGTCGGGGAAGAGGCCGATGCGATCGCCCAGCCCGACGGCCAGCCATCCGTCGGACAGCCACTGGTGCGGGTCGGGCGGCGATGAGAGCGCCCCCGGGGGCAGGCGCGCGATCGTCGTCGATGCCCCCGAGCGGAGATCGCGCACGGCGATGCTGGTCTCTCCGCCCTGGCGGCGGGCGAAGCTGATCCAGGAGCCGGTGGGATCGAACTGGGGGGCGAGCGTGGGCCCGCCGTTCTCGACGGGCGCCGTCGTCCCGTCGGCCGTGTCGTAGACCCGCGCGTGGACCTCGACGCCCGCGTCGGTCGCCGTCATCGCCGTGTAGGCGAGGCGGTCGCCGTCGGGCGACCAGCTCGGCGGGGCATCGGGCCACAC
>JACXTT010011563.1_pt1 | contig 11799 bp, 11 predicted proteins | sample 9270951 | NCBI WGS metagenome assembly JACXTT01 (sample SAMN15532306, study PRJNA645909) | rock metagenome | isolation source: weathered quartz diorite | place: Puerto Rico | collected 2017-06-21 | reverse complement strand
GACATGTACGAAGGCATGATCGTCGGCATTCACACGCGCGACAACGATCTCGTGGTGAATGCCATGAAGGGCAAGCAGCTCACCAACATGCGCGCCTCGGGATCGGACGAGAACGTCATCCTCGTACCGCCGATCGAACTCACGCTCGAACGCGCCATCGAATTCATCGACGACGACGAGCTGGTCGAGATAACCCCTAACCACTTGCGTCTGCGCAAGAGGTTTTTGAAAGAGACGGATCGCAAACGCGCCGATCGTGCCGCAGCCAGTTGATTTCGTTGTCGTTACACTACCCGTCGATCCCGGACTCTCCGATAAATCTGGCACGAATAGTACGTCATCTCTTTGGGATGCGGTCCGGGATCGGCTATGCTTTTTTCTTGTAGCTACTAGACGTAAAGAGGTCTTTCGCTGACGCCAATCCCCTTCGCGGGATAAGGAGGTTGCAATGAGAAGACGACTTTATTTTCTGTTACCGGACGTCAAAACCGCCAAAGCAGTATTCAAGAAACTGCTCTTGGCCCGCATCGAACAACAACATGTCTTTTATCTGGCCAGAAAAGGCACCGCGTTGAGTGACCTGCCTGAAGCCACCATGCTGCAAAAAAGCGATGAAATCCACGGTCTGGCCGTGGGCCTGATCGCCGGGGGCACTACTGGCGCGATCGCCGGTATCGTGGCCATGATGTTTCCACCGTCCGGTCTCGTGATGGGCCTGGGTGTCATTCTGGCCATGAGCCTGATCGGTGCCATCGTCGGCATCTGGGTTTCAGGCATGATCGCCACGAATGTACCCAACACCCGCCTCAAAAAGTTTTTCCGTGACATTGAACAGGGCAAGATTCTGTTGATGGTTGACGTACCCAAAGACGAGATCAAGGAAATCACCGCCATGATTCGGGAACAATATCCGGATGCCGACGCGCGCGGACGCGATCCGACGATTCCCGCGTTTCCCTGAAAACCTCCCGTACTGAAACACTCTGCCCCGCTCCGCGGGGCAGAGTGTTTCAAGATCACCCTTTTGACAGCGGGTGCGTATTGATTCGAGAGTGATTATGCTAGACGCACCATGGCATCTTCCCTGTCCCGTCGTTCGTCAACCGTTCCTGCCCATCCGCACCGCGCCACGACACGAATCACCGTCTGCTTCGACGGCGGTGACATTGTCAAATCCCGTACCGAGGAACTGGCGCGCGAGCTGACACTGCCAATGGCAAAGGCGGGAGACCCGGATTCTGATTTACAACTGGTTCTGACACCCGAACGCCTCGAATTGCAAAGCACCCGTGATCCGCGTCTGGGTCCGGTATACGTGGATTTCTCGCGTCTCGACCTGCGTCCTTACAGCGCAAATCTCTCGCGCCGGCAGCCACTGGCACGCGCTTTCGGCAAAAGAGTACGTACTATCGTGGATGCAACCGCCGGCTACGGACAGGATGCGCTGTTGTTGGCCCTCATGGGGTTTCGTGTCACTGCCATCGAACGTTCGCCCATAGTCGCGGCGCTGGCGCAAGACGGCTTGCATCGTCTCAGCTCTCTCCGGGGGATAACACTGTCTGAGCGCCTGCAGCTTGTAAACGGCGACTCCCGCGTGTTGCTTCCGGCACTCGCTTCGCGTCCCGACGCGATCTATCTCGATCCGATGTTTCCGCCGAAGCGCCGGAAATCCGTCGCGGTGAAAAAAGAAATGCGCCTGCTGCGCGAACTGGTCGGCGACGATCCGGACGCACCGGAATTGCTTGAGCTCAGCCGCGGTATCGCCCGCGACCGTGTCGTCGTGAAACGACCCGACGATGCACCGCCCCTTGCCCCTGATCCCAGCATGAATCTGGCGGGCAAACTGGTGCGTTATGACGTGTACCTGGCGCGCCATCGGGCCAAGACATGACCGAACCATTGTTTTATTTCGAGCAGCTCGCCGAGCCCGGTGCAATACTAATGCTGACGGGCGACGAGGCGCATCATGCCGCCGCCTCGCGTCGACTTCAGAATGGCGACACACTATGGCTTTTCGACGGTAATGGCCGGGTTGCGCGCGCAACACTGCTCCGTGTTACGGCGCGCGGCCGGACTTTGGAATTGCGGATAGAGGAGCGGCGCAACGAGTTCTCGTCCAAACCGACGATACATCTGGCCTGTGCATTGCCCAAGGGCGATCGCCAGCAAGCGTTGCTCGACATGACCACCCAGCTCGGCATGGCACGCTTCACGCCGCTCGCTTGCGAGCGCGGCGTGGTCAAACTTGGCGTAAACAGCCTGGCACGCTGGAAAAAAATCTGTCTTGAGGCCTGCAAGCAGAGCCGGCGGTTTCATCTTCCGGTTATTGAAACAGCATCCACGGTACGAGACGTCGTTGAACGCGCGACAACGGAAGGCCGCAGCGTGTGGCTTGCTCACCCTGCGGCACAGGCCGTGGCCGTTTCAACCGCGGTCAACCGGGAGGTGAATGACGTGACGATTCTGATCGGTCCGGAAGGCGGGTTTACGGAGGCAGAGATCGAACAGGCTGTCGCGGCCGGAGCAGGAATACTCGCGCTGGGAACACCCATTCTGCGAATAGAAGCGGCGGCCGTGGCGTTGGTCGCGGTGTTTGCATTAAGAGCCGGATCCTCCGGCGGCTAGACTGCGGGACGGCCGACTGCCGGGATGTCCAGGTCGAACGACTTTTCTCTGGTGGTTGCCACTTTCCCTGCGGAGATCTCGGTGAGTGCTTCAAGGGGTTGCGGAATATGCAGGCCGTAGCCCTGGGCATAGTCCACGCCCAGTTCACGCAACTTCTCGAGTATCTTGTCGTTTTCCACGTACTCCGCCGTGGTGCGGATGCCCATGACGTGACCGATACGGTTGACCGCCTCGACCATGGCGAAGTCGACTTCGTCATCGATCATGTCGCGCACGAAGGCGCCGTCAATCTTGATGACGTCGATAGGAAGGCTTTTCAAATAACCGAAAGACGACATGCCACTGCCAAAGTCATCGAGAGCGAAGCGACAGCCGAGAGTGCGCAGTGCGGCGATGAAATGCGTGGCGCGGTTCCAGTTGGCGATGGCCGCGGTTTCCGTGATCTCGAAACAGATGCGGCGGGGGGAAAGACGCATGGTACGGAATTGCTCCATCACGAATTTCAGGAAATCCTCGTCACCCAGTGACTGGCTGGAAAGATTAATGGCCAATCGTTCATCGGAGGGATGATCGGCCAACCAGGTAAACGCGGTTTTGACGACCCAGCGGTCGACCGTGCTCATCACGCCATAACGTTCGGCAGCCGGGATGAACGCCATCGGCGGCACCAGCTCGCCCTTTTCATCGAACATGCGCACCAGCACTTCCCGGTAGGGGTAATCATCCGCTGCGACGGCGAGCGGCAATACGCGCTGGAAATACAGAACGAACCGGTCCTCATCGAATGCGCGCATGATGCGCGAAACCCATTCCATTTCTCCCTGTCGATGCGCCGTTTCATGATCGTCTTCCTGATGCACCCAGATGCGGTTGCGGCCCTTGTCCTTGGCCATGTAGCAGGCGCCATCGGCGGCGCTCAACACGCTCGAAGCTGTGCGGCTGCCGGCGTGGATACCGACCAGACCGATGGAAACGCCGACACGGAAAGTCTTGTCCTGCCATACAAAGCGGAAATCCTCCAGTGCCTCCAGCACCTTGTGCCCGATCTGTTGCGCCTGCGGGATGTAGCACCCCTCGAGCAGAATACCGAACTCGTCTCCGCCGAGACGGGTCAGGGTATCGCTGTCGCGGATGAGAGGCCGCATCAGCGCAGCAATCTGTCGCAATAACTCGTCACCGGCAACATGTCCGCAGGTGTCGTTAATCACCTTGAATTGGTCGAGATCGAGATACAACAGGGCGTGGCGCTTGTCCTGTTCTTTGGCACTGGCAAGCAGGCGCTCCAGCAGTACCTCGAACTCGCGCCGGTTGCCTAGCCCGGTGAGTGGGTCGTGGCTGGCCTGCCAGCTTAATTGCTTCTGCATTTGGCGCTGCTCGGTCACGTCGCGGAACACTAGAATCGCCCCGATATCCTCCCCGTCACTGTTGCGGATCGGCGCGGCATTGTCCTCGATGGCCAACTCCCGGCCGGAACGGTTGACCAGCAGGGTGTGCTTGTCCAACCCGGCAATGGGTGTATCCAGGACGCCCATCATCGCCGGATGCTCGAGTGGCTTACGCGTGGTTTCGTTGATGATATGGTAGATCTTGCGCAGCGGTTGTCCGCGCGCTTCCGCGTTGCGCCAGCCCGTCATTTGCTCCGCGGCCGGGTTCAAGTAATTGACATTACCCAACTCATCGGCGGCGATAACAGCATCGCCCACCGAATGCAACGTGATCTCCGCGTGTTCCTTTTCCTGCGCCAATGCCTGCTCCACCAGGCGAGTGCGGTAAATGACAAAGGCGGCGATAAAAAAACCTGAAACAATAATGATCGCAGTGAGGAAAACCATGGCCCGATAGGCCGAGTTGTATTCCATGGCAGCCTGCGTCGTGGCCTTTTCACTCTCGACATGTTCCAACTCCACCATCTCGTCCAGTAGACCGAGCATGGCGCGCTGACGCAGCAAATCATGTCGCAGAATTTCCTCCTTGACACCGGAGAGACGCTCGCTTGTGATTCTGTCCACCAGCGCCAGGTGCAGCGGTTGGTACAGGCGCACCTGTTCCAGTACTTTATCCAGAACCAACTGCTCCTTCTTCTCAAGACCAATCGCTATCAGCCGGTCGCGCAACTTCATAAATTCGCCGGCCAGGTCGGTAAACCGGCGCAGCTCTTCTTCGCGATCAAAAGGATTATCCATGATGAACATGGCATAGGTACTAAGCGCCCGTTCACGGGCGATGTGGCGCATCGAAAAGATGATGTCGGCTTTGGCGTTGTACTTTTCGGTGATGAGCTTCAATTGATTGTGGATCGCGGTCATCCGCGTGAGGCCAACACCTGCAAGCGCGACGGTAAGCGCCAGAACCAGAACGAACCCCGAGGCAATCAGATGCTTTGAGTTGTACCGAAACATGAAAAATACAGGCACCCGGCCGATTGACCGACAGGTTTCTTTGTTGCTTCGCTGATAACCTTACGCGTTACTTTCCCCGCCCGGCCCTTCGCCTTCAAATCCGGTACCCGAAGTGACGCGCAATTAATCGGTTATCCCCGTCCCTTGGGGCTAATTCTGTGCAAGGGGCGTGCCTTAATCAGCCCACCGACAGATACTGGCGAGAAACAGTGTAGAAACGCGGAGTTAGAGTACGACGATTAGAAACAAGTTTAGTCTGTAGCCACGGAACTCAGACCGGAAAATGGCGGCAGGCTTACAGAAAACGGCAAGTAGCCTGAATCAGACCCGTTGAAAAGCAGCCAGACGAGGAAGGGACGGAAAATTAGTGAGAAAAAACACCGTGACTCAGGCGTTATAGACCAGATTGACCAAACTGAAATAGGCGTCCATCCCAACATCACCAAAAGTCAGGCCGACGCCATTGTCGGTAATGCGGCGGATTTTGGCGGGAATGCGGTGCTGTTTGGTTTCGCCCGCAGAAGTCAGAGTCAATCCCAACTCCACGGGGGCATTGAAATACGGCAGGCCTTCCGGTGTGCCCTCGATAAAAGCACCATTCAGGCTGATATCCCGGATGGTACAGATCATGACCTGTGCCTGATAATTCAGCACAGCGTCGAGCGTGACCGGTACGCGTTGACTGTCCCGCCTTTCGTTCATAGCGCTACTGTCCTCCCCATGCATAGCCGGCAAACCTCTCACCACCGGAACCTCCACGCCGGCAACCCGGCAGAAGCAGTTTTTTATTGAAAAACCTGTACTTAACCGGTGAATAAAATACCCGGTTAGGCGCACGCTGTCGACGGCTGTTTATAACCGATGGTTGCCGTTGCACTTTTACCGCTGGTCAGTGTCTTCGCCAGGGATATCGCCACCCTATTCCGGCACCAGCCAAATCAGCGTGGAATGAGCAGCCAGGTGCTGCCGCAGCCGCTCCAGCAGCGCTGGCAACACCGAATGGAGTGTCTCAGCCAGTTTCCAGGGAGGGTTGATTACGACCATGCCACAACCGTTCAGACGGAATACTGAATCTTCGGGATAGGGGCAGAATTCAGCCAACAGGATTTTACGAATTCCGGTCGAAACGAGCATCCGGTGAAACCGTTCCACGGGGGGACGGCTCTTGATGGGGTACCACAGGGCGTACATACCGGAATCCCAGCGCGCGTAAGCAACGTGCAATCCATCAATAACTTGCTCAAACTCCTTGTCCGATTCGTAGGGTGGGTCGATCAATACCAGGCCACGCCTTTCCTTTGGCGGCAAAAACGCTTTGAGTCCTGCATAACCGTCCTGCCCCTGAACAAGCACCTGCCGGTCGCCGGCAAATTCGGTTTTCAATTGCGTACACTCCTCCGACCGAAGTTCAAACAACATGGCACGGTCCTGCGGCCTCAGAAAAAATCGGGCGATACGTGGCGATCCAGGGTAATACCGCAAGCTGTCGGCGTCATTCAGCGCGTGCACAGCGGCAAAGTAATCCTCCAGTTCGGGTATGGGCTGACTATTCCACAGGCGCTTGATGCCATCACGGTACTCACCCGTTTTCTGCACCGCCGCACTGCTGAGATCGTAGCGGCCCGCGCCGGCGTGGGTATCGAGATAACAAAAGGGCGCATCCTTCCGGTGCAGCGACTTGAGCAGCAGAGAGAGTACGACGTGTTTGAAGACGTCAGCGAAATTGCCGGCATGGAAGATATGGCGATAATTCATGGGAACGCCGTGCCGCGCACCGCGGACGGATCGATCAACGTGGGTTTTCTTGCAGCCACCCGGCGACGCGTTCGGCGAAATAGGTAAGAATCGCGTCAGCGCCGGCGCGCTTGATGCAAAGCAGCGATTCCATGATGCAGGCACGCTCGTCGAGCCAACCGTTTTTCGCCGCTGCCATGAGCATGGCGTACTCGCCGCTGACCTGGTAGACAAAGATCGGTACGCCAAATTTATCCTTCACTCGTCGTACGATGTCGAGATACGGCATTCCCGGCTTGATCATCACCATGTCCGCGCCCTCTTCTATGTCGAGCGCCACTTCGCGCAGCGCCTCGTCCGAATTGGCCGGGCCCATCTGGTAACTATTCTTGTCGCTCTTGCCAAGATTGGCGGCAGAACCTACGGCGTCACGGAAGGGTCCATAAAAATTCGAGGCGTACTTCGCGGAATAAGCAAGGATACGAGTATGAATATGTCCCATTTTCTCCAACGCGTCACGGATCGCGCCAATGCGCCCGTCCATCATATCCGAGGGGGCTACCACATCAGCCCCCGCGGCGGCATGTGTCAGCGCTTGCTTCACCAGTACCGTCATGGTTTCGTCGTTCAGCACGTAGCCATTTTTGTCGATCAGTCCGTCCTGGCCGTGCGAGGTATAGGGATCCAGCGCGATATCGGTAATCACGCCCAGCTCCGGAAAATGCTTCTTGAGTGCGCGCACCGTCTGCGGCACCAGGCCCTTGGGATTGAACGCCTCGTTGGCCTTACTGTCCTTCTTCGATGATGGCACCACCGGGAACAAGGCGACGGCCGGCACGCCCAGCTTCAGGAGTTTTTCCGCCCGCTTGAGCAGCAGGTCGGACGTTACGCGGCTGATGCCTGGCATGCTCGGGACCGGTTCCGTGCAATTCTTGCCTTCCATGACAAACACCGGCTGGATAAGATTGTCCGTCGTAAGCCTTGTCTCGCGCATCAGTCGGCGCGAAAAATCATCGCGGCGCATGCGGCGCATGCGTACCCGCGGGAATTTTCCGGTGCCGGTTGTCATGATGGTCCGAGAAAGGTGGTGATTTTTCCTTATGCTAGCTTAGCCGTCCGCTGGGAGAAATGCCGGTACAGCCTTTTCAAATCGGCAGGACCCGATCGATTCCCGGCCCCGGCTGATGAATCCAATCCGATTACTTGACTTTCTTGGCCTTGGCGACGGGTTTAGTTGCTTTCTTGGGTTTGGCCTTGACCTTGGGCGGTGGAGCCTTTTTCGGAGCAGGTTTTTTCGTGACTGGCTTGGCCTTGGGCACCACCACCGGCTTGGCCTTGGATTTAGCGGCGGACACGAGCTTTGCCGCTTTAGCAGCTTTGGCGGCCTTCGCCGCGGCCTTGACCTTGGCCTCTTCCGCCTTGACCTTGGCGGCCTGTCGTGCCGCCGCCGATTCAATCTTGTTCATCACGTCAGCCAGCGGCCGGATTTGCGACTCGATAATATCGGTGGCGTTCTTGAAGATGACACTTACCGGGCCCACACCGCGCACGGTGCGGAGTTTTCCCTGCGCCTTGTAGTAGTTGGCGAGCGGCGCGGTCTGCTGCTGATATACCGCGAGGCGTTTGCCTACCGTTTGTTCGTTGTCATCGGAACGGTGTGCAAGACTGCCACCACACTTGTCACATTTGTTCGAGGTTTTCGGGGCCGAGAAATGAATGTTGTAGATCGCACCGCAGGAACCGCAGGTGCGTCGGCCGGTCAGTCGTTTCATCAATACTTCAGTGTCGACATCCACCAGCAGCGCGAGTTGCAAAGGCTGGCCGAGTCGCGCCAGCATGGCATCGAGTGCTTGGGCCTGTGGGATATTGCGCGGAAAACCGTCAAGAATAAAACCATTCTTGGCATCGGGCTTGGCGAGCCGTGCCTGGATCATTCCCAACACGATTTCATCTGAAACCAGCTGGCCGGTATCCATCGCCGCCTTGGCCTTTTTTCCCAGATCGGTCCCGGCTGCCACTTCGGCACGCAACAAATCGCCCGTGGACATCTGCGGGATTTTATACTTCTCAACCAATAACTTAGCTTGCGTTCCCTTGCCGGATCCCGGCGCTCCCAAAAGCACGATTCTCATGGCATTCTCGCTTTTAAGTTCTTGGTGGTGCGTATTCCTTGAGGATTTTCCCCTGGTTTAATGGCAGGGGCGCGTAAACTACAATTTGCCCACCCCGGCGTCAATGGTCCATCCGCTATAAACGGACCCTATTGCCAGATTCATCTTTCCGCGTGTTCCAAGGAGGAAAACTTGGTTAAGCTCGTTTTTCCAGGCAGGATATCGCCCTGAATTCCATCCGATGAGTCATAGCAAAATTCCGGATTTTACCGAGACCGAGCTCTGGGCCGTGCGCACCACCCTGAAGGAACGTTACGGAAAAGAGGTCGAACCACAACTGGCCGACTCCGAGGTTATGCTCGGCGTGGCTGACGGCATGGCTTGGTGCCCGACACTGTTCTGGAGCGCCAAGGGCGCAAATTTCACCGTCGTGAAACTCGACATTAAGCGCTATCGAGCCTACTTCTATTATCATCCGGAGCACCAGCTCAGCACCGGCATCGACGGTTACAACGAGATCGGCGATTGCGTCATCAGTGTCCTGCAGGTCGAATCCGATCACTTGCGGCAGCAGAAAATCAGCGCAGATCAGAAACCGGCGCAACCCGACGCGGACTCGCCGGACAAACCGGATACATCACTACTCTTCTGGGGAGAATGAAGTCAATGGCAAAAAGTAAACCTAAAAATGCGTTCTACGCGCAATCAGGCGGCGTCACTGCTGTCATCAATGCTTCGGCCTGTGGCATGCTTGAAACCGCGCGCAAGTACCCCAAGAAAATCGGCAAGGTCTACGCCGGCCGCAACGGCATCATCGGGGCGCTGACCGAAGACCTGATCGATACCAGCAAGGAGCCGGCGGCCGCGATCAAGGCGCTGCGCCACACACCTTCCGGCGCCTTTGGTTCCTGCCGCTACAAACTCAAGAGCTTGGAGCAAAACAAACGCGAGTATGACCGCCTGATTGAAGTCTTCAAGGCACACGACATCGGTTATTTCTTCTACAACGGCGGCGGTGACTCGGCCGACACTTGCCTCAAGGTCTCGCAACTTTCCGAAACCATGGGTTACCCCATCCAGGCAATCCACATCCCCAAAACCGTGGATAACGACCTGCCCATCACTGACAACTGCCCGGGCTTTGGTTCCGTGGCCAAGTACATCGCGGTCTCGACGCGCGAAGCGAGTTTCGACGTGGCCTCCATGGCCAAGACCTCGACCAAGGTATTTATTCTGGAAGTCATGGGCCGTCACGCCGGCTGGATCGCGGCCGCGGGCGGCCTGGCCTCGACCAAGGACACCGAGATCCCGATCGTGATCCTGTTTCCGGAGATCAGCTTCAACAAGGAAAAGTTTCTCGCCACCGTTGATGCCAATGTCAAAAAATTCGGCTATTGCACCGTGGTGGTGTCCGAAGGTGTGAAGAGCCCGGACGGCAAGTTTCTCGCCGATCAGGGACTCAAGGACGCCTTCGGCCACGCGCAGCTCGGCGGTGTCGCCCCCGTTGTGGCCTCTATCATCAAAGAAGGTCTCGGCCTCAAATATCACTGGGGTGTGGCGGACTATCTGCAGCGCGCCGCGCGCCATATCGCCTCCAAAAGCGACGTGGATCAGGCCTACGCCATGGGCAAAGCGGCGATTGAGCTTGCCGTCAAGGGCAAGAACTCCGTGATGCCGACGGTCGAGCGCGTGTCGAGCAATCCTTACAAATGGAAGGTCGGCGTCGCACCTCTTAACGAGGTGGCGAACGTGGAAAAAATGATGCCCAAGGATTTCATCACCGAGGACAGCTTCGGCATCACTGCCAAGTGCCGCGCCTATCTGGAACCGCTGATACAGGGCGAGGATTATCCGCCGTACAAGCATGGCATGCCGCAGTATGTGCGCCTCAAGAATGTGCCGGTGAAAAAGAAACTCCTGGGCGAATTCAAGCCCTGAAACACCAAGTACTCGCATGACATTCGACAAAGCAACGGAAATGCTTAAAGTGCAGGCAGGTTTCGGCGGTTTCTACAACGCCAATTCAGCCAAGCTGATACTCACGGAAGTCAGTCGCGAGCACGGCCAGGCTGCGGTGGACCGGCTGATTCGCGATCTGAAACTGGACAAGGTGTTCAATTTCGAGCCAGGCATGCGCTTCAAAGGCGGACTGGCCATCAAAAAATGAAACCCCGTGCAACAATTGATTTGCGGCGCTCGGCTCCGTATCTTTCAAAACTCATGCGCCTTCGGCGCGGGAATGTTCAACTTAAGGGAGTGATTACATGTCAGAGAGCCTGATTTTTGCCCTGGTCTGCGCCATCGTTGCCATCGTGTACGGCGTGGTGTCCATCAAGTGGATACTGGATAAACCCACCGGCAGCGACCGCATGCGCGAAATCGCCGCCGCCATTCAGGAAGGCGCCTCCGCCTATCTGAACCGCCAGTACACCACCATCGCTGTTGTCGGCGTGATTCTTTTCCTCGCGATTTATTTTGTGCTCGATCCGCGCACCGCTATCGGTTTTGCCATTGGCTCGATACTCTCTGGCGCCGCCGGTTTTATCGGCATGCATGTTTCCGTGCGCGCGAACGTGCGCACCACGGAAGCGGCAAAACACGGACTCAACCCGGCGCTGCAGGTCGCGTTCCGTTCCGGCGCCATCACCGGTATGTTTGTGGTAGGCCTCGGCCTGCTCGGCGTCGCCGGATATTACGCCCTGCTCATACATCTCTACCCCGGCTCATCACCGTCAGAATCGATCGCGCCGCTGGTCGGGCTCGCCTTTGGCGGTTCGCTGATTTCGATCTTCGCCCGTCTTGGTGGCGGCATCTTCACCAAAGGCGCAGACGTGGGCGCCGATCTCGTCGGCAAGGTCGAAGCCGGTATCCCGGAAGATGATCCGCGCAACCCGGCGGTAATCGCCGACAACGTCGGTGACAACGTCGGC
>JACXTT010011562.1_pt1 | contig 11799 bp, 12 predicted proteins | sample 9270951 | NCBI WGS metagenome assembly JACXTT01 (sample SAMN15532306, study PRJNA645909) | rock metagenome | isolation source: weathered quartz diorite | place: Puerto Rico | collected 2017-06-21 | reverse complement strand
TCATTCGCGTTTGTGCTTGACGCGCGGGCTTTACATATTGTTACATCGCGCCTGCATAAGGCGGCATGAGGAGGGAAGGCCGAGGCAAGCTCGGTTATCGCCGAACGACGTGCTCGGATCTTTCCTGACCCACAACCACATGGGAGAGGAAATGAGAAACCACCGGCAGTCGTCCGCCGTTTTCATCAAGAAACCGTCTGTAGTAGCCACCCAGGTAGCGCTCGCGGTCTTCGCGCAATTTGCTTATGCGCAGCAGCCCGTCCAGACTGCAGAGCGCGTCGAGCGCATCGAGATTACCGGCTCGCGCATCCCGACCGTCGAGGCCGAAGGGCCGAGCCCGATCACGGTGATGACGCAGCAGGAAATCCGCACCGACGGCCTATCGAAGACCGAAGACTTACTTAATACGCTGCCGCAGGTTTACGCCGCGCAGGGAAGCAATGCCTCGAACGGCGCGACGGGAACCGCCCAGGTCAACTTGCGCGGCCTCGGGCCCACACGGAACCTGGTTCTGCTGAACGGCAGGCGGCTGCCGCCCGGCAGTCCTGCGACCGGCGGATATACGGCTTACGCCGCAGACTTGAACCAGATTCCGGCGCCGCTTATTCAGCGAGTCGAGGTTTTGACCGGTGGTGCGTCGGCCGTGTACGGGTCGGATGCCATCTCGGGCGTCATCAACTTCATCATGAACGATCGCTTCGAGGGCTTGCAGGTCGACTACTACCACAGCTTCTACAACCATCAGCAGCAGAACCCCGACGGAATTGGCGACATCATCAGGGCGCGCAGCACGACTAACCCGTCGCAATTCCAGGTGCCGGGAGACGTCACCGCCGACGGCAAGGTCAACGGCATAAGCATTCTCATGGGGCGCAATTTTGCCGATAACAAGGGCAACGCAACTCTGTTCCTGGGATACAAGAAAGAGGACGCCCTCACCGAGGCCCAACGGGACTTCAGCGCTTGTGCGCTAAATGGCGGAGACTCCTTTCAAGCTGCGGGCTGCGGGGGCTCTTCGACGTCGGCTACTGGCCGCTTTACGCCAACCGCTACAGGATCTCGGTTCACGCTAGACCAAGCGACGAACGCCCCGCGGGCATTCAGCAACTCCCGGGATCTCTTCAACTTCGCGCCATACAACTATTTCCGGCGTCCCTCGGAGCAGTTCAACCTGAGCGCGTTCTCGCACCTCGACATCGTGCCCAGCGCGCGGGCGTATTCGGAGATCAATTTCCACGATTACCACACCGACGCGGTCATCGCTCCGAGCGGCGTCTTTGGACAAGTCGTGGCGTTGAACGACGCCAACCCACTACTTACGCCGGCGTGGAAAGCGGCGCTAGGCATACCCGTCGGAGGTAGTGCGAACGTCGTTGTCCAGCGGCGCAATGTCGAGGGCGGCGGCCGGGACGACGATCTGCGCTTCACTTCGTATCGGGGCGTGGTGGGCTTGAAGGGCGACCTGCCGGTGGCGAAGAACATCAACTACGATGCCTTCGTGCAGCACGGCAAAGTGCTTTACCAAGAGGTGTACCGGAACGACTTTTCCACGGTACGCACGCTGCGGGCGCTTGATGTGGTTTCGGTTGCGGGAGTGCCGACATGCAGATCAGTGACCACCGGCGACGACCCCGCCTGCGTGCCCTACAACGTCTGGAGCGTTGGTGGCGTCACGCCGGCCGCCTTGAACTACCTTCAGACGCCGGGCTTGGCGAATGGCCAGACGCAGCAGACCGTGTACGGCGTGAACTTCCAGAGCGACCTGGCTAATTACGGCGTGAAGATGCCCGCCGCGAAGAGCGGGGTCGCGCTATCGGTCGGCGCGGAGCGCAGGAAGGAAAGGCTCAACTTCGACACCGATGTGGAGTTCAGCACTTTCGATCTTGCCGGCCAAGGCGGGCCGATCATCGGTGTTAGAGACAAGTTCCTCAATGCCGATGAGGTCTTTGGCGAGGTCCGCATACCCCTCATCGACAACCGGCCGTTCATGCAAACGCTCGCGCTCAGCGGCAGCATCCGGCATTCGGAGTACAGCACGAACAAGACAACGAATACCTGGGGGGCTGGAGCGGAATGGGCGCCCGTCAAGGCCGCGCGCTTCCGCTCAAGCTACCAACGAGCGGTGCGGCATGCGAACATCGTGGAACTGTTCCAGGCACAGGGTACGAACCTTTTCGAGCTGAGCCAGGATCCATGCGGCCAGTCGTCGACCGGCGGGCCGCCGACCGCGACCTTGGCGCAATGCGCACGTACCGGCATCACGCCGGCGCAGTACGGCAGCGGGCTGATTTCGAACCCGGCGGGGCAGTACAACTACCTCCAGGGCGGAAACGCGGATCTGACACCGGAAACGGCAAAGACGTGGACGGTGGGGGTCGTGCTGACGCCGATCCGGAACCTTACGGCGACGATCGACTATTGGAGCATCCGGGTGGACGACGCAGTCGGTACGCCGCCGCCCGGTACGATCCTCAACCAGTGTCTGCAGGCGGGCCAGTTCTGCAATCTAGTGACGCGCGACGCCAACGGCACGCTTTGGCTGCCTGGCGGCGGCCGGGTTGTCGCGACGAATCAGAACTTGGCGTTGTATTACGTCAAGGGTTGGGATTTCAGCGCGAGCTACAGCCAAAGGATCGGCACGCTCGGCGGTGTCGGTGTGAACTGGGTGAGCAGCTATACGCCACACTGGGAGTACGAGCCGTTCAAGGGCCTCGGCCGGTTTGACTGTGCAGGCCTGTATGGCGGCCTGGAGTGCGGCAATGCCCAATCGGCGCCGAATCCGAAGTGGCGCCACAAGGTGCGCGGCACCTGGCTGACCCCGTGGAACGTGGATCTGGCGCTGACGTGGCGACACATCGACGCCGTTTCTCACATCGGGACTAGCGGCAATCCGTTGTTGAACGACCCAAGCGTGCCTAAGACCGATCAGCACCTTGCTGCCCGAGACTACTTCGACGTCGCGTTCAATTGGACGATCACTAAGACCTTCGGACTGCGCGGCGGTATCAATAATATCTTCGACAAGGATCCCCCGGTCGTTTCAAACGCGAACTCGGGGCCGTCGATCGGCGGAAACGGCGGTACCTTCCCGCAGACCTACGACGCGCTCGGCAGGCTGGTGTTTCTGAACCTTACGATGAAGTTCTGATCCAACCGCTGTCAGGGGAAAAGGGGCGAAAGCCCCTTTTGTCTTTTTTGGACCCCTTAGCATTCGCTGCAACAATTTACGGGGTAAGCTTCGCCCCCGTTTTTAGTCCATGAGCTACGCGCATCCCCACGCTTCCGGCAGGCGCTTTACCGGCCTGATCGTCACTGTCGCGCTGCACATCCTCCTCATTTACGCCCTCATACACGGACTGGCGCGCAAGATCGTCGAGGTGGTGGCGCCGCCGCTCGAGACGAAGATCATCGCGGAGGTGAAGCCGCCGCAGCCTGAGAAGCCGCCGCCCCCGCCGCCCAAGCTCGCGACGCCCCCGCCACCGTTCATTCCGCCACCGGAAGTCAATATCCAGATTCCGATGCAGCAGGCGCCGACCATCACCGCGGTGGCGCCGACGCCACCGCCGGCGCCGGTAGCAATAACGCCGACGCCCGCGCCGGCGCCGGTCAGAACGGCGGCCGTCGTGCTCGCCTCGTCCTGCGAGAAGCCGGACTACCCGCCGGCCGCGCGTCGCGCGAACGAGACCGGCACGGTGCTGCTCAGCTTCCTCATCGACGCCAACGGCAGGGTGATCGAAAGCAAGGTGGAGCGTTCGTCCGGTTCGCGGCGGCTTGACGAGGCGGCGCGCGAGGGGCTCGGGCTGTGCAAGTTCAGGCCGGCAACGGTGAACGGCGTGGCGACGCAGGCGTGGGCGCGTATCGAATACGTATGGAGACTCGAATAACAGGGAGCTTTATGCAATCAATGAAAACACTCATTCGCGCGACGCTGTCGCTCGCGCTTGCGATGCTGTGCAGCGCGGCGCTCGCGCAGGCGCCGAAGGATGCGGCACCACCGCCACCGCCGGCCGCATCCGAGCCGCCGCCGACGAGTGTCGTGGTGCCCTCGCAGGCGCAGTCGCCGCGCGACACCGCGGGCACCGAGGTGATCGAGAACCCCTACGGCCTCGAGGCGCTCTGGAAGCAGGGCGATTTCGTCGCCCGCGGCACGCTCATCATCCTCATCATCATGTCGATCGGCACCTGGTACATCGGCATCGTCAAATACATCGAGCAGGCGCGGCTCTTCAAAGATTGGCGCGAGGCCGAAGCCAAGTTCTGGGCGGCCAAGCACGTGACCGACGGTATGGCGCAGCTCCGCCAGGACAGTGCTTTCCGCTTCATGGCCGAGGAAGGCGCGATCGCCGTCAAGGATTACTCGGCGATGCCGAAGCAGCAGCTCGACCTCAACGCCTGGCTCGCGATGTCGCTCGACCGCGCGGTTGACGTCATCAACAACCGCGTGCAGACCGGCCTCGCGTTCCTCGCGACCGTGGGATCCACCGCGCCTTTCGTCGGTCTGTTCGGCACGGTCTGGGGCATCTACCATGCGCTCACCGCGATCGGCATCGCCGGCCAGGCGTCGATCGACAAGGTGGCCGGCCCCGTCGGCGAGGCGCTTATCATGACCGCGCTCGGCCTGGCCGTGGCGGTGCCTGCGGTGCTCGGCTACAACTGGCTCGTGCGGCGCAATCGCGTGGCGATGGAGGAGGTGCGCCGCTTCGGCAGCGGCCTGCAGATGACGCTGCTCGGCGGCGGCCACACGCAGCACAAGGTGGGCTGATATGGCGATGCAAGTCGGACAGGCGGAAGACGACGATCTCAATTCGCAGATCAACACCACGCCGCTCGTCGACGTGATGCTGGTGCTGCTCATCATCTTCCTCATCACTATCCCGGTGGTAGTGCAGAACGTTCCGGTGGAGCTGCCAAAGGAGCGCAATCTGCCGACGCAGACCAAGCCCGAGAACATCGTCATCGCGATCGACCGCGACGGCAACCTGTTCTGGAACAACCAGTTCGTCGATGACGGCGAGCTCTTCAAACGGCTGAAGGAGATCGCCGTGAAGAAGCCGCAACCCGAGGTGCACATCCGCGGCGACCGCGAAGGGCGCTACGAATTCGTGGGGCGCGTGGTCTACAACTGTCAGCGCGCCGGAATCCTGAAGATCGGCTTCATCACCGAGCCGCCGCCGCGCAGCGGCGCCTGACTGGAGCACGCTATGGCAATGACCGTCGGCAGCTCGCAACGCCAGGCAGACGTGATGGTGGACATCAACACCACGCCACTCATCGACGTGATGCTGGTGCTGCTCATCATGCTGATCATCACCATCCCGATCCAGACGCACGCGGTGAAGCTCAACATGCCGGTCGCCAAGCCGCCTCCGACGACAACGCAGCCGCAGGTGGTGACGATCGACGTCGACTTCGACGGCACCCTCATCTGGAACGGCGAGCAGCTCTCGGGCCGGCCGGAGCTCGAGGCTCGCATGCGCGCCGCTGCGGCGATGGCGGAGCAGCCCGAGATCCATCTTCGCCCGAACAAGCTCGTCAGGTACCGCAACGTCGCCATGGTCATGGCCTCGGCCCAGCGCTTGGGACTCACGAAGATCGGCATCGTGGGCCATGAGCAGTTCGTCCGATGACGATGCGCGGACTGCTTCTAGCGCTTTTGGTCGCTGCGGCTCCGGGCGCAATCGCGCAGGAGAAGCCTCCGGCCGTACGTCCCGAGGTGGGGAAGCCGCTGCAGGCGGCCATCGAAGCGCTCAAGGCCAAGCGCGGCAGGGAAGCGCTCGCCCGCGCGCGCGAAGCGCAAGAGGTCCCGAACAAGACTCCGTACGAGACTTATCTTGTTACCCGCGTGCTTGGCCAGGCCGCCGCAGCCGCCGGTGACAGCGCCACCGCTGGCGCCGCGCTCGAAAGCGCCGCCAACTCGTCCGCTGCACCGCAGGCCGATCGGCAGCAGCTTCTCGCGGTGGCCGCCGCCCAGTATTACGCGGCCAAGGAGTACAGCAAGGCGGCAGCCGCGGCCCTGCACTACTTCCAGTACGGCGGCTCCGATAAGGCAATTCACACGATCTATGTTCAATCGCTGTATCTCGGCGGCAACTATGGCGCCGCCGCGCGCGAGATCGCGGCCGATCTGGAAGCCGAGGAGCGCGCGGGAAAAACGCCGACCGAGGAGCAGCTGCAGCTCCTTGCCAACGCGTATCTGCAGAGCAAGGACACCGCCGGCTACGGACGCGCGATCGAGAAGCTCGTCGCCTACTACCCGAAGCGCGACTACTGGCAGAACGCGGTCTACAACGTCGTCACGCGCCCGGGCTTCAACGAGCGCCTGCAGATCGACGTCGCCCGCCTCAAGCTCGACCTGGGCCTGCTGCAGAAGGCCGACGAATATCTCGAATTCGCCCAGCTCTCGCTGATCGAGGGCTTCCCGGCCGAGGCGGCCAGGGTAATCGACAAGGGCTACGCCGCCGGCGTGCTCGGCACCGGTTCCGAAGCCGCGCGCCACAAGCGGCTGAAAGACCTGGCGGCCAAGAACCTCGCCGAGGACAGGAAAGCGCTCGCCAACGCGGAGAAACAGGAGCCGCCGAAGGACGGCAAGACGCTGTTCAACGACGGCTTCAACTTCGTCCTGAACGGCAAAGCCGAGAAGGGCTTTGGCATGATGCAGGAGGGCATCAAGCTCGGCGGAGGCTTCCGGCGCCCCGATCACGCGAAGCTGCAGCTTGGCTACGCATATCACCTCGCCGGCCAGAACGAGAAGGCCGTGCAGATGTTCAAGGCCGTACAGGGCACCGACGGCGCCGCGGCGCTCGCGCGCCTGTGGGTCATTCGCCTTAGCCGGACTTCGTAGCGCGCCGCGCGCGGGCGCGGTGGCGGCGCACCTTCATCAGGTTGCCGCAGCTCGCCATCTCGCACCAGCGGCGGCTCGCGTTCTTCGTCTCGTCGATGAATAGCCAGTAACAGGTGGCGTTGCCGCAGCGCCGAATGCGCGCCATGCGCGGCGAGGTCATGAGCGAAACCGCCGACTCGACCAGCGGCCGCAGCGCGAGGTCGAGCTCTTCTGCTGCTCCGTCCACGGTCCAGCGGAAGCCATCCTCGGCAGGTGCGAGCCGCGCGTAGCGTGCGCTGCGCGCGTATTCCTGCTCGATCAGCTGCAAGTCGTCCGTAAAGGGCGCGCGTCCCTGCGCTTTGGCAATGAGCACACGCGCCAGCGCCTCGCGAAAGCGAAGCGCGCGCGACCAGACGCGCTGCGCCACCTCCGGCGCGCGCTCGGCCGCCGCGCGCAGCCCATTCGCCTGCTTTGCGCTCACGGCGCCGGCCGCGTGCAGCCAGGCGACGAGCTCACCGAAGTCGATGAGCCACTCCTCCTGCCGCGTGTCGCGCATGCCCTGCCCGGTGTTGCAGAAATCAAGGCACAGTTCGCCGCCCGGGCAACGGAACGTCTCCGCGTAGGGCTTGGCGCGCGTGCGCTCATAGGCAACGGCGTAGTCCATAACCATCAAAAGCTACTTGACAGGTTACATTATGCGAGCTTATCCTGTAACCGTCTACAGGTGAAAAGATAGTTACGGAGGGAAGCGCATGATCGCCAGACTCGTCGCTGCCGGGACAGCATTGAGCGTCACTTTCTCGCTGGTATGGACGATGGCCGCGCTCGGCTATCCGCCGAGCGTCAAGGCAGCGGCGCAGGTGGTGCTCGCGCAGGCCTGCCGCTAAGGCGGCACATCTGTGTGACAATGCAACCGCGGGCGTTTCGCAGCCTGCGGTTCAAAGAACGAGCCGCATGTTTAAGCTTACGGCTCTAGTTACCTGGGGAGGCTCAAATGCACTTGCGGCTCGCATTACTTGCCGTTGGCGTCTGTGCGGCGGCGTACGGCTGTGCTGCGCCGGAACAGAAAACCGCGGCACCGTCCGCGGCACCTTCAGCAGCCACAGCGGAACCACCCGCGCGTTATGTGACGGGTAGCCGCCTGCCGGTGCGCGAAGACGATCGAGGGTCGTCCAGCGTCAGCGCGGCGAGCAAAGAGGCCTATCAGGACGACATGATGCAGCGCATGAACACGGGGACCTCCGGCAAGTAGCTAGCCGGCGAGCTCCTCGGCGACGCTCTCTACGCGCCGCGGCTGCGCCTGCTCCAGCGAGCGCAGACCGAGCAGCGGCGAGGTCCAGGCGGCTAGGAGCGCGAGCAGCATCGCGCCGCACCCGGCGAAGAACATCGGCGCCCGCAGGCCGGCATGCTCGGCGATCCAGCCGCCCACGAGACCGCCGAGCGGCGCCGCGGCCACCGTCAGGCAGATCATGGTGGCGATCACGCGGCCGCGGAGTTCCTCCGGCGCCGCCGCCTGGCGCAGCGTCAGGTAGTTGATGAAGAACACCATCGCGCTGAAGTCGAGTGCCGCCAGCCCGACGCCGAAAATCACTGAAGCTGTCAGGGGACCGCCGCTCGCGGCGCCGATCACGAGCCAAGCGCCGCCCGTACCGAGGATGCCGAGCAGTATCGTCGGCCCGAAACCGAAGCGGCGGTTGAGCGGCTCGACCGCGCCCGCGGCGCCGAGCGTGCCGAGCCCGGCCAGCATCCAGAGCACCCCGAGGTGGCTCGGCGAGAAGCCGAGCTCGCGCGCCGCGAACAGCACGACGATGGCGAAGTACGCATGGCGGAACACCTGCCATACGGCGATCGACCAGGCGAGTGCACGCAGCGTCGGGTTGTGCCAGATCTCGGCCAAGCCCTCGCGGATTTCCGTGCCTACGCTTTTCGCGCACATCTTCGGCGCATCGCTCGCGCCTGGCGGGATGCCGCGCAGGATCCATGCCGAGAGAAAGAACGAGAACGCGTCGAGCAGGATCGCGAACGGCGCAGTCAGCCACTGGATCAGCGCGCCGGCGAGCCCGGGGCCGACGAGCTGCGCCGCGGAGTCGCTGATGCCGATCTTGGCGTTCGCCTCGGCGAGCCGCTCGCGGCCGACGCGCTCGGTCATGAACACTTGGTAGGCGGGCCATCCCAGCACCGAACCCGTGCCGACGAGGAAGCCGACGACGTAGAGCACGCCCATCGACAGCACGCCGAGCCACGCGCATACCGGCACGATGAGCAGCGCAGCCGCGCGCCCGACGTCGGACCAGATGATGATCGGCAGCTTCGGCGCGCGGTCCACCAGCACGCCGGCGAACAGGCCGAAAAGCGCGAACGGCACCGACTCGAGCGCGGTGAGCACGCCCATCTCGAAAGGCGTCGCGTCGAGCAGCAGCGCGGCCGTGAGGGGCAGCGCGAGGAAGGTGATCTGGCCGCCGAAGTGCGTGATGGTGAGCGAGCTCCACAGCCGCACGAAATCGGCGTTGCGCCACAGTCCGTTCAGCATCCTTCTTCTTTCTCTTCCCATGCGCGACTGCGCGTCGCGCGTTGCGCGAGACGGGAAGAATCAGGGCTTGTGGCCTGCTCGTCCCGCCTCGAACTCCCGGCGGGCGATCGGCCCGCAGGGTCAGTCTTTGCCGCTCAGCGGCACGACGGGAGAACGACGATCCGCGCCGCGCTCAGGCGACCGAGTGGCAACGTTTTTGGCAGTGCGGTTCATCGGGCGCGCAGTATAGCCGCTGAACTGTGAAAAAGCGATGAACATTACTAACGGGCGGTTGATGCTTCGACGGCGCGGGCCCACGATGCGCTGATGAGGCCGGGGATCACGCTCAAGCTGTTCTTCGCCATCCTGGCGGCGAGCGCCGTCGCCGCCGCCGCGATGGCCGTCGCGACGCGCGTTTCGTTCCAGTCGGGATTCTTCGGCTATCTCAACCACGTGCAGTCGCAGAGCCTGGACGCATTCGCCGGGCGCCTCGCGGACGAGTATCGCCGCACCGGCGACTGGAGCTTCCTGCAGGGCGACTACGCTCGCCTGCGCGCGCTCGCAGCGCCGCCGCAAACGGTGCAGCGCCTCACGCTCCTCGACTCGCAGCGCCGCGCCGTGGTCGGCAATCCGGAGCTGAGCGAGGATGCGGCGATACGCGCGGTGGTGGTCGATGACCGGGCGGTCGGCTGGATTGCGCGCGTGCCGGAGCGGCGCATCTCCACGGCGGCCGATCTCGCCTTCCAGCAGCAGCAGCTGCGCGCCTCGTGGATCATCGCCGGCCTCGCGCTCGCGGTGGCGGCGCTCGTGGCGGTGGTGCTGGCGCGCGCCCTCCTGCAGCCGCTGAAACGCGTAGCCGAGGCCACCCACCGCCTCGCCGCCGGCAACTACGCCACGCGGGTCGAGGTGCGCTCGGCCGACGAGCTCGGCCGGCTCGCCGAGGACTTCAACCGCCTCGCGCAGTCGCTCGAGCGCAACGAGCAGCTGCGCCGGCGCTTCATGGCCGACGTGTCGCACGAGCTGCGCACGCCGCTCGCGGTCCTCTCCGGCGAGCTCGAGGCATTGGAAGACGGCGTGCGAGCGCTCACGCGCGAGTCGCTCGCGTCGCTGCGCAGCGAGGTAAGCGCGCTCGGCAAGCTGGTCGACGACGTAAACCAGCTCGCCCTCGCCGACAGCGGCGCGCTCGCGTACCGCAAGGAAACGCTGGACGTCGTGCCGCTCCTCGCGCAGGCGCTGGATTCGCACCGCGAGCGTCTCGCCGAGCGCTCGCTCGCGGTCGAGACCGCCTGGAACGGCGCGGCGCCGGTGTTCGGCGACGCCGACCGCCTGCGCCAGATGTTTCGCAACCTGCTCGAGAACTCGGCGCGCTACACCGACCGCGGCGGCCGCGTGCGCGTCGGCGCGCGGCGCGACGGCGCGCGCGTGGTGGTCGAATTCGAGGACTCGGCGCCGGGCGTCCCACCCGAAGCCCTGCCGCAGCTCTTCGAGCGCTTCTACCGCGTCGACGCCTCGCGCAGCCGCGCCAACGGTGGCAGCGGGCTCGGCCTCGCGATCTGCCGCAGCATCAGCGAGGCCCATGGCGGCGAGATCAGCGCCGCGCCCTCGCCGCTCGGCGGCCTGCGCGTCTGCGTGTCCCTCCCGGTGGCTGCGTGAAGCAGATCCTTATCGTCGAAGACGAGGCCAAGCTCGCCGCGCTCGAGGCCGATTACCTTCGCGCCGAGGGTTTTGAACCGCATTGCCTGGCGAACGGCCTCGAGGTGGTGCCGTGGGTCCGCACGCATGCGCCGGACCTGATCTTGCTCGACCTGATGCTTCCGGGCCGCGACGGCCTGGACATCTGCCGCGAGCTGCGCACCTCTACGGATAGTCGCATACGCGACGTGCCTATCGTCATGGTGACGGCGCGCGTCGAGGAGATCGACCGCCTGATCGGCCTGGACCTCGGCGCCGACGACTATGTGTGCAAGCCGTTCAGCGCCCGCGAGCTCGTCGCGCGCGTGAAGGCGATCCTGCGCCGTGGCCGCATGCCGATCGCCAACAGCCTTGCGCTGGACGAAGAGCGCCACCGCGCCACGCTCGACGGCCGTGAGCTCGACCTCACGCCGGTGGAATTCCGCCTGCTGCGCACGCTGGCTTCTGCACCGGGCCGCGTCTTTTCGCGCGACAAGCTGCTCGAGCACCTGTACGCAGACCACCGCGTGGTGACCGACCGCACGGTGGACGCGCATGTCAAGAACCTGCGCCGCAAGCTCGAGGAAGCGCGTCCCGGTCAGGAACTGGTGCACTCGATCTACGGCGTGGGCTACAAGCTGGAGCTCTGATGCGACTAGCAAAACCAATCCTCGGCATCGTGCTCGTCGCCGCTCTGGCGGTGGGGGGCTATTACTACTGGCAGTGGCGCTCCGCGCCGTCGCCGATCGCCGCCGCCGGCGCCACCAAGGGCGGCGTGCGCGGCGGCCAGGCCGGGCCG
>JACXTT010011561.1_pt1 | contig 11800 bp, 11 predicted proteins | sample 9270951 | NCBI WGS metagenome assembly JACXTT01 (sample SAMN15532306, study PRJNA645909) | rock metagenome | isolation source: weathered quartz diorite | place: Puerto Rico | collected 2017-06-21 | reverse complement strand
GTGCTCGACATGGTGCCCGCCTCGCAGTGGCAGGTGGTGCAGGAGCAGGCGAGCCTGGACATTCTACTCGTGGGCTTGGCGCCGGAATTTGATGAGCGGCGCATTACGGGGTCGTTGAGCCGCGAGCTGGTATCACGCGGAGTCCCGGTGCCAGAAATTAGAATCTTGCGTGTCGCAGCGATCCCGCGCGGTGCGACGGGCAAGGCAGCTTTGGTTCGCCGCAACATCATTCGCGCTTCAGAGCAGAGTGGCGGCTACGGGCCGCCGTAAGCTCAGTGGTAGCGGGGGTGTGCTACCTATTGATCTACCAAATGTGCGCCTGACACGACGTCGAAGATGAAATGGGTAACGGCTGATAGCGGGGAGGTCTGCTACGCTAATTCCCGCAGAAGACAGAAGACGAGCGCCGCGTCGAGGAGCCTGAGATTGAAGGCGCCCAAGAGTCTCTGTGTCATTCGACGTTCTCGCGGTCCCCGAAATCCCATCGACAGAGTCCGCAACGGTGCCGCTCAACCCGATGGCCGTGAACTTGGACCCGCTTCAAACGATGCCCCCACCACGACGAGTATCCTCCAAGGGGGGTGGTTATCGGAGAGGTCTGATAGGTCCAATTGACCCCATCTGGCGATGTGCGAGAGCGCCGCCTTCGGGCGGCGTTTTCATGTCACGGGCTAAGCCTCGGGCGCAGGACCGGTAGGGCACAGCAATTGTCCCCGCGGACTCGCCAGTCTTTGCCCTATGCACGGTAGCGCTTTCGCCCTATTTCGCGCGGCTGACCGACTTGGTATCTGTGTTCAACAGGACGTGCAAATGAATCCTGTGAAAAACAAGGCGGAGCGTTCACCGGCCTTCCCCAGGGAGTTGTGGCCCATTCTCGCCCTGATCTTTACCGGGCCGGTCCTGTTTGTAAACGTGCTCCTGGGTGGGGATCGGGCGTTGCAACGCGCCTGGATCATCGCGCTAATCGGATTGGCTTGCTTCGGCCTTCTGGGGCGGCACAAGTAAACGATAGTCCCGAGCGATAGACCCCCGGCGGCCACCCAAACTCCTCCACCCGCGGCCACTCCAAACTCCTCCACCTGACTGAGACCTGACCGCGCAACGGCGCGGAGAAGGCCTAAAGCGACGGGACGTTACGCTGATCCCTCGGATTACGCCGAGGGAGGCAGGAGTGAACGTCTTGAAGGCGCATTTGCGGATTACGATCGCGACGCTGCTGGCGAACGGGGCGACCCAGCGGGAGATCGAGCGGCGCACCGGGGTGGATCGCAAGACGATCCGGCGGTATGCGGCATATTCCCCCGGGGTGGCCACCGGCTCGGCGGGGTCGGCAGAGCAAATTCCCCCACCCCGGCCACCGGCTTTGCCGACGCCCTCGGCGTGCGAAGCGCACCGCGCCTTCATCGAGGCGCAGCTCGCCCTCGGGCGCAACGCCCAGAGCATCTACCAGGATCTGGTCGAGTGCTTTGGTTTTGCTCACCGCTACAACTCGGTGAAGCGCTTCGTGCGGGCGCTGAAGGCGCGCGAGCCCGAGCGCTACGACGTGCTCGAGTACGGTCCGGGCGAGGAAGCGCAGGTCGATTACGGCCTGGGGGCGCTGACGCGCACGGCGAACGGTCACTACCGCCGGCCGTACCTGTTCGTGATGACGCTGAAGTACTCGGGGAAGAGCTTCCGCAAGGTGGTGTGGAAGACCGATCAGGAGACCTGGGCGCGCTTGCACGAGGAGGCGTTCCGCGCCTTCGGCGGTTCGACGAAATACGTCGTGCTCGACAACCTGCGCGAAGGGGTGATCAAGCCGGACCTCTACGAGCCGGAGTTGAACCCGGTGTACGCAGCCCTTCTCGCTCACTACGGCGTCGTCGCCGATGTCTGCCGCGTCGGTGACCCGAACCGCAAGGGCACGGTCGAGTCGGCGATCCAGCACACTCAGGGCACGGCACTCAAGGGGCGCCGCTTCGAGTCGATCGAGGAACAGAACGCGTGGCTCGCGCACTGGGAAGAGCGCTGGGCGGCGCCGCGCATCCACGGTCGCAAGAAGCGCCAGGTGCTCGCCATGGACCTCGAGGAGCAGCCACACCTGCAGCCGTTGCCGCTCGAGGGCTTCCGCTACTTCCGGCAACTGCGCCGCACCGTCGATGATGGCTGCTGCGTCGTCGTCGACAACCGTTACTACCCGGCCGCTCCCGCGCGCTTGTACTCGGAAGTCACCGTGCGCGTCTACAGCCAGGAGATCGAGATCCTGCACGCCGATGGCACAGTACTGCGGCGGCATCCGAAGTCGGCGCGACCGGGATACGCAGCGCTGAAACCCGAGGACCGGATCTTTAACCCCTCGCGCGAGACCGGCCGACTGCTGACGCGCGCTGCGAAAATCGGCCCTCATACCGCGCGGCTCGGGGAGCTGTTGTTCAAAACGCTGGGCCGCCCGGGACAGAAAGCCCTCTACGGGCTCACCAATCTCCCCAAGAAGCACCAGCGCGAGGACATCGAGGCGGTCTGCGCCGCAGCGCTCGCCGCCGACTGCCGCTCGTACCGCGCCATCAAGCAGGCGCTGGAGCGGCGCACCGCCAGCCGTGCGGCACTCCCTCGCCCAGCGCTCACACAGATCGCTCCCGAGATCCCGGCGATCGGCGACTACCAGCGCTTCTTCGACTTCCACGCCAAGCAGGAGACTCACCATGCCGATGTCGATGATGGAACTACAGAAATCGCTCCGCGGCCTGCGCCTCTCGGGGATGAGCGCAACGCTTGAAGCCCGGGCACTGCAAGTCGCCGCCCACGAGTTCGACTTCCTCGAGGGGCTCTCCTGGCTCGTGCAGGATGAGCTCGACCGGCGTCGCTCGCGACTCCTCCAGCGGCGCTTCGATCACTCCGGACTCACCGAGCGCAAGAGCCTCCAGGAGTTCGACTGGGTCTACAACCCCAAAATCCCCAAGCGCGACGTGCTCGAGCTCGCCACCTTGAAGTACATCGACGCCAGGGAGAACGTGCTGCTGATCGGCAAACCCGGCACGGGCAAGAGCCACGTCGCCAAAGCGATCGCGCTGCTCGCCATCGAGCGCGGTTACCGCGTGTTCTACCGCGAGGCGCACGTGCTGATCGAGGAGATCCACGAAGCGCGGCAGGTTGGAGAGATCGCCAAATACCGTGAGCAGCTCGCCGCCGCAGATCTACTCGTTCTCGACGATCTGTTCTTGCGCCGTCTGCCGCCAACCGCCGGCGACGAGCTCGCCGATGTGCTCATGAGTCGCTACGAAAAACTCTCGACGCTCGTAACATCAAACCGACCCATCGATGACTGGTCCACGCTCCTCGGCGACGTGGTCGTCGTGGCGCCGCTCCTCGACCGGCTCATGCACCACGGCCATCTCCTCAAGTTCGACGGTCGCAGCTGGCGGCTCAAAGAAGCCGCAGAGCGGGTTGCCAAGCACGCCGCGACCGCGTAAACATCATCCGTCCCCTCGCATCAGCTGGAGGAAGTTGACCCGGCCACGAGTGGAGGACTTTGACCTGGCCGCCGGGGGATAGACCGATCGCTGCCTATCGCCCGCGCTGCTGACGCCGCGGCCTTCCGGTGATCATTTGCCCGGCTCACAGATTCGACGCCAGCCGAGCGGCGTCAACAAGGGCTCGCGCCACACTTGCCTGGCGGATTTATCAAAGCGCAAGCCGAGGAATGCGGCATGGCGAAGTCGATTCTATGCGGTCCATTCAACGAAGCGGATCTGCTCCACGAGTTGCGGCTTGCCCACTGCATCCCGTGCATCTGCCGATTGCCGACGTTCGTGGGAGCTAGGTAAGTGGTGAATGGGGGCCCGATTTGGGATTTATTTTCAGCCGCGCGGTGAATGTCAAATGCCAAGTGTCACACAACGCCCTACCTGGTGGTGCGCGTCGGAGTGACTGCGAGACCTGCGGCTTGGCAGCGGGTGCCCGTGCGGGCCGAGGCTGGCACCGATCACGGGTCGTAATTGCGACTCACTCAGAGATCCGGCTATAATAGCCATATGGAAAAGGCTACCGTATCAAAGCTGAAGGACAACCTCAGCGCCTACCTGCGAAAGGTCCGGGCCGGACACGCCGTGGTAATTTACGACCGAGACGTTCCGATCGCACGGCTGGAGAGAATCGAATCGACCGGACGCGGTACGGACCGACTAGCGCTGCTCCGTGCGCAAGGCGTGACGCGGCCGCCGGTTCGCCCATTGTCAGCTGAGAAGCTGCGTGCATCGCTCTCGAACCCGGTGCATCGCTCGGCGGCTGTCGTGGATGCGCTGCGCGTTGATCGTGCGGAGGATCGATGAGCCGCGTGCACTCGTGAAGTTCTGGGACTCATCAGCGATCATCCCACTCCTCGTCGCCGAACCGGCGCGAGAGCCCTTGCTTAAGATTCTAGGAGAAGATCCGGAGATCCTTGCTTGGTGGGGAACCACGGTTGAAATTGCGTCTGCGCTCGCTAGACGCGAACGCGAGAGACTTCTGGATGCTGCCGAGGTTGAAGCTGCCCTCGCCACTGCCCATCAACTCGCGGATAGCTGGCACGAGATCGTTCCGTCCATGTCGGTGCGCCGCACGGCGGAGCGGTTACTGCGCGTGCATCCTCTTCGAGCCGCAGATAGCCTCCAGTTGGCGGCGGCGCTGGTCGCGGCCGATCACGATCCGACTACCCTCGATGTTATCTGCCTCGATGCTCGCCTCGCGACCGCTGCCCGGCGCGAGGGATTCAAAGTGATCGAAGCGTAGAGTCGCAAACAGCTCGCTTGGCGCGGACAGAGCATGGCCATGCGAAGACCGAGACGTAATCATTCGGCGAAGTTCAAGGCTCAAGTAGCTCTGGAAGCGATCCGAGGCGAAAAGACGGTGGCCGAGATCGCAGCCCATCACGAGGTGCATCCGAACCAGGTCACGGCGTGGAAGACGCAACTGCTGGAGCACGCTGCGGCGGTCTTCGGCGGGGATGTGACCGCTGCGGACAGCAAGGAGCGTATCCGGGAGCTGCACGAGAAGATCGGCGAGCTCACCGTGGAGCGGGATTTTTTAGAAGGCGCGCTCGGGAAATTCCCCGGCCTGAGCGGCAAGCGATGATCGAGCGGGGCGCGGTGGTGACGGTGAAGCGCCAGGCGGAGTTGCTGGATCTGTCCCGCTCGAGCGTCTATTACCGGCCGCGGCCGCTGTCCGAGCGGGATCTGCTTCTGATGCGGCGGATTGACGAACTGCATCTTGAAGCGCCGTACTACGGGGCGCGCAAGCTCGCCAGGCAGCTGCGCCGGGAAGGTCACCAGGTCGGTCGCCTGCACGTGCGCACGCTCATGTGGCGCATGGGGATTGAGGCGCTGTATCGCAAGCCCAGGACCAGCATCCCGGCTCGGGAAGCGGCGATCTACCCGTATTTGCTGGAGAACCGCACGATTGAGCGGCCGAACGAAGTGTGGGCGTCGGATATCACGTACCTGCCGATGGCACACGGGTTCTTGTACCTGATGGCGATCATCGACGTCGCGAGCCGCAAGGTGCTCGCCTGGAGGCTGTCGAACACGCTGACGGCGGACTTCTGTGTCGCCGCGCTCGAGGAGGCGCTGCAGAGGTTCGGGCCACCGGAGATCTTCAACACCGATCAGGGTTCGCAATTCACCAGCGACGAGTGGCTCGCGCCGCTGAAAGCCTCCGGCGTCGCCATCAGCATGGACGGTAGGGGCCGCTGGATCGACAACGTGTTCATCGAACGGCTCTGGCGGAGCGTGAAGTACGAGGAGGTCTACCTGCGAGCGTACGCGAACGGGCGCGAGGCGCAGCACTCGCTGTCGAAGTACTTCACCTTCTACAACGCGCGGCGCCTTCACGAGACCCTCGGCTACGCCACGCCGGACGAGGTGTACTTCGGCGCTCTCGCCGACTCCGTGCCGGCGGCAGCCTGAAGATCCGGAGCTTCTCCCGCCCTGCGGGGCGGGAGACTGCACTGTGGTGAAGACATTGACGAAGACCGAAGATGAAGAGAGCATCAACCGGCCCAGACAGATCCACTTATCCCGACGAGAAATCTGTCTCAAGAAGCGGAGCCACCCCTGTCAATGAACGAAGGATATTCGTCTGTGCTAGTCGTGAGGTGTCGGTGCTGAGCTAGACGGTCGGCCTCAGTTGACTCGCCGCAGCGCTGGGTGTACCGGGCACGATATAAGAAATAGAGACCCGTCGCGCTGCACGGTGTTTCGCGGGGTTGGGAGAGCAGCAATGAAACGCAGGACTTTTTGCAGGACTGGTTTGGCCGCGCTGGCGTCCGCGACGCTCCCGTATGGCCACCTGCTCGCGGCCGGCGGCAGCGAAGTCCCAGCGATCGGTCTCAACGGCCGGCAACTGACCCTGACGCCGGCAGACATCGACGACTTCCGCGCCAGCCTTCGCGGCCCGTTGCTCCTGACGGGGCAGGGGGGCTATGAGGACGCCCGCCCGATCTGGAACCGGGCATTCGACCGCAAGCCGGCCATCATCGCCCGCTGCGCAGGAGCGGCGGACGTCACTCAGGCCGTCAACTTCGCTCGCTCTCATGGATTGCTGACAGCGGTGCGCGGCGGCGGCCATAGCCTGTCCGGGCAGTCGGTGTGCGAGGGAGGTCTGGTAGTCGATCTTTCGCCCATGACCGGGATGCGGATTGACCCGCTTGCGAAGACCGCGCGGGTTGAGCCAGGTGCGCGGCTGGCGCAAGTTGATCGGGAAGCCCAGGCATTCGGGCTGGCCGTACCGCTGGGCACGGCGTCCGACACGGGCGCTGCCGGCCTTACCCTCGGAGGTGGGTTCGGTCGTCTTTGCCGCAAGTACGGTCTCGCCTGCGACAACCTTATCGGCGCCGACGTCGTCACGGCGGATGGCCGCTTCGTGAAGGTCAGTGCAAGAGAGAACCCGGATCTTCTCTGGGCGTTGCGCGGTGGTGGAGGGAACTTCGGCGTTGTTACCTCTTTCGAATACCGGCTTCATGCCGTGGGCCCGACGATGTTCGGCGGCGAATTGGTGTATCCGTTTACACAAGCGCGCGACGTGCTGCGCAGCTTTGCGAACTTCATTGCCACGGTCCCCGATGAGCTGTTTGTGTTTGTATTCTTGCGACCTGCTCCGGACCACCAGCGAGTCTTGGTGTTCAACGTCTGCTATTGCGGCCTGGTTGACGGCGCCGAGCGGGTGCTGGAACCGCTGCGCAGGCTCGGCAAACCAGCGAAAGACGGCCTGGCGCCAACTCCTTACGTGAAGTTGCAGAGCGCACTTGATGTTGGTAGCCCGCCAGGGCGGTATTACATCAAGGGCGGGTACGTCAATCGCTTCACCCCCGAGCTCAGCAATGCCATCGTGGATCACCTAGAGAGCTCGCCAGCCGACAACACCGTGATTGCAGTGGCTCATTTCGGCGGCGCTATCAGTCGTGTCAAGCCCACCGCCACCGCATACTGGCATCGCGAGCCAAATCACGAAGTCATTGTCATGGGTCATTGGGACGACCCCGCCGGCGCCGAAACTACCATCGAGTGGGTGCGTGGTGCGTGGAAGACGCTCGAGCCGCACACCGCTGGGTACTACTTCAACCTTGCGGGCTACGACGAATCAGAGCAGCGCGTCCGAGCAAACTACGGGGACAACTACCCGCGCCTCGTGGCGCTGAAGAAACGCTACGATCCGCTTAACCTGTTTCGCCTCAACGCCAACATCAAGCCGGTCTGATCCGTGCGAGCGCCTGGCGGGCAGAAGGAGCTCTCCGCCAACTGGTAAGCGCCGGAAAGAACCGTGGGTTTGTCGTACTCCAATCTGGCCTGGGAAGCCCGCGGCGTTTCGAAAGTGGTAGCGGGGGCCCGCTTCTGAATTGGAAGTCAATGAAAACGAAGGACATTCGGATTCGCTGATGTGGTGTCTAGGGCAATCTGGAGAATCCGCGGACAGCGGGCGAGATCGCTTCGCCCAGACCGTCAGCACCGTGTCGCTGACGCACTGCAATGGTTGGCTCAAGCTGGTGGCTTGCGTCCTGGTGACCGTCGGATGACTATGCCCGCCGACGCTGCGCAACGTGCCCAACACCCGCATTGCCGGGACGATCGAAGTTCGGTGATCGTCACGGAGGCCTCGTGGGAATCGCTCAAGCATTGCGGCTCGCTTGGCTGAAGTCCCAGCTCGAAACCAGAAACCGGTGGAATCGTCCGAAGCTGATCGAGCATCAGGCCCGACAGCTGGAGGCGTTGCGGCGTCATGCATATGCCTATTCGCGGTTCTATCGGGACTTCCATAGCGGACTGATGGAGCAACCACTCGAGGAATTGCCCGTACTCACCAAAATGATGGTTATGGAGCACTTCGACGAGCTGGTGACCGACCGGACAATCCGCCTACGTGGTGTGGAAGACCATTTGGCAGATGCAGGGCCAGATGATCGCTATCTCGGTCGGTACACGGTGAGCGCGAGCAGTGGGAGCACCGGCGTGCGCGGATTCTTTCTGTTTGACACGAGCGAATGGGGCATCCTACTAGCGAGCTATCTACGGCCCAGCTGGTGGGCGGGGGCAGCTCCGACGGTGACGAGGCGCTGGAAGGGTGCGCGGTTCACCTCGCAAGTCCCCTGGCATGCGGGAGCACAGGTGGCAGCCTCGCTCAAGAGTCCAATAGTGTCCTTTCTGTCATTCGATCCGACACGGCCGGTAGAACCCGCGATTGGTCAGCTGAATGAGTGGCAGCCGAACGTTCTCGGAGGCTATGCCTCGGTGCTACGTGCACTCGCCGAGCAGCAGCTTGCCGGTCGCCTGCAGATCCGCCCTCAATTCGTTCCGACGGGAGGAGAGGTTCTTACGCAAGAGGCCCGCGCGCGCATCGAGGCGGCATGGGGGAGAGTGCTTTTCAATGCTTACGCCACGAGCGAGTGCGGCGTCCTTGCGGCGGAATGCCGCGAGCACGCTGGGCTTCACCTTTTTGAGGATCTAACAATCTTCGAGATCGTCGATTCCGAAGGTAGGCCGGTCCCGCCGGGTAGACTTGGGGAGCGCGTGCTGGCTACCGTTCTCTTCCGCGGCACTCAGCCACTAATCCGGTATGAGATCAGCGACTGCGTTCGACTAGCCGACCATACGTGCCCGTGTGGCCGGCCGTTTCGCCTCATCGATGCAGTAGAAGGGCGGAAGGAAGATATCCTGTACTTTCCCAGCTCAGATGGCCGACCGGTTCCGATCGACCCGTTGGTGTTTGAAGCAGTGCTCGACACGGTGCCCGCCTCGCAGTGGCAGGTGGTGCAAGAGCAAGGGAGCCTGGACGTTCTGCTCGTGGGCTTGGCGCCGGAATTTGATAAGCGGCGCATTACCGAGCCGATAAGCCGCGAACTGCTATCACGCGGAGTCTCGGGGCCGGCAATTAGGATCCTGTCAGTCGCGGCGATCCCCCGCGGTGCTACTGGCAAGGCAGCCTTGATTCGCAGCAACATCAAACACGCTTCAGAGCAGAGCGGCGGCTGCAAGTCGCCCGTAAGCTAAGTGGTAGCGGGGGGTCGCTTCGAGCCTTATAGCGTCTACCAGATCCGCGCTGGCGTTTAAGGATTTCCGCCATAGCGGCCACTGGAATGGCGGCTATCGGTTGCTCCGTAATGGATAGGATCTGAGAATGCTCAGGCATCGATCAAGCGATGGGGGGCGAGTTGAAAATCCGTCGGAGCGCCGCGGAGACCGTCGGTAACACCCCGCTGGTTGAACTGTCGCGACTCGGGCGCAATCTGGGTGCTCGCATCGTGGGGAAGCTCGAGATGCGCAACCCCGCCGGCAGCGTGAAAGACCGTTTGGGAGTGGCGTTGATCGAGGATGCCGAGCGTCGCGGGAAACTCAAGCCCGGCATGGTCCTCGTAGAAGCGACCGGCGGCAACACCGGCATCGGTCTCGCGTTCGCCGCCGCTATCCGGGGCTATCGACTAATTCTAACGATGCCCTCGTCGGTGTCCAAAGAGCGTGTGGCGCTCCTGCGTCAGTACGGCGCCGAGGTCATCCTCACCCCAGGCATCTTGATGACTGAGCCGGTCGCACGAGCCAAGGAAATCACGGCAAGTACTCCCGGAGCGATCAACCTCGATCAATTCAGGAATCCCGCAAACCCGGAGCTGCATCGACGCACGACGGGAGTGGAGATTTGGCAGGACACTGACGGCATGGTGGATGTGTTCGTCTCCGCCGTCGGCACCGGGGGAACGATCACAGGCGTGGGCGAGCTGCTGAAATCCCGCAGGCCCACAGTCAAGGTCGTTGCGGTGGAACCAGCAGGAGCCGCAGTGCTTTCCGGCAGACCGGCCGGCGAGCATCAGATGCCAGGCATCGGCGTCGGTTTCATACCGGAAGTCCTGAACCGATCTATCCTCGACGAAGTGATAGCTGTCACCGATGCGGAGGCGTTCGACTGCACTCGGCGCCTCGCGCGGGAAGAAGGAATTTTGGCGGGAGTATCAAGCGGCGCCGCGCTGCACGCGGCGCTGGCGCTCGCTGCTCGCTGCTCGCCCCGAGCTTACGGACAAACTGATCGTCGTGGTTCTGCCAGACACTGGCGAGCGCTATCTCTCGACAGCGCTATTTACAAGTTAGGAACGGTCGGAACGAACTGAGTACTTAGCCTGCGTTAGCCGTCATTGGTGAGTCGCGACTGTCGCAAACCGTCGACTAATTCCGGACGGCCTGCGGTGACCTCAAATTTCTGGCGCAAGCCCAGGCTCGAAAGGCCGCTCCCGCACCAAAAAAAGAGCGCGGCCGCTAGGGGAGCAGCAAATCGTCCACCTACCGAATCATTAGCGCAACGGTGCGCCCACGTATCTCAAGAGTCGTGAGCAATCGAAATCCGCGACCCAGGTGGAATCGCATCGAACCCGGATTGGGCGGTACGACGTTGATCTCGCAGCACTGCGCTAGCGCACGAAGTAAAGGGTCCTTGTCAATCGTTCGATATAACATCGTCGCTACGCCATGCCGCCTATAGGTGGAATCCGCGGCAATTTGATCGATATACAGGAACGGCCGTTTGATATTGCGGAGGAAATATCGAAACTCCGCCCCGTCATAGGGTGCGTGATCGGCAAATGCGATGAGATAGCCGACGAGCGTGTCCGCGTGCGTCGCGACGTAAACCACTGCACTAAGATCAATCAAGCGTTGCAATTCATTGGCGTCGAGGGCCGCGACACCCGGCCGCGAGGCAGCGTTAACCCGTAACAGTTCACCGTGATCGTCCGGCCGAACCGCCGCACGCGAATGTCTGAGGTTGCGTCCGGATGCAGACTGCCAGTCATCGGCCGACGTTCCCCAAAGAGATCTCTCTAGATGTCACGCAGGCTGGCATCTAGCCACGAATGCGGTTCCGAGAGCTTGGGCGTCAGCGCGTTGAGCATTGCCTAGAGGCCCCGAAAAGATTTGCCCTTCGCGCACTCTCTCACCGCCCAAGGTGGCGCCAAGCGCTCACAAAACTGTCCAAGTCCTCGATCGTCCCGACACGCATCCGCTTGCCAATGATTCACATCTGAGGCGGCGCGTATGTCGCCAAAGCATCACAGGAAGCGGTCTCGCCTGTCAGCGCGCATGGTCTTTCAACACGCTAATGAACGCTTGCAGAGCCGCCGGCATCTGGCGCCGGCTTGGATAATAGAGGAAAAACCCAACCGGCCGCGGTCTCCAGTCCTCGAGCAAACACACCAACCGCTTGCTCGCAATATGAGGGGCAACAAACACGCTCGGTATGCGGGCTACCCCTAAACCGTCGAGCGCGGCGCGGACAGCAAGATCGCCGTCGCTGGTGATCAGGGATCCATTGA
>JACXTT010011560.1_pt1 | contig 11801 bp, 12 predicted proteins | sample 9270951 | NCBI WGS metagenome assembly JACXTT01 (sample SAMN15532306, study PRJNA645909) | rock metagenome | isolation source: weathered quartz diorite | place: Puerto Rico | collected 2017-06-21 | reverse complement strand
ATCTCTCGGTCTATTCGCAAGCCAAGCTCAACGCCATCGCCAGGCGACTCAATGAGCGTCCGCGCAAAACGCTAGACTTCGATACACCGGCTGAACGATTCCATCAAGCTGTTGCATCGACCGGTTGAATCCGCAGAGCGTTGGAGCCGTCTGAATGGCAGGATGCTTGCACGTTCGAACGGCGGTTCGTGGCCGATATGCGTCAGCCCACGCGACAGACCAACCAATTCTGTACCAGCCCCAAAAAATAACCGCAGCCCGAAGCTGCGGTTATCGCATCCCGCCGGAGCAACACCCCCGGCCACATCAGCATCCCCACTCACTCCACCGGACAAATCTCTCCCGCCGTCCGGTCAAACTTCACCTTAATCATCGCCACCAGGCACCGGATACCAAAGCAAGCATCTGAACATTCGCTTTCCACTTCCAACAGCACCAGCACCCTGTCCAATCCAGCACTGATGCAATTCAGCGATTCCCGGCAATCTTCCGGATTGGCGATTAAGACAGGTTGTTGTTTCGACGCGGTACGTTCTTCCATTGCGAGCTCCTATCAAAGTTGGAAGACCCGCCGGGTACCTGAATTAGAAGGGGGGCGGGCCTGACAGCGGGGGTAGCAATGCCGGCACACCAACGTAAGACCGACCAGCCTCGCGGCTGCCCCGCCCGGCCCGCCATTGAATGACAATGTGCACGTGCGTGAGGATATGGACGCATGGGCGACCATCGGTTGGTGTGGGACAGGTTGCTACACCCGATCACCGTTGTCTCGGTGATGGCTCTAGTGTTCCCATCTCCGCCGTCTGTGGCGATCAGACGATTCGCAATCTTCCGGCGCTTCGCTGTCAGGCAGTTGCCTAGCGAATCCTGTCGAACCCACCAGCAGCCCAGCGCTCGGCGCTGTCCCGCGTCAGCCGAAAGTCGGGCCGCACCTTCACAGTCGCCAGCACATCGCCGAAAGGATCTTCGGCCGTGAGCGTGCCAAAGGGCTCGAATTCATCCGGCGTAATGGCGAGCTTCACAATCACAGCGCCGGATTCAGACGCGATGCTGACCTGCTTGTTGAGTTGCGCATGCAATTGCTGCTCATGCCGCCGGATAACCTCTGAAGCCGTCTTGACCAGCGTCTGGTGCGCAGTGGCATCCAGGGGCTTGGGATCGACCTTGTTCCGCCCCATGGTCCAGGGCCCGACCAGCGCGGGCTCGGCGCTGCCATCGCGGATCATTTCGACCGCCCAGCCGTCGCCGTCCTCGTTCTTGATGACGCGGGCGGTCCAGCCCTTGTCGCGCCAGAGGCGGGGCTCGTGGATGGCGGTGGATTCGTGCTCGGGGAGCGCGTCGTCGGTGTGGTGCATCAATCTCGTGGTACGGGTCGGGGAACCCGCGAGGATACTATAGGGGCCGGCAGGCAGCGTTCGGCCGTGCGTGTGGGCGCCTGGCAGGTTGCTGAAAGGCCGGCCGGCAGCGGGGTTGCTCCCCTCTCAAGTGAGTCCCTTTATCAAGCGCTTGACAGACATCAGTTGATTGGAATTTAGGAGCAATGTGTCGCATTGCGGACGCACCTTCAGCAGCATGCCTGGAAGGTCATGCTATCCCTGATCCCTCTCAGACAGCGCGCTTTCCAGTAGCTCACGTGCTTCCCTTCCATGAAGCCAAATGCAACGCTTCCATTCTTCGGTGGCTCCGCGTCTTCCTAAATATGCCTCGCGCTCTTCGGCGGTCAAGGATTCCCAGAATGGAGACCAATAGTTATCCCACCAATATTCAATATCGCCTTGCAGGAATCCCAGTTTAAGCGGTTCGCTAATCTCCGGGAAGGCGACCCACGGAGGCGGTGGACTTGAGTTGGCCACTACTATGCGATCAAACACCGAAGTATCGTTGGTCATCATTGATACTATTGATCCCGAGAACTCATTGCTGAACGCAATGGAAATGAAAAAATCTCCAGCCTCATTGCCGCTACGTCTTGTATACAAGTGCTCATCAATTTTATCGAATCCGATTTTAATGCCTTCGATAAACTCATGTACCTTATTCGAATCCAGTTGAAAGTGAGCGTAAAAAGCATTTATGCCAGCTTCGGGTAATAAGCTGGAGATTTCAGGGTACTTAGAGGGCATCTTTTCAGTCACTAATATTTGCACCATATCTAGCGGACGAGAAAATAAGCCTTGCAATTCTTCCAGCGAGCGACCGAAGCGTGCTCGGAGTGCTCGATTCCGCTCCTTGCCGATACGCCTGTGAGTCAACATGCCGCGCAATTTCTTGAGCACTTTTCTCACTCCATTTGATCGACAGCCCAATCCGCGCCCCAATAACCTAGGCTTCCACCGATGATGCCGCCGACGAGCCCCGTAACTATGACTCCTGGCCCTGTCTCAATGCCCACCGCCGCTCCAGCCGCAGACCCAATCTTTGCGCCGGCCCATGCTGCGCCCCAGCCGCCTGCTTGTCGAATGACTTCTTTCGTAATGGGTCTGGCACTTTTGACTTCCACGGATTGCTGTGCTGCTGCGGTCAGATCATACGCAGTAAAAAATATTCCAACCACTTGAACGACTCTGGCCGTTTTTGTCAACCCCAGAGTGAAACGGAGAGATGATTCGTTAAATACTGCGCTTGCCGGCACGGGGCGGCCATGCAGCAGCACCTCTTTGTCAATGTCCCTTGCCCAGCTACCATAAAGCGCGATCTTCTCAGCAAGATGAGGATGCTTTAGCTCATATGCCTCAAGTAGCGCCATTATTTCGTGCGTTTCAATGATTCGCGCGCCGGCCTTCATCGCTCTACTAACATCAATGAAGATACTTCGGCCACTCATCCGCGGAGACCCTTCCGGAAAGAGCCTGCTCGCGCTGGCCGAAATGTACTTTGAATTATTCATTCCAAGAACATGCTGGGGCACGGAAATCTTGGAGTCCGGATACCTCGCGCTAATTCCATATTTTTCCGGGGCTAGTTCGGCCTTTAATTGCTGCTCGCTCAGATTCAGCTTCTGAATGAACCTATTATCCGCTGATGCGTATATTTTTCTGACAAGGAAGCCATCTTTTCCAGGCTCCTCCACGACGGCAAAAAAGAATGCGTGTGCAGGCATGTAATGACCCAGCACATCAACGCGGGAGCCATCGTTTCTATTGGTGTTGTGTTGATACTGATATGGCATATTATTTTTCCCAGCGTTCCAAAGCCGAAATTCCTACAACAACAAGGAGGGCTTCTTGCCGGTTCGTGTAGACGCGAGGGCAATTACCATCTTCATCGGATACGCCCTTGTACTCGCTGCCAGACTGGTCCTTGATGTAGTACGGCACGCCCGGGATAGGACGCCCATCCTCGTCCACAATTCGGAACTGCTCATCGTAACTTCCTCGTTCCGTGAAGTTATTGGTGTGCGAAAATCCTTCGGATCGTGCATCACCTCCGCCACCCCTGTTCACTTCGATGATGAAGTCTCTTTGCGATGGCAGGACGATTGGTTTCGTTGGACACTTGCAGTGGACGCGCGCACCGCTAACCAATACCTGCTTCCCGTCAACGTCGAAAGCCGGGTAACAGTCATTCATCACAGGCCCGCCAGCTTTGCAGGCCGGGCAGGTTGCATAGTCCCCCTCAACACCTATCGTGGTGGCATGGTGGAATACGCTGCGCCCTGTGGCGATAAGTACGGCATCCGTGCTGGTCTTGTCCCCGTTTCGAAGCGCGTAGCGATTATCTGGCATAGCAGCCCCTCAAGCATGCCGTGCTGCCATCCGGATAAGCCGCTACGTCGCCGACCCGCACCAGCGTGCGTCTCTCATAGGCGTAATGGCCGGAGCCGTGAAGAATTTCGCCGCAGTCTGTTTTTTTGGCACCTTCAAATGCTGGGACATAAATCTTTTTCGTCTTTGCGTCTTGCATCATTTTTCCTTCTGATAAATCGGTTTTTTGCCGAGTACCAATGAATCAGAAACAAAAACGGAAATCAATCGGACTCTTCTGAGTTTGCGACGATGTTTGCAAGAATTTGCAGATTGGACGGTGCGCTGGTCGGGCCTATCTCTCGCGCTGGCGGGCACGCTGTGCGGGATGTGTTGGGCACGGTAGAACAGGCCGTAGGGCGTCTCCCGCGCTGCCTGGTGGCATGGGATGCTAAGAGTGCATCCCTGCGAGGTAGTCCGGCTTATCTTTATGCGCCAGACCGGGCAACGCTACGGGGAAATCGATATTCCACGCCAGTCAAGTCAATCACGGCACCATCGCGGCGGCGCTAGGCGCGGCTGAACATCGACTTCCTGATAATGGCATGCACGCCCCAGTTGCCATTGACCACCTGCGTGATGCCAAAATCCACCGCAACGGAGATGAGCGCGACCGCCTCGTCTTCACTCAGCCCCTTGACCGACATGAGGAAGCGGCGGGTCTTGCGGAAGGCGTCGCGCATAGCGTCGTCTAGGGTGGATTTCAGGTAGATGTGGCTCTGTGCCATCTGGCCCAGTTCAGCCAGGTGGTTCGGCGAGCTGAAGCCATGCAGGATCCATTCGTCGGCGGTTTCCACCAGCGGGTAGCTCAGGTCGGCGAAGGGCGCGCCGCGTTCGATCATGGTGCTCTTGTGCAGGATGAGCTGGAAGTCACCGGTCAGCGAGCATTCGATGGCCGTGCCGCACAGCTCGGAGTCTCCCTGGGAGGCATGGGGATCGCCAATCGACAGCAGGGCACCCGGTACGGCTACCCTGAGATAGACGCTGGCGCCCTGGGTGACGCGCCAGTTGTCCAGGTTGCCGGCGAAGCTGGAGGGCGGGATGGAGTCGATCAGGCCGTCCTGCGCCGGCGCCACGGCGATGACGCCGAAGTGGGGGCGGACCGGTATCTCGATATCGCGCAGCACGTCGTAGTTCTTGACGATGGTGTCGTGGTCGACCGGCACGCCGGGATAGTCGATGGTCGGGTGCAGCACGCCGAACGGATCGCGCTGCGGCGTCCAGCGGAAATTGTAGACCGCGCGCGCACGGCTGTCGGCACGTTCGCAATCGATCTCGAAGACGGTGACCACTTCGCGCTCGCGCGGCTCGGTCAGCATGTCGCGATAATGAAAGCCCCACCAGGTCGCGGCGTTGCTGCCAAAGGCCCTGCCGGCAAAGCGCGGGTTGCAGCACGGGCGCGGGCGCACGTCGAGGATGCGCACCTCCAGCACATCGCCGGGCATGGCGCCGCGCACCGCGACCGGGCCGGTGCAGATATGCACGCCAAAGCCTTCGCCGGCGCCGCGGCCATAGACCGAGGCGTCGATGGGGCCCGCACCGCGCCGGTTGACGTTCTTCTGCTCTGCGGTCCAGTGAAAGACGCTTTCGGCACCGGCGTCGCCGTCGATCATGCGCTCCCGGTCGTCAGAGGCGTGCTGCGTCAGTGTTTCGATGGTGACGGTGTCGCCGGGCATGACTTCAAGCACTGGCGGCAGATCGCGGCTGAGATAGCCCCAGTGCACGGTCTTGTCCGTGGCCTGCAGCCAGTGGTGCCGGCCTTCCGGGCGGGTGGCGTGCGAGCGGGCCTGGGTGATGGGGACGATGGTGGGCGCCGGTTGCCGGCGCGCAGCAGAGCCATCGTTCGCGGGCGCGCCAGGACTGGCGGGAGCCCATTTTGCATGGGCCGGAAGCCCGCGGGAGACATTCTGCGGTGGGCGATGCTCGGGCGTGTTCGCCGTCTGCTCACGGTAGGCGCGGGGCGAGATCCCGAACTGTTCGCGAAACGCATGGCTGAAGTGCGAAGGGTCGTTGAAACCCCAGCGATAGCAGATGTCGGAGACCGAGAGCTTGTCGTATTGGTGGTTGGCCAGGTCGGCCCGGCATCGCTCAAGCCGGCTGGTGCGCAGGTAGGCGGAAAAGCTGCTGCCGGATTTCTCAAAGAGCTTCTGCAGGTAGCGGGCCGACATGCGCTCGTCTGCGGCGATGGCGGCGAGGCTGAGTTCCGGCTCGGCAAGGCGTGCGTCGATACGGCTGCAGACGCGCGCAAAGACGGCCGCGCGCGAGGGCGTCATGTCCGGCGGTGCGCTGGGCTGGCTGTCGGCCAGCGCGGCGTCAAGGCAGGCGGTCATGGTGTTGTCGAAGGGCTGGATGGCCTTGGCGTTTGCGGACACGATGGTATCGAAGCTGGCCGCCATGGACTGGAGCAGGCGGGCGAACAGTTCCGCCGAGTCGCCGCTCAAGACCAGCGCGGAGCGAGGCAAGGGGGCCGTGATGCGTGCGCTGAGCAATGCCTGGCCGATATGCACGATCAGCATCCGGAAGCTGGTGGCCAGGGCCAGCCTGCGGGCGGCGTGTTCCGGCACGCAGACAACCTGCCCCGGCCGCAGCGGTTCACGCAGTTCCGGCGCAGCGAGGTGCGCTTCGCCTTCGGTCAGCATCAGCAGCATCAGGCCGCGGCCATCGCCGCTGGTGATGGCCAGCGTCTGGGGGACCGATGCAATGCAGGTCAGCTCGATGCCCGCGGGGGTGGTCCGGGACTGGATCGTGCCGTGCAGGGTGTGATCGGCGCACAGGCTTTCGCAATGCAGGCGTGCGGCGCGGAGTTCGTCACGCCAGGCTGCGCCGCGCCGGTTGCGTGGATAGGCTTCGGTGGAAAAACGCAAAAGGTGCAATTGAGGCTCCCTGGCATCACGCTGCAACAGCGAAAACGGGCGGACATTGCTGTCCGCCGCGCATCCAAAGCATTTCTTGCGAAGGCCAGGCCATCCGCTAGCCGAACAGCAACTGCCCTCGCATCGCGGCCACCAGTACGAATCCCGCAAACGTGCCAAAGATGGCGAAGATCCCGCCGAGCACGTTCGGGGCCGGTATCGGCGCACGTACCGCAGTGTAGATAACGCCAGTCACCAAGCCAACGGCTGCGGCCTGCAGCTCGGTGCTGCCCAATGCAATTTCCACCATGTCATTCCCCAGTTTCATGAATTGCGCATGATTCAGCGGCTTTCCGGCGGCCGCCCAAAGGCGATGGTCCTGCGCCACGCGTGCACGATCAGATAGCCGATGTAGGTGAAGAGGATGGCGCAGATCCCGCCGGTGACGTTTGGCGCGGGGATCGGCAGGTTCAGCCAGGAATACAGCGTGCCGGTGACCAGGCCGACAATCAGTGCAACCAGTTCGTTGCGGCCTATATAGACGTATTGCATGTGGCGCTCTCCCATTGTTGTTGCGTTGATGGCTCAGCCCTTGTCCTTGGGCGGGAAGATCGAGCGCGGCATGGTGCAATGGATGCCCTGGGTGCCATCGACGACCTGCGTCACGCCGAAGTCAGCCGAGACGCTCATGAGCGAATAGGCATCGTCGCGCGAGAGTCCCTGTTGCTCGGTCAGCAGGTGGATCATGTCGCGGGCCGCGTTCTTGCCGGCTTCATCCAGGTCTTCATGAAAGCCATGGACGACCCAGCAATCCGGCGTTTCCAGTAGCGGCGACGGGAAGTGGAAGTCCTTGCGCAGGACCACCTGGAACAGGACGTTCAATGAGGCCTCGATGGCGGTGCCGCTGACTTCGCCGTCGCCCTGTGAGATATGCGGGTCGCCGATCGAGAACAGCGCGCCGTCGACCTGCACCGGGTAGTACATGGTGGCGCCCGCGCCGATGCGCCAGTTGTCGATATTGCCGCCATGCAGGCCGGGCTCGACGGTGGTGACGCGGCCGCGCGCATCGGGCGCGACGCCGGCCGTGCCAAGGTGCGGCCGCACGGGAACGCGCACGCCGGCCAGCGCGGGCTGCCGGCAGCATTCGCGTTCGTCGACGACCTTGCCGGGGACGGTCAGCTTGCCGGGATAGTCGAAGGCGTACAGCGCGTGCGCGGTGTTGGAGGCCTGGTCCAGCTCATAGATGGTGACCCGCTCCTTCTCGAACTCCTGGTAGAGCTGGCCCCAGTGCGCTGCGACATTGGCCCCGAAGCGGAAGCGGGGGATCATCTGCAGGTAGCGAACCTCAAGCACATCGCCGGGCTTGGCATCTTCGACAAAGATGGGGCCGGTCATGATGTGCACGCCGGGGTTGCGGTCGTCTTGGGGAATCTTCTGGTAGAGCTGGCGGATGGCATCGTCCATCATCAGGTCGGGGGCGTCGCCTGCATGGTGGGTCACGGCTTCGGCGCGAATGAGGTCGCCGCTTTTCACGGTCAGGGCGGGCGCCTTGGCGGCATCGAAGTAGCCCCAGTGGACGGTCTCGGGGCGGGCGGGCAGGTCGTGCAGCATGTTGTCTCCTTTGTTTTTTTGCAGCCGTGTCCGCAGCCGTTCACGTGGTGAACGGCTGGATTGATTGAGGTAATCAGGGACACTGGCTATGCGTGATGCTCATGAACCGCCGCGATTGAGAACGGCGGTTCGTGGCCAGGCAGGGTATGCCTGGTACCGCACGGCAGTCCTTCACGCGCCGCGCGGTGAGTCAATACTAGGAAGAGGGCGTTGCGGGGGAGTAGGGCGATTCACCCCAAACTCTTGTGTTGCTGCGTACTAAGGTAAACCCTCTCAGGCGACAGCCTCAGTTCATTGCGCCTCGGGCCATTTCCCCTTGCGGGGAAAGCGCATATCGAACTCGGTGAACACGTGCTCCTCGGAGCGGCAGCTGATGCTTGCCCCCCAGCTGTTCAGCACCTTCTGGCAAAACGCCAGTCCGATGCCGGTGCCGCGATGCGCCGGGTAAGAGAAGAAGGGCTGGAACATCCGAGCCAGCACTTGCGGCGGCACGCCCGTGGCGGTGTCGCGGAACACCACATGGACGGCGTCGGGCCGGACCTCGCAGCGGATATGGATGGTGCCCTTGCCGGCCCGCTTGGTCGCTTCCAGCGCGTTCTTCAGCAAGTTGGTCGTGACCAGCCCGAACAACTGGGCGTTGCCCATCACGTAGGCGGGGCCAGGCAGGTCGACGGTGACCAGCTCCAGGTCGCTCTGCTCAAACGGAAACCGGCCGACAGCGTCGCGGATCACACCGCCCAGTTCAAACAGCTCCTGCGTGGCGTTGTCCGGGTTCTTGGAGTTGGCGACCAGCAGTTCAATGCTGTTGCTGATATGGGCCAGGTCTGACTCCATCCGGGCGACGGCCTGCATCAGGCCGTCGCGCAGCGGCGTGTCCTGGTCCAGGGCCGCCGGCAGCCGCGCCTTTAGGCCCCTGGCAGTCATGGCCAGGCTGGTCAGCGGCGTGCGCAACTCGTGCGCGACGGTGGCCAGCGCGGCGGCCATCCCGCGCCGTTTCTGTTCGGCCAGCAGCTGGCGGTCCATCTTGATCACCACCAGCACCGCGATGACAAAGCCGATCACCGGCAGCTGCAGCAGTACCGGCTCCCACGGGATTCCGCCCATGGAGTTGCCCGCCAGCACGAACAGCGCGATGGCTGCCGCGGCCCCTGAGAACAAGGCAATGGTCGCGAATGCGGTGTTGAAGTGATACAGGATCACCACCGCGATGATGACCGATTCGGCCCACACCATGGAGCCGCCATTCTCCAGGTAGAAGAAGATAAAGGCGAACGGCAGGCCTACGGTAATGGCAAAGAGCGCATAGGGCGGCAGCCAGCGCCGGTCCGAGAAGGCGGAGGCGAACAGCAGCGGCACGAACAGCGCGGTGCAGACCAGGCGCAGCCAGAGGTTTTCATAGGGCTGCGGGAAGATGTAGGACCAGATCACGTAGTACAGCGGGTGTCCGATCACGCCCAGCGCGCCTACCATCTGGATCCGGCGCAGCCGGATGACGCTCTCCTCGTCCAGCAGGGTGGCCCGCGCGGCGGTCTCGAACACGGTCTGCCACGCATGGCGGGCGACGCCGGCAAGTGAGGTGCGGCCGTCTTCCGCTTGCGCTACCTTTGCATCCATCTCCAGGACTACTCCTCGCGGGAACCTGCCAGCGGCCCGCTTGTGGGATTTTGAGACTTGCGCCGGGCCCGGCGCGTCGAGGACCACTCATCCAGCCGGACTTCGTCGCGGATGCTGGCGAGCACGCTGACCAGGCGGTCGATTTCATTGGCGGCAAGTTTCGCATGCAGCGTAAGTCGCATCAATGCCCGATTCTTGGGTGTTGCCGGCGCACAGAATACCGCGCCGAAGATCCCGCGGCTCTGCAACGCATCGCGCAGGACCTTGACTTGCGGCTCGGTTCCCGCCTCCAGACCGATGATCTGCTCGGAGCCTTCGCTGATGTTGTAGCCCAGTTCGGCAATCGCAGCCCGGGTGTCGCGGGTGATGGCGTGCAGGCGCGCGCGGCGCTCATCCGCCGTGGCGACGAAATCCGTCACGGCATCGAACCACGCAACCTCATGGCGCAGCAACCCGGAACTGAAAATGGCCGGCCGGGACTCAACCGCGAAGAAGTCCTTGAAATCGGTTGAACACGCAACATAGCCGGCGCGGCCGGCGAACGCCTTGGCCAGCGAGGCCGTGCGGAAGTGTACGCGCTCAGACAGCCCGAGCGCGCGCACCAGACCGCCGCCAGACGGCCCATGGGTGCCGAGCGAGTGCGACTCGTCCACCACCAGCACGCTGCCCGATGCCTCCGCCAGGGCGACATAGTCCTCCAGCGGCGCCACGCTGCCGGTGGTGCTGTAGACCGAGTCCACCATGATCACGCCCGGGCCGAAGCGCTCAAGCTGGCGGCGCACGTGCTCGCAATCGTTGTGGCGCACCGGCACGGCCTGCGCGCCCGCGGCGATGATGCCCTCCCACAAGGAGGCATGCCCGTTCATGTCGATATAGACCGGAATGCCGGGGCCGGCAATGCACTGCACCAGGCCGACGTTGGCGGCCCAGCCCGACTGGGCGATCAGCCCGTCCTCGGCCTGCATCAGGTCTGCGATCTTGCGCTCGACCCGCCGCTGCGGGGTGTCGCCGTGCTGGAACACGGACGACATCAGCAACTCCGGCTCTTCATTGAGGAAGGCCCGCGCCTGCGCCTGGACCAGCGAGGATTCGCCGAGCAGGCAGAGATAGTCGTTGCTGCTCAGGTGCAGCGCATCGGGCCCGGGCGTGCGTCCGTGAAGCAAATGATCGCCGCCCCAGAGCTTGCCCATCCGCTCGTCGAAATGTTGTGCCATCCGCGCCGTGATCCATGGCGGCAGCGTGGGGGCTTTGGCGCGAGAGGCGTGGCGCATCGATTGCGGAGGCTCGGCTTCGGAGAACATCGGCTTTCCTTCTACAGGTCTGGTAATAGTGAGATCGGTGGCAAGGCCCTGCATGGCGGTGGCGGCAACAGATACCGTCCGCGCGCGAGGCGGCCGCACCCAGTCCTTCCGGCGAGGTGCCATTGCTGACAAGTCGGGAGAGTCCTGTTGACGTAGCGACCACTGTGCCAGCCTTAATCAGCGATTGTGACCGGACTTCCACCAATCCAACGTCTGTTTGGAGTGGGGGGTGCCTGGTTGAGACAGCCGCGTCGTGGCCGGATCCTTCGCTGGCCGACTGGCCGATCTCTCGCCGTAAAATGCCTTTATCATCACGTATGTGACGCATGCGCTACCTGTTGCGCCGGCCCTTGAAGCCCGGGCCGGGCGTGGCTTGCGCTTGGCGGGACCTTGTCAGGCCCTGGACTGCCGAATGCTCATCATCAGTCTTGGTGAAGAACGCGCTTTTTGCACGCCCTGTATCCAGGCAGGCGGCTGCGGCAGCGCGCCGTAACCAGGAATCGGGGCAACATGGGACTTGGCACCAAGGGCGGGAAATAAGGGGGACTGCCTGGTACGCAGGTTGCAGCCGGCGGCAATCGCCGCCAGCGTGACGTCGCTGGCGGCGTGGGGGGGAGGGGACGGGGGTGGCTTCGGAGGGGGGGGCGCGGCCCAGGGCGTTTCCAGGCTGGGGCCTTTGG
>JACXTT010011559.1_pt1 | contig 11801 bp, 10 predicted proteins | sample 9270951 | NCBI WGS metagenome assembly JACXTT01 (sample SAMN15532306, study PRJNA645909) | rock metagenome | isolation source: weathered quartz diorite | place: Puerto Rico | collected 2017-06-21 | reverse complement strand
GCAGCTCGTGACGGTGTGGCCCGAGGAGTTCACGACGCTCCGGGCCAAGTGGATCCCGCTCGGCGCCTGGGACCAGCGCAAATAGGCGTCCTCGTCCCCCTCGCGGTCGCGACGGTCCTGCTCGGGGGCATCTATGCCCTCGTCTCGGTCGGGCTCACGCTCATCTTCGGCATCATGCGCGTCGTGAACTTCGCCCACGGCGAGTTCCTCATGCTCGGCATGTACCTCGCCTTCTGGGCGTTCCTCCTGTTCACGGCGGATCCCTACTTCGTCGTCTTCGTCGCGATCCCGATCTTCTTCGTCGTGGGCCTCGCGGTCTACGGCCTGGTGATGCGCGGGGTGATCCACGCCTCGCACAACGTCCAGATCTTCACCACGGTCGGGCTGTCGACCGTGCTCCAGAACCTGGCGCTGGTCGCCTGGTCGGGCGACTTTCGATTCGTGCGGCCGTGGCATCTCTCCACCGTGCTCCGCGCGGGCTCGACGACCTTCAATCTGAGCCAGGTGGTCGCCTCGGCGATCGCCGTCACGCTCACCCTGGCCCTCGTGGCCTTCATGAAGTGGACGCACGCCGGCCGCGTCATGCGCGCCACCGCGCAGGACCGCGACGCCGCCACCCTCATGGGCATCGACACGGACCGCGTCTACCGGCTGACGTTCGCGATCGGCATCGCCGCCGTCGGCGCGGCGGGGGTCCTGGTCGCGCCGCTCTACTCGGTGTATCCGACGGCCGGGCTCCAGTTCGTGCTCATCTCCTACGTGGTGGTCGTGCTGGGAGGCCTCGGTGACATGCTCGGGGCGATGCTCGGCAGCCTCATCGTCGCCGCCGTGGAGGTAGCGGGCTCGTACTACTTCGGGGCGGCGTGGAAGGAGATCTTCTACTTCATCCTGTTCATCCTCGTACTCGTCTTCCGTCCGGCCGGCCTGTTCGGTCAGCGCGGCGCGGAAACCCTGGGCGTCTGAGCGTGAGCGCCCTCCTTCGCGCTCGCCGCGGCGCCGTCCTCTTCTTCGGGCTCGCCGCCCTCACGCCGCTCGTCGTGCGCGACGCGTATTTCCTCGACAGCCTCGTGCTGATCCTCCTGTGGGGGGCGCTCTCGGCGGCCTGGAACGTCGCCGGCGGCTACGCCGGACAGGTCTCGATCGGCCACGCCTCGTTCTTCGGCATCGGCGCCTACGCGGCGGCGCTGATGGTGACGCGCTTCGCCCGCGGGCCGTGGCTCGGGATGCTCGTCGGCGTCGCGATCTCGATCGGCGCGGGCCTCGTCATCGGCTTTCTGTCCAATCGCCTGAAGGGCCCGTACTTCGCGCTCTCGACGATCGCGTGCTCGCAGGTGCTGCTGATCGGGGTCAGTCGCTGGCGCGGCTTCACCGCCGGTGCCGAGGGCATCCCCGTGCCGTTCCGGCCGGGCTTCGCGACCCTCGGCCTGAGCCAGGTGGGCTGGGTCTACATGGCGCTCTCGGTGGCGCTCGTCTGCTACGCCGTCGAGGTCTACCTGGAGCGCTCCCGCGTCGGCTACCAGCTCGCCGGCGTGCGCGAGGACGAGGACGCCGCCGAGGCCCTCGGAATTGCCACTCGCAAGCTCAAGGTCGGCGCCGTGGCGCTCAGCGCGGCGCTCACGTCGGTCTGCGGCTCGCTCTGGGCCCAGAAGGTCGGGTTCGTGGATCCGACCTACGTCTTCTCGGTCGACCTCTCGGTGCGCTTTGCCCTCAACGCGATCATCGGCGGCATGGGCACGGCGCTGGGCCCGTTCCTGGGCTCGATCCTGATCACGTCGCTGGAAACGTACCTGAGAGCTACCTTCTCCAACTGGGACGCCCGCTTCGCCGGCGTCTACCTGATCATCTACGGGACCGCCCTGATCCTCGTCGTTCGCTTCGTCCCCGAGGGTCTGGCCGGCATCGCGGCGCGATTCCGGGTGCGGAAGGCTCGCGCGTGAGTGACGCGGCGCCGATCGTCGAGCTCGACCGCGTGACGAAGCGCTTCGGCGGGCTCACCGCCGTGTCGGGCGTGAGCCTGAGGGTCGCGGCCGGCGAGATCCTCGGGATCATCGGCCCCAACGGCGCCGGAAAGACGACCCTCTTCAACGTGATCTCCGGCTACTACCGGCCCGAGTCGGGACGCATCCTCTTCGGGGGCCACGACGTGATCGGGCAGCCGCCGCACGCGATCTGCCGGCTCGGCCTGACCCGTACGTTCCAGCTCGTGAAGCCGTTCGGCAACCTCTCGGTCCTCGACAACGTCATGATCGGTGCCTTGACGCGGCTGCCCACCGTGAGCGCCGCGCGCCTGGAAGCCGAGCGCGTCGTCGAGGCGTGCGGCCTCGCCCCCCAGGCCGCCGGCCACGCGCGGACCCTACCCATCGGCCTGCGCAAGCGCCTGGAGGTCGCGCGCGCGCTGGCGACCCGCCCGCGCGTTCTCCTGCTCGACGAGGTGATGGCCGGGCTGAACCCGACCGAGCTCACCGGCATGATCGAGCTCATCCGGCGATTGCACGCCGACGGTCTCACCCTGATCGTGATCGAGCACATCATGGCGGCGATGATGCGGCTGGCCCAGCGCATCGTCGTGCTGCACCACGGCGAGGCGATCGCCGAGGGCGCCCCGGCCGCGATCACGCAGGACCGCCGCGTGATCGACGCCTATCTCGGCGAGGAGTTCGTGCTTGCTCAGGCTTGAGGGGATCGACGCGTTCTACGGCGATCTGCAGGCGTTGGCCGAGGTCTCGCTCGAGGTGCGAGACAGCGAGATCGTCGCGCTGGTCGGCGCCAACGCCGCCGGCAAGTCCACGACGCTCCGCGTGATCTCCGGGCTCGTGAGCCCGCGCCGCGGCCGGGTGCTCCTCGACGACGCGGATCTCACCGCGGTGCCGGCCCACCAGCGGGTCGATCGTGGGATCGTGCAGGTGCCCGAGGGCCGGCGGTTGTTCCCGTTCATGACGGTGGCCGAGAACCTGGTGCTCGGCGCCCACGCCGGGCGCGCACGCGGCGAGCGCGATCGCACGCTCGCCCACGTGTACGACCTCTTTCCGGTCCTCGGCGAGCGGCGGACCCAGCTGGCCGGCTCGCTGTCGGGCGGCGAGCAGCAGATGTGCGCCATCGGCCGGGCGCTGATGGCGCGGCCCCAGATCCTGATGCTGGACGAGCCGACGCTCGGGCTCGCGCCGGTGCTGGTGGCCCGCATCTTCGAGACGGTGCGGACGATCAATCGCCAGGGCGTGACCGTCCTTTTGGTCGAGCAGAACGTCCGCCAGGCCCTCACCCTGGCCCATCGCGCGTGCGTGCTGGAAAGCGGCCGGCTCGTGCTGGAGGGACAAGCGCGCGAGCTGCTCGGCGACGACCGCCTCAAGCGCGCCTATCTAGGACTTTGAGAGCCGTGCCCGGAGGAAGCGCATGAACGTCGACAGAAAGCGTCTCGAGCAGTCGATCGATGAGCTCGGACGGATCGGTCAGACGCCGCGCGGCGGGCTCACCCGCCTGGCGCTCACCGACGAGGACAAGCGCGGCCGCGACTGGATGGTCGCGAGCATGCGCGAGGCCGGCCTCTCGATCACGGTCGACCAGATGGGCAACATCTTCGGTCAGCGCCCGGGTACCTCGCCGCTTCCTGCCGTGATGATGGGCTCCCACGTCGACTCGGTGCCGACTGGCGGCCGCTACGACGGCCAGCTCGGCGTCCTGTGCGGCCTCGAGGTGATCCGCACGCTCAACGATCAGAAGCTGCGAACGCGGCACCCCATGACCCTGGCGATCTTCACCAACGAGGAGGGTGCCCGCTTCCAGCCGGCGATGATCGCCAGCGGCGTGATGGCCGGCAAGATCGCCCTCGAGGACGCCTACAACGCCCGGGACAAGGACGGGATCCGCCTGGTCGACGAGCTCGAGCGGATCGGCTACCTCGGCTCCGAGCCGTGCGTGCCCCGCCCCTTCCGCGCGTACCTCGAGCTCCACATCGAGCAGGGGCCGTTCCTCGAGGAAGAAGGGCTCTCGGTGGGCGTCGTCGAGGGCATCGTCGCGATCGCCTGGTCGCGCCTGACCATCCACGGCGTGCAGGACCACGCCGGCCCCACGCCGATGCGCATCCGCCACGACGCGCTCGTGGCGGCCGCGGAGGTGGTCTCGGGCGTGCGGCGGATCGCGTGCGAGATCGGCGGCGAGCTGGTGACCACGATCGGCAACCTGGTGGTGGCACCCAACATCGTCAACGCGATCCCCGGCCGAGTGACCCTCTCGATCGACATGCGCGACCCGACCGACGCCACGCTCGACCGCGCCCAGGCGCATCTGGCGACGATCGTGCGCGAGGCGTGCGAGCGCGAGGGCGTGCGCTACGAGCTTGAGAACTACTGGCGCGTGCCCTACACGCCGTTCGACCGCGAGATCGTCGACACGGTCGAGCGCGCCGCGCGGGTGGCCGGCGCGCGCCATCGCCGCATCCGGTCGGGCGCCGGCCACGACGCCCAGTACATGGCGGCGATCGGGCCGACGGGCATGGTGTTCGTGCCCTCGCACGACGGGCGCAGCCATTGCGAGGAAGAATTCACGGCGATCGACGACATCGAATACGGCGCACGGACGCTGCTCCTTGCGGCTGTCGACCTGGCCGGCACTGCGTAGGCTGCGGAAAAGGGCCCATCGACTCTAGTACGCGGAGCTATTCGGGCGGCGGGAGCCTGTCGCCGGTGACGTACGGAAAGAGGCGCGGGGGCCGGTGGCGCAGGCGGAGCCGCGCGACCACCGGGAGGTGGTCGGAGGCGACACGGGCCAGACGGCTTCGGTGCACGCTGAACTCCTCGCCCTCGAGCTCGGCGTCCCAGTAGATCCGATCGAGCGCGAAGAGCGGGAACATCGCCGGATGCGTCCGCCGGCGGCGAATGGGCGAGTTGAACTCGCGGCGGAGCCCGCGCGTCACGGGGCCGCGGTGCCACTCGTTGAAGTCGCCCAGGAGCACCCGCGGGCCGGCCAGGCGCCCCGAGGCGCGGATGAAGGCGCCGAGCAGCCCGAGCTGCTGGCGGCGCTCGCGCAACGCCAGCCCGAAGTGGCAGTTGAACACGTGAAGCGGCGTGCCGTCGATGTCGAGGTCGACGCGCACACAGCCCCGCGGCTCGCGCAGGCCGAAGCTCAGGTCGCACCGCCCGGAGCCGAGTACCGGCAGGCGGCTCAGGACCACATTGCCGTAGATGCCGGTGCCGTGGGCGCGCGTCTCGCCCATGACGAGCTCCGACATCTGCAAGCGCGCCGCCAGATAGGCGGCCTGATCGGCGTCGGGGACGCCGTCCTCGCGGATCACCTCCTGCAAGCCGACGACGTCGGGGTCGACCTCGCTAATGACGTCGGCGATCCGGTCCAGGTCGCGGCGGCGGTCCAGCCCGACTCCCCGGTGGATGTTGTAGCTCACGACGGTGAGATGCCTCACGCCGCGTCCGCCTGGTAGCGCGCGAAGTGGGGATAGAGCTGGATCGGGTGCGTGATCGGTGCCGGAACCGCGACACCAGCGGGATGGATCAGGAACGTGTGTAGCTCGTCGACCGACGGGCCGGCGTGCGCGCCCACCTCGGCCATGAACGAGACGTTCCCTTGCGGCGCGTCGATTCCGTAGATCACGAGGTCCCCCGCCGACCGCATCGCCATCAGGTCGCGGATCCCCTCTACGATCCGCTCGAGGTCGGCCCGCCCGGCGAACGGCCCGGTGGCGAGCGCGTCGAGACCGTAAGCCGCGCCTCGCCAGAAGCAGAGCGGACCCGACGGAGAGCGCGCCAGGACGATGCCGATGCCCGGCGAGGCCGAGATTCGCTTGGCGAGCTCGGGGTAGCGCTCATCGATCTGCTCCAGGGTCAACGGCTCCGGCTGCTCGAGAAAGTAGACGAACGCGTTCGGTCCGGCGGCGATGACACGGATGCCGTCGTGCTCGCGAGCCCCGCGCATGCCGCCGAGCACCCACGGGAAGTCCTGCTCGAGGTAGTTCACGAATCGCTGGAAGCATCCGGGGGCCCGCTGAGCCCGGAGCGCCTCGAGCCCGTTGGCGAGCCGCCGGCCGCCACGCTCGGGCGGGTCGACCGCGGTGGCGGGGGGAGCCGCGAAGAAGTCCTCGAAGAGCGATTGCTCGATCGACCGGCCGCCCGTCAGCCTGAGGTAGGGCAGGCTCGCGGCCTGCCCGTGATCGGAGAGCACGTAGAGGTCGTAGCCGTGCTCGGGCACCCGCCGGAGCACGCGCCACAGCCGGTGGATCGAGGCATCGACGCGGCGTAGCGCCCCGAGCGCGCGCCGGTGCCGCGGGCCCCAGGCGTGGCCGGCCACGTCGTAGTCGAGGTAGTTGACGTAGATCGTGGGGACGCCGGCGTAGATGTCATGCGCGACCGCCAGGGTGAACAACTCGCGGAGCCACACCGAGATCCCCAGCTTGATCGCGAGCCACTTCCAGCTGCCCGAGGCCGGTGAAAACGGATCGGCGACCATGCGGAGCAGCGCGCGGACGACCTCGACGGCGGACGCGACGGTGCCCTTGGCGAGCACCCAGGCGATCACCACGAGCATGGAGGCCGTGCGGATCAGCCCCGCGCCGGTCGGGCGCTTGATCATCGCGAAGGTCAAGAGGTTGCTCTCGGCGCCCCCGGTGAAGACGCAGCCGTAGGTCCCGCCGCCGGTGACGATGCCACGCCGTCCCGTGGCCTGCGTGTGCTCGACGTGCGCCGCGTCGCCGCCGCGCGGGAAGTAGACGTCGCTCTTGCGTCGCTTGTCGTAGTAGTGGAAGCCGGGAATGTCGGGGCGCACGCCGTACATGGCGGCCAGCTGGAAGGCCGGGGTCGAGGTCGGCAGCCCCACGCACATCGGCGCCATGAGATAGCCCCGCCGGCGGAGCAGCCGGGCCAGGAACGGCGCCTTGCCCCGCGCCATCGTCTCCTCGAGGACCGCGCGCGAGAGGCCGTCGATCTGCACGATCAGAAGCCGGCGCCGTCCGGGCGCGGGCGGAGGCCCGAGCCGGAGGCGGCGTACGAGGCGATCGAAGACGCGCTGCACACCGAGGACGAGGTCGTCGAGCGGCATGGACCCATATTGTAGTATCTGTTCGCCCATGGACCACCCGGTGGTCAGCGCGGTGCGCGAATTCGTCGACGCCGAGGTCCGCCCGGTCGCCGCCGCGCTCGAGCACGAGGACACCTACCCGCACGAGCTGGTGGCGCGCATGCGCGAGCTCGGCCTCTTCGGCGCGCTCGTCCCCGCGGAGTACGGCGGCCTCGGCCTCGACGTGACGACATACGCGCGCGTGATCGAGGAGCTGTGCCGCGGCTGGATGTCGCTGGCGGGCGTCATCAACAGCCACACCATGGCCGCGCTGATCGTGCTCGACCACGGGACCGACGCCCAGCGGCAGCGCTTCCTGCCGCGCTTCGCGCGCGGCGAGGCGCGGGGCGGCCTCGCCTTGACCGAGCCCCACGCCGGCACGGACGTCCAGGCGATCCGCACGGTCGCGACGCGCCGCGGGGACGACTACCTGGTCACGGGCACGAAGCTCTTCATCACGAACGCGCGCGAGGGCAACACGCTGGCTCTGCTCGCGCTCACCGACCCGAAGGCCGAGCCGCGCCACCGCGGGATGTCCTGCTTCATCGTCGAGAAGGGCCATCCGGGCTTCCGCGTCGTGAAATCGATCGCCAAGCTCGGCTACAAGGGCGTCGACACCGCCGAGCTGGTCTTCGAAGACTGCGTCGTGCCCGCGGCGAATCTGGTCGGCGGGATCGAGGGGCGCGGCTTCAAGCACGTGATGGGCGGGCTCGAGGCCGGCCGGATCAACATCGCCGCGCGCGCCGTCGGCGTCGCGCAGGCCGCCTACGACGACACGCTCGCCCACCTGCGCGGGCGCGGCGAGCCGGCCCCTGCCCTCGCCGACATGGCGACCAGGGTCCGGGCTGCGCGCCTGCTCACGTCGTGGGCCGCGGCGATGAAGGACCGCGGCGAGCGCTGCGATCTCGAGGCGGGGATGGCCAAGCTTTTCGCTTCCGAGTCCGCGCAGGAGGTCGCCGTCGAGGCGCTCCGCCTGCACGGCGGCGCCGGCGCCCTGGCCGCGCTGAACGTCGAGCGCTACTACCGCGACACCCCGCTGATGATCATCGGCGAGGGCACGAACGAGATCCAGCGCACGATCATCGCGCGGAGCCTCCTCGAGCGGTACGGCGAGCGCTTCGGCGCACTCACCTCGCGCGAGAGCGAGCCTGCGGACGTGCGGCAGATGGTCCTGGCGGTTCGCCAGCTCGTCGACAAGCAGGTCATCCCGGCGGCACAGGACCTGGACCTCGCCCGTGCCCACCCGGCCGCGCTGGTGACGGCGCTCGCCGATCTCGGCATCCTCGGCGCGCTCGTCGATCCACGGTACGGAGGCCTCGGGCTCGATTCCCGGACGTCGGCGATGATCGTCGAAGAGATCGCGCGAGGCTCGGCCGCCCTCGCGGCGATCGCCCTCGCGCATGTCAGCGTGACCCGCGCGATCGAGGACGCGGGGACCGCCGAGCAGCGGGAGCGACTCCTGCCGCAGATGACGCGCGGTGAAATAGTTGGCGCCGTGGCGCTCGCTTCTGGGGTCCGCGCCGTGGCGGTCGGCGACGACTGGATCCTCGACGGCCAGACGCCGCCGATCGATCATGCCGGGCATGCGCAGCTGATGCTCGTCGAGGCCACGTCGCCCGGCGGGGCCGTGTGGCTCTTGGTGAGCCCCGAGATGCCTGGCGTGCGCGTGAGTGCGCCGGTCGCGACGCTCGGGCTCCGAGGCCTCGACGCGTGCCCCATCGAGCTCCAGCGTTGCCGCGTTCCGTCGCAGAATCGCCTCGAAAGTGCAGGTGGTGATCGAACGCGCGCGGCCGTCCTGGCGCTCGCGCGCCTCGGCGTGGCTGCGATCGGTGTCGGGCTCTCACAGGCCGCGTTCGAGGCCGCGCTCCGTTACTCCCAGCAGCGAACGACGTTCGGCAAGCCCATCGCTCAGCACCAGGCGATCCAGCTGATGCTTGCCGACATGGCGACGAAGATCACGGCCGCGCGGCTGCTGACCTACACGGCCGCCGCGCCGGACGCCGATCCGACGAGCCGCCTTGTGGCGAAGGTGTACGCGTCAGAGATCGCCTGCCAGATCACACTCGACGCCATGCGAGTCCACGGCGGGTATGGCTACACGAGCGAGTTCCCAGTCGAGCGCTACTACCGGGACGCTGCGCGTTTGTCGGCGACACCGACCACCAACGCCGCCGACCGCGACGAGGTTGCCCGCCTTCTGAGCGCGGGGACCCGGCCCGGCGGACTGCGAGACGTTGATCGATGAGTCGCCACGTCGTCCTCGTGAGCCCATCGCCGCCCTTCGCGGCTGGCGTCCTCGGCGACGCCGTCCCGGAAGCCGTGGCGTCGTGATGTCGTGATGCTGTTTCTGGCCGTTCAACCACCACATCGCTCCAGGAGGTCGCGCCCATGAAGCTCGCGAGCCGCGGTCTGATCCCCGTTCTCCTCGCCGTTGCGCTGCTGGCTCCGCCTGCGCATGCTTGGATCCGCACGCCCGCCACCCGGTTCGCGACGTTGCCTCCGGGCGCCGCCCATCCGGAAGGCATCACCGTCGACGACCACGGCAATGTGTACGTCACCACGTTCGCGGTGCAGGGCACTCCGACCGGCAACGGCCAGCTGTACGTGTTCAGCCCGAACGGTCGATTCCTGCGTCAGGTGAACGTCGCCGGCTCGAGCACGCTCCTGCTGGACCTCGCGTTCCATCCGGGCACCGGCGCTCTGCTGATTCTCGATTTCGGCGCCTCGAAGGTCCTCACGGTCGATCCGGTGTCGGGCGCATCGCACGTCTTTTCGGACATCTCTGCGGGTGGCCAGCCCGGCCTCAACGTCCTGACCTTCGATCGAGCCGGGAACGTCTACGTGTCGGGCTCGTTCTCCGGAGCGGTTTACAGGATCGGACCGGGCGGCGGTGACCCGACGACGTGGGTCCAGAGCAGCTTGCTCACGACCACGGGCGTGCCGGGATTCGGCGCCAACGGCCTGGCCTTCAATCGGGCGCAGACCACGCTCTTCGTGAACAACACCGGCAACGATACCGTCGTGAAGATTCCGATCAACCCTGACCTCAGCGCGGGTACGCCCGCGGTCTTCGTGAACTCGGTGAACGGCGCCGACGGCCTCATCATCGACGAGCACGACAACCTCTGGATCGCGGCGAATCAGGCCGACGAGATCGTGGTCATCAACCCCTCGGGCCGCACGATCGCCAAGCTCGGCGACTTCAACGGCCTCGATCACGACGGCGCGCCGATCGGTCTCCTCTTCCCAGCCAGCCTCGTGTTCAGCGGCCCGTTCGTGTACGTGACGAACCTGGCGATCGACCTGCGGCTCTTCGACGATCCGACCAAGCCGACGCTCACCAACGGCACCGGTGACTCGCCGTGGACCGCCGAGGTAAAGGTTCACACGATCTCCCGCATCCCGGCGTTGATTCCGCCGATTCACGGGCTCTCAAAGCCGTGACCGACGGAGTAGTCTAAGGGATGGTCGAGCGGGCCACACCCGAGTCGGACGTCGAGCAGGTCGACCAGGAAGCGATCGCTCCGCCGTGGATGACGATCCTTCACAACTGCGATTGCCACACGTTCGAGCAGGTCGTGAAGCAGCTCCAGAAGGCGATCGGCTGCAGCGAAGCCAAAGGCTGGGAGCTGGCCTGGCAGGTGCACAACACCGGCCGGGCGGTCGTGAAGGTCGGCGCCGAGGCCGAGTGCGTGCGCGTCGGTAACGTCCTGGCCTCGATCGGTCTCGTCGTCACCGTCGTGCAGTCGTGAGCCGCCACTCCCCGCTCGCCTACCGCCGCGTGGCGCTCTGGGGCGCGCTCGGCGCCAAGGTCCTGGGCGCGTGGGGGCTCGGTTGGGACATCCAGTGGCACATGACGATCGGGCGCGACTCGTTCTGGATCGCGCCCCACCTGATGATCTACGGCAGCGTCGTCGTGGGGCTGGCCCTCGGCTGGGGCGTGCTCGCGTACGAGTGGTGGCGCGGGATCCCGTCCACGCGCGGCTTCCGCCTGGCGGCCCTGGGCCTCGTGCTGGTCGTGCTCGCCGCGCCGATCGACGATCTCTGGCATCGGCTCTTCGGCCTGGACGTGACGCTCTGGAGCCCGCCGCATCTGCTGGCCCTGTTCGGCTCGGCCGTCAGCACGCTCGGCTGTCTCGCGATCGCGGTCGAGACGTACCGGCTTCGAAGCCTGGCCGGCCGCGCGGCCCTCGTCCTCGCCGGCGCGGTCCTCTATGGCGGCGTCCGCGTCACCCTGGATCCGACGTGGCTCTACGCCTACTCCCATGGCGGCGTGCTCTTCCACGCCTTCCCGATGCTCGCCGCGCTGATCCTGCCGCTGGCGCTCGTGACGACGGCCCGCGTCTCGGCACTTCGCTGGGTGCCGGTCTTCGCGGTGGCCCTGTCCTTCGCGCTCGGCCTCGTCGGTCAGCAGGTGGCGCGGGCCGGCTTCGCGGTTCTCCAGCCGGTGTCGGTGATCGAGGAGGCCGTCGCCAGCGACCGGGGCTCGCCGATCGCGGTGGGGCGCGAGATCGCGGAGAAGAACCAGGCGGTGCCGCCGCCCTCTTGGGCGCTCCGGCTGGCGCTGCCGCTCGTGCCGGCCGCCCTGATGGCGCTGGCCGATCCCCGGCGGCGTCCGGGGACGGCGGCGATCGTCTACGGCGTCGGCGTGTTTACCGTGTACGCGTGGTTTCTCTCGACCCTGCCGGCGTACGCGCCGCTCGCGCCGAGCGCGGTCCAGACGGCGAGCGCGCTCGCGATCA
>JACXTT010011558.1_pt1 | contig 11803 bp, 7 predicted proteins | sample 9270951 | NCBI WGS metagenome assembly JACXTT01 (sample SAMN15532306, study PRJNA645909) | rock metagenome | isolation source: weathered quartz diorite | place: Puerto Rico | collected 2017-06-21 | reverse complement strand
GGTCGTCGCCGTTCTGGGCGGGTGCCGCTGGCGCACGGCTGTTGCCCGGCTTGGTGTGGGCGCGGCGGCGGTTGTCACATTGCTTCCATATCTCCCGACATTTTTGCACGCCAACGAATGGAACTTTCTCGTGCAATACCATTTTACCATACCATGGATGTGGAAACGGCTGTCGGAAGTGACGGGCTCGCCAAATCCGATCGGGGTGGTCATCTGGAGCGCTTTGTTCATCAGTGCGATCGTCGCGGCCGGACTAACAATCTTTCGCCAAACGTCAGACCGCCCACCGTCGGGGCGTGAACTTATGGCATGGTTCTGCGGGGTGTCGTTGATTGTTGGCGTCGTCGCCTATACGGGATTCTTAAAGCTGCTCAGCTACTACACACAGCCATGGTACTATCTCTCGCTTGTCACCTTCGTCGCGGTGGGCCTTGAGCCGCTCCTCTGGCCAATGGGCGGGTTGCTTCTCCGTCCAATTCGTGCCGTCGCGGCCGCTTTGCTTCTCGCCATGACGGCTGCTCCGTCGATCCGAATCATTTCCACGCGCCATACCAACATCGATCTGGTTGCGCGAGACCTAGCCACGCTCGCGGCACCGGAGGATTTGATCTTGCTGACGCGCTGGGAGTGCGGCGTGACGATGAATCGTTATTACAAAAGCCGTGCGGAGTGGTCAACCATTCCGCCGTTGAGCGACTTTCACTTCCAGGCTCATCAACCCATCCTCGCGCAAATGCGCGCCGAGGCTCCGCTTCAGCCAATTTTTGCCCGCGCGGCGCAGGTGCTGAAGTCCGGCCATCGCGTCTGGTTGGTCGGCGAAACACCGGTCCCGCCGCCCGGACAACCGCCACCCATTCTACCGCGCGCCGGCACCGGGAAGGATGGATGGCGCGGGAGTCCTGGCTTTTACCGTCTCTGGAGAATGCAGGTGATGCATTTCCTTCGGGAACACTCCGCCAGCGCAAGGCACCTAACCTTTTCCAATGTCGGACCGGTGAGCGACTTTGAAAATCTAGGCGTCAGCCTAGTCGAAGGCTGGAAGGAAGGCGGTGGGGGACAGCATAACTGACTTCCTGTTTATTGAGTCGTGGCAAGGTTTGGCGGTGTGATCCGTAAAGCCCTTTCCTTCCTGAAGGTTTAAGCCTCAAAGAGCTGGCAAAGCCATATAGGTCAGTTTTCAGCGCGCAACGCTTCGAAAGTAAAGAAGCGAAAAGCCGCTTTACCCCGTGCAGTTTTTCTCCAAATCACAATGGTGCCAGCGATCAAGATACTCCAGGGCAAGAGTGACCAAGGCGCCCAGAGTTCTCTGACGTCGTCAGTCGAAATTGCGACTGACCACGGCAAACCACCAGCGGTGATGTTGTAAAAGGCGAACAAAAACACCGAGCTCCCCAAAACTAAATAACTACAAAGAGCAGGGGAAAGAACGAGCACAAATGGTAGAAGCCAGATGAGATATTGAGCACAAACGCCGGGCGAAAATAGAAAGAACGCGATCCAGGTATAAGCCAGCGAGTTTATAAACGCTCGGCCCCGTAGCTGGCGTCGTCGCCATGCGATCACGAGCGCAGCGGCCACAATTACTATTTTTAGAATTACGATGACAACGATTTGTGCGGGAGCGAGATCGAAAAATGATACTTTGCTAAACTCCCGTAGCCCGGTTAGGCGCAGGCAGTAGGTAACGCCCCAAATTCCCCAATAGCTTCCATAAGACATGACGTTCTTGAAAAATAATGCTGGGAACTTCAGAAGCGGTTCCGACCATAAAACAGCAGAGAGCGATACAAGGGAAAGCAAGAATGCGCGGATTTTGCGTTGCGGCAGCCAAAAGAAGACAAAAGCTGGAAGAAAAAGAATCGGAACGATTTTGATCTGACAACTCAGCGCCAAAAATAACCCACATATTGCAGGCCTCCCCTGCAAACACATAAACCCTGCGCAAACGAGGAACAGCGCCATTACCGGATCTGTATTCCCGTGAAAGCCGGAGATCATTAAAGAGACTGGATTGAGCGCGAACAGAGCTAGCGCCCATCTTGGGATCCGCAAATCACAATGCAGCTTCGACATTCTTATCAGGACCAGCACCAAAACAAAGTCCGCAATGATTCCCGGCAGACGGAGCAGAAACGGAAAGTGAACGCCAATTTGCTGACACCACCCCTGCTCACTGATCCAGAAGATAGTTCGAAGGTAATAAGCGGTCAGCGGGGGATGGTTGAAGTAGATGCTGTGCTGATACGTCCATTCCAAGCTGTGCTGGCTCAGCACCTTTGCGAATCCATAAAAGATGACCGCATCATTGGTTCCGATCGTGTTGTAGGCGATGGCAAGTTTCAACGTGAGCGCTATCAGAGCGAGTCCTATGACGATTACGGAATTTAAATCTCCGGTTCGCGAAGAAGAACGATCGTCGAGATTTGTTTTCTTGCCCAGACCGCGGGTGAAGCCTGTCGGACTGGCAACAAACGAAAGCGGCCAGGCGATTTTTCTAACGTTAGTTACGACGAGATTGAGTTGCAGGCGATGCACCGATCAGATCTGAGCAGCTTCGGTACCGGCGAACTTGAGGCTCACTAGTTTAGAAACCATTAGCGACTTAGGTTACTGCCAACCCTCGACGACTGTAAGCGGAATGTCCTCGAAGGCGTTTATTGGTCCAATCGAACGGAGCGGGATCGTTTCCTGTCGTTTGGTGTGCGCCAGGACAAAGGCTCCCAGCTGTTCACGCCAGGATTCCATGTAAGCAACGTTGTCCCAACCAGACTTCGAATCCGGAGCGGGCGGCAGCACGCGAGGGTTTTCACCTGCTCGTGGCAGTTTGATTCCGCCAACGAACCAAGCGCGATTTCCGGACGCGAGCGTGTGGCCGATGATCTCCAGAACATCGTCAATTGGATGCGGCGATGTCATTTTTGACTGGAGCAGATCATATCGATGCACCTGATGGTCGTTCATTGTCGGTAGGGTAATCCATGGAGTCGCGGCATGATAATACCGATTGAAAGCGATGCCGAACTGCCAGGGCACGACGACGATCAGGTCAGTCGGTTTCGCGAGTTCAGTGACTTTCTTTGAAACAATGTCGATGTTTGTCTGCCGTTCGATCACTCTGGGCCAAGCATTGATTGGCAAAACAATAAGAGCTATGAAGGCGAAAAGGAGACGGCCGATTCGTACCCAAGTTAGGCTCGCGAGAGTGGTGCCGAGAAAATCCAGCGCAACGGCGAGAAGCGACAGTAGCGCCAAATAATACCACGATCGCGCCAGGTAGTTGAGCAATTGTAGAAATTCGTAATACCCAATCACTGCGGAGACAGAAACAAGCGATCCAAACAAAATAAGATCCCATTCCGAGGCAGGTTTCTTGGAGCGAAGTAAATAGAGTCGCCAGATGGACACGGCGATCAAAGTCACAAAGCTAATGTGCCATAGCCAGGCCAATGTTGGCGTTGGATCGCCCAAGGCCAGGTTAAAGTGTTTCCAAAGCGAGCCAAGCGTAACCGGAAACTCCACCACTACGCTCCAGGCGCTGCCACTGGAGTACGGCCGGATATAGGGCACGAACGAAATCATGCAGACCGCGAGAATACCGAGAAAAACGATCACCTGCTTGAGATTATGTCGAGCCAGGCAGACCGCGGCGGCCGAAAGAGTGAGCGCGCCGATGAGAACGACATTGTGAAGAAGGCACTGGACTGCGGCCAGACAGGCCAAGGTTGTAGCAGCGACCCGCGCTGCCGTTGGCTCGATCGTTGTCTTAACAGTCAAGCCAAAGGCAAGGACGATCAGCACCGAGCCCAACCCATAGCCGCGAAGGGTGGTCCCCCAGACAAGAAAAGTCGTGTTTAACCCGAGGAGCGCAAGCGAGAGAAGTGGGACGCTGCGCCCGATAAAGCGCGAATTGAACCAGAATGCGCTAATGAGTAGGCAGCCGACGCAAAAGCCAAAAATGCGTAATGCAGTATCACTCGACCCGAACACGACGGCGTAGCGGCGAACCAGAAGTGGAAACAATGGCGGAAACGCTTCGTGTTGGAAGTTGCGAAGCACGTCGGAGACCGACGGCATTTCTGCCAATTGCACGACAGCGCATTCATCCCGCCAGAGAGCACCTACATGCATTGCCCTGATGACAAGCAAGCAGACGATAGTCGCCGTTAGTAAAACGCCGAGAAGCCATTCCGCCTTAGCAATCAGATCCGATTTCTCCGTTGCGATTTCATATTCAATCGTCGCTCGCCCTACTTGGCTATGTCGTTTTTGCAAACGGATCGCGGCAATCATGATGTCATGGATTGATGCGCAATCGCAAGCTTCATGGACGGAGCAAGCTGACAACAAAAGTCGATGTTGAAATATTTTTAATGCTGCTCAGAAGCGCATTCGAAAAATCGCGTTTCGATCGTCGCGGCCACGGTGGTTACCCGCGATTTTCTGAGCGCAGGCTTTTCAAGCTGAGCAGACTTAGAGACGGATCAGCGGCAGCCGCTTTTTTCCAGAACAGAATCATCCCGCATACCAGTGTGGCCCATGGCCAAAGCGACCACGGGGTTAACAGATTGAATCGATCCGGGTTGCTAAATCGCGAGACAGCAATAAACCAAGGCAACCCGCCGGCGAGGCCGTTGTAGAAGAAGAACAGAAAAAGAGAGCTGGTCACCGTCAGCCATGCGTAAAACGCTGGTGAGAGGATTACAATGAATGGCGCCAGCCAAACCAAGTAGTACGGACAGAAGCCCGACGTGAAAACAAAGAAAACAATCCACGCATGAGCAACAGAAGAAACAGCGGCGGCCGAGCCAAGACGGCGACGACGCCAGCCGATGACGAGGACTGCGAAAACAATGCCAGCCTTGAGCAATGACGCGATGATCGCCGCCGCCGGTGGCAGATTCGAGAATCCAATCGCGTTTAATTGTGAGCACCGCGTCAACTGCAACCAGTAGGTGAGTCCCCAATTACCCCAGTAGCCGCCGTATGCCAGAACGTTCCTGGCGAAGAGGGCCGGAAACATTATTAGCGGTTGACTCCACATCGCGATAAGGAGCAGCACAAATGGAGCAGTGAATCGCACCGCGGCTTGCCGGTTGAGCCAAAAGAAAAAGAAAATCGGTAACAGTAGAAGCGGAACGATTTTAACCTGACAGCTCAGGGCAAGGAAAATTCCGCACAGAAGCGCCCGATCGCGCAGGCACATGTAGGCGGCGATAACAAGAAACATGACCATTACCGGGTCGGTGTTGCCATGGAAGCCGGAAACCATCAATGATACCGGGCTTAGTGCGAACAAGACCAGAACCCAAGCAGGGAGACGAAGGCTGGCGGTCGTGGTAGAGATCCGCAAAAGCACCAAAACAACTACGAGATCGGCAATGATTCCGGGAAGGCGCAGCAGGAACGGAAAGGTCAGTCCGTATTCGCGAAGGGATTCGTTCTGCGAAAGAACTTCTATGACTTCGAGATAGTAGGCCGTAAGCGGTGGGTGATTAAAAACCGACGAGCTTGATGTCCATGGTGAGCCGTTTCGGTAAGTCCATTCCAAGCCATGATCGTGCAACGATCGAGCGAACGTATAAAAACCAGCAATGTCATTAGTACCAAAAGTGTTCAGCGCGATGGTAAGCTTGATCAAGAAGGCGACGAGAGTAGCTCCAATAACCCAAACGGTGGGGTCAATACGAGCGAAGCACGTTTGTAACGGACGCCATGGTCGCCCTCCGGCATCGCTCTCGGAAACGACCTTGAGATCGCGGTCAAGAAAGAATTCCACCGCGTCCGCAGTTCAGCAGCTTCGGTACCCGTTGGAATTAAGTTGTATTAGATTAGCCGAGCCCTTATTGACTGCCTGTTTCCATTTGCTCGCTCAGCTGCCTGAATTCTAACTGATCGGGCTTCAGCCGGACCGCCAGATCTATTTCAGCCTGCGCCGCTCTGCGATCGCCTTGTGCCAGCAGCGTTCTAGCGAGCAGAAAGTGTGTCTTGGGCTCGCGCGGGTCAATATGCTCGGCGCGACGAAGCCAGTTTTCCGCTGCTTGGTAACGACCGGCGTCTAAAGCCATCACACCAAGATTATTCAAGGCACCCCGATGGCGGGCATCCAACTTAAGGGTCGCGAAATAAAAGGCCGACGCAGAATCGTTCTCCCCCTGGGCCAGTTTCAGATTTCCCAAGGCAAAATTGGTTTCGGAATTACCCGGAACATAAGCATAGGCCAGGGCCAGCTTCTTTTCCGCGAGCGACAAGTTCCCGGATTCCAGTGCTTGCCAACCCGAATTGTAGGCATCAAGCGCCCACAAAGACGGATCGCGCTGGGGCCAGGAGACAAAGAGCGTGGATCCGACTAGCAGAGAGAGATAAATGGCGACGACGATCAGCCGATTCGCCGCGCAAGCCTGCCAAAAGATCGATAATCCGTAAGCAGCAAAAATGAGAAGTCCCGGCACAGCCACAAGACGATAGCGTTCAGTGATGAAGACAGTAAGCAGCGCGAAGAGCGACAATAAGATTGCCGCAGTGATCCAACGCGATTTGGGCGCGAGCGGCCAGGCCAGCAACATTCCAGGAAGAGCCAGAGCACCCACTAAGCCAAAAGAAAGGGCGGGGAAGATCACACCCTCTTCGCGCAGAACCGTGATCACACTAAGATCGTCGTATTGGAACGCATTCCAAAAATTGCGCAACTTGAGCGCGAGCAGTCGTAACCAATCGCCAAAATGGGCGGCAATGTAACCCTTGGCTTTGGCGGACCAGTAGGCCGACACCTCGCCTCGTTTCAGCTGATGTCCGGCCGCGGCTTCGGCTTGAGTGATGGAATCCTGTAACATGGCGGCCTGACCCGCGCGTAAGCCCGGTGGGAACCGCGGATAACCCATGGCTCCAGGATGGTTGCCGATCCAAAAATTGATACCGCTGTGAGCGGAAAGAAAAACAGGATCGCGCGCAACCAAGTAGTTGTGAATCCAACAGGGTGATGTGCCGACGCCGATCCCAGCCAGAAAGAGGGCGGCACGGACGATTGCGACCCGCCTAACAGACTTCTCGATAGCTAATTTAAGAAGCAAAGCCGCAATAATCAATGGAACGATTGCCAGGACTGTGGCAACGGCCGTTGCGGTTAACCCGACGAGTAAGCCAAGCAATAGATGCTCTCTTCCTGTTGCTACGCTGTCCTTCCGCGCGAGCCGCCACACCAAAAACCAAAATACAAACACGAACCAGATAGTTGGCATCAGGATGGCGGAGTAAGACTGCGCCGGGACAAAAATAGCCCAGCTCAGGGCACCGATTACTCCAACTGCACGCGCGTGGGCCAGCTTCGTGAATCCTAACGTGGCGGGACCACCCTTGGTTAAGAGCGAAACCGACATTTGGTAAATGAGGAGGGCGACCCCAGCGTCAAGACCGGCCTGGAGAAGACCGGGAACGAATGGGTTGTAGCCAAAAATTTTATAGAGAAATGCGAGCAGATAAGCGTAACCGGGCAGCCCGTAAAACGCGAAACTTCCGCTGACCTCGCCCCGCAAGATTCGTTGCGCCCAATCGTTATAAAACTGCATGTCGCCGCGCACAGGTAGGAAGAGCGGTGAATTAGCCAGCCGGACGAGAGTGGAGATACACAGACCGAGGACTGCGGCAAAAAGCAGATAAGGCCCCCATAAAGAGAATCGTCCAAGTAGCGGCCAATCTTTCAGCCGAGAACCTGGCGCGCCTAAGCCGGCTGGCGGCTTTGCGGCAACTCTAAAAGGCACCGGATTTGGCATTAACACTGCTCATTTTAACGACCGATCCGCGAGGGGTTCGCGGAGCGCAGTCAAACAAACCAGATAAGGAAAGCAATAGCATGTTAAAAGCCATCAACAAACGCCGCGGGGGCTTCACCCTCGTGGAAATTATGATCGTAGTTGCAATCATCGCGCTGCTGGCGGCGATCGCGGTTCCCGGATTTCTCCGGGCCCGCAAGCGCTCGCAAGCCACCCGTATTCTGAACGATCTGCGAATGATCGATTCAGCGATCGACCAATACGCGATCGAAACGAACAGAGCGAGCGGCAACACAGTGGCCGTTGGGGATTGGACGAACTACCTCAAAAAGGGGTCTGTCCTTTACAACACCGGAAAGGATCTGTTCGGCAATAGTTACGGTAACCAAACAGTCGACAGCATCCCGCAGGTGGGGGCCGCCTACACCACGCTGTCCGATGTGGCCGGCACCGGTTTCTGGTCGCCTTACGGTCCATAATCGAATCTGACGATTCATTCACCTGTCATCCCCGACCGCGGGGCGTGGCAGGGAATGAGTTGTGAGAAGCGACATGAGTCAACCTTCTACACAGCTCATCCGAAATAAATAAACATCAATAATTAGAAACGCACTCTTATGTTGAAAAAACTTCAAACCAGATGCGGCGCCTTCACCCTGGTAGAAATCATGATCGTGGTTGCGATCATTGCCCTGCTGGCGGCGATCGCTGTCCCCGGATTCCTCCGGTCCCGCAAACGCTCGCAAGCGACCAAGATCTTGAACGACCTACGAATGATCGACTCAGCAATCGACCAATACGCGATCGAAACGGGCAGGAAATCTAGCGACCCGGTGGCAGTTGCTGATTGGACCAACTACGTCAAGAAGAACGCCGTTCTTTACAATACTGGTCAAGATTTGTTCGGCGACATTTACGGCACCCAGACCGTGGACAGCCTGCCCCAGGTTCCGCAAAACGCCTACAATACTCTGTCCGATGTAGCCGGCACCGGTTTCTGGTCCCCTTACGGTCCCTAGTCAGGTTTTGACGCCGCAATGCAAGCGTCCTTTCCAAAACGAAAGGACGCTTGCTTGCTTTGATCGGCAGGAGCGTCTCGATGTGCGCTTCAGGAATTTCGGTCGTGAAAATCAACACGAAGCAGCCCGATGCGGTCGCAGGATCTAAGCGGACGCCCTTTGCGACTCTCCTCTGGTCAAAAGTAACGCATTACCTGAGGGCGGATTGGCCGCGCTTCCTCTTGCTTGCCCTCGTCGGCGTTCTGGTTCGATTCCCTGCCCTTCAGGGGGAACGGATTTGGGACGATCACTATCTCGCCCATGATAACCCGTTCATCAAAAGTCCGATTCTGATTCCGGAGGCGTTCCGGCACTATTTGTTCCTGGATTCGTTCTCAGCCCATTACAGGCCGGTCCAGAATCTTTCTTACATGACCGACTACTTCTTTTGGAATACCAACGAGTTCGGCTTTCATCTGACAAATGTTCTGCTTCACGCCGGCAGCGGCATCGTCCTCTACCTTCTCCTGCGACGATTGTTGCCGTCGTTAGCTTTGCGTCGCGCTTCCAGTGTAATTTGCGCGGACACCCAGCCACGCCTGCGCTGGATCTCCAACACTGCATTTCTGATTGCCCTCTTATGGACGGTGCATCCCGTTCATAGCGCCGCAATCGACTACATCTCGGGCCGCGCTGACAGTCTCGCATTTCTTTTTGCCAGCTCCGGATGGCTCCTCTTCCTGCGGGCAAAAAGAACGGTGCCCGTGATCGGACGCCGGGTGCTCTACTTTCTGGCCGCTTTCTCCGGCCTACTCGCGTTGTGCTCGCGCGAAATCGCGCTGGTCTGGATCGGCCTTTTCGTTGCCCACGTGCTTTTCATCGAAAAAAGGATCTCCTTTCATGCGCGTGTCTGGACGATATGGTGTTGCGCGGCGCTGATAGCTACTTATGTCGGTCTCCGTCAATTGCCGGGGAAACGTCCGGTTGCTCCGCTTTTTGATAACTGGAGTGCGCCCGTTCGCGTTTCGTTGATGATGCGCGCGCTCGGCGACTACAGCCGGCTAATGGTCTTTCCTGCCAATCTGCACATGGAACGAACCATATTTAATCCGGGTGCCTATCGCGGCGATGAAGGTTGGCGGCACGCAGTCGGAGCTGAGTACTTGTCAATCCTGGGACTGTTTGCTCTGGCCTTACTCGTTTTAGGTAGCGTTAAACCAGGACGTGGACGGCGCATGCGCGTCTTTGGGGCGGTCTGGTTCCTCGCTGGATATCTGCCGGTTTCGAATATCGTCCAGTTAAACGCGACTGTTGCTGAACACTGGCTTTATCTGCCGAGCGTTGGGTTGCTTATTTTTTTTGCTGGAGTCGCCCTCGAACTACCGCGGCCACATTGGACGCTATTGACCGCCGTGGCTCTTCTTGCGAGCGCCTGCTTAAGCATTCGCAGTTATCTGCGCAGCACGGACTGGGTGACTCCTGAAAGATTCTACCGTCGCACCCTCGCCGCGGGCGGAACCAGCGCCAGAACCGGGCTCAATCTGGGACAAATCTATGCCAATCGCGGTGAGTATTCCGAAGCTGAAAAGATATTCCGCAAAGTGCTCGAGATAGCGCCGGATTACCCAATCGCGCAAAACAACCTCGCGAGCGCCCTCTCTCACCAGGGAAAGACCAAGGAGGCCGAGGCTTTGTTCTCTCTCATCGAGAAAAACTCGGTGAAGACCCGAAAGGAATTCCCCTGTAGCTGGATGGGGGCGGTAAACATTGCCCGCATGCGCCACAACGCTCACGATGATGATTCCGCCCTGGTCATCCTGGAACGAGCGCAAAGTTATTATCCAGAAGTTTGGGAGCTTATCGGCTTGAAGTCCGAAATCTTGCGCGAAACGAAGGGGCCGGATGCCGCATTATGTATCGTGGAAGATTTCGCTCGAACAAATCGGTGGCATCACGGCGCGGCACTCGCTCTCGGCCGCCTGTATGCGCAACGAGGAGACGCACAGCTTGCCGATGCGGCATTGCGACGCGCCAGTTCGCTTGACGTCCATGACACTGAAGCATTGCAGCTCATGGTTCGGATGCGATTGCGCGAGAATCGACTGGACGAAGCGTTCCAACTCCAGCGTCGGGCGGTGGCGCGTCAGCCGGACGAGCCCAGTCAATACGTTTTGCTTTCGAATATTCTCGATAAAATGGGCCGCGAAAGCGAAGCGCGCGCCACACTCGCACAAGCGTCTGGCCTTCGCGCTCTGGTTCAAAAACAAACCGCGGCAAACTGAAACACTTTGCGGGCGTGGACTGATTTGCTAGCAATTGCGGCTGGCATCGCGGATGGCCTGCTCGTATTTACCCAGATAAAGACATCAATGTCGCCCGCCTGCAGGAAAAACTTGGCGCTCTTCCGGGAAATGAGAACGGGTTGGAAACACTACCGCAAACTACTGCAAGCGCCTGACAAACACCCGATTGAGTTGGTCGGGCGACGGCTGCGCCGCCCGGACGATCTGGGAAGCAAAAAACAACTAGCCGCCGTTGCGGCGTAGGCAGCAACTGTTCTCAGCGAGATTTCGTTGCCGAAACTGCTGTCTCAACGGGGCAAACGCCCAATGATATCCATTGGGTTGGCAGTGGTCACTACTGGGCCGGTGAACCTGTCGCACGGCTGTGGAATTCCCAATCCGAGTTGGACATAGCACAGCTTGCGAATGGCCTTCTGAGTCACTTGCGCTTTAGTCGGCTTTGGTGCGCTCGTTTCCGATCCAGCAAATGCCGATGCGGAAAACGCGATAGACATCGCGATCATCACGCATCGGATCGACCAACCACGCAACCCGCTCGGTCGCACTGTAGTTGTCATGCTACAAGTGTCGCCCTTCTCCCTCCAAAGAACAAGGACTAAAATCGCGACTTTGCGGCCCCGAATTGACTCAAATGAAAAGACACCGAGCGGGTGTCGGCGGGTGAGGTAAAAAAGATACGTTGCCTCAACCAAAAAGACACCATGAGCAGGTGTCTTTAAAGATGAGTGCAAGTAGT
>JACXTT010011557.1_pt1 | contig 11804 bp, 10 predicted proteins | sample 9270951 | NCBI WGS metagenome assembly JACXTT01 (sample SAMN15532306, study PRJNA645909) | rock metagenome | isolation source: weathered quartz diorite | place: Puerto Rico | collected 2017-06-21 | reverse complement strand
CAACACTTGCGCCGAATTGTGTGCCAACACGCAGACAGCCGGGAGCGGCAAGCGCCGGTGGCCTCATGCTGCCAAACGCGCAGAAATCGGCCCCCGGCGCTTGCCGCTCCCGGCTATCCGCTGCCTCGTCGGCGTATGTCCTCTCGCCACAAGGCCTATATGACTACAAACTTTATAGCATCTCCAACGCTACGGCTGTAGCTTCGCCGCCACCAATGCACAAAGTTGCCAGGCCGCGCTTCAATCCACGCGCTTGCAAGGCATACATCAGAGTCACCATGATGCGTGCACCAGAAGCACCTATTGGGTGACCCAATGCGCATGCACCGCCGTTCACGTTGACTTTGTCATGCGGCACATTCAGCTCTTTCATCAGCGCCATCGGAACTACGGCGAAGGCCTCATTCACTTCCCACAGGTCCACATCTTTCACTTCCCAACCGGCCTTGGTCAAGACCTTTTGCGTAGCGCCAACAGGCGCAGTGGCAAACCATTCCGGTTCTTGTGCGTGGGTGGCATGGGCCACGATGCGGGCCAGCGGCTTGCAGCCCAGCTTGGCGGCAGTGGATTCCTTCATCATTACCAATGCAGCAGCGCCATCGTTGATGCTGGAGCTGCTGGCGGCGGTAATCGTGCCGTCTTTCTTGAAAGCTGGCTTCAACGTAGGAATTTTGTCCAGCTTGACCTTGCCAGGACCTTCGTCGATGGAGACCACTACGTCGCCGGAGCGCCCCTTCACCGTCACCGGTGTGATCTCGGCTGCAAACGCGCCGGATTCGGTAGCCGCCTTGGCGCGCTGCACGCTGGCCGTTGCAAAAGCATCCTGCTCGGCGCGTGTAAAGCTGTATTTGGCGGCGCAGTCTTCGCCGAAAGTGCCCATGGAGCGACCGGGCTCGTACGCGTCTTCCAGGCCGTCCAGCATCATGTGGTCAAAAATACGGTCATGGCCGATGCGGTATCCGCCGCGCGCCTTGGGCAGCAGGTAGGGGGCATTGGTCATGCTCTCCATGCCACCGGCAACCAGTACCTCGTGGCTGCCGGCTTGCAGCATGTCATGGGCAAACATGGCCGCGCGCATCGCCGAGCCACACATTTTGGACAGCGTGACGGCGCCCGCGCTCTTGGGCAGCCCGCCCTTGAAGCCAGCCTGGCGTGCCGGTGCCTGACCTTGGCCGGCCATCAGGCAGTTGCCAAACAGCACTTCGGTCACCAGCTCCGGCGCAATGCCGGCGCGCTGCACCGCCGCTTTGATGGCCGCGCCGCCCAGGTCGTGCGCCGCCAGGCTGGAAAAGTCGCCTTGAAAAGCGCCCATGGGCGTACGGGCCGCGCCGACAATAACGATGGAATCCGACATGCTGTTTCTCCTGTGGGTGGTGAAAATGAGTTGACGTTTACGTAAACGTCAATTGTGACAGAATCTGCGTTCGCCTACACTCCCCCACCGGCAAAATGCCACAAGCATGACCAGCCGGCCGTATCCCATCACGTTTGCAGCCTCTATCCATGCTTCTTGTTTTGCGTCTTTTTCTGCTGGGCGTCCACTTTATAGTCGCCGGCCTCACCAATCTGGTTCTGGGTGTGCTGCGCCCCTTTCACCCCAACAACAGCCGCTTGTTTGGTCGGGTGTATTCGCTGCCGGCGCTGCGCATTCTGGGGCTGCACTGCGAATTGCAGGTGGCCGAGCTGGACAAGCTGACCGGCCCTTGTGTGATTGTGGTCAATCACCAGTCCAATTTTGATCTGTTCGTGCTGGGCTGCGTGGTGCCGCACCGCACGGTGACGATAGGCAAGACCAGCCTGCGCTGGATTCCGCTCTTTGGACAAATTTACTGGCTGGCCGGCAATGTGCTGATCGAGCGGGGCAATGCGATGAAGGCCAAGGCCGCGATGCTGAAGACCACGGCGGCACTGCAGGAGCGCAAGATGCTTATCTGGGTGTTTCCCGAGGGCACACGCAATTTGGGTCAAGGACTGCTACCCTTTAAAAAGGGGGCTTTTCAGATGGCCATTGCGGCCGGTGTGCCGATTGTGCCGATCTGCTGCAGCAACTACAAGCGCACGATGCGGCTGAACCGGTGGCATAGCGGCAACCTGCGCATTCGGGCATTGCCACCGGTTAGCACGGTTGGGATGACTTTGGACGACATGCCTGTGTTGATGGAGCGGTGTCGGGAGCAGATGGTGACTTGTATTGCGGAGTTGGACGCGTAGCCAGCAATCGTCTGTGGCGGCAAAGTTTGGGGTATCGGCCCCCGCCTCATACTGTCAAAGGCCCAGAAATCGGCGGGGGCCAATACCCCAATCTTTTCGGGTGCGGTTGCTGGATTGCGCGACGACGAGCTGCCATTCCAAATCAGATTTACATTGGATCGACAGTAAACTGTGCGCCGCATCACTACTGCTATGGGGCAGTAAATTGCCTTCGGCAAAACCCGAGTGCCAGCGCGACATCCGTTCCTCTGGGTGATTCACGCAATACGAGTGTGTAACACTCATATTTTATGAAAGACCTCAATGGCTTTGAATAGGATTTTCGGTAGTCGAATTCCGTGCCTATCGCTTAGAGGCTGAAGAAATGCAACAATCTGGGCACTGAGTGATTCCTTACAACATCGGTCTGGCCCAAAAGACCGGGCTGCGAACGCCAATGAAATCGACTGCCTGTAGCAATGCATAACATCGGTAGAACACGGAGTAACACCGTGCACTGCATGCTGATTTTTATGGCGGCCACCCCTCGCGCCACGCATCAGTACCCAGCATTTCATCCCACTGTGACAGTGAACGAAATTTCGGATCACCCCAACGCTCCGGGTGGTTCGGCGAATTGATGAATTCCATGTCAATACGCTCTAACAAACTTTCTGTGTCTTCAATGCGTTCAAACGGCTCATGGAATAGTTCATCCCACACAAGTCCATAAAACTTGCGAGTCAACGCGTAGGTAACCTGCACTGGCCTGTAAGGAGGCCGATCTTCGTCAATACCTGGAAGACTCGCTCCGAGGGGAACAAACCCCCAGCGTGATAGCGCGACTCGGAATGCATCCCTCACTCGTTGGCGGCCGCAGCTTGTAGATCCACATCCCATTTCAAATTTCGGTAAAAGCCATTTTTGAATGGCCTTTCTTGCTTGATCGTCCTGCGAAAAATCAAGTCGAATAAGCTCGCTTAAATAACCTTCATGTTCCGTACGGTCGCTAAGTCCGACATAGTCCATGAGCGATTCGGCGTCAAAAAGTGTGAAGTAGCAATGCATATCCGCATTAGAACTTAGGAATTGGCGGCACGGGTTCCCGGCCAAACGCAACGGTCAATGGTCGACACGCCCAGTCCGGATCGGACACTAAGTTGATTGCCGAAATGGTAGTCGCAGTAGCCGCCCAGCGCTAGTGGAGTTCGTGGTATGCGCCGTGGAACTTCATTGCAAAAGAATATCACGAGCAAAGTGAACCAATCGCATGTAACCCGCGACTCAACGTGGAACCGTTGACATATGGCCGTTGTTTCATACGCTGCGCCCCACATCCACACGGTGGATTCATCCATCTCACATTCCCCGTGATTTCAACGGGGCGAAGGACACCGCATGCGTTTTCGACATCAACTGGTAGCGGCCGGCATGGCCGCTTTGTCGGTCTTGGGCATGTCGGACGCTTTTGCGTCTGGCACCCTCACAGCGCTGGCCCCCAGCACACAAATTGTCACCATGGGCGACCCCATCGCCTACAAGGTATTGGGCACGGGGACGACGTGCAACTTCATTGTCACACTGCGCGACAGCAACAACCTTGACATTGCGTCCAAGGACTATGCAACCCAAGGTTTCCCAACGCAGGCGACATTTCCTTCGACGGGACTGGCTGCCGGAAACTATGCATTGAATGTAGTCTCATGGCAGTTGGGGGATGCCTGTGCGGGTGGCCCGCTGAATGCTGTGGTCAAAATCATCGCGCCGGGGGGCAGCATCACCGGCATGACCCCTGCAACGCAAACCATCGTCGGTTCGGGTACTGCGGACTACAGCGTCAGTGGAACAGGTTCTTGCGGCTTTCTGGCTGCGCTCGTGGACAGCAACGGAACGACTGTTGGGAGCCCGCAAACACATCTCAACAACACCTCGTGGCCGCGGACGGTTTCATTTCCAGTTTCTGTCAAAGGGGACTACAGCGTAGTCGTTGGCAGCCTGGGTGGTCCCACCGGATGCACGGGCAGCAAGACTTCTGCGCTGCATGTCCTTGCATCCTTTAAGCCGCCAGCGCTTCCACCTGCGATCACATCGGGCACCAAAGAGCTGTTCCCCAATGGTTTCTTTATTTTGAGTGGCACTGGTTTCGGCCCCGCCGCTGGCACGATCAATGTCAAGTTCATTGAGAAAACCGTCTCCGTTCCCATCGGCTCACCGGCTTCTGATTGGTGGTTCAGCGGCGTGACGGCCGGCACGTTGCCCAACGTTGTGGGTGTGACGGACCAGACGGTCACCATCACGCTGACAACGCAAAGCGGTGCAACGGCGACATGGCAGGCACACTTTACGCCACGCATGGAAATCAAGTCCATGAGCCTTGGCGACAACCGTGCAAAGATGGAGAGTTGCAGCAAGGATGGTGTCGCGAATTTCTGCTTTGCCGCTGCAGGAAATCTGCAAGACCCAGGCGAGTGCGCGCACTTCGGAGTCGGGCTGCCTCTTGGGGGACTGGTATCACTGGAGAACAACACGTTTGTAGGACAGCATCACGGTTGCTGGGGCTTGAATACCGATTCAGGCGTCGACAGCTACTCGCTCGCGTTGCAAAACGGCTGGAAGATCAACAGCTTTGATTTGGCGTCAACCCTGGACAACGGCTCGGTCACCTTGTTCGGTGGCATCAAATTCATTGGGCTTAGCAATGCGGTGTACCCCATTCAATGGAGTATCGGAAAGAACGGCGGAGACGTTAGTTACGCCGCCATCGTCACCATCAAGGGCCCTAAAGGGCTGCCGTTTTAAACATCCAACGACTGCCATTGCCACAGGAGAAATGACATGAAGAAAACCCTACTCGTCTATTGGATGCTGACGATCAGTTGCGCCTATGCCGCAGGCGGTATCGACCCCCGTGCGTCAACAACACCACCCAAAATGGGGGTGCCCACGAACCACGCTGTGTCGCAGACCATGGAGTTGGACCCCATGAGCAAACAGCAGGCCTTGGATGCCATGCGCAAGGCGCCGGACGACACCGTATTTGTATTCCAGGGTCAACGAAAAACCAAGGCCCAACTGCTGAGTGAAGCGTCCACGCGTCGATCCCCGGCTGCGCCCCGAGCCGCCAACCCATTCGAAGCCCAACGCAGCAAACTGGAGAGTGAGGAAGACGCCAAAGTTCAGACAGCCAATGCGCAAACCATGGCGGAGTTTTCCGCACTCAAACAAAAATTCCTTTTGTCCAAGTAAACACGCGCGGGTCTTGACGAACCATGGGCCTACAACGTCGGCTTGGCCCTTGCTGGCATCACAGGGCGCTGTCGGGCTTGCCCCTGTTCAAACGCAGCACGCAATTGGTGGCAGGCTCTGTCTGGATCTGACGCGCGTGTAATGGCCGTGATAACGGCCCCACTCGCCACACCCTGGGCCGCTACGTCCGCCATATTGCTTGCATCCATCCCGGCAATGCCCACCACCGGCACCGGCAGCAGATTCGCCCAGTAGCGTAGATTGTCCAGGCCCTGCGGAATCCACGGCATGTCCTTGGACTGCGTGGCGAAGACGGGGCCGCAGGCAATGTACGACGGGCGCAGCCCCCAGGCGCGGGCGACTTCCCAGTAGCTGTGGGTGCTCAGGCCCAAGCGCACGCCGGCTTGGCATAGCGCATCCAAGTCGAAGTGGTCCAGATCTTCCTGGCCCAGGTGCACGCCATAGGACACCAGGCGCAACGCCAGTTCCCAATGGTCGTTGATGAAGAGTTGGGCTCCCGGCGTAGCCTTGGCTGCGTCTATGGACTCGCGCATCTGCGATTCCAACGTCGGGTCCTGCGGGTCCTTGATGCGCAACTGCACGGTGCGAATGCCGGCTGCCAACACGCGGCGCACCCAGGCGGCACTGTCAACGACAGCGTAGACACCAAGATCGGGGTTCAGCAATGCGGGAAAAGGCACTGCACCCCGGCCTGCGTCCAGCGCTGGCAAGTTGTCAACGTGCTGCGCAAAGTCTGGTTGCGCACACACCGGACCGGCCCCGGCGCCAGCGGAGTAGCCATTGCGCAGGGCGTGCGTGGTGGCCATTTTGGCCAGCACTACGGCATCGGCCACGCAATAGCCGCTGACCAAGGCCGCGGCGGCACTGGCGGCAAAGGTGCAACCGGTGCCATGGTGGTGCGCCGTATCAACACGCGACAAGCTGAGCCAACCAGAGGCCTGGGGGCTGTGGAACCAGTCACGGGCTTGGCTATATTCGGCGGATGCATCTCCACCAGTAATAACCACCGCGGTCGTGCCATGCGCCTGACCAACGCCCAGCCCCAGGCGCTGTGCCTCATTCTGGTTGGGGGTGACCAACGTGGCACGGGGCAGCAACTCGTCGACATAGGCGCGCACCATGGCGTCATCTGCGAAACCCGCGCCAGTAGTGGCACCCAGCACCGGGTCCACAACCAAGGCAACGGGCTGGCCTTGGGCGCGCAACACGTCCACCCAACGGCAGACCACGCGCAAATTCTCGACACTGCCCAGCAAACCGGTCTTGATGGCCTGGGGCGGCATGTCCTGCGCCAACGCGGCCAGTTGCGCGTCCAGCAGTTCGGCGCTGACCGGCTCCACGCGTGTGACCGCCACCGAGTTTTGCGCAGTGATGGCCGCCACGGCCGTGCAGCCATGCACGCCAAAAGCGGAGAATGCTTTGAGATCGGCCTGCAGGCCGGCGCCAGCGCCGCTGTCGGAGCCGGCAATGCTCCAGACAATGGGGCGTCGCGGGCTTGTTGTTGCGTTGCTGGCCGCGCCAGCGCCGGTGTTCCGCGTCAAAGTGTCGTCCTCATAGCAAGATCGGGTAACCCGCCACCGGCGTCGACGCCACGGCCATATCCTGCTTGGCCATGACACCGGCTTCAAATGCCAAGCGGCCTGCCGCAATGCCCAGGCCAAAGGCGCGCGCCATGCGCACCGGGTCAATCGCTTTGGCTACCGCCGTGTTCAGCAGCACACCATCCAGCCCCAGCTCCATGGCCTGCACCGCGTCTGCGGGTGAGCCAATACCGGCATCCACAATCAGCGGCACGCCGGGCAGTCGCGCCCGCAGCGTGCGCAAGGCGCCGGGGTTGACCAGCCCTTGACCGGAACCGATCGGCGCGCCCCAGGGCATCAAAATCTTGCAGCCCACGTCCAGCAGGCGCTGGCAACTGACCAGGTCATCGGTGCAATACGGAAACACCTCAAAACCGTCTTGTACCAATTGGCGGGCCGCATCGACCAGCTCAAACGGGTCGGGTTGCAGCGTGTGCTCGTCGCCCACCACTTCCAACTTGATCCACGGTGTGTCAAACAGTTCGCGCGCCATCTGTGCCAGCGTGATGGCCTCGCGGGCGGTGCGGCAGCCAGCCGTATTGGGCAGCAGATGCGCACCGGTGGCCCGCACCATGCCAAAGAAGTCGCCAGCCTCTGCGCCATGCGCGAGTTGGCGGCGCAAGCCCACCGTCACCACCTGGGCGCCGGATGCGGCTATGGCCTGCTGCAATACAACAGGCGACGGATAACCAGCGGTACCCAGAAAGAAGCGGCTGTGCAGCGTGCGCCCGCCTATGGTCCATGCATCTGTAGTGTGCGACGTATTCGGTGCGTCCGACATATTCACGGCCCTAGCCTCCTTCAATCGGTTGAAACGTGACGATGGCATCGCCATCTGCCAACGCCTTGTCTGCGCGCTGTGCCCGCGCCACAAATTGGCCGTTCAGCGCGGTCGCAACGGCGCCGGGCAATTGGTTTTGTGCCTGCACCCACTGCTCCAGCGTGCGGGCTTGCGTAAGCTGTGCCGCACCGTTGACCAGCACGGTAATGCCTGTTGTTGCGATGGATTCGTTCATGACAGTACTTCCGCCAAAGCCTGCTCCACCACGGCCGGCGCAATCAACCAGCCATGGCGGTACAAACCATTGATGCGGGTGATGCCCCGCTCCTGCGACAGCAGCGGCAGGTTGTCTGGCAGCGCGGGCCGCAAATTGGACTCGGAGTGCACCACCCGCGCCTCGGCCAATGCGGGGATCACACTGTGTGCCGCACTGAGCAGTTCCAGCGTGCTGCGCACGGAAACCGGTGAGCGGTCTTCGCTCTCAATTTCACTGGCACCGACCACGATAATGTCGTCGGGTCGCGGCACGATGTAAACCGCATGGCGTGGGTGCAGCAAGCGCAGCGCGCGGTTCAAGCGCACACCGGGTGCCTGCAGCCAGAACACTTCGCCGCGCACGCCGCGCACCGGCAGTTGCGGCCGGGCACCGGTGCCACGCACGTCGAACACATGGTCAAAGTGCAGGCGCTCGCAAACATGCGTGCCATTGCCGCGCACGTCCAGCGCGCCGGCCTGCAGCGATTCCACCATCCGGCCCCAATGCCATTGCGTGCCCTGGCGTGTGGCCTGTGCCGCCAGCGCCTGCATGGCCTGCACGCAGTGGATTTGCCCTTCACCGGGCAACAGCCACGCCAAGGATGGACCGTGGACCGAGGGCTCCAGTTCCGCCACGCGCACGGCATCCAGGGCTTGCGGCCGGTAGGCGGCTTCAGCCTTGGACTGCAGCAAACTGAGGACGCGATCCGCAGCGCCCGCGTCGCTGCGGTGTGCCAGCAGCAAGCTGCCTTGCAGTTGCAGCGCCACCGGCTCACCCAAGCACTGCACGATACCTGGCCAAAGCTCGCAGGAGCGCAGGCCCCAGGCAAACACACGGGCATCGGCGCACTCCAGCTCGGCCACCGGGCTCAGCATGCCAGCAGCCGTCCAGCCTGCGGCCAGGCTGCCCGACTCCGCGCTGGGCCCAGGGCCTTGCGCGGGGTCAAACACGTCCACCGTGTGGCCACTGCGGCTCAACTGCCAGGCCAGCAGGCGCCCCAGCAGGCCAGCACCAGCAATTCCAATATGCATGGACGCGCTCCGAACTCCTTACGCCGCAATCAGGCCTTGGCGATGGGAATGTAGATTTCGCCGCCCGCCTTCTTGAAGCTGTCGGACATGGTCTGCATGCCATCTTCCAAGGCCTGTTCCTCGGTCACGCCCTGCGTCTTGGCATATTCGCGCACTTCCTGCGTGATCTTCATCGAGCAGAACTTGGGCCCGCACATGCTGCAGAAATGCGCCACCTTGCTGGAGTCTTTGGGCAGCGTCTCGTCGTGGAAATTGCGCGCCGTATCGGGGTCCAGCGACAAATTGAACTGGTCCATCCAGCGGAATTCAAAGCGGGCCTTGGACAAGGCGTCATCACGCGCACGCACACCCGGGTGGCCCTTGGCCACGTCGGCCACATGGGCCGCAATCTTGTAGGTGATGATGCCGACCTTGACGTCCTCCCGGTCCGGCAAGCCCAGGTGCTCCTTGGGCGTGACGTAGCACAGCATGGCCGTGCCGAACCAGCCAATCATGGCAGCGCCAATGCCGCTGGTGATGTGGTCGTAGCCGGGCGCAATGTCGGTAGTCAACGGCCCCAGCGTGTAGAACGGGGCTTCGTCGCAGTGCTTCAGCTGCTCGGTCATATTGGCCTGCACCATGTGCATGGGCACGTGGCCGGGGCCTTCGATCATGACCTGCACATCCTGCTGCCAGGCCTTCTTCGTCAGCTCGCCCAGGGTGCGCAGTTCCGCGAACTGGGCTTCGTCATTGGCATCGGCGCCCGAGCCAGGGCGCAAACCGTCGCCCAGCGAATAGCTGACATCGTAGGCCTTCATGATTTCCGTCATTTCATCGAAATGCGTGTACAGGAAGTTTTCCTTGTGATGCGCAATGCACCACTTGGCCATAATGGAGCCGCCGCGTGACACGATGCCGGTCACACGGTTGGCCGTCAGGTGGATGAAGGGCAGGCGCACGCCGGCATGCACGGTGAAATAGTCCACCCCCTGCTCGGCCTGCTCGATCAGCGTGTCGCGGAAAATTTCCCACGTCAGGTCCTCGGCCACGCCGCCCACTTTTTCAAGCGCCTGGTAGATCGGCACCGTGCCAATGGGCACCGGGCTGTTGCGCACGATCCAGTCGCGCGTGGTGTGGATGTTTTTGCCGGTGGACAAATCCATGACCGTGTCTGCACCCCAACGGATGGACCAGACCAGCTTTTCCACCTCTTCTTCAATGCTGGAGGTGACGGCCGAGTTGCCGATGTTGGCGTTGATCTTGACCAGGAAATTGCGGCCAATGGCCATGGGCTCCAACTCGGTGTGGTTGATATTGGCCGGGATGATGGCCCGACCCCGCGCCACCTCGCTGCGCACAAATTCCGGCGTCATGATCTTCGGAATACTGGCACCAAAACTATTGCCCGCCAGACGCGCCTCGCGCTCGGCATTGCCCAGGTACTGCTCCATCCACTCCAGCTTTTGGTTTTCGCGGATGGCCACGTATTCCATCTCGGGGGTGATGATGCCTTTGCGCGCATAGTGCATTTGCGACACATTGGCACCGCTCTTGGCGCGCCGCGGCTGGCGCTGCAGACCGGCGGCTTGGGCGCGCAAGGCCGCCAGCGCATCGGTCTCGCCGTGCTTCAGGCCGTCATCCAGCGCGAACGGTGCGCGGCCGGTGTACAGCTCGGTGTCGCCCCGGCTGTCCAGCCAGCCCTGGCGCACCAGCGGCAGGCCCTGGCGTACATCGATATCGGCGGCGGGATCGGTATAGGGGCCAGAGGTGTCATACACCGTGACCGCCTCGCCATTGCTTTGCATGATTTCACGCATGGGCACCTGGATATCGGCACGGCTGCCCTGCAGGTAGCGCTTGGTGGATGCGGGCAAGGGCTCGCGCGTCAGGCGTATGAATTGGGCTAGCTTGTCGGGTGCATTCACAATCACGTCTCCTCGGTAGGGGACCCGAGGATGGACAGACTCCGACGCGCAAACTGCATGTAAAAGGCGCTGGACTAACGGTTCTTGGCCGCTGTCAGCTGTGCACTTCTTACGCTGACATGAACCAGATCAAGTTCGCGGGTTCGGACTCCATCTCAGCGCAACCATTGCGCACCCCGGGCAGTGCGCAGTGTACGCCAATCCGCATGGCGCGCGCCAAAACGCAAACTAAGGGGGCAGCGCTATCGAAAGACAGCGACTATCGCTCTAGCCGACCGACGTGCCCGTTTGGTAAGCCTGCGAGCAGGTGGCCTAGCTAGGCGCCTGATACGTGGTGGTTGGGCGCGGGTTTGAAGCGCTTGTCTTTGTCATACGGAAACACGTCGTGCACGTAACCGGCCTGGATACGGTCCTTGTGGCTTTGCCAGAACGCGGCGTCCAGCAGGTCGGCATGGTGGCGCATGAAAATGCTACGCACCGCTGGGTTGCCCAGCAAAAAGGGGCCAAAGGTTTCCGGAAAAACGTCTTTGGGGCCTACGCTGTACCAGACCTCGCCGGACATTTCGTCCTCTTCGTTGCGCGGCGGCGGCACGGTGCGGAAGTTGCAGTCGGTCAGGTATTCGATTTCGTCGTAGTCGTAAAACACGACTTTGCCCTGCCGTGTGATGCCAAAATTCTTCCACAGCATATCGCCGGGAAAGATATTGGCCGCCACCAGGTCCTTGATGGCATTGCCATATTCAACAACAACGCGCTCCATCTGCTCCCGTGCACGCACCGCCATAGGGCTTTGGT
>JACXTT010011556.1_pt1 | contig 11804 bp, 8 predicted proteins | sample 9270951 | NCBI WGS metagenome assembly JACXTT01 (sample SAMN15532306, study PRJNA645909) | rock metagenome | isolation source: weathered quartz diorite | place: Puerto Rico | collected 2017-06-21 | reverse complement strand
TTTGTAAGTTGCTCACCGCGGTTGCATCGAAAATGCGCGGCGATCCCGTGGCGATCCTGGGCTAGTTTCGCGCAAACCGCTTCTTCGACTCGTTGCGTCATCGATCCATCAGCAACTATTCCCCAGTGTCCACTTTGCCCTGCCGATATCGAACGAATTGCCTCAAGTACCGAATCCACTCAGCAATCGCCCCCTTTCCTTTTCATGATACGCCTCGAGAGACCGAAAGATCTCCACCTTACCAAGTTCATCCAGTCGCTGCATGAAATAGATGTAAGCGGGATAGGTAACCTGGTAGCGTTGCTGTCCGCCGGTTTCTTGGACAGTAAGCATGTTAGTCATCGTTAGCATTTGAAGCGCATCAGCTATGTCTTCGTCACTAGGCGGACTCGGCATCTCTTGTGTCCACTGTTGCAAGCAAGCGATAAGCTCATGCCGTGAAAATGATCGACGCTCAGGGGCGCCGGTAGAGAGAATTTCCGTGCTTATCGCAAGCAGGATGGCTCGTTCAAGAGCCGAGACGTTATAGTCGAGAGTTTCATACACATAGTTGATGAACGCGTCGCCGCCCGATCCAATGGGGCTTTCGTTGTATACCTCTTCAACCAACTCGCGAGTCACGTGCAATTGCGATTTCTCTTGGAGGCGTCGACGCGATAAGCGCTCGAGAAGCAACTCGCAGAAGCGTTGTACAAATGCCGGATGGCCTGAAGTCTTATCTGTAATCACTCGAGGAACGTTGATGTCCCATGTGACGCCGAGCATTTCGTCGAATCCAAGCCTCATCAACTCTGTAACTTCATGCAGTTCGAAGTCTCGAAAATCCTTCGTAATGGGTTGCAGAATATTCTTGAATGGATAACTCGGATCTTCGCTGTGGCGAATTTCCACCTCGTAGTATAGCCGCTTAAAGCCAGCATATACGAGCTTGAACCGCTGATGCGAGTCACTCTGCGAAAGGCCGCGTAGTTCCCGCGCCAGCGGGAAAACATCATCACCATGGACGGATGCGCTACGAATTATGTACTGATCCATCTCGTCGATAAGAACAGCGATGCGCATCGTCTCGCACGCCGCGTGCATAATATTTGAAAAATCTTCCAAAGTCGACGGCATCTCGAGTTCAAGCTGTCGACAAATATCTTTCGCAAAATGCAGATCCGGGTTTTCGACAACAGTATCACCGTAGACCAGCGCCACCTTATATAGCCCAGCCTTTGTTTGTTGCTCCAGTCTACGCTGCAAAGCGTGCAGAAGCGACGTCTTACCTGTGCGCCGCCCGCCCCAAATTACCGACGCCGGCTGCTGAACCAGTTGTTGCAAGGCACGAACACGACCAACGAAAAGGTTCTTTTGTTGATGCACATAGCCCTCAGACTTAAACAGGCCTATTACGGTTAGATTCTCAGCGGACCTATGAAGCAACTGTCGCAATGGAATATCGTGACGCTGTCCGTCTTTACCATGATCGCCAGCGCAAATTTGCGCGAGGACCGCATCCGGAATTGGAACGAACGGTGATCGTATCGGATCGTACTGCAGATCCTTGACGAGTTTTGCATAGCCCAGTGGTACGAATACAAGGTTTAAGCTATTGGATCTAGTCTCCAATTCTCCACGGAGACTCTCTAATTCTCTTTGTGACGCGCGGTTACCAAAACATAAATAAAGGTTCACCTCGCGATCCAGCCAGCTGCTGCGAGGATTGACAAATTGCGTGGTGTAGCGCACCCAACGCGAATTCATCACGACATTTCGTATCAATGTCTTCCCAAGATCGTGGTAGAGGCGGCAGGCGATGCAAAAGTGATGAACGAGGTTTCCCCAATTCCTAGAAACATCATGTGGAGCACCTTTAACTGAACGTTTCAATTCGGACCACGCGCGCGCAATCTCAGGGACTCGAATTTCCGTTGTTTCCCGTTTACCGGCCGTCAATAACTCTGGAATGTCGGGAGTTGAAGAATAAGACTGAAGCGCGCCGACATGATGAGTTATTTCATCAAACATCTCGCTGCCGTTTTCGGCGACAAAGCTGAGTGCATCCACCGCTTCGGTCATAAGCGGACGATCGACGCTCAAGGCTCCGCCCTGTTTCAACTCCCGTCGGGCTGAAAGAAGGATTCCTTGCAGTGCGCTACATATCTCGTGCAGTTTCTGATGCCATTCATTCGGTCGATTCACATTTAGACTAGCTTCTTGGGCAGCGGAAACGCGGTGCGCTTGAGCTAGAACCCACATATCTTCCTCGGCCCGCTGCTTTTCTGACACAGTTCGACGGCGGTCTTCGGCCTCTCGCAAAATGCGATCGAGATATGAAAAGTAGCCAGCACCTAATACCGAATGAAAGGCTTGATCATTAAAACGGGCTTCGACGGGCTCCTCGCGAATTGCCGTCCATCGATCTGTCAGCCGCGCTCGTGTTTGAGACAACTGCTCCTTCAGTTCTGCTTCCACTGCATTAATATCAAGAGCGTCGCCGCTACGTGGACGAGCCGTGCTCAATCCGAGCAATGCGTGCTGATAGCATTGTTCCGCTTGCAAGCGAAGAATGTCGTCGCTTACCGTCGCCGCTGCTAATCGTGCGAGAATTCCGTCAAAAACCGCAGAGCCGATTTTGCACTCCGGGCCTTCAGAACAAAGGGCGACGACAAAATCCGTTGCAATAAGCGCCACTTCACCCGAGATCCGACAAAGCTCTACGACTATTTCGTGAGCAGAGCCTGTATGAGTTATCTCATTTGCGCCCTGAACAAACGTCTGCCCAACCGCGGCCCAGAACGATTCAAACAGCGGGTCTTGATCGGCGATAGATTGCAACTCGCCAACGACATCTTTTGCCAAAATGTATTCTGTCAGAGTGCCAGACTCCTTTATTGCGGTATCGACCAATGCATTTAGGTCGCGAAAAAACAGCGTTAGATAGCCTGACTGGGCGTTAAGAACTTGCTTCTTATAGAATGCGCTGCTACCAGCTGCGATTCCTGCTTCCTTGCAAGTTTTATGAAACAGGCGTTCAGGGTTTTGTTGCGCAAGCTCTCGAGCTGACTTCCACTGAGAATTCACAAGTTGCAACCGCGTTTTCTGCAACACCTCTTCCATTTTCGGGAATAAGTGCAGCCGTTCCATCGCATGGAATGGATCACGGCTCCGACCAGCTTGCCGAAGGTACTCACCGCGCTCGTTTTGGCGAAATATGCTTTTCAATCGGCCCTCGATTGCATCTCGATCGCTTGATGCCCGCTCAGTTACTACGAATACTGGCTTTTGCGTACTGATGGACTCCAATAAAAGGGTTAACGTTCCAAAGCGCTCACGCGTCCAAACCTTTTGAAGTTCCAACTTATAAAACAGTTCCGTTTCATCTACGCTTCTCTGTACATGGTGTCGCGCGAGAAACCCGGCGGTCAAACGCTGCCATGTCTGATAATTTCGGATCTGTGCCCGAGAGAGGTCTCGAATCCAGGGTTGCTGCCATATTGCGTCAAGCCATATAGAGCAGTCAGGGTGGACGTTGGTAGCTGCGAGAATACTCACGTCCACAAAGTCCGAATAATCGTCAATTCCGCTGGCTTTGCGCTCTACTGTTAGCTGCAACAGCGTTAGTACCGCCAATGCTTCGGCGCTACGTCCGCGTGCGATCAAGGCCCTCGCCAGTTTTACAACGGAGGATGCAGACGGTAGCTCTTGCTGGACTTCTGTAACTAACTCCGGAACCTTCCATCCTCTCGGATCATGAAGAAGCTCAAGTGATCGCCGGCTACAGCGTTCTTGCAGCGGAATTAACTCCTCTAACGAATCACAACTTTTGACAGCCTCAGCAAGCATTTTTAATTCATTAGTGATTTCAGATCCTAACGAATCAAAATCGAGCCGATCCGACAAACGATCGACTGTATCTAGTGCCGTTCGCTTCCTTTCCGCCAAGACACTAGCCACATCGTGACGCGATAACGTCAGTTTATCTAGTATTTCGCGCTCGGATTTGATCGCATCTAGCAAGTTGCCAGCAGGAACGTGAGACACACATTTGAAGTGCTCACGATTGAGCAAACTATCTACACGATGAATTTCTTCTAAGGCTTTTAAACTTTCGTCGTTGCGTTTGGCGATCGTTGGGATCAACTCATCCAAAGAAGCGACGATGTCTTGGCAGGCCTTTTTCAAAAGAAGCGGCGTATCGTTCGGTTGCGCCGATTGGGCGAACATTGACGCTAAGCGACCTGGGGAAGCCTCCAGGTTTTCTGCGCCTTCCTTCGACAACCGGTGAAACAGTTGCGATATCCATAACTCCGTCTGTCTTGCGGCTTCGTCATCATGAACAGCTTCGGCTATTTCAGTTTCGTCGCCTTGCGTGCTTTCTTCGCTACTGGTTTCGCTATCGTCTTTCAACGTTTCAGCGGTGCGGCTTTCACTCTCCAAAAAGCTTTGCAGAACTAATCTTCCTTCGTTCAATCCTGCTTCGCTGAAAAAAGCGGCATTGGACATCGTCTCGAAAGCCGACGCTGGACTCGGCAACGTCGCTTGGACGCTGCGTGACGGTTCATTCGTAGTGAGGTCCGATACTTCATCTTCAGGTTGGCCAGCCGCTGTCTTGTCGGCTGCTACTGGCTCAATGGCTTGCTCAGACTCGGACACCAGCACATAGGATTCAAAGCGTTGATCCGTTTCTATTAACGATTCTAAAACGTCTTGAGCGACTTCTGGCTGACCGATCGCAAAGACACAAAACAGCCCTGTCAACGAAGGGATCGAATCTCGAGAATAATGGCGCTTTTTCAGCCACTTCCGCGCTACCTGAATATCCGGGATATGATATCCTTGCGAATCTTTCGCACAAAAACTCGTAACCGGCAGAATCTGGCTCAACTTTTGATCGTAGAAGACTTGGAACAGCCATCGGTGAAGGCCGGGCGCACCTCGTTTCCTGAATGTCGAGGTTAGCCACTGCCGACCTTGGGCTTTATTTAGTAGAATGCGAGTCGCTTCGCCAAAACTAGCGGTGTCGTACGAACGTATTATTCGTTGATAGCCGAAAGCTTTGCAGCCCTGTTTAACGATCCTAACAATCCCAAAATATTCGCTGAACGCTCTCATCCAAACTTCTGGATCATCCAGGACGGGGCATAGCGGTCCTTCGTCAGACCAAGGATAGCATTTGGAACTGAGGACCGATTCTTTCATCGAGCTAGTAGCGAAAAGTGAGTTGAGGATGAGGTAAGGCCGAGTTGATCGCATTGTTAATCAAACCTAATGATCGTTGGATCCAAGGGCTTGAAGAATTGGCCGGTTCCGATTTCCGATTGGTTTCGAACGCTTGCAATGCAAATCGGAGCATGCGCGCTCCTCTTGCAGACTTCACACCAAGACTCTCCGCGGCTTGGAGTGCCGTTGTCGCTCCGATAAAATTAAGTAGTGGCGAGGTTGAAGAACAAAGTATCCCGACCGATTTCGAGAAGTCGGCTTGCGCGCAGGCCGTATCTCCCGTATCGGCATAAAGTGCACCGCGGTACTTCAAAGCCGTAGCATATGGCCAACCCTCATATGCCACCCGGTCATCAGGCAATTCCCACTTCTGAAAACCACCGGAGATATTCCCAGTGGTGAGCAACAAGCGATAGGCGCCGAGAAAACGCGCATTTTGCAGATACGCTCGACTCACTCGTGTTTCGGCGCGATCGAGCTTATCTATAAGTGTAATCGCCGCCAAGAATGCTGACTCCGCTTCTTCCGGCTTTAGGAGCGCATGCCACAGCACAATTTGTGAAGAATCGCGTCCAATTTCCGAAGGTGCTTCCAATTCCTCAGCGATTGCGCGCGCCCGCATTAATAAATTGAGCGCTTCTTCTCCGCACGCGACACCCTGGAGTGCACGCTGCAACAGTGGCTGACCGCCAAGAACGCCAGTTGCGATCATTTCGCACCACAGTTGTTCGCGCTCGTCGCCCGACATTTCATCGCTGACCCATCTTAGCAATCCTCTCGCAGCAGTCTCCGCTTCGATGAGAGATCCCAAATCCGTCAGTGCGACTACCTCATTCGCAACCGCCTCAACGTATGCTCGGGGATTTCGCAAGTTGGTCGCGCATGCTTGAGCTAACGAGCTTTCAGAACGCGCTTCCTCCGGATTCCCCATGTGATTCGCGATTCCTCCATGCAATACGTGAGTACGCAAAATAGCGCCGGCACTAATTTTCGACTTGGATTGTTCCAGAAGCGCCGCGTAACGCTTCAAAGAACGTGCAGCCGCAGACAACGAAGTTCGTCCCTCATGGATCTCTTTTTGCAAATTCCGTATCGCATCGTTTGCCTGTTGAGGCGTCATAGCCCCGAATCCTCGCGTCGCAAATTCAGCGTTCAGAAATTCAATTACGTCGTTTAGCGGCATATCGTACGGGATCCCAATCTGTTCCGCGGAATTATCTGTTCCGGGCGCCACGAAGACGGCTCCGATATCAGTTGCTAATGCACCTTTCGCTCGCTTCCGATTAATTCGACGCAAACAGCCTCCTACGAAACTGCCAGTTGCAAGAATCGAAAGCGCCTGAAACTGCGGCAAGCGACCAACTCGCATCGCTTTCGCAAGAACGACTGGAAGTGCAAGACTACTCCCCTGTGGAGTCATATAGTGAGGCACGTCTATCTGGAGTTGTATTCCGAGATCCTCGTTCCACTCGCGTTGGAGCAACCGAATTTGGTTGCTCCATTTTGACAGTATGCGGCCGCTGGCATCTTGAACTTTCGCGTCCCTTGGAAGATCCGACATAAAGCGAAAGGGTACCGCGAGAGCCTCGGGGTGATCGCGGCCGACAGTCATCGCAACTACACCGTCCGCTCTAATGAAGTTCGTCGCGCGCTCCACAAAAAATCGCCAAGCCTTGTTTTCCTGCATATTTGGCTCCGGAGCGAGATTTGGGTTTAAACCACGTTCGATTCGAACAAATGCATCGCGCAACTCAGGTCTAACGAACGAATAAAGAGCTGAGGACAACCGAGTGCTGCGGCGTGCTCGAAAAAGCCATAGCCTCAAAAGCAACTCACCGATGATGTGTTCCAAAGCGTGGGAAACAGAAACGCCCTCCAAGACGGAGAGCAATTCAGTAGTGGACAGAAAAGGCGTACTTTGCGGTTGCAGAGCTTTCTCAAAGAGTTGGATGACACGCGGCCCTTCGGTAATCATGTCCTTATTGACCTCCTCCACTGAACTTGCTCTCCAGATGCGAGCCTCAAACCTATGTCCGGTAAAGCGCCGGAAAGAGGAGCAATCGCTCCGCCTTTTTGAATCGGTGCGAGGATTCGTCCATCCTTCGCGACGATGCTACTACCATCTAGTGCGTCACTAGGCTGACCTTGCGCGTCCTCTACCAGGAAAATTAGATTTTTTGCATCCGGCGCTAGATACGCTCGAACAAAAAGTGAAAAGGCGGGCACCTCAAGAACATCTCGTGCCACCGGTCTGTTATCTGCGTCTGCTGCGTCTGCGGCGAGAGCGAGCTCTTGTTCTGCGACAGCCGCGAAAATGGTTGGTAAAGATACAAATGCGGTCACCGTCACCGGTGAGCGGACTTCAGGTGCCGCGCCAATCGAATCAAAACGAGCGACTTCTTCGGCTTGATATTGCAACCTCGGATCCCGCGGATGAAAAATAGGAGGACCAACTTCTACCGCAACTGAATCTGAAAGCGATTCACCAGCTATTTGAGATTCAAAAACTTCCCAGGCTATCGCTGACTCACTTTCGGTGAGCTCTCCAACCAACCAACTTTCCTTCAACTGCAGCGTCGTGAACATTCGCGTATTCCAAAGCGACAGCACCCGTAATGGCTTTGCCTGTCGTCTCGTTAACCACTCGCCAGGGGTGGCAGGAATACCAAACCTACTAAACGGCGCGCTCAGGAATAATCCGTTAGGCGCACGGCTCAAAACAGCGAGATAAATTGGGTAATCCGCGTCTTGTATCAAATGCGGCCCTAACAGTCTGATTTGACGCAATTGTATCTCTTGATCATAAGGCCGCACGCGATTGGCCACGAGATCCGGCGCTAAAGTGGCGTTCGCTGTCGTTGTCTCATTGATTAGCGTCGGTAAGGCCTTCCTTAACGAAAGGTCGAGTGCCCATTCCTCCATCCACAACTGTAGCCGCTCACGCTGCCAAGCAGGCGCCTCGATAACACGTAATGAGGGGAGTTTTGCCATTAGTCGTCCAAATAAACCATATTGAAGAGTTCAGCTCGCCATGTTTCCGGAGAATTTTTCGGATCACAGACAACGTTTCGAAGTTGTCGAAGCGTGGCGATACATAAGACCCGACGATCGCCTTCCTGCTCGCCGGTATATTTCTTATCAATGTGCTGCTTAATTCGATCCTCAACACGCTGCAGAGTGGAGCTCAAAACGCTTTTCTTTTTGCCCGCAATACGAGCGAGTCGAGGGTTTGACATCGGAATCCCTAACGCCGAAGCAGCTAACACGAGGCGCTCGCGGCTGACTAGCCTAGGTAGCAATTCCGAAGCTTCTTGCTCCGCAAGACGTTGATATTCTCTGACGATTAGCTGCGAATCAGCATCCAATTCGGCCGGCAGAAGATCCGCGTACGTCAGGTCGCCCTCGATCCCGGCGATCGGTTCGTTCAGGGATATCTCAGGCGCGCGTCTGCCGGGCAATCTCATTCGGCCCTCGTGGCGAACAAAGTCGCGGACTACATCACGGAGCAGCAACGTCGCGCCGCTCTGAATTATATCCAGAGGCGTACCGACATGCGTTTCTAAGCGCCCGAACATCCAATCCTTATAAGCCTTGCCGCTCGAAGTCGAACTCACGCAGCACCATGTTTCAAAACGATGCCAAATGTCCCCGATCTTCAGTTCGGTGAGTTCAGGACTATCGTAGCCGAATATTGTCTGGAGAAATCGCGTCCAGCGATGAAATGCAAAGCTTTCGAGATCTCGGCGGGCGTCGTTCGAGCACAACGCAATGGCGCATTGTTTCTTCCACTCCTCCCAATGATCAATTGTTGCCATGTCACGACTTTTGCTGTTTGCGCCGTTTCCGAATATCGTTCCACCAGTTACGGAGGGCTCGTTCTTCACCTGACGTCGCCTTGGGCTTGTGGTGATTCACCACGATCCCCACGCAAGATTCCCATAGTACTAGATTCGGATTGTTTGTGTGGGCCGTGAATTCAGACGTGGTGATCTTCGCTGGTCTCAAAATATGCCCGAAGTATGTCGGGCGCTGTGCATCGTACCGATTGAACCCGCATATCGCCACGGCCGATTTCTCCGATCGACCGTGCAGCATGGGGACGAACGAGAAGTCCACACGCGCGATTGATGGGCGCACGGAAACGCCAGGATGGCATGGCCGGTCACTTTTATAGTCGGCATACGATTGCCTCCAAATATCTTCTCGCACCCACCAGAGGGTACCAAATTCAGTAGCAAGCATATCAAAGATCGATCCGATCTGGAGCGCACTCAATTCGCCTAAACTCCGGAATACGCGACTCACGAGATTTGTGCGCTAAGTTCCCCGGCTTCGAGTGGCCCGCGCCGTCGCGCTGAGCCAAATGATGTCCGAATTCCGATAAGCGTCGGCAAGCCAATCGAAAGAATCGGCCGGAAGGAACGCGGCCATGCTCCTTCTATCTCTGTAATGAATGATTTAGCTGTGCGGGGAACCAAGGGCGATGAAGCATTTGCCCCAGATTTCGCTGATCTGCAATCTCATTCTCGACCAACCGGCATTGGCCGGCTGATTGGTTACTCAATAGTAATTCTCGCCGCGCTTGTTTTGGCGCCTGTCTTTGAGGCGTTCGGAGCATACTGCCTTTACCACTATTGGGGATCTGAGCTCGCGGAACAGGCGGACCATGGCGCGCGACTGCTTAGCGCAATGGTTCCAGCTGTCGTCTGCTTATTGCTGCTGCTTCGTCGAAAAAATCTTGCCACCGTCGTCACACCATGGCGATGGCTCAGACGACATGTTTTCATATTCCTTGCATCGCTAGCGATATTTCAAGCAACGCGACTTTTCATAACGAAGGATCATGCGTTCGGTCCCAAAGGCCAAATCCTCAGCTACTATCTAGTACGAAGCGACGGCACGCTGATTCTGTCCGACCATGCCGGAACAGATACGCTGACTGGCCTGAAGTTCTCACCCGTAACGCCCGATAAATATGATTGGATCGAAGCGATGCGGCTTGGTAGTACGCGCGTGCCGGTTCGCGTGGATCCGGCTAAGTCCGTTTGGTTTTTCCCTGGAGGCGGAGCAGCTTTATTTTACACCGAACACGCCGGGCAGCTTGAGTTTTTTGACAGGCCAGGACGACATCCGTACACAAACGCGCAACTGCAACCAGTGACCTCCGCAGTGCGCGCTCGCTGGGAGCAAGTCCACGAGAGTCAAGCACCTGAGAATAAAGTTGACGAGCGCTTCAAAGGCCTGAACGAACGGTTGAGCCGACTCGAGGTTCAGGCAAAAGCTGCCATTCAAGCGCAATCAGCAACTGGGTCTCCAGAGCTGCACGCCAATCAATCCGAGAACGAAATACAGCCTGTTCGCAGTGGAGATGCGAATTTATCGAGTGCCGCTCTGTCGATCCAATCGGTAAAACGATTGCAGCCCGACAACGCGCGGACACCCAGTTACGCTCGTCCTGCGCAACAAATACCACCACTGCATTACGACTGTGGCTCTAGACATTGGCGCTGGGCGCGATGTCCTCGATACGGTCTACCTCGACCGCGTATTGGCGCTCCGCGTCATCATCTTTGCGGTTATTTCCATTGGCCAAATGAGTTCTGTCCTGCGCGAGATTTTACACCTTTATGCCAAACATTCTCGAACTAGCAGGATTAGTCTTGGCGTTGACCTTTGCGCTTTGGGCATTTCGCAATCATCGAAGTTGCCGCGACTTCGGGACAATTGTCGTGCTTGGGCTGTTCTCGTTGTGTGTTGATTTGTTTCTTCTTTGGCTCGGCCGAAGAACCTCGCGCAAGGCTGTGCTGTCTCAACTGCAGTCACTCAAGAGAGCTTAACAATGAGTACTATAGTACAGCTTTCTCTTGCAGCGGGCTGCACCGTTATAGCTGGGGCGGCAGCATTCTTTGCGGCGCCAATGATCGCAGGAGGATTAGGAACTATAGGCGCTCTGGGTGTCGCTTCGACTGGCACGACCATTTCAACGCTGTCCGGTCTGCACTCACAAGTGCATCGCTCGCCGCGCTCGGAGGAGGAGCGGTCGCATCAGGCGGTGCCGGAGTAATTGGGGGAACGTTTGTCATCACTGGTAGCTCTGCCTTGCTGGCCGGTGCGACGAGAGGCGTTGTCGCGAGAAATCCGCGCATAGTCAGGAGTCTACGCAAACCTTGTTGACGAATAGTTGACAAATAAAGTGTGAATTCATGCGTTTCCATGCGCGACCATTCGAAATGCCTAGACTATAATTTCTGGTCAGTTTTCCCTCGTAAAACACCGTTTTAGAGGCATTGCCGGCGGAGGGACTTGAACCCACACGATCTTGCGATCACTGGATTTTGAGTCCAGCGCGTCTGCCATTCCGCCACGCCGGCGCGTTGGAAGCGGAGCGGAAGAATACGAGCTTCGCGCCGGAGCTCAACTCGCGAAGGATCACCACCGGACGGGTCCGTCCGACTGGCGGGCCTTTCGGAGTCAAACGGTTCCGACCAGATCAAGCGGCTGTAAACTGCGCGGCGGCCCGAAGATTTCGCGCAAAAGGATCGCCTGCCGTAAACCGGGCGCCGGTCTGAGCAGGGTCCACAAGTCCATCTTCGCCCCGC
>JACXTT010011555.1_pt1 | contig 11805 bp, 4 predicted proteins | sample 9270951 | NCBI WGS metagenome assembly JACXTT01 (sample SAMN15532306, study PRJNA645909) | rock metagenome | isolation source: weathered quartz diorite | place: Puerto Rico | collected 2017-06-21 | reverse complement strand
GTCCGTGCAAAATAAGCAGCGGATAGTTGTCTCCACTAATACGATCAACTTGCAAGAACAGCTGATCAACAAGGACCTCCCGTTTCTGAAGGGCGCTCTGTCTACTCCATTTAAGGCTGTACTTGTGAAGGGCCGCAACAACTACGTCTGCCTGAGCAAGATCGATTCTCTCGAAAAGGAAGGAGCCCACCTCATCGAATCTGACGAGCAAGCGGAGCTGAAGGCACTCATTCAGTGGGCGCACAAAACATCAGATGGCAGCCGATCCGATCTCAGTGCTTTGCCCTCTCCTGCGGTTTGGGAGAAAGTGGCTTGCGAAAGTGACAACTGCGGACGTATCAAGTGCTCCTTCTACGGTCAGTGCTTCTTCTACAAGGCCCGGCGAGAAGCGTCGTCAGCTGATATTCTCGTCGTGAATCATCATCTTCTGTTCTCCGATCTGGCATTGCGGAGCGAAACCGGAAAATATTCTGACGTTGCTATTCTGCCGGGTTATTCAGGAATTGTCCTGGACGAGGCCCACAACATCGAAGATGTAGCGACAGACTATTTTGGTGCCCATGTTTCCAAAGCCGGCTTGCTACGACTCCTCGGCCGTCTCTACAGCCTACGCGAAAAGGAACGAGTGCGTGAGAAAGGACTCATTCCGTTCCTCCTGGCGAAGCTGCGCTCTCTCGACAAGCAGATCGGTCTGAAGCTGTACACGCGTATCTTTGAACATGCTCAATCGATTCTGATCCCGCAAAGGGAAAATCTGGGCTTTGTTATCAGTAGTGTCTTCGATGATCTGGCGGCCTTTTTTGAGAGTTTAACTCCTGATGATTCATCCGCGAGCGAGGTCAAAATTCGCTTCACCCCTTTGATTCGTCAGCAGCCCGAGTGGCAAGAGCTGATTCTGAAGCTCGTTCAGCAGCTGCTGCGTGAAATGCGCGAGTACCATCGGCAATTGCTCCACCTGGAAAGGTTGCTGGAAGACCTGGCTGAAGAAGTTAAAGACGCCCTCGTGGCACAGACCGTCGAACTGAATGCCCTCACGGATCGCATAGAGATTGCAGCTACCACCGTTGGCGAGATTTTCGATTGCGATGATGGCAGCAAAGTAAGCTGGATCGAGATACGGGCCGGCAAGATTGGGCGACGCATCTCGCTGAAGCAGGCCCCGCTCAATATTTCCGACTTACTTCGGGATCGTCTTTTCCAGAAGTTTCCTACCGTGGTTATGACCAGCGCCACTTTGACGACCGAAGGTCAGTTCAACTACATCAAAGGACGGTTGGGATTGGACAAAATGCCGGCCTCTCGGCTGCTTGAGCTGGTGCTGCCGCCTCCGTTCAATTACCAGCAGCAGGTTGTACTGGGCGTTCCGCAAGACATTCCTCTCCCTGACCACCCCACCTTTAGACAGGAGCTCAGTAAGCTGATTCTGAAGTCCATCTCCATCTCTGAAGGCCGGGCGCTAGTGTTGTTTACCTCTTATTCGCTTCTGGGGCATATTCACCAGTTACTAATGGAACCTTTACAGGCACTAGGGATTCGCCCGCTCAAGCAGGGAGACGCTCCTCGCCACCGTTTGACAGAGATTTTCAAGAGCGACAAAACCAGCGTTCTCTTTGCCACAGACAGTTTCTGGGAGGGAGTCGATGTGGTTGGGGAAGCGTTGGAGAATGTGATTCTCACGAGACTGCCCTTTAGCGTTCCCAAAGAACCCGTGATTGAAGCGAGAATCGAGGCAATCGCCCAGTCGGGTGGCAACCCTTTTTTGGAATACACTGTTCCTCAGGCAGTCATCAAATTCAAGCAGGGCTTTGGAAGGTTAATTCGGAGCAAGAGCGATCGGGGCTCGATCATGATCTTCGATCGAAGAATCCTGGAGAAACACTACGGCAAGATTTTTTTGCGTTCGTTGCCCGAATGTCAGTGGGTAAGTGGCAAAAGAGATGTCGTTTTTGAAACGGTAAAGAGGTTCTTCGCAGGCCACCGGGGCGCTCGGCATACTAATCCCGCCGGCTAGATCCCAGAAGGTTGGAGCCGCTTCTCCGAGCGGCGATTTTCGGCATGAGCAAAACCGAGGATCGCGACTCGGAGAGCGACCTCCCACCCTGAGCAGGAATTTTCAGCTCTCTCAAAAAACGCGTTCCTCATTGTAGTGGAGCTCAATCATCTCATTCAACACTTTCTGCATTTCGCCGATCTGAAATGGTTTTGCGACCACCACGTCAACTCCCCGCTCACGAGCCTTGTCCTTGTCCAGAGTGATTCCCCAGCCGGTCATGAGAATAACTGAGGTCGCCGGGTTCACGGCTTTGACCGTGGTAGCGACATCCCAGCCGCTGAGTTCGGGCATTCCCAAATCGGTAATCACCAAGTCAGGAATCTGATCTTTGAAGATTTCCAGTCCTTCCTTTCCACTGGCGGCGGTAAACACCTGATGTCCCTGCTGAACCAACAGTTCAGCCAGCAGGTCGCGAATCGGAGCCTCGTCGTCAATGACGAGAAACCGGCCAACCTTCTTTTGCGGCAAGACATCAGCAGCAGGATACTGGCGGGTCACTTCCAGATCGACCGGCAGCATCACTTTAATGGTACTTCCCTTGCCAAATTCGCTCTCGATTTCGATTTCGCCTTTGTGCCGGGTGATAATGCCGTAGGCCACGCTCATACCCAAACCATTGCCTTTCACACCCTTGGTCGTGAAAAAGGGATCAAAGACCCTCTTACGGATCTCCTCCGTCATGCCCCGCCCTGTATCGGTGACGTGGGCGAATACCCTGCTCCCCTCCGTTCCCACATGAATGTGAATCTTGCCGCCATTCGGCATTGCGTCCAGCGCATTGAAAATAATGTTGGTAAATACGTCTTTTAACTCGGAGCTATCGCCAGCAACGGGCAGGACAGGCTCGAACTGGGTGGTGACAGAGTATTGGATTCCACTAACGTGAGCGGCATCCTCCCAGCGGGCTCGAGTCATAGAAAGGGTGTCTTCGATGACCTGAACCAAGTCAACCCGATTGAAAACCTGGTCGGTCCGTTTGCGCGTAAAGTCCTGGAGCCTCCTCACGGTGGACGCCCCGTCGATGGCGGCCTTTTCGATGATGTCCAGTCCGCGGACAATCACGTCATCATCCACTCTCGACTTCATAAGCTGCGCCCGGCCTAGGATGGCGCCCAAAACATTATTGAAGTCATGAGCCACGCCCGCAGACATTTCTCCCAAAGCCTTCAGTTTTTCTAATTGAACCACCTGCTCCTGGGCGTTCCTTTCATCCGAGTACGCCTTCTCGAGATCTGAATAGAGCCGCGCATTCTTTAAAGCAGTGCCCAGACTGTTCGCAATTGTGACGAGGAGGTCAATCTGATCATCCGTAAACCCGTCCTCCTTGATGCTGCCCAAATTCAGCGTTCCGATACACAAATCTTCAGAAATGATGGGAATGGATACGGCTGATTGTATGCCTTGTGTGATGAGGTACGGCGACGTGTTGGAGATGATTTGGTCCAGGCTTCGCGTGTAATAGGGTCGTTTGGTTTCGTAGGCTATTTTCATCACCGTCTCCCGGCCTGAAATCTCCATGCCTTTATAGAAGCCAGCCGTGATGTTTTCACCAAAGACGTTGATTAACGAAAAGGTGTCGCTTTCGGCATCATAGGTCGCAATGCTGCTTTTTTCGAATGAGACCACCCGCTTGAGCTGAGTGTTTATTTTTTCAAAAAGCTTGTCCACTCTTAGGCTCAGGCTTGCCTCGCGGGTGATTTCGTTAACGACAGCGAGGCGGGTGGCTCGATCTTGCGCCTCGCGGAAAAGGCGTGCGTTAGAAATCGCTACGGCCGCCTGGTCGGCAATAGTGGAAAGGAAGTTGAGGTCGTCGCTGTCGTACACCCGGCGAATCCTGAAGTTCTGCAGGACGATAACTCCCAGAGCCTGATCTCCCAGAATGAGGGGGACACCTAGCCAAGACTGGGCTATGCGGTGAGGCGTGCGGCCTGTGACGGTTTCATAGATCGTTTCGAAGTTGTCCTTGACCAGAAAGGGCGTGCGAGTCTGCATGACGTAGCCGATCAGACCATCATGCGATAAAGAACTGAGATAAAATCTTCTCTTGCCATCCTCCACTTCGAATTTGACCTCCAGTCGATTTGCACATTTCTCATGGAGTGCAATAATGAAGTGCTCGCTGGGCAGGACCTGACCTACCTGGCGATAAACCAATTCAAAAAGGTTGTTGATGTTGAGTTCGGAGCTGATGGCCTTTCCAATGCTGTTCAAGGTCTGGAGAGCATGAGCTTTTCTTCCAATGTCGGTATAGAGATTGGCGTTGTTCACCCAGGTGGCCAGGTAATCACTGAGGGTTTCCAATACAGTAAGATCTTCTTCATCAAAAGCTTGATATCTTTCGCTTTCGATGTTCATCACACCGACGGTCTTGGCAGAGTAGCGAAACGGGACACAAACTTGCGATTTGGTTCCGGGATGAAACGCCCCTTGCAGGTTACCGTGTTCGTTATTAACAGCCATGATCAAGGTCTTTCCTTGTTTGAGTGCGCGACAGGCGTTAACGTCTTCGTCAGTCAGAAGATCTTCAGGGGCCTTGCTATCCGGACTCGTATCAACCAGAGCGCTCAGTACGAGCCGATTACGGTCATCAAGGCTATAAATACTGACGTGCTCATAGACAAAGTTGCTCTGCAGCAGGTTGGCAAATTCTTTGAAGACTGCGTTAAAGTCCAGAATGGATGAAATCGCGCGGCTGATGTTATGAATGACCAGCAGCTGTGATGTCCGCTTTTGTTCACTCTCAAATAGTCTGGCTTTCTCCAGTGCTGCGGAAATGGGTTCCGAAAGATTGACGAGAAGTTGAAATTTTTGCGGTGTAATTGCTCTTTGTGAGTAGCCATAATCAATCAGAAGCAATCCTGAGGTTTCGCCTCTTTCCTTCAGGGGAAGAAGTGCCAGGCTGCGTGTTTGAAGTGTTCCAAGGATGGGCTGCTCCGCGAGCAGCTGCTCTTGGGTCGATTCCGCAATGGCTGGCGGGTGTTCATCTGATGCGCCAAAGACCATGGCATCAGCCTTTAGCAAGCTTTGTTGGAGGCTCGGAGATTGACGAAGCAGCGAACTCAGTTCGTGGAGCTTCTGCCGAAACCCCAGATCCTCCTCTTCGATGAACGTAAAGCGCTGGCGATGGATATCCAGGCAAAGGCATGCCGCGCGTTCAAAACCGAAGTTTTCTTTGATGAGTTTGAGGACATGGAGAATGACACTTCGCCAATCCAGACTGGAGTTGATCAGGCTTCCCAGGTTTGCGAAAAGGAGCGTCCTTTCACCGTCCAGAAGCCGGAGTCTCTCGTTGTTAACTGCAAGCTGGTAACGTGAGCGAAACTCTCTGAAACGCAGGCGCCGGCTGTAGAACGAACTGGTCAGTGCTATGACGATCGTGCCTAACAAAAAGAAATTATTGCTCAGCAAAAGATCGGGCTGAGTAATCTTGTCCCAGCATAGAATAGGAACAATATAGGACCCGTAGATCAAGCCACAAGTGACTGCAGTTTCCTTGACACTGAAAGGCAAAACCAAACTTACCGCCAAAACGACGAGGTTCAGACCTGCATAGTACGGACTTGTGTAGCCACCTAGAAAACGGGTCATGATCGAGATCGAAGCGCCCACGATGGATGGGCCGAGAACGCCCAATAGTTGAGGCGAGCGTTTCCCGATCGTGGGATAGACCAAAATCAAAATCAGGAGCAGAGTAAGCGAGGCAAGGAGGCGAAGTGTCAGGAACAGCGGAAACCGATGGACTGGAACGAAGACATAATCCAGAAAGCCAAACAGCGGAACCAGAATAATTCCCAGGTGGTACAAAACCTTGACACGTTCGTAGCACAAGGTCCTGGTGTGCTCGTGGAAGGCTTGGAGCAGTTGCGCCTTATTCAGTGCATGAGCCATAAGCAGACGGCAGAAAACTCAGGGTAACACTGTACTTCTTCCAGAGGCAATAGTTGAGGAGGACAACGTGATGGCACGTGAGGTACTACGGCAACCCAACCCGGCCGTCGGCCACGGCAGCAGCCCCTTCTCAACCGAGGAGGGGAGCATCTTGTCCGTTATATGGACTCCAACAGAAGACCTCGACGGGATCGTCTGTGAGCACGGCTCGAAATCCGTTTGATCTTCATGTCCTAGACTGGATTCAACAAGCATGCGGGCGGGATATCTTTGATTCAGGCGGCGAAAATCGACTTCGATTCCTGCCCTTCATTTCGGCAAATCAGCATCGTGAATTAAATCAAATGTTTGTACTTTCAACCAGCCCCGCTCTATCTGCCTTTCCGTCCGAAACAATATACCTTAGAGTCGTGATCAACATTGTGGACTCGACCGTTAACGCCCGCCAAACCCCCGAAGTGCATCCAGGTATCGATGGCAGTGCCGCTCTCGTACAGTATTCTCCCGGTTTTGGCATCAAGGGCATAAAGCCCTGCCCGGTTGGGATTCTCCTTTCTTTGTGCAGCTGTGAGCATTGACAGGTCAGGGCGGATCACTCCACCTTCCTTAGTCTGCCGGACGTCTTCTCCATTCGAGAGACCAAACACAATGCCGTTGGCAATAGCGACTGGCTCAGGGACATTCAATTCTCCCGAGATCCAAGCTGCCTCGAGAATAGGTTTCTTTGAAGCACGATCCTTTGTGACCCGAAAAGCCGCAATGCTTCCGTGGGCATTAGGGCCATTGGTCTTGGGAAACTTGGGAGCATTCTTAGATACTGGCCCCCAAATGGGTACGTAAACCCAAGTCACACCTTCTTCATCCCTCCAGGCCGAGAGGCCTCCCCAGATACCCTTCCCTTCAAAAGTATCTTCGTCATTCGCCAGACGTGGTGTAATAAACAAAGGAGTTTGATGATCTTCGCTTCCCAGAGAGTCTGCATCCGTGAGGTAAAGCACCCCCTCCTTGCCACCAACGGCCAGCAGGTGATAGTCTTCGTACGCGAACCACACTGGGCTTGAACAACCCAGATCCCAGTCGTAGCGACGAATATCAGCCCAGTTCGTGGGAAGGTAGTAATCCGCCAGTTCCATATCGCCCAGCGAAGCTGCAACAATACTGTTACTATATTCGCCAAGCGAGGGATCACTATTTCCATCCCCTGTTGCTCCATAAATGCGACCGTTCTTCCCGATGACCGGACCGCCTCGGCCCCAGATCCCACCCCCTCTTCTGGCAACAATCAGATCTCGAATCGCGGGCCGAAGCGGATCTCTTACGTCTATGGCATAGATTCCTGACTGGGCGCCGCCACACCCCTGCGAAATTGAGGTGTAGATGAAGCCGTTAGCCAGATTCAAGCTCCAGTTTTTGGAAAAAGGAGGAACGAACTGTATGGGACCAAACTTGTCTCTGCCTGTGCCTAGATCCAATCCGTAAAGCCTTCCATCCATCGCTAGCGTATAGATGGTGGCGGCGCTTTTGTCTATTACGGGCGTTGCATTAATCCCCTGAGGACAAAGCCAAGAGTCTTCGTTCTTGGGGACGGCATAAGACTCCAGGGTTCGTTTCCAAACGACGTTTCCATTGTCGGAATCCAGGGCAAAAACGTTGTTGGAACTTCCGGCCACGTACACAATCGTTTTGCCTCCCTGGGGCGTCATCACCTCGGAGGCGACCACGGGGGCGGTCAAAGCAGTCATGGACTTGGGCTCGTTCGCCATCTTCACTTTCCACTTAACCTCTAACTCCGACACATTTTGAACAGTCAGGCCTTTTTCACCGTAGGCCCACCCAGAGCGCTGGGGGTCGTGACCGAAAGTTAGCCAATCCGCAGCGTAGAGCCAAGCTGGCGGTTCCCACAAAAAAGTGCACAATACTGCTACAATGACAGCTCGTTTAGACATACTCGAATTTGTCTCCTGGCCTGCAATCGAAAGCCCGCGTCCGTCGGTTCACTAAAGTTTGGGACCGCTAAGCAGCAGCTTTGGCGATCTCACGGCACTCTAATCTCATAGCGGTTTAAGTGGTGCGTGTGAAGTTGAAAGGCCTGATACAGCTTTTCTGAGCCGTAACGCACGTCCGGCGTGTAGCGAAAGCTCCACGATTCATTATCCAACAACACATCGACGGATGTTCCTCGAGGTACTTGGGGTGACAAATAGATAAGACTGGTCCGCTCTTGAGCAGAGGTCCATTCCCTTTGTTTTGGCTCCTGGATATCCGCCAGTTCCGTCAACCAGGGAGAGTCTGAGTACACCTTGCAGCGATACCAGTTGCCTTTGTCAAATGGGTCCATCCCCTGGGCCATTTTCACCCACAGCGTGGCTTCTTCTCCGGGCTCCAGGATACCGTTTCCATTTCCCTTTCCCTCAGTGATTTCGCGAACGATCGACGTACCACCCCCTTGGTTTCCACTCTGGCGGAAGACATCCAGCTTAATCTTTCTTCCATCAAGTACCTCCACGGCCAAGGGTCTGGGTATCCCTTCGGGAATAATTTGCACCTCGAATTCTTTGTTGGTTTCATGCCAGTCGTCATAGGTCATGGTCAAACGGAGCCGCACCGGCTCGAAGTAGCCGGCTCCAGCGGTGAATCGAACCGGGAAACGTTCGGAAACGTCAACAAAGTTTCCCGCTTCGATCCGAGGAATTTCCCAGGAATTCGATTGGATGTGGACTGTAGGATAGTCGCTCGACACGAGCAGCTTGACTTTCACCATCGGTTCTTGGCGCGGGTTGTAAATGCGAAGCGGCAGCAGATGGTCTTTTTCGGGCAGTAGTCGAAGTTCGTCTTTGGAAGTGAGCGGCAGCAAAACGGGAGGCTGGCGGCCGGCTCCAGGACCGGTGACACTGATTTGGTGCCCTGAGCCGTCCACACTCACAATGAGTCGCCCCTCAGAATTCGAGGTTACCTGCCACTCATGGTTCTTACAAGTGGAGAGGTTGTAGTCCATTACAGTGTAAGACTGCTTCGCTTCATAACGTGGTGCTGTGGTCACTGTCAGTTGCCGATTTTTGAGTGGCGGCCCATCGGGAGCCCACCGTCGGGTACTGATGCGAAGGCCTCCCTGGCTGACCTCTTCCAAGTAGGTGAGCGCTGGCTCCTTTCCTGGCGCTTCGATGCGGTAGTTCCACACCTCGAAAGAAGAGTAAGGGTTGGCATGGCTCCAAACGGCGGGGAAGTTGTCAAGGGCGGAGTTAGCAAACGCTCTCTCGTGAAAACCGAACGTCTCCTCGATAGAAGTCGCCCAATGTTTGTGGTACTCATCTTGACGATACTCAAAGCTAACTTCTTGTGCCCGAGCATACGCGTCACGGGTTTCCTCATGATATTGGCTGATGTAGTCTCCGCTTGCCCGAACCAGGCGGATCATCGTATGCGTGTGACTGGAGACGTAGTCCTTCGGACGCCAAAGACTTCGGCGGCCTCGATCGCCGACATAAAACTCCGGGCCCGGATTGAATGCTGAGGCGCTTCCAATAAGTTGAGGATAGCGGGCACTCAGGTAGAGACTCATAAAGCCGCCCATGCTGAGACCGGAAGTTGCGCGATGGCGCCGGTTTGTCAAAGTGCGGTAGGTAGCATCGATGTGGGCAGCCAATTCCTGAAAGTAAGCTCCGAAATCGTAGTCACCGCCTTCTCGACTAATGTCCCAGGGCGATCCTCCGTAAAAGTCTGAATAGTCTTTGGCAACATAACCATCCACAGAGACGACGATTACGTCATGTTTGGCTACAAACGCGATGATTCGAGGGACCGTATCCGTTCCATTGTCGTAATGTTCCAACGTGTAGCGGTCACTGTGACCATGGAAATAATAGATTACCGGGTAGCGCTTTTCGCTTGTGTCATAGTCTCCGGGCAAGAAAACGCGATAGTGGCGAGCTTCACCGAAAATTTTTGAGGTGTGGGTTTCGTCCAAAAATGGTTTTTGTTGGCCCCTGGCCGTCGAAGCGAGAGCGAGGCAGAGGATTACATGAACAACGAATCGCAACGGGAACTCCGCCGAGGAAGAAGGTAAAACTTGACAATATAGTTGGGTCCACGTGAGGATTCAAGGAATTTGGGGTAAGGGTTGACAGCGATGCTAAATTAAATCAGCTGCGCGTTTCAATTGCGGAATGCGGATTGCGAATTTATCGGATTAGATTCGAGCGAACTCATGTACGTGCTTCGCGGCATCATTGAATGGCGCTCATTTGACGAGTCTCTTCGAGCACTCTGAAAATCCGCATTCCACAATCAAAACTCCCACGCCGTGCTCGGCGTGACTACCATTCTCTAGGGGTGATTCTGCCTCTGCACACGCCCAAGTCACAAACGTTCCGGCGGTGGCCTGCGAACTCATTCGCGGCTCTGCTTGTTGTTCTCCTCGCGGTGCTCGTCCTCGGAAACCTTCGGCAAAGGCGTGCCGCAGCAGATTCGAGGAAATCCACTCATCTGGACGTTCCCTTCTCACTAGATGTCAAGACACCGCATGTCGCTTGGGGAAAGCCTTCGGCGCTTCCTCCGGTTCACGCTTTCGTCGTGCCGAGCGTCAGCGAGGGCCGCACGTTGGTCGAACTGGCTCAGCGCATTGAAATGACCTTCGACACGGTCATGATCGATGAGGCTTGGGATGTGAATACGTGGACGGTTGGCACCGACCAGAACTATGAATCAAGAAACTATAAACTCGCATACCAGTACCTGGATGAGGCTCTCACTAGAGATGTTTCTTATGATGTGATCGTGTTACCCAGCTTGCACGGCTGGAACCGATTGCCGGCTGCATCGCGTCAATCGATAGTGAAGCGTGTCCAGCAAGGGACGGGACTGGTACTCATTCACCCTACCACCGGTATTCCGGCTGCCGACGATCCCAAAGTTGAGGGGCCGCTCAACAACTTCGCTCCCAGCCGAGAGGTAAGCTCGGGTGATGAACTTTGGGAACTGTCACCTCTGGTTGGCGTCCTTTCGGACTGGCTTAATGCCAGAGGATTTCGTGAGGTTCGCCCGGATGCTATGACGTCCGGTTCCTGGAAAGTTGTGTCGCCACACTTCATCACGACCAACGTTCCGCTGGAATCGTTTCCTGATGATTACTTGAAACATTACCGATACCGCCTGGGCTCGGACTCCACGGCCTTGGTATCAGGTGCTAATGGAGAACCCATCGTCGCAACCAAGATGTTTGGAAAGGGCAGAGTTGTAGCCCTGGGTTATCTCAACACGGGATTGTCTCCGTTGATTGACCGGAAGATTTTAGGTGAACGTGATGATCGCTGGTGGGAGTACTTCTACTCCCTGCTGTGCCGTTCTATTCTCTGGGCAGCACGTCACGAGCCAGTGATGACGCTGGGTCAGATGGCTTTGGAGACAGTTAACAATCAAGGCGGAAGCATCGTCACATTCAATGTTCACAGCTCTTCTCTGCACAAGGATGTGTGGGCAATCGCAAAAACCCGGGATGAACGCGAAGAGGTTTACCAGCAACAGATTGATCGTCAAGAAGGAGACACTGAAGTTACGTTCCAATTACCGTCCAAGATGTCAGGAGGACGTAATTATCTGGACGTCATTCTGCAGCAGGACGGCAAGCATTATGATTGGGGGACGCTCAGCTTTGAGCAACCACAATCGGACCGGATTCTTTCACTGTCGACGGACCGGCAGTTTTATTCCCGTGGTGACTTGATCTCAGCGAAGTTTCAAACTCAGTCAGCTCAGCCCGTCAACTTCACCGTCGATTTACTCGATAACCGCGGTAGGCTTATTGCCAGGCAAGTGTCTAAGCTACCTCTTACCAGGAATATAGGAACTGTGGACCTTACCGTTGGGAA
>JACXTT010011554.1_pt1 | contig 11805 bp, 11 predicted proteins | sample 9270951 | NCBI WGS metagenome assembly JACXTT01 (sample SAMN15532306, study PRJNA645909) | rock metagenome | isolation source: weathered quartz diorite | place: Puerto Rico | collected 2017-06-21 | reverse complement strand
GGGTGCTGACCCTGTCCTCGCCAACCGTGCCGAACGCGCTGGCCGCGGTCCTGCTGCACATCCGCGACGTCACCAACGTCCGGCCGCACATCTACTTCGAGTGGACCGAGGGCAGCCCGTTCCCGAACCTGATGCGGTTCCTGCTCTTCGGCGTCGGCGAGGTGGCCCCGGTCACCCGTGAGGTCATCCGGCGAGCCGAACCCGACCCGCGACGCCGCCCCCACGTCCACGCCGGTTAGCTCCGCCGCTTCGCAACTGGTGGCCGGGTGGCGGGGGTCGACGGGCAGGCCGCCGCTGCGGCCAGCATCAAGCGCAGCGCGGCGCTGCAAGACCAAGATCCGGCACCGCGCAGAAGTCGCAGCGACGCGGTAAGCCGATGGCGCAAGGGGGTCTGGACGGCGGTCCCCGCCACCGGGCCACCACCACAGCCTCAGGCGACCCCTAGGTTTCCGACCCCAATGCCAACGGGTATACGGCCTCGGCACCGGCCTCGCGCAGCCACATGGAGCCCAGGGTCATCGACCAACCGGTGGAGATCAGGTCGTCGACGAGCAGGACCCGACGCCCAGTGACGTCCTCTGCGGCCAAGGTGCAGCGACGGGAGATCGCCGCGACGCGCTGAGCGGAGTTGGTGGCGCCCTGGCCGGTGCCGATGCTGTCGTCTCGGATCGAGATCCGGCCGAGGACAGGCACCTTCAGGTAGCGGGCAAGGCCGTCGACCAGGCTGGTGACGAGCAACGGGTGCGAGCGGGACTCGAAACCCACGATCGCGTCGAGGTCGGGCTTCCAGTCGCCGAGGGTGGCGATCACGCCGTGGACAAGAGCGACCGGCACCTCTTGGTCGGCAACCCCCGGCCGGAAGACGTCGCGCAGCGCCTGGCCGAGCCCGAGGTCGGTGAGCCGAGCCACGACCCGACCCTCCTCCGGTCCCGCCGAGATCTTGCCGCTCAGGTCCAGGCCGAGATTGCTCAGAGCGCTCGGCCACAGCTTCCGCGGCTGCACCGCCACCCCAGGGCGGGTCAGCCGGTCGCCCGCGCGATCGCGGGTCGAGTCCGACACCTCGGTCGCGATCGTCACACCGCCGCAGTTGTCGCAGCGGCCGCAGTCGACAGCACCCGGGTCGTCGAGCGCCTCGCGCAGGAAACGCATCCGGCAGCGGTCGGTGGCGACGTACTCGAGCATCAGCGCCTGCTCGTCGCGGCGCGCAGCGGCGACCCGGTCGTAGCGGTCCTGCTCGTAGACCCAGTCCTGGCCGGTCGCGGTCCAGCCGCCCTGGACGCGGCGGACCGCACCGTCGACGTCGAGCACCTTGAGCATCATCTCGAGCCGGCTGCGGGACAGGTCGACGTACGTCTCCAAGGTTGCTGTCGACATCGCGCCGCCGGACGACGCCAGGGCCGACAGCGCGGTCCGGACGTGCTGCTCGGGCGGGAACGCGAGCGAGGCGAAGTACCGCCAGATGTCGCGGTCCTCGTACGCCGGCAGCAGCAGCACGGTCGCCTGGCCGTGTCCCTCCATGCCGCGACCCGCGCGGCCGACCTGCTGGTAGTACGCGACCGGCGACGCCGGAGCGCCCACGTTGATCACGAAACCGAGCTTCGCGTCGAACCCCATCCCCAGTGCACTGGTCGCCACGAGTGCCTTGAGACGTCCGGCCAGCAAGTCCTGCTCGAGCGCCTGCCGCTCGGTCGGGTCCGTCTGTCCCGAGTACGCCGCGACCTCGTGCCCGCGTTCGCGCAGGAAGCCCGCGATCTCCTGGGAGCCGGCCACCGTGAGCGTGTAGATGATCCCCGACCCGGTGAGCTCGCCGAGGTGGTCGGCCAGCCAGGCCAGGCGCTCCTCGGGGCGGGCGAGCTGCAGGACGGCGAGGCTCAGCGACTCGCGGTCGAGCTCCCCGCGCAGCACCAGCACATCGCCGTCGGTCGCGAGCTGCTCGGCGACGTCCTGGGTCACCCGGGCGTTCGCGGTCGCTGTCGTCGCCAGCACCGGGATCCCGGCAGGCAGGTCGGTGAGCATCTGCCGGATCCGGCGGTAGTCCGGTCTGAAGTCGTGGCCCCAGTCGGAGATGCAGTGCGCCTCGTCGATGACCAGCAGGCCCGCGGACTCCGTCAGCCGGGGCAGCACCTCGTCGCGGAAGCCGGGGTTGTTGAGCCGCTCGGGACTGACCAGCAGCACGTCGACCTCACCGGCGTTGATCCGGGCGTGCACCTCGCCCCACTGCTCGTTGTTGGTCGAGTTGATCGTCACGGCCTTGATCCCGGCGCGCTCGGCCGCCTCGATCTGGTTGCGCATCAGCGCCAGCAGCGGGGAGATGATCACCGTCGGGCCGGCACCGCGAGCACGCAGCAGCGCGGTGGCGACGAAGTACACCGCGGACTTGCCCCAGCCGGTGCGCTGGACGACGAGCGCTCGCCGGCGGTCGACCGCCAACGCCTCGACTGCCGCCCACTGGTCGTCGTACAGAGAAGCCTCGGGTGAGCCGACCAGCGCTCGCAGGTGTTGCTCCGCCTCTGCGCGCATCGCCACTCGGTCCATGCGGCATGTCTACAGGAGCGACCCGACAGGCCCGCGCCGACGTCAACCGGCTGTGGACCGCGCGGTCAGGATCGCGCCTGTGTTCGTCACGACGCCCAGCAGGTTCGGCGTCACCAGCAGCTGGTAGGGCCAGTACGTCGTGTTGATCCCGTCCGTCGGCAGCGGGTAGGCCACCTCGGTCCCGGTCAGCACGTCGAGGATCCGCAGCGCCGTGGTCGTCGGCACCAGCACGTGCTCGGCGTCCAGCGACGGCATCTGATCGAGCGTGAAGCCGTAGGGGAAGTAGGTGATCCGGGTCGGGATCGGGTGCGTCCAGAGCTGCCGTCCGGTCCGGGCGTCGTACCCGGTCACCGAGACCGCGGACCTCACGATGACCACGCCCGCACGCAAGGTCGACTCGAGCGTCGGACCGGGCTGTGCGAGCCTCCACACCTCGCGGCCGTGACCGTCCAGAGCCAGCAGCGAACGTCGGACGCCGGTGCGCTCGGTGATGACGACCCGGTCACCAGCGAGCCCGACGACGTGGGCGAGGGTGGCTGACGGCACCTTCCAGGACCACGCGGTCGAGCCGTCCTTGACGGCAAACGCAGCAACGGCAGCACCGCCGCGGCTGGCAGGCGGCGGACTCGCCAGCCGAAACTCCTCGACTCCGCCGGCCACCACTGTCGCGTTGTCCAGGGCGCCCAGGAAGTCGGCTCGTGCGGTGTCGTCGCCGCTCACGCTCCACAGCACCCGGCCGTTGTCCGCCTGCAGACGCGCCAGCTGAAGCCCGTGGCCGTACGGCAGCTCGACGACCAGGTCGCCGCCGCCCAGGAAGGTCGTCGCGACGGGCTGACCATCGGCGTGCCGGGAGTTCAGGTCGATGCACCACTCCTGGTGCCCCGTCGCCAGGTCGAACGAGGCGACGCGCGTGCGGGCCTTCGCGTCGAGGTCGAGCAGCACGAAGCGTGTGCTCGAGGCGTCCCACGCGATCCGGTTCTTTGCCGGCAGCAATGCCCAGCGAGCGCGCAACGTCTGCGGGTCGAGCACGGTCACCGCGGCGTTGCGCTTGGTGAAGGCCAGCACACCGTTGCTCAACCCGTAGACATGCAGCCACTCGCCGTAGTCGAACCCGGCTCCGGCGACAACCTTGCCGAACGGCGGCCCCCACCGGTCGGCGGCAGCCGCCAACGTGTTCAGGCGCGCGTCCGGTTCCTGCACCATCCCGGTCGCCGACAACAGCGGACTGGACGCGTGCGTGCTCGTCGCGCACGAGAACGACGGCGGTCGGGTCGCCAGGATCACGACCAGGCCCACCACGATGACGGCGAGGACCAACCCGATCGGCAACCACGACCGGCGTTCTGACGGCGGCACGCTCACCAGATCCGGATGCGATCCTCGGGGTCGAGCCAGAGCCCGTCACCGGGCTTGGTGTCGAAAGCCTCGTGGAACTCGTCGAGGTTGCGCGCGATGTTGGCGCGGAACTCCGGCGGGCTGTGCGGGTCGGTGGTGAGGTACTGCTGCTCGAGCTCGCGGCGTCGCTTGGTGCGCCAGACGTAGCTCCAGTTCATGAACAGCCGCTGCGGTCCGGTGCGCCCCTCGATCACCGGAGGCTCGGCGCCGTCCAGGGCGATCAGGTACGCCTGGTGGGCGATCGTCAGGCCGCCTAGATCGCCGATGTTCTCCCCGACGGTGAGGGCACCGTTGACGTGCTCGCCGGGCAGCGCGCGCGGTTCGAAGCCGTCGTACTGGGTGATCAGCGCCTTCGACTTCACCTCGAACGCGGCCTTGTCCTCGGCGGTCCACCAGTCGTTGAGGTTGCCGAGGCCGTCGTACTGGGCGCCCTGGTCGTCGAACCCGTGGCCGATCTCGTGCCCGATGACCGCACCGATGCCGCCGTAGTTCTCAGCCGGGTCGGCGTCCGGGGAGAAGAACGGCTTCTGCAGGATGCCGGCCGGGAAGCAGATCTCGTTGGTGCCCGGGTTGTAGTAGGCGTTGACGGTCTGCGGCAGCATGAACCACTCGTCGCGATCGACCGGAGCACCGATCTTCTCCAGCTGCCGGTCGGTCTCGAAGGCGGCGATCCGGATGATGTTGCCGACGACGTCGCCCGGGTCGATGTCCAGGGCGCTGTAGTCGCGCCACTTCACCGGGTAGCCGATCTTGGGGCGGAAGGTGTCCAGCTTCTCGAACGCGCGCTGCTTGGTCTCCTCGCTCATCCAGTCCAGCGTGGTGATGCTCTGCCGGTAGGCCTCGAGCAGGTTCGCGACCAGCGCGTCCATCAGCTCCTTGGACCGCGGCGGGAAGTGGCGTGCGACGTACTCGCGACCGACCGCCTCGCCCAGCCCACCCTCGACCAGGCCGACGCCACGCTTCCAGCGCGCCCGCAGCTCCGGCGTACCGGAGAGGGTGCGGCCGTAGAAGTCGAAGTTCAGCTCGACGAACGGGTCCGGCAGGTACGCCGCCGCCGACCGGATCGCGCGCACCGAGAGGAACGCGCGCCAGGCCTCGATCGGGGTGTCGACGAGCACCGACTCGAGGTGCTTCAGGTACGACGGCTGCCGTACGACGGTCTCGGCGAAGGTGCGTTCGTCGCCACCCAGGTTGCGCACGTAGACGTCGAAGTCGAACGACGGCATCGAGCCGCGCAGCTCGTCGTACGAGGTCAGGTTGTAGCTCTTGATGACGTCGCGGGTCTCGGCGCGCTCCCAGTGGCCCTCGGCGATCCGGGTCTCGAGGGCAAACACCGTCTCCGCGGTCGCCCGCGCGTCGGGCCGGTCGGCGAGCTCGAGCAGCTTCTCGAGGTAGTCGACGTACTTCTCCCGGATCTCGGCGAACTTCTCCTCGCGGTAGTACGACTCGTCGGGCAGGCCGATGCCGCCCTGGCTGATGTTGACCAGGTAGCGGTCGGAGTCACGGTCGTCGGTGTCGACGTACGAGCCGAAGACGCCCCCGCCGCCGGTGCGCTCGAACTCGCCGAGGAACGCCGAGAGGTCGAGCAGGCTATTGAGACCGTCGATCGCCTGCAGCACGCCGAGGATCGGGGTGATCCCGAGCTCGTCGACCCGGTCGGTGTCCATGAAGCTCGCGAACAGGTCGCCGATCTTGCGAGCGTCCACAGAGCTCTCGGTGGTTGAGCCTGTCGAAACCCCGGCCGCACAGTCCTCGATGATCGCCCGGACCTGCTCCTCGGCGATGTCGGCCAGCATCACGAACGGACCCCAGGAGGCCCGGTCGCTGGGGATCTCGGCTTCCTTCAGCCAGGTGCCGTTGACATGACCGAAGAGGTCGTCCTGCGGGCGGATGTCGGTGTCCATGCCCGAGCGGGCGTCATCAAGAATCGTCACCCTGAGACTCTAAACGCCCGGGTGCAACCTCGCTCAGGTACCGGACCCGCTCTCGCACCTGGTGAGGCCGAGGGCCTTGGCCTTCGCGTCGGCGTCGATGAACGGGTCCGGGCCGCTGAGCACCGCGATACCGCCGGCCAGGATCTTCGCCGTGGCGGTGTTGACCGAGGCCAGGAAGGCGCCGACGTCGTGCGCGATGCTCGCCGGGATTGTGAGCTTGCGGATGTCGCTGACCTCGCGGTTGGCCCGGTTCGCGGCCTGGTGAAGCGCCGTCACGACTGCGGTCTGGCTCGAGGTCGAGGAGATCCCGGCCCCGATCTTCTTGATGTCCGCGTTGCCGGCCGCGCAGATGGCGTTGGCCTGCGCCTTGAACTGGCTCACCGTCGGCGCGCCGCCAGATCCGCCTTGACCGGAACTGCCGCACCCGGTCAGACCGGTGGCGCCAAGGGCCGCGCAGAGCACGGCCACAACTGTCCTCGACTGGATCCGGTTCACGGGATCAACTCCTGCTGGTGGTCGATGCGGTGGCGTCCTAGAACACGCACTTCGTGAGTCCGAGCGCGGTCGCCTTCTTGTCCGCGGCGGCGAACGGGTTGACGCCCGAGGTCAGCACTGCCGAACGTTGCTGGCGAAGCGTCGCTGCTCCCGACGCCATCCCGGCCAGCATCGCGGACACGTCCGAGCTGATGGCGGCGGGAGCCTTCAGCGCGCGGAGATCGAGGACTTCGCGGGCGATCAGGTCGGCGACCTCGCCCACCGCGACGTCGACCTGGGCCTGGGGGGTGCCCGTCGCCGGGTTCAGCGCCGCGGTCTTGGCGGCGTACTTGGCGCAGATGGCGTCTGCCTGCACCGTGTACTGCGCCTTCGTCAGTGCCTTGGTCGAGCCGCAGCCTGCCAGCGCCAGCGCGAGGATCGTGGTCGCGCAGACCGCCGTCATCGTGCGGGGCATCGCGAACTCCTTCGACCGGCGCGCCAACCCGACGTCAGCGCACGCGGAGCACAGTCTTGCCGAGTGTCTTGCGCTCGTCCATCTCGGTCAGGGCCCGCCCGAAGTCCTCGAGCCCGTACGTCGCACCGATCGGAGGCGCGATCACGCCCGAGGCCATCATCGGCTCGAGCTCGCGCCACTGCGACGTCATGTAGCCCGGGCGGCGCATCGCGTACTCGCCCCATGCGGCTCCGCGGACGTCGGTGTTGTTGAGCAGCAGCCGGTTGACCTTCACCTCCGGGATCTCACCCCCGGCGAAGCCGACGACCATCAGGCGGCCCTGGGTCGCCAGCGAGCGCAGCGAGTCCTTGAAGGTGTCGCCACCGACCACGTCGACGACCATGTCGACACCCTGGCCACCGGTGAGCTCCTTGACCGCGGCGAGGAACCCGTCGACCAGGACGGCGTCGTCCGCACCGGCCTCGAGCGCGACCCGGGCCTTCTCCTCGCTGGAGACGAGCGCGATCACCCGGGCGCCGTACCCGCGCGCGACCTGGATCGTCGCAGTGCCGACGCCTCCGGCGGCGCCGTTGATCAGGACGGTCTCACCGGGGGCGAGGTGGCCGCGCTCCTTGAGCACGAACTGCGCGGTCAGGTAGTTCATCGGCAGGGCGGCACCCTGCTCGAAGCTCAGGTTGTCCGGCAGCGGAAAGACGCTGTCGGCGCCGAGACCGACGGCCTCGGCCGCGCCGCCGTTGCCGACGCAGGCCGCCACCCGGTCACCGGGAGCGAACCCAGTGCCGTCCGGGGCGCTCCGGATCACCCCGGCGAGGTCGACACCGAGGGTGAACGGCAGCGGCGGCTTGATCTGGTACTCACCCTTGGACATCAGCAGATCCGGGAAGCTCACGCCCACTGCGTGCACCTCGATCACGACCTGCGGGCCGAAGATCCCGGTCTCGGTCGGTTCGTCGATCTCGTTGATCTCGATGGCAGCGGGTCCGTCGAGCCGGGTCACCTGGGCAGCGCGCATGCACGCACGGTACTAGCGTGGGCTCCGTGTCCGTAGACCCCGGCTGGCAGGTAGCCCTCGCGCTCACCCTGCTGCTGGCGCTTGCGATCGGTGCGCACCGGGTAGCGGGTTACGACCTCGCCGGGACGTCGTTCATCGCCGCGGCGCGCGCAGTCCTCCAGCTGACCATCGTGGCCCTGCTGATCAAGGCCGTGGTCGGCAACCTCGCCCTGTCCGGTCTGTTCTCGCTCGCGATGTTCGCGATGGGGGTGCTCACGACCTCGCGCCGGATCGAGGCACCGCGCGCCTGGATCTGGTCGGCCGCGGCGATGGCGGCCGGCGTGCTCCCGGTGCTCGTGATCGTGCTCGCTTGCGGAGCCGTGCCGTTCAACGGCCTCGCCATCATCCCGATCGCCGGCATCGTGGTCGGCAACGCGATGACCGCCAACACCCTGGTCGGCCGCCGCGCCTTCGCCGCGCTGCGCGACGAGAAGCCGCAGTACGAAGCCGCGCTGTCCCTGGGGATGCGACCGGCCTGGGCCATCGAGCTGAGCATCCACCGCCGCGCGCCCGAAGCCTTGCTGCCGGGCCTGGACCAGATCACCACGACCGGGGTAGTCACGCTGCCGGGAGCGTTCATCGGCGTCATGCTCGGCGGCGGTACGCCGGTCCAGGCAGCGACTGCTCAGGCTCTCGTGCTGTTCGGGATCATGGCGGCGCAGACGATCACCGTCGCCGTGGCTGAGCGGTTGATCGAGGGCAGGCGGCTCCTCCCCGAGGACCTGAGCGCCTCCCTGATTAACTAGCTCTCCTTGCGGAAGGTGCTGGTCCCCCACCAGACAGCGAGCGCACAGAGCACGATGGCCGAGCCAGAGCCCCACCAGATGTCCGAGCCGCCGAAGCTGTCGCCGAAACCGCTGCGGACCGCGTCGACGATGTGCCGGAACGGCATGAAGTCGCTGACCCGGACCAGCCAGTGCGGACCGATCGTCATCGGCAGCAGGATCCCCGACAGCAGCAGTACCGGCATCATCACCATGTTGATGACCGGCGCCATCACGTCCTCGCTCTTCGTGGCGAGCCCGAGTGCGTTGGACGCCGCGGCGCAGGCCCCACCGACGACCAGCGTCAGCGCGATCCCGAAGACCACGCCGCGGAAGGTGGCGTCCATCCCGAGCGCCCAGCCGAGCAGGACCAGGATCAGGGCCTGGACGAACAGCTGCAGCACGTCTCGGGCCAGACGACCCACGAGCAGGGCGGTCCGGCTTGCCGGCGTGACGCGCTCGGCCTCGATGACGCCCTCCCGCCACTCCCCGATCAGGCTGAAGCCGGCGAAGAAGGCCCCGAAGATCCCGAGCTGTACCAGCAGGCCGGGCACGAAGAACGTGTAGGCGTTGGCTGCGCCGAACTGCTTCACCAAGGGCTTGAGCAGCGGACCGAACAGCAGCAGGTAGAGCACTGGCTGCAGCAGCCCGATGATCACCCAGGCCGGGTTGCGCAGGTTCATCCGGAGCTGGCGGCGGAAGACGATCGAACTTTCGCGGACGAACCTCACTGGCCTGCTCCTTCCTCTGCCGACGATTCCGGGACGCCGGTACTGGCCTCCGCGTCGCGCAACGAACGCCCGGTCAACGTCAGGAACACGTCGTCGAGGGTCGGGCGGACGACCTCGATCGACGCCAGCTCGATGCCGGTGCGGTCGAGCTCACGCAGCAGACCGGGCACGGCACGACCGGCGCGGGCGACCCGGCCGCTGACGGTGTTGCCGTGCGTCTCCACCGAGCCGGCCAGGCTCTGGAGCTGCTCGGCCGCTGCGGCGATCCGGGTGGCATCGGCCACCTCGAGGGTGACCAGGTCACCGGACACCTGCGCCTTGAGGTTGGCGGCCGTGTCGTTGGCGACGATCTTGCCCTGGTCGATGACCACGATCCGGTCGGCGAGCGCATCGGCCTCGTCCAGGTAGTGGGTGGTGATCAGCACCGTCGCGCCACGCTTGCTGCGCAGGTCGGAGATGTGCTGCCACAGGTTGGCGCGCGCCTGCGGGTCGAGACCGGTCGTCGGTTCGTCGAGGAACACCAGCGTGGGCGAGTGGATCAGCCCCATCACGATGTCGAGCCGACGCTTCTGACCCCCGGACATCGTGCGCGGCATCCGGGTCCACAGGCCCTCGAGCTGGAGCTGCTCGAAGAGCTCCTTGCCCCGCTTCTCGACCTCGGCCCGCGACCGGCCGTAGAGCATCCCGTGATCCATCACCTCGTCGCCGGCCCGGGCACCGGAGAAGACGCCACCGGTCTGGGAGACGTAGCCGATGCTGCGACGGACGTCCTCGGACTGGGTGACCACGTCGTACCCGGCCACCCGGGCGGTCCCCGAGTCGGGCGTCAGCAGCGTGGTCAGCATCCGCAAGGTGGTGGTCTTGCCAGCGCCGTTGGGCCCGAGGAAGCCGACGACCTCGCCCTCGGCGACATCGAGGTCGACTCCGTCGACGGCCCGTACGACGGACTTGGTCCGCCCTTGTTTGGTGTGGAACTCGTGGGCGAGGCCGCGTGCCTCGATCATCGCAGTCATGCGACGACCCTAGACAGAGCGACCGACAAAGCTCACCTGGTTTCGAGGCTCGCGCGGGCGCGCTCGCACCTCAACCACCGTCAGGCTGCTCAGACCTGGCTGCGGAGAACCTGCTCGGCGATCCAGGCGATGTCGTCGGCGGTCTTCTCCGGCGCACCGGTCGGCGTGGTGACGTGGCTCAGCACCAGCCGGATGACCATGTCGACCAGGGCGCCGATCCGTTCGGGGGCGATCGGCAGGTCGTAGCCCTCGAGGTGCCCCCGGATCAGCACCTGGGCCGCGTCGATGATCGGCTCGGCCTGGGTGGTCAGCAGGGGAAGCAGCGCACTCTCGGCGCCGTGGCTGGCCGACAGGACGGCGTGCAGCAGCGGGTTCGTGGCGGCGTCGCGCAGCACCCCTCCGGCGGCTTCGCGGATCGCCGCGACCAGGTCACCCGGGTGCGCCTCGAAGCTCGCGTCGACGCTGCGCAGGAAGCCCTCGACCTCGCGCATCATCATCGCTTCGCCGAGGGCCTGCTTGGTGCCGATCTCGTTGTAGACGGTCTGCCGGCTGACCCCGACCCGGTCGGCGAGCTTGGCCATCGTGATCGTCTGCCAGCCGCCCGACCGGGTGAGCTCGGCCGCCTCGACGATCAGCCGCTCGCGCCACGGGCTCCCGGAGGCGCTGCCGGCGCCTCCGGGGAACAGGGCCACCAGCCCTGGTCGTGGTGTCACTTCGGCACTCATGCGATCAGTCTTGCAGGGTCAGGGCAAGAGCCGGGCATGCCTGCACCGCGGCGTGCACCTTGTCGCGGTCCGACTCGGGCGGGTTCTCGTTGAGGATCGTCAGCTGCTCGTCGTCGTCGAGCTCGAAGTAGTCGTGCGCCATCGCCTCGCACATCCCGTGCCCGTCACACAGGTCGCGGTCGACCACGATCTTCATGACACGACCGCCGGCTCGACGGGAACGAAGTCGACCTTCTCGCGCACCCCGCAGTCGGGGCAGCACCAGTCGGCGGGGATGTCTGCCCACGCCGTACCAGCGGCGAAGCCCTCGTGCTCGTTGCCGGCCGCGACCTCGTAGGTGTAGCCGCAGCCCGGGCAGCGTGCTGCCAGCACCTCGGCCGCCAGCTTGGCGGCGGCCGCTTCGGCCTCGGCCGCGACGATGTCGGCCTTGCGCTGGGCTTCCTTCTCGGTCAGGCCGTACTGCGCGAGGATCTTGTCGCGCTTGCGCGGCTGGATGTTGGCCAGGGTCAGGTCGCCGTTGAAATGCGCCACCACGCGCGGGTCCATGATCCGCCGGTAGATCGGCGGGATCAGCGCGAGCACGATCATCCCGGCGTACCCGGTCGGCAGCACCGGCGACTCCTCGAAGTCGCGCAGCGTCTGGTAGCGACGGGTCGGGTTCGCGTGGTGGTCGCTGTGCCGCTGCAGGTGGTAGAGCAGCACGTTGGT
>JACXTT010011553.1_pt1 | contig 11805 bp, 11 predicted proteins | sample 9270951 | NCBI WGS metagenome assembly JACXTT01 (sample SAMN15532306, study PRJNA645909) | rock metagenome | isolation source: weathered quartz diorite | place: Puerto Rico | collected 2017-06-21 | reverse complement strand
TAGCGTGGGGATTGAGAATTTCCTGACGCGGCGGAGCGTTCCAGATGGGACAAACTTCTGCCGTTTGTGCAATCGCGCCGGCCGAAATCGTCCACTTGAGCGGTGGGGGAATTCGCGCAGCGGAGCCGCGAGCTCATTCGTAGCGCAGGGCTTCCACGGGATCGAGTCGAGACGCGCGCATGGCCGGATACAGACCGAAGAACACGCCCACCGCCACCGAGAACAGGAACGCGACGAGCACCGCCCACAGCGGCGTGTAGGCGGGCAGCGGGCTCACGATCCGGACGACCTGCCCGATCCCCGCGCCGAGTCCGATGCCGACGAGGCCGCCCAGACCCGTCAGCGCCGCCGCCTCGATCAGGAACTGCACGAGAATGCTCGCGCGCGGCGCGCCGACCGCCTTCCGCAGGCCGATCTCGCGCGTGCGCTCGGTCACCGACACGAGCATGATGTTCATGACGCCGATACCGCCCACGAGCAGCGCGATCGACGAGATGAGCAGCATGACCGCGTAGGTGGCGCCGGTGAGCTGGTTGTAGAGCTGCGCGAGCGAGTCCTCCGTGAGCACCGCGAAGTCGTCGGCGCGGTTCGGCTTCACCCCGCGCCGCGTGCGCAGCAGCTCGCGAATCTGGTCCACCGCCGCCGAGGTCCGCTCGGGGGTCACGGCGATCGCGTTCAGATAGTAGTAGCCGCGCTTCGGCACGTAGAACGGCGCGTCGGGCGGCGGCGGAAAGTACTTCTCGAGCGCCGTGTAGGGAACGGTGATGAACTCGTCCGGGTTCCCGAACAAGCTTCGTCCTTTGCGCTCCAGCTCGCCGACCACCCGGAACGGCTGCCCGTTCACATGGACCGTTTTCCCGAGCGCGCTGCCGCCCTGCACGAACAATCCGTCGTGGATGTCCTTGCCGATGACGATGACCTGGGCGCGCCGCTGCAGCTCCTCCTCGGTGAAGAACCGGCCTTGCCCCGGGTCGTAACGCATCACCTGCTGGATCTTGGGATCGGCGCCGATCAGCTCGAGACCCCGCGAGGTGTGGCCGCGATACGAGATCGTGGCGTTCTCGACGAACCCGATGACGGTCACGTCCCGCACGTCGGGACAGTGGTCGCGGATCGCCTGAGCGTCCTCGGGGGTGAACGCCCGGCGATGGCGCAGGCTGTCCGGGAATCCGCCCACGAAGAATCCCGGACGAAACGTCCGGATGTAGATGACGTGCGATCCGAACGACGAGATGGACGTCTCGACCGTGCGATTGAACCCCTGGATGATGCTCGCCATCGCGACCACGGTGGCCACGCCGATCACGACGCCGAGCGTCGTGAGCAGCGAGCGCAAGCCGTGGGCGCGCAACGACACGAGCGAGATGCGTAGGATCTCGCTCGCGATCGCACGCCGGCCGTGGGTCGGGGAGAGGTCGCGCGCCGCGTCGCTCATTCGTAGCGCAGGGCTTCGATCGGGTCCTGCTTCGCCGCGCGGGCCGCGGGGTAGGAACCGAAGAACACGCCGACCAGGGTGGCGAGCAGCAGACCGAGTACGATCGACAGCGGGCTCACGAACACGGGCAGCGGCGTGACGACGCCGATGAGGAGGGCGAACAGCACCCCGAGCGCGAGCCCCACGAGGCCGCCGAAACTCGACAACGTGACGGCCTCGATCAGGAATTGGGCGAGGATGTCGCGCCGTCGAGCCCCGAGCGCCTTGCGGATGCCGATCTCGCGGGTGCGCTCGGTCACCGACACCAACATGATGTTCATGATGACGATGCCCCCCACGACGAGCGAAATGAGCGACACGCCGATGATCACCACGAACAGGGCACCCGACAAGTTGTGCCACAGGCTCAGCAGCATGTCGGGAGTGACGATCTCGAAATCGTCGGGTTGGCCCGGGCGCACGTGGCGCGCGGCGCGCAGAATCGCGCGCGTCTCGTCCTGCGCCTGCTCGAACTCTTCGGGGGTGCGGCTCCTGACCTCGATCGAGACGCTGCCCACCCGGCCCCAGATGCGGTCGAACGTGCTCAGCGGGACGAGCGCGTAGAGGTCGCGGCTCTGGCCGAACGCCGAACCCTTGCGCTCGCCGACGCCCACGACGAACAGCATGCGGTCCGCGAGCCGCAGCTCACGGCCGATGGGATCCACGTTGCCGAACAGCTCGTCGGCCGCGTCCGCCCCGATGACGCAGACCTCGGCGTGCGCCCGATCGTCGGACTCGGCCAGCGGGCGTCCGCGCCCGATCGGCAGGTCGTTGACCAGCATGTAGCCGCCCTCGACGCCGCGCACCTCGACCTCGCGAAGGGACTTCGCTCCGCGCCGCAGCGTCGCCGGAGCCACGCGCTCGGCGACGGCGGCGCCGACGTGGCGGCCCGAGCTGGCGATGAGATCGGCATGCGACCGCAGCAGGTCGGGCCGCCGCTGTCGATCCTCGAACGTCAGGTTGTCGAATGCGAGCCCGACCTTGTCGATCGAGAACACGTTCGATCCCGAAGACGTCAGCTCGCGCGCGACGTATTGGTTGAGCCCCTGGACGAGCGAGACCACCGCAATGACCGAGGACACGCCGACGATCACGCCGAGGAGCGTCAGGAAGGACCGAAGCTTGTGGGCGCGCAACGCGGCCAGCGCGATCCCGGCACTCTCCCTTAGATTCATCGTTGCTCCGGCGGCCCGCGCGGCGGAGTCCCTGGCCCCGCTGGACCGGGCCGCCCTCGAGTCGCCGTCGAATGATACGACGGGTCGGGTCCGTCGGCTCTCGAAGCCGAAGCCGATCGCGGGGTCTCACACGTCCGGTCTCGCGCCCGGCGCCGGAGGAGTCGTTCGGCCGCGGTCGATGCGCTATGGTCATCGCCGGTTCAGCGGCCACACCTTCCGGAGGTTGCGATGTCCGAAGTCTCCTCCCTCGTTTCCGCCGATCATTTCCGATATATCGCCGAGCACACCGTGCGCGAGGACGCGTTCCTGGCCGACCTCAAGCGGGCGGCGGTCGCCGAGGGCATCCCGTCGATCTGGGTCGCGCCCGAGCAGGCGAGCCTCATGCAGGTCCTCCTCAAGCTCGTGGGCGCGCGCGAGGTCGTCGAGGTCGGCACGCTGGCCGGCTACTCCGCGATCGCCATGGCGCGCGCGCTGCCGTCCGACGGCCTGGTGCGAACCATCGAGATCGTTCCCAAGCACGCCGAGTTCGCGAAGCGGTGGGTGGCTCGTTCCGACGTCGCGACGCGCGTCGTCGTGCACGTGGGGGGCGGCATGGAAGTGCTGCCCGGCTTCGCCCGAGATTCCGCGGACGCCGCGTTCCTCGACGCCGACAAGGCGAGCTACCCGCTCTATCTCGAGGAATGCCTCCGCATCGTTCGCTCGGGCGGGCTGATCATGGCCGACAACGCGTTTGCGTTCGGCCAGCTCCTCGACCCGCATCCCACCGACCGGGAAGTGCCGGCGGTGCGCGCGTTCAACGAGGTGATCGCGAAGGAATCCCGGCTCCACAGCGTCATCGTCCCGATCGGCGACGGGCTGTGGGTCGGGGTCAAGAACTGAAACGGCGCGCCCGCGGGAAGGACTTCCCCGCGGGCGACGCCGCACGATCCGCGCGAGCCCCCTGCTAGACTCGCTGGATGGCTCCGGTCTTGAGATCGAACGCGTAGCGATATCCGCCCGTGACCTGAACGTTGGGATAACGAGTGCCGTTGAACGTCACCGTCACCAGCGTCTCGAAATGCCGCGTCACGGTGCCCCGGTCGCCGGTCCGCAGCCGATCCACCTTGAGCGCCCACGTGGCGGTGCCGCTCAGCGGCCACGGATTGCTCGAGACCGGCTTGACCTGGGCGACGTCCGTCAGCGCGCCCGCGGCCTCGGCATACGTGTAGACCTTCCCCGGCCGGAACGGCGACGTGAACGAACATTGCAGCGTGTCGTTGCGGGCGCCGTTCGTGAGCAGGGTATCCTGGGCCGACGACAATCCGCGCACGTCCAGGTTGCCGGCAGAGCCGAAGCTCGCCGTATCGCTCGGCGTCTCGATCGAGCCGACGCCGCGCGACGTCGCGATCATGCGGACCGTCGTGTTCGGGTCGTACGACGACTGCTGCCCTCCCTGAGCGTCATAGAACGTGCGATGGATCGTCCACGTGACGTGGCCGGTGCTGAACGTCGTGTCCGACGCGGTCGCGAAGCCGGGCCGCATGCTCATGGGCCCCGGGTTCGACCTCAGCGACGTGCTCGGCGCGCCTTGGCCCGCCGGGCTGCCGCCGTTGTCCTGAGCCATGGACATCGCTACCTGCTGCGCCGCGTCGTCGGCGTCCTGCTGCGCCGCGGGGCCGCCGATGGGCTGCGTGGGGGAGTTCGTGCCGCATCCGGCCAGCGTGACGAGCAAGGCGCAGGCTGCGAGTGCGGCGAACGGCCGAAACGATTGGAGCGACATCGAGCGATCCTCCTGTGCAAAAGGTCGAGGAGCTGAAGGCAAAGCGGAGCCGCTATAGGAGCAGCGCAAGGCACATGCCGCGGGGCGCGACACGTGGGGCCGATTGAGAGGACTTCGCTTGGCGCCCTGGGGTTTCGCACCCAGCCGCGCGTTTGACCCCGCGGGTGCGCACGCGGCGGGCCGTGTGCACCACGGGGTCCACTCGGTCCGAGCGCGTCGCCGACTCACTCGGAATCCTGCTACGCTGACGCGCGACGTGAAACCCGTCTACTTCGGCACTCGCGCAACCTTTCGTCGTTGGCTGGCGGCGCACCACGCGGGCCGCACGGAGCTGTGGGTCGGTTTTCGAACCGTGGCCTCGGACGGCGTCAGCATCACGTACTCCGAAGCGCTCGACGAAGCCCTGTGCTTCGGCTGGATCGACGGAGTCCGCAAGCGAATCGACGCCTCGCGGTACGCGATCCGCTTCGGTCCGCGCAAAGCCCGCAGCTACTGGAGCGCCGTGAATACCCGGCGCGCCGAATCGTTGATCCGTCTCGGGCGCATGCGCGCGCCGGGACGGCGCGCGTTTGCGGCTCGCGATGCCTCGCGGACGGCGAAATACTCGTTCGAGCGCGCGCAGGTCACGCTGGATCCGACGCTTGCGCGACGCTTCAACTCCCGGCGCCGCGCCTGGGCGTTCTTCCAATCCCAGCCACCCGGCTATCGGCGCGCCGCGACCTGGTGGGTGATGAGCGCGAAGCGCGACGAGACTCGACGCCGCCGGCTGGCGCGCCTGATCGAGGACTCGGGAGCCGGCCGCCGACTCGCGATCCTCACGAGCCCGTCGAGAACGAAACCCTGAGCCTCGATCGCATGGGAGGACTCAGCAGCGGCTGAAGACCTTGGGCAGGGGCGGCGCAGGCGCCGCCCCCGCGAACCATCGCACCTCGCCGCGCGTGATCAGTGCGATTCGCCGGCGGCGGGAGCCGGCATCGCCATCGATTCGTGGTGATAGACGGCCTTCCAGTCCTTGCCGCGCTTCGCCCACACGGTGGAGCAGTAATACGGCCCCGCCGGATACGGTTGCCCCTTGAAGCTCGCGTCACCCTTCCACGTGTACCGGGCGATGTACGCGTCGCGATCGATCATCTGGGTCTTGAAGTCCTCCATCGAGTAGCTGCGGATCTCGATCTCCTTGATCATCTCGCGCATGCTCGACACGGGCATGAACCCATTCGCATCCGCGGACCAACCGTCGGGATCGACCATGCTCATGAAGCCTTCGATGTCCTTCTTCTTCACGCTCTCCTGGATCCGTCGTTCCTTCGCCTCGAGCGTCGCGGACAGATCGCCGCCCTTCGTCGCCTTCTTGGTGTCGGGATCGCTCTTGCCTTCCGCGTGTCCGACACCGGTGAATGCGAGCAGCGCGGCCAGGGCGAAAAGTGTGGTCAGGCGCTTCATCTCGGGTTCCTCCTGGGTCGTGAGCCGGATCCGCTTCCGCGTGGGCGAAGCGAACCGGCGGGTATGAAACTTCAGGGCTGCAGGGATGTCCAGACCGGTCCGACGGGCGCTACCGCGTCATGAGGCCGGCGTCAACCACGAACTGCGAGCCCGTCACGAATCGCGCCTGTGGCGACGCCAGCCACACGACCATCGCCGCGACGTCGTCGGGCTCCACCCACGGAACCGGCAACAGGTTGCCGGCCGACCGCTCCGCGATTTCGCGCGGCGTCGCGCCCTCCATCGCGGCCAGGCCGTCGTTCATCGGCGTATTCACGCCGGTCGGGTGGATCGACACCACGCGCACGCCGTGCGGCGCGAGCTCGATGGCCCACGACTTCGTGAGGCCCACGAGTCCCCATTTGCTCGCGGCGTAATGGCTGAGTCGGTACATGCCGCGCAGCCCCGCCACCGAGGAGTTGTTGATGATCACGCCCGACCGCTGGCGGATCATGTGCGGGATCACCTGGCGGGCGACGACCCACGCTCCCTTGAGGTTGATGTCGATCATCGCGTCCCACTCGGGTTCGGACAGCTCGTGGGCGAGGGCGTAAGCGCAGATTCCCGCGTTGTTGAACAATACGTCGACGCGCCCGAACGAGGCCACCGTCTCGGTGACGGCCGCCGCGACGGCGTCGCTGTCGCGCACGTCGGCGGCGAACGTGCGCACCTGAACCCCCAGCGCTTCCACCTCGCGCTCGAGCGACGTCAGCTCGTCGCGGGTTCCCATGCCGTAGGCGGGGTACGCAAGGGGGTGGGCGACGTCGAGCGCCGCGACGTGCGCGCCCGAGCGAGCGAACGCGAGCGCCGTCGCGCGCCCCTGCCCGTGGGCCGCTCCGGTGACGAACGCGACCCGTGCTTCGAGATCCTTCGACATGGGTCCTCCGCGCGCTCCGCTCATTTCACGGAGCCGGGTCGGCGATAGGCTCGGAGATACTCGTCGAGCTCGACGTCCAGGGCGTTGTTGAAGACGTTCGTCGCGATCATCATTGCGCCGAACGCGGTCAGGGCGACGAGCTGCGACGGATCGAGGAACGCGGCGACTCGCTCGTACGCCCCGCCGGGAACGTGCCCGTCGGCGCGCGTCAGCGCCCGACCGAATTCGACGACGGCGGATTCGCGATCGTCGAGTCGCAACTGGTCGGGGTCGTCGCCCCAGTCGATCAAGATGCGACGAAAGAACGTCGAGCAGATCAGGCAGTCGGCCTCGGTCGACACGGCATGTGCGAACAACGTGGTCGCGCGGTCGCCGAGGAACCCGGCGACCTCGTCCCGCAACGGGTACCATGTCATCAGCGCGCTCAGTGCGGGCGAAGAGTGGGCCAGCGTGCGCTTCATGTTCGTGACCCGACCGTGGGCGGCGAGCTGACGATCGAGCTCTTGCTGCGCCGCGGGCGCGAGCGGGCCTTCGGCGGGGGGAACGCGAGCCATCCGGTTTTCCTCGCGGCGTGGGCGGGGTGGGCGGGCTGCGACTGAGTTCCACGAGTCTACTCACGATGAGGCTCGAGGCAAGCCGCGCCACGGTGCTATGCTCACGCGCGAGAGCGCGAGGCCCGGCGCCCCGCCCAGGCGCGCCGCCGTTCCACGGCCGCCGTGGCCGATTCCGCTCGTGGGGGTGACATGCGTGCCGTGGCGGTCCTGCTGCTTCTCATTTGGGCGTGGCCCGCATTCGCCGAGCCGAAGAGTTCGGCGAGCCTGCTTCCCGACGGCGTTCGCCTGCACCTCGGCTCCTGGCACGATCGGGGCGACTTCGACAATTCGAACTTCGGGCTCGCGCTCTGCTGGCCGCAGGGTCTGGTGGCGGGCGGGTATCGCAACAGCTACGGGAATGCCAGCTGGTATACGGGGTTGCTCGGAACGCTCTACGAGCACCACGCGCTGCGCGTCGAAGTCATGCTGGGGGCGGTGACCGGTTACTCACAGACCGCCCCGGTGCTTCCCGTTGCGGTGCCCGTCGTCGGCTATCGCGTGTTCCGTCGGACGTCGGCGCAATGCATCTACATGCCGGGGATGGTCATGCCGGGCGGCGCGAACGTTCTGCACTTCATGGCCGAGCATCGGTTCGGAAAGTGAGTCGCGCCGGCGCGCGGCCCGCGTCGCGTCGTCCCCGTCCCGGGGTGCTGACGGGCATGCTGCTGCTCACGACCGCCGCGTGCTCGACCGCGGTCCCGCCCGCGCGCGCCCAGGCGATCCTACCGAACTACGTGGTCACGAACGGCCAGGTGTTCGCGGAAGCGTTGTCCGGCGGCACGCTCTACTTTGGGGGTTCGTTCAGCCGCGTCGGGCCGGCCAGCGGCGGCGGGGTTCCAATCGACGCCGTGAACGGTGCGGCCCAGCTCGGCTATCCCAAGGTCGCCGGCGTGGTGCGCGCCGTGCTGCCGGACGGCGCCGGCGGCTGGTTCATCGGCGGCGCGTTCTCCGCCGTGGGCGGCGTGCCGAGGGCGAATCTGGCGCGGATCCTCGCCGACAAGTCCGTGTCGTCGTGGCGCCCGGAGGCCAGCGACACGGTGTACTCGCTCGCCACGGACGGCGCCACCGTATACGCCGGCGGCGCGTTTACGAGCGTCGGCGGGCTGACGCGGAACTTCATTGCCGCGATCGACGCCTCCACCGGGCTCGCCACGACGTGGAACGCCCAGGCGAGCGACGCGGTGCTCAGCCTCGCCCTCAGCGGCTCCACGCTCTACGCGGGCGGCGCCTTCGGCATCATCGGCGGGCAGTCCCGGAACGGCATCGCCGCGTTGAGCACCCTCACCGGCACGGCGACGCCCTGGAACCCCAACGCGAACGGCGTCGTCCGAGATCTCGCGGCGAGCGGCTCGATCGTCTACGCGGGCGGCGACTTCACGTCGATCGGCGTGCAGGCGCGCAACCATCTCGCCGCCATCGACGCCTCGACCGGCGTCGCCACGGCATGGGACCCGAACGCCGACTCAACGGTCGCGGCACTCGCCGTACTCGGACCGACCGTCTACGTGGGCGGCCGCTTCGCCACGGTGAAGGGTGCGTCGCGCGCGCGTCTCGCCGCGATCGATTCCACGACGGGGGTCCCCACGGCGTGGAGTCCTCAGGCCGACGGCACGGTGCTCGCGCTCGCGATCACGGGCTCGACCGTGTACGCGGGGGGAAGCTTCGGCGTCGCGGGTGGGCTGCCGCGCAGCGGGTTGGCGGCGTTCGACGCCGCGAACGGCGCACCCACGGCATGGCAGCCCGCCGCCAGCGACCAGGTCACGGCGCTCGCGGCCCAGGGCGGTACGGTGTACGCCGGCGGCGACTTCACGATCCTGAACGGGATCCCGCGCAGCAACCTCGCCGCACTCGACGTGACGACGGGCGCCGCCACGTCGTGGAACCCGGGCGCGAACGACTGGGTGCTCGCGCTGGCCGCGAACAGCACGACTGTCTACGCCGGGGGGACCTTCACCCAGACCGGCGGGCAAGCGAGGAACTTCATCGCCGCGCTCGATCCCGGCACGGGAGCCGCGACCGGGTGGAACCCGAACGCGGACGCCGAGGTGCTGGCGCTCGCGCTTTCGGGTTCGGCGGTGTACGCGGGGGGAAGCTTCACCACCATCGGCGGCCAATCGCGCAACTACGCCGCAGCGCTCAGTCCCGCGTCGGGGCTGGCGACGAGCTGGAATCCGAACGCCGACGGCTTCGTGCTGTCGCTGGCGGCAACCGGGTCGCGCGTCTACGCGGGCGGTCGATTCTTCACGATCGGCGGCCAGACCCGGGTCTACCTCGCGGCGCTCAACACCACGAACGGCGCCGCGACCTCGTGGGATCCGGGTCCGGACGACTGGGTGCTCGCGATCGCGCCGAACGGCTCCCGCGTCTTCATCGGCGGCAGCTTCCTGACGGTCGGCATCAGCGACCGCGGCGGCGCGGCGGCCGTCGATTCGGCGAGCGGAAACGTCACCGCCTGGGAGCCGAGCACCGACGGCGGCGTGACGAGCCTCGCCGTCAGCGGGTCGACCGTCTACCTCGGCGGCAACTTCACCCAAGTCGGTGGGCGCCCGCGGAGCGGGCTCGCCGCGGTGGATGCGACGACCGGAGCGCCCACGCCGTGGAGCGCGAACGCGAACGGGCAGGTGGACGCGCTGGTGGTCGGGCCGATGTCCGTGTTCGCGGGCGGTGAGTTCACGGCCGTGAGAACCCTTCCCCAAAGCGGGCTCGTCGTCGCGGCGACCGGCATCCTGGACGCGACCGGCCCGCGCGCCCTCGAATCCTCGGCGCTGCTCAGGCCGAACGAGCCGAACCCGTTCCCGTCGCGCACCGCGCTCAAGTTCGCGCTGACGCGCGCCGAGCGAGTCTCGCTCGACATCTTCGATCTCGCGGGTCGGCGCGTGGCGATGTTGCTGCGACAGGCCCCGCTCGAGCCCGGCATGCACGTCGTGGAATTCGACGGCCGGACGCTCCCGAACGGCGTGTACCTGTGCCGCCTCGAGGCCGGCGCCACGCGCGAAGCGCGCCGCATCGTGCTCGCGCGCTAGTCACGACCCGGGGGTCCCGCGGGCGAGCGGCGCCCGGAGACGGTGGGAGCCGGGGCGAGTTCGCCCCGGCTCTCCGTCATGCGCTCCTTAGACGACCAGCGCGCCCGTTCGCAGCAGGTACGCGAGGCGTACGCGCTGCTCGGGCTCGAGCAGGGCGTGCATGCGAGCGAGCGATTCGAGGACCTTCTGTTGCACCCGCTGCGTGGACTGCACGCGGATGCGGGCTGCCTCAGCGGCCTTGGCGCCGTCGTGCGGCTCACTCTCGGCCGCGTCCGCCAGCAGCGCGACCGCACGCCGATCGTCGACCTCGGCTTGCGCGCGCTCGGTCTTGAGCGCGTTCAGCACCGCGGCGAACTCGGTGACCTGCGATTCGCTCAAGCCCAGCTTCCAGGCGAGGAACCGGAGCGGACGGCGCACGCCGAACCGGCCGGGGACGTCGTACCCCGGATAGTGACGGTGCTCCATCCACGATGAGGGATGCGACGCACCGCGGGCTTCGCAGCCGCAGCGGGTCACGTGACGCGAATGGGAATGCATGATGCTCCTCCTCTCGCGGGGGCGATGCGCTCCCGGCGGGTCCGTGGCGCGGGCCCGATGCCTCGCGCCGAGAACGAGCCTATCAGAAGACGCCCGTCGGCCACAGGAGGCGAAGGGCTTGCGGTAAGGAGGCCAGTGGCCGCGCGGGGAAGGAGCAGGTAGGGTGCGCTCCCGACCGTAAGCCGCAGGACTGCGAGGGGAGCATTCCGGTGATCGTCGTCGAGCAACTGGTCAAGACGTTTCGCGCCGGCCGGGTGCGCGCGCTCGACGGGGTTTCGCTGACGCTCGAGCCCGGCGAGGCGATCGGCATCATCGGCCCGAACGGCGCGGGCAAGACCACGCTGTTCGGCTGCCTGCTCGGCTTCCTGCGTCCGGACTCCGGGCGCGTCTCGATCGACGGCCGCGCGCCCGACGACCTCGCGATTCGTGCGGTCACGGGCTACCTGCCCGAACGGCTGGTGATGGATCGCTGGATGACGGGGCTTGATTTCCTCGTCTATCACCACGCGCTCGCACGCCTACTCGTGGGCGACCGTCACGCCGATTGCAGCGTGGCGCTCGAGCGGGTGGGGCTCGACCGCGATGCCGGGGCCAAGCCGATTCGTTCCTATTCCCGCGGCATGCTCCAGCGCCTGGGGCTGGCGCAGGCGCTGCTCGGCGAGCCGCGGATCCTGTTTCTCGACGAGCCGATCTCCGGAGTGGACCCGTCCGGGGTGATGCTGTTCCGCCGCCTGCTCGCGGAGCAACGCGCGCGCGGCGCCACGCTGCTCGTGAACTCGCATCAGCTGGACGAGGTCGAGCGACTGTGCGACCGCGTCGTGTTCGTCGATCGCGGGCGGGTCGCGGCGATGGAGACCCGCGCGGCCGGCGGCGCGGCGGCGCGCG
>JACXTT010011551.1_pt1 | contig 11806 bp, 10 predicted proteins | sample 9270951 | NCBI WGS metagenome assembly JACXTT01 (sample SAMN15532306, study PRJNA645909) | rock metagenome | isolation source: weathered quartz diorite | place: Puerto Rico | collected 2017-06-21 | reverse complement strand
CCATACTTGGAAATCAAATCTGTTTTAATCATGTCAAATCGGGTGGGCGTGCAGTGTATATTACGCTTCTTGCAGAAGCTCATGATCGAATGATTTCTTATATTCAGTCTTTAGATTTTTTTGATCACAAAGTTGTCCCTGAGAAAATTCATTATATTAGTGGATATCAAATCCTAGAAGAGCAATCCTTGACTGGTTTGATGCAAGTCATTCGGAAAGAGGTCACTAAGCAAAAAGCTTCTCTTTTGGTTTTGGATGGATTTATTTTAACTGAAGAATTAAAAGAATCTGAACTTGCCTCAAAAAAAATGATTCACGAGCTGCAGGCTTTTGCGGCTTTGGTTGGCTGTACAATTATTCTTTTAACAATTAAAGAAGGCGGAGAGCGAAGGCCACATCCCGGGTATACCATGGTTGATGGAGTTATTGAGCTTTCGGATGGACTTGTCGGTCCTCGAGCTATTCGAGAAATGCAGGTTAAAAAGTTGCGTGGCTCTAGTTTTTTAAGAGGTAAGCACACCTTTGATATTACTCAAGCTGGCACAGTTGTATTTCCGCGAACAGAAGTCTTGCTGGCGTCGCCGAAGCTTGTTGTTGGTGTGAATCGTACGAGAAAAAAATTTGGTATTGCTGAACTCGATAAAATGTTTGAGGGCGGAGTTTTGGCGAATTCAATGACTGCTCTTTTGGGGGCGCCTGGAACTGGAAAGACTTTGCTCGGACTTTCATTTTTAAATGAGGGTATTAAAAGAGGTGAAAAAGGAATTTACTTTGGTTTTTATGAGCCGCCTGAACCGCTGATCGAAAAAGCTTTGAGCGTTGGAATAAATCTGCGCCCTGCTATTCGGGATCAGATGCTCGAGGTGATTTGGCAACCACCGCTTGAGCATCTACTAGATGCTTTGGCTGAGCGACTTTTGCGCTCCATTCATGAGATGGATGCGAAGCGAGTTTTTATTGATGGAATCGAAGGTTTTAAGAGTGCAACGGTTTATCCTGAGCGCATTGGTGCTTTTCTCGCAGCCATTACGAATGAACTTCGCGCCAAAGGTATTACTGCCATTTTTTCTGATGAAACAGATTTGTTTAAAGAAGATGTTGTCATGCCGGTGAAAGAGCTTGCAGCAGTTATTGAAAATGTCTTGGTATTGCGTTTTGTGGAAATTGAGGCTCACCTCTGTCGCCTCCTTTCAATATTGAAATCAAGAGAGAGCGCCTATGATTCCTCGATCCGCCAACTCTTTATTGGTCGGGACGGATTGTCTTTAAAATCTAACTTTAAAAATGTTGAATCGGTTTTGAGTGGAAAAGCGAGAGTCAGAACTCGAAAGAAAAAAGCTAGAAGATGAAAAAGAAGATTCTTATAATTGATGACGAAAGAGAGCTGTCGATGATCCTTGCCGAGATGCTTCGGGAAGAAGGATATGAGGTGGCCACGGCAGCGAATGCATTTAAAGCTTTGGCGCTTCTTGAAGTTTCAGATTATCAGTTGATTTTATTAGATGTGATGATGCCTATTATGAATGGATTAGAGTTGTTACGAAAAATTAAGGGTCTTCCGAAATCTAAAAATGTTCCGGTCATTTTAATGAGTGCGGCTCAGGAGCCCGAAAAAATCAAAGAATGTCAGTGGAACGAGTTTATTGCTAAGCCTTTTGGCCTAGAAGATGTTTTACAAGTGATCAATAAATATTTACGAGAATTCAGGGCAGAGTTAAAGCTTTAGAGTGGCTGGCAAAATCAGCCGCAGTAGGAGCTAATTTTGTCACGCACTCTTAGAAAAACTTTGATCTTAAAGTTGATTCTAAAGCTTAAAGTGTGAGAGGCTTTGAGCCTATGAATCATGAGCCAAAATTATTTACTTCCTTAAAAATTAAAAGTGTTGAATTTAAAAATCGCATTTGGGTCTCTCCCATGTGTCAATATTCAAGTCAAAATGGTCATCCGACAGATTGGCATTTTGTTCATCTGGGCAGTCGTGCCGTGGGTGGTGCTGCACTTGTTATGATTGAGGCGACTGCGGTTTCTCCTGAAGGAAGGATTTCACCAGACGATAGTGGGATTTGGCTGGATGAACATATTGGGAGTTTTAAGCGCCTCGTTGATTTTGCAAAAAAACAAGGTGCAGTGATGGGACTACAATTAGCTCATGCTGGGCGAAAGGCTTCGACCTCGGCTCCTTGGTTGGGACAAAAAGTTTTATCTGAGTCTGAGCGAGGCTGGCAGACTTTTGGTCCAAGTGCTATCGCTTTTGGTGAGGGTGAACGGCCGCCTCACGAGATGAATCTTGAAGATATGAAAAAGGTCATTCGAGATTTTGAAAGTGCTACTGAGCGGAGTCTTCGAGCGGGATTTCAAGTGATAGAGCTTCATATGGCTCACGGCTATTTAATGCATAGTTTTTTATCGCCACTTTCAAATCAGAGAAAAGATAATTATGGTGGAAGTCTTGTGAACCGCATGCGGTTTCCGCTAGAGGTGGCCAGAGCTGTGCGAAATAAGTGGCCCAATGAATTGCCGCTTTTTGTAAGAATTTCTGCGACTGATTGGAATGATGGCGCTGAAGAATTAAAAAATATAACAGAGAAAAAATCTTTCGAAACTCGTGCGTGGAATTTGGCAGAATCCATTGAGTTTTGTCGTGAGTTGAAAACCATTGGAGTAGACCTTATTGATTGTTCAACAGGTGGGACACTTCAGCATCCGCAAATTCCTGTTGGGCCGGGATATCAAGTTCCATTTTCTGAAGCCATTCGTCGAGACTCAAAAGTGATGACGGCGGCTGTTGGAATGATTACTGATCCCATTCAGGCTGAATCGATTTTATTTCAGCAGCAAGCTGACGCAGTTTTTTTAGCTCGTGAATTGCTTCGCGATCCTTATTGGCCGTTGCATGCCGCGCAGGCTTTGGGAGTGAAGATCAAGCTTCCTTCACAGTACGGAAGAGCCTAGAGAAAATTGTAAATCAAGGCTTATGTCTAGATGCTTTAAAAAATACTCTGCCTCGAAGTTTGACGGGATGACATTCAACTCCTAAACTAAAAGTACTTCTTATTTCTTTGAAAATTTCAGGAGCAGCTATGTCCAATCGTCGCGTGGGTCAGGTGAGTCGTCTTCAGGGTCAGCCTAAAATTCCGGGAGATAAATCGATTTCTCATCGCTCACTTATTTTTGGGGCTTTGGCAAAGGGCACAACTGAAATTCATCATTTGCTTGAGAGTGGAGATGTTCAGTCGACGGCGTCTTGCTTGAAGCAAATGGGTGTCGAAATTGAAAAGCGCGATCAGAAAACTTTTGTGAAAGGCCGCGGAATTTCTTCTCTGAAATCTCCGACTGAAATTTTAGATTGTGGAAATTCAGGAACAACCATTCGTTTGTTGATGGGGCTTCTCTCAGGTATTGAAGGAATGAAGGCTTCGCTGACGGGTGATCAATCTCTTGTGAAGCGACCGATGAAACGAGTGGCGGCGCCCCTCAGAGAAATGGGTGCGAAAATTGAACTGACGAATCAGGACTATGCGCCTTTCACTGTGACCGGTACAAAGCTGAAAGGGACACACTATCATTTAAAAATAGCCAGTGCACAAATTAAGACGGCAGTGATTTTGGCGGCACTTTCTGCTGATGGTGAAACCGAGATCACGGGTGAAATTCAAAGTCGTGATCATACAGAGCGCATGTTAGGACATTTTGGAGTGAAGATTGAAGCCACTCCGACGGCAATAAAATTAAAAGGCGGACAAGAATTTAAAGCAAGTGTGATGAATGTACCAGGTGATCCTTCAACCGCTGCTTTTTGGTTGGCTGCTGCTTGTATGATTCCGGGTGCAAAAATTGAGCTTAAAAATATTTCGCTGAATCCAACGCGAATTGGTTTTATAAAAGTTCTTGAGCGTATGGGCGCAAAAATTGAAACTCATATCACGAGCGTGGGGCCTGAGCCTATCGGCGACATTCGAATTGTTTATGCTGAGCTTCGCGGAGTCGATGTGAAGGCCGAGGAGATTCCATCACTCATTGATGAGCTCCCGATGCTCGCGGTGCTTGCGACGCAAGCTCAGGGCATGACCCGAGTTTTTGGTGCCGAAGAATTGCGGGTGAAAGAGACTGATCGTATTGAAGCTGTGGCAAAAAATTTGCGCGCCATGGGTGCAAAAATTGAAACGACTCCAGATGGTTATATCGTGAACGGAAAGCAAGCTTTGCAGGGCGCTGAGATCGAGAGTTTTCATGATCATCGAATTGCGATGGCATTTAGTATTGCGGCACTTGTTGCAAATGGCGAATCTTTAATTAAAGGCTCAGAGTGTGTGCAGATTTCTTATCCTGAATTTTTTGATACTTTAACTGAGCTGACTTCTTGATTTTTTTTGGAGATTTGAAATTCGATGATTAAAAATGTTCGCGTATCTCTAGGTTCACGCTCATATGATGTAAAAATTGGCGAGAATCTCATTGAAAAATTAGGTGCGCTTTTAAAAGGTGCTCCCTCACGACGCGCATTTATTGTCGCGGACGAAAAGCTTGGGGAGCATCGCAAACGAGTTCTTGCAGCTATGTCAAATGCGGGGTGGGAAGCACATGAGCTTGCTGTGACTGCTGGGGAATCACTTAAGGACATGAAGAATCTTTTCGCTGTTTATGGCCAAATGCTAGAAGCACGAATAGATCGCAGTTCAACCTTGATCGCTCTTGGGGGCGGCTCTGTAGGTGACGCCGCTGGATTTGTCGCCTCGACATACTTGCGAGGAATTCGCTGGGTGGGGCTCCCGACCACTTTGCTGGCGCAGGTGGATAGTTCTGTCGGCGGTAAAACGGCCGTGAACTTGCCAGAGGGTAAGAATTTGGTGGGGACTTTTCATCAGCCGAGCCTAGTGGTCTGTGAGACAAGTTTTTTGAAAACTTTGAATGATCGAGAGATTCTCTCTGGTCTTGGTGAAATCACAAAGTGCGCGCTAACTTTTGATCCAAAGTTCTATGCGAGAGTTCAAAAAAAATGGACAAAATTGCGAGAGCTTGATGAAAAAGTATTAAGTGAAATGATTTATCTTTCTCTTAAATATAAAGCCAAGGCGGTCAGTCGCGATGAACTTGACCTTACGGGGACGAGAGAAGTTCTTAATTTTGGACACACCTTTGGACACGCCCTTGAATCTGTCACGGGTTATGGATATTTTCAGCATGGTGAGGCAGTGTTATGGGGAATGCGATTTGCGATTGCACTTTCTTTGATTCGAAAAAAGCTGAGTCGCCAAAAATGGCAGGAGATCGATACTTTTTTACGAATGATTCCGGTGCCTGTATTGCCTTCGCGAATTGATTTTAAGGTCTATCAGAAGGCGATGTCGAAAGATAAAAAAGCATTTGAGTCTAAGATTCGTTTTGTACTTTTAAAGACCTTAGGTGAGACGGTGTCGGACCGCAATGTGACTTCAGAGAATTTAAAGGCGGATTTTGAATTGATGAGCTCAAATAAAAAAGGGTAGGCGAAATGGCTGGAAACACCTGGGGTAAATTATTTCGAGTGACCACTTTTGGAGAGTCACATGGGGCAATGATTGGTGCGGTTATTGATGGCTGCCCTGCTGGCTTAAAGATAGATCTTAATTTTATTCAAGCGCAACTCGATAAGAGAAAACCAGGGCAATCGAAAATTACAACTCAGCGAAAAGAGCCTGATCAGGTGCGGCTGATTTCGGGGGTCTATCAAGATCTCACGACTGGAACTCCAATCGCTGGACTCATTGAAAATGAAGATGCAAAATCTAAAGATTATAATCATATTACAGAGAAGTTTCGACCTTCGCATGCTGATTATACTTATCAAATGAAGTATGGGCATCGCGACCCGCGAGGGGGCGGCAGATCGAGTGCACGTGAGACTGCCGCGCGAGTTTTTGCTGGTGCTATCGCTCAGATTTTTTTGCGAGAAAATGGCATTCAAGTTTTTGCCTACGTCTCGCAGGTGGGAACTATCTGTTCTTCAAGAAATTATTTAGAATTAGATCTTTCAAAAACTTATGAAAATATCGTGCGCTGCCCAGATGCGGAGACGGCTGAAAAAATGATTCAGCTCATTGAGCAGGTTCGAAAAGATGGCGATACCATTGGTGGTGTGATCACGGGCGTGATCAAAAATTGTCCTGTCGGTTTGGGTGAACCGGTCTTTGACAAGCTTCATGCAGATCTTGGTAAGGCCATGCTCAGTATTAATGCTGTAAAAGCTTTTGAGTTTGGCTCTGGATTTGAAGGTGTTAAAATGAAGGGCTCAGAACACAATGATATTTTTGAAAAATCTCAAGACAAAATTATAACAACGACAAATCACTCTGGCGGAATTCAAGGCGGAATTTCAAATGGTATGGATATTTATTTTCGAGTCGCGTTTAAGCCGGTTGCAACTCTTATGAAGTCACAAGCGACGATTAATGATCAAGGTGAGAAAGTTGAAATCGCTGGTCGAGGTCGACATGATCCTTGTGTTTTGCCAAGGGCAACGGCGATTGTCGAGGCAATGTCAGCACTTGTCATTGCCGATCATTTTTTGCGTTTTCGGGCTGTGCAAAAATGAGTATCGTAGAAGCTCTACGTCTTAAGAATATCAGCGAGTACTATTTCTCAAAAAAGCTTGAGCAGATTAGACTTATGAATCAGGCTGGCCTTGATGTGATTAATCTCGGAATCGGAAGTCCCGATTTAGCGCCCTCACAAGAAACGATTGAGGTCACTCAAGCATCCCTGCAAAATTCAAAATTGCATGGCTATGCGTCTTATCGCGGTAGTCCTGAACTCAGATCTGCTATCGCAAAATGGTATAAAAAAACATTTGGTATTGATGCTGATCCTGATTCTGAGGTGTTGCCACTTTTAGGTTCTAAAGAAGGACTCTTTTATATTTCAATGGCTTTTTTAAACCCAGGTGATCAGGCGTTGATCCCGAATCCAGGGTATCCAGCCTATTTATCGGTTACGCAATTAGCAGGGGCTGAGCCCGTTTCTTATGATCTTTGCGCTGAGAAAAAATGGCAACCTGATTTTGCCGCTCTTGAAAAAATGGATCTTAAAAAAGTGAAACTCATGTGGGTGAACTATCCACATATGCCAACAGGTCAGCAAGCAGATGAGAAAACTTTTAAAAGCTTAATTGAGTTTGGTCGAAAAAATAACATTTTGATTTGTCATGATAATCCTTATGCTTTGGTGTTACAAAAAAAATCACCTTTAAGTCTTTTGAAATTTGATAGAGAGAAGACTTTTTCTCTCGAATTGAATTCTTTTAGTAAAGCCTTTAATATGGCGGGATGGAGAGTTGGCATGCTGCTCGCTCATCCTGAGGTTATTGCTTCAGTTTTAAAGGTGAAAAGCAATGTCGACTCTGGAATGTTTTTGCCGATTCAAGCGGGCGCGATCCAAGCTCTTGAGAATAGTGATGAATGGCATTTAAAGAGAAATGCCATTTACGAAGAGCGCCGCGAAGTCATTTACAAGATTTTTGATCTTTTAGAGCTTGAGTATCAACGAGATCAAGTTGGTCTTTTTGTTTGGGCGAAAGTTCCAGAAGACGTTCGAGATGTTGAGATTTGGGTGGATGAGATTTTAAATGAAGCCAAGGTTTTTTTGACTCCGGGTTTTATTTTTGGAAGTGCCGGGCGAAGATATGTGAGGAGTTCACTTTGTGCTCCGCTAGAACGTTTGAAAGAAGCGCATCACCGATTGGAGAAATTAAAATGAAAGTCACGATTGTCGGTCTTGGACTCATTGGCGGATCACTGGCGCTAGACTTAAGACACCGAGGATTTGCGGGCGAAGTGATCGGTGTTGAGCAAAATGAAAAACATCGAAATCAAGCGAGAGACCGTGGCCTGGTGGATGATTTTAAATCTTTGGAACAGGCTTTGAAAAATACCGACTTGGTCGTTTTAAGTATTCCTGTTGATGGGATTTTAAAATTGCTCCCAAGTTTACTCGATCAAATGAATGATTCGACCACGGTCACAGACATGGGATCAACAAAAGCCCAGATCTGTGAAGCTGTGAAAAAGCATCCGAAGCGAAAACAATATGTTTCTTCGCATCCTATGGCTGGAACCGAACACTCTGGCCCTTTGGCTGCAATTCGAGGGCTTTTTGATCATCGAACAGCTGTCATCTGTGATGCAGATCTGTCGGGGGCCATACATCTTCGAAGAATTGATGAGATGTATGAGGTTTTGAAAATGAGACGAGTTCATATGAACTCGAGTGAGCATGATATGCACGCGGCATTCGTTTCTCATCTTTCTCATGTAAGTTCATTCGTTTTGGCTAATACCGTTTTAGAAAAGCAAAAAAATGTCGGAACTATTTTTGACTTAGCTGGTGGAGGTTTTGAGTCGACAGTTCGATTGGCAAAGAGCTCACCAGACATGTGGACGCCGATTTTTGAGCAAAATTCGCAGTCCATAACTGAGGCCTTAAAGGCTTATATTGAAAATCTTCAAGTGTTTCACCAAAGTTTGGTTGAAAAACATTTTGATCAGACAAAAGAGTTGATGAAGGATGCCAATAAAATCCGTCAAGTATTAAAGAATCTTGGACAAATTTCCGAAAAATGAAAATGAAAAACAATTACCAAAAAAAATTAAAGAAGTTACGATCAGAAATTGATCAAGTTGACCGCGCTCTTTTGTCGATCCTTAAAAAGCGATCGGCTATCGTTCAAAAAATTGCTGTTTTGAAAATTAAAAATAAACTGCCAATTATTCAGAAGAGTCGAAATCTAGAGATTCAAAAAAATCGAAGAGCTCAAGGTGAGAAACTGGGATTAGCACCTCAATATATCAACAAACTTTTTCAAATTCTTATTCGGCAATCTGTTCAAGATCAAAGAAACCTAGTGAAGAAAAAATCGAGGACAAAATGAAGCATGAAATGTGGTCACCCAAGACCTGGAGAAAATTTAAAGCCGCCCAACTCCCAACTTATCCAGATCTTAAAAAGTTGGGCGAAGTTGAAGCGAGACTTGCGGGCTATCCTCCTTTGGTTTTTGCGGGCGAAGCGAGAACTTTAAAAAAACATTTGGCCGATGTGTCTGAAGGCAAAGCCTTTCTTTTACAGGGCGGGGACTGTGCAGAAAGTTTTCAAGAATTTAATGCTAATACCATTCGTGATAGCTTTCGCATTCTCTTGCAGATGGCTGTTGTTCTCACTTTTGGAATGAAAAAACCGGTCGTTAAAATTGGTCGGGTGGCAGGTCAATTCGCAAAGCCGCGAAGTCAAGATTCAGAAACTCGAGATGGCCAAAGCTTACCGACCTACCGAGGGGACATCATTAATGGGTTTGATTTTGACTCTCTCAATCGAATCCCAGATCCGGCTCGTATGGAACGAGCCTATGTTCAGGCCGCAGCAACACTTAATCTCCTAAGAGCCTTCTCTCACGGAGGATTTGCTGACCTTAGGCAAGTTCACTCCTGGAATCTCGACTTCGTTCATCGCAATTCAAAACAAAAATCTCTCTATGAGGGGATTGCTCACCGTCTTGAAGAAACCTTAGCGTTCATGGAGGCCTGTGGAATTTCGAATGACAATACTCCACAAATTCATGAAGTTGAATTTTATACCTCTCATGAAGCTTTACTTCTTCCATATGAAGAAGCCTTAACGAGACGTGATAGTACGACTTCGCGACCGACTGATGGTTATGAGGGAGATTGGTATGATTGCTCGGGCCACATGCTGTGGATTGGCGATCGTACACGTCAGGTTGATGGAGCCCACGTTGAATTTTTGCGCGGAGTGAAAAATCCAATTGGACTCAAGTGCGGACCGTCATCAAATCCTGATGATCTCATTCGCTTAGTTGATATTTTGAATCCAGAAAACTCTGCTGGTCGACTGACTCTTATTTCAAGAATGGGGGCTGACAAGATTCAAGAATTTTTACCAAAACTTATTCAGAGAATTCGTGCTGAGGGCAAGAAGGTGGTCTGGTGTTGCGATCCTATGCATGGCAATACCATAACCGCAAGTAACGGCTATAAAACGCGCGCTTTCGGAAATATTTTGAGCGAAGTGAATCAATTTTTTTCGATTCATAAAAGTCTCGGAAGCGTTGCTGGAGGAGTACATTTTGAGTTAACTGGCAAGGACGTTGTTGAATGCCTGGGCGGCGATCAAAATATTTCGGAGGAGCACTTAGCTGAGGGGCTTTATGAAACTCTTTGCGACCCACGTTTGAACGCCTCACAAGCTTTAGAGTTGGCTTTTCAGCTTTCGAGCGTAAGCTAATTCTGCTTTGCGTTTTCGCTTCGCCTTAGATATTTCGGTTGGAAATGCAGTATGCACTCTGTGAGCTATTTTTGATGAAATTTTAAAATTTGTAAGATTTCGTCCTCTGAAAATGGTTTGAGAATAATCTTATCAAACTGGTAGATTGTCGTCAGAGAAATCTCGCCAGTAATTAAAAATTTTGGAATTTTTGGATCAAAAATTTGTGCGACTTTATCACCTGTTGTCGTTGTCAGTCGATAATCAATAAAGATTATGTGGGGCGGAGATTTTTTCGCATCTTCAATTGCTTTTTCGGGATCTAGAAAGGTGCTGATTTGATTTTGACTTGATGAAAATAAATCTGAGAAATTCTCGCAGAGATCAATTTCGTCGTCGATATAAAAAATTTTAAGAGGCATATTTTTGACTCACTATTTTTGGGAAGCGAATTTCAAAGCATGTGTGGGATTCACTTTTTTTAATTCGGATACTCGCTTGATGTTGATCGAGAATGCCTTTCGTAATAGAGAGTCCGAGACCAGTGCCTGTGCCGATCGGTTTTGTTGTAAAGAAAGGCTCAAAGAGTCGATCTTCGACTTCAGGGCTTATTCCAAGGCCGGCGTCTTTGACTTCCAGAATGAGGGATGTTTCTCCTTCGAAAAGGTAAATTTTGATCCACTTTTCTTTGAGAGCACTGACCGCATCAATAGAGTTGTTAATTAGATTTATGATAACCTGTTCGATTTCAACTTCATCGCACATAATTTTTGCGTCTGTTTGAGAATCGAAACTGATGGTAATGAGATTGCGGCTGACTCGAAATTCAGTGAGCCCTAACGCTTCATTTACAATTCTTGATAATATTTCGGGTCTGTGGTCGGCTCCGTTGTCAATGCGTGAAAACTTTTTGAGTCCTCTGACGATTTTGGCGATTCGCTCGACAGAGCGATTGATTGAGGCGATTTTTGCAGAGAATTTTTCATGATTATCTCTAAACTTTTCAAGCAGAGAAATTGAGCCTGCAATAATCGCAAGAGGATTATTGATCTCATGCGCGACTCCGGCAGACATCTCGCCAAGAGATGCGAGCTTAGAGTTTTTAATTGAGCTGAGGCGCTCTTGCTCGATTTGTTTCTGTAGTTGCTTGTGCTCGGTTAAATCAACAAAGCAAACAATTGAGCCAATACATTCGTTCTTAAAAATAATGGGAGCTGTAAAATAAGAGACCGGAAAGCAAGTGCCGTTTTTTCTCCATAAAACTTCATCAGAGACATTCTTTGAGGTGCCCTGACGAAAGGCTTCATACATGGGGCATTGGTTGATGTCATAGGTTTGTCCATCGCCATGGCTGTGGTGCACGAGAGCATGCATAGGGCGGCCGATGAGTTCTTCGGCGTTGTTATAACCGAGAGCTCTGACGCCGGCGGTATTGATAAAGCTGAGGCGGCCCTCGGTATCTAGCCCCCAGACCCCTTGAGCAATAGAGTCGAGAACAATTCTGAAGTAAAGTTCGGTTTCTTTCTTTTTCACTTCCGCGATTTCAAGTTGATGATTT
>JACXTT010011550.1_pt1 | contig 11806 bp, 8 predicted proteins | sample 9270951 | NCBI WGS metagenome assembly JACXTT01 (sample SAMN15532306, study PRJNA645909) | rock metagenome | isolation source: weathered quartz diorite | place: Puerto Rico | collected 2017-06-21 | reverse complement strand
TCCGCTCCTGCTTTACATGTAGCTTTATTACCGACAAACTGGCTTGTTCCTGCTTTTGCGTCATTCCTTGGCCGTTGTAACGTTAGTCAAATCAGCCGGGTCGGATTCGCATGCACCGCTTGGCATTCACTTGCCTTCTGGTCGTAACTGCGGCAGCGCAAACCGTCAACTACGCCTTTGATTCGGCCGGGCGACTGGCTAGGGTTACCTATCCGAACGGCAAGATACTGTCCTATATTTACGACGCAGCCGGAAATCTGCTTCGCCGCCAGGTTGTAACACCGATTGCCGGACCCGCGCCTTCCACCAGCGCCGCTGCCGTGGTGAACGCGGCAAGCTTTCTGGGTGGCCCGGTTGCTCCGGGTGAGATCATCACGATTTTCGGGACCGGTATCGGGCCCGCCACTCTCGCCAGCGCTCAGCTCACGCCCTTCGGGTTTCTCGATAGCCAGGCCGGGGACACTTCGGTCTTGTTTGACAATGTTCCAGCGCCGCTGATCTACGCCAGTTCCGGTCAAACGGCGGCGATTGTACCGTACTCGGTCGCAAGCCAATCCACGACGCAGATGGTGATCCTGTACCAGGGCCGGAGTTCCACTCCCGTCACATTGCCGGTTGTCGCGGCGGCGCCGGCCTTATTCTCCAGCAACTCGAGCGGCAAGGGAAATGGCGCGATTCTCAATCAGGACTCGTCCGTAAATTCACCATCGAATCCCGCCGAGAAAGGCTCGGTGGTCGTCCTGTTTGGAACCGGCGAAGGACAAACCGATCCGAGAGGCATTGATGGAAGAATCGCTAGCTCGGTGTTCCCTAAACCCCTGGGAGACGTCAAGGTCAGCATTGGAGGCATTCAAACAACTGTGAACTACGCAGGCGCCGCACCCTTCGAGGTCGCGGGCGTATTTCAGATTAACGCCGTGGTACCGCCCGGTGTCGCTTCCGGCCCGGTGCCGGTAGTGGTGATGGAGGGCAATGCTTCGAGTCAGTCCGGGCTGACGGTATCGGTGAAGTAGGAGACGACCATGAAATCAATTCTCAAAGCGACTATTTGTTTCCTGGCGTTTGGTCCTTCGATCTTCGCATGCACCGATGACCTGTTCACCTTTCTCACTAATGTCGTGACTTTTGGAACGGTTCCGATCAACACGCCCTTCAACGTCACGATTCCTGCGAAGGCGACCAATTACTCGGGAAGCAATGGCAATGGAGCGGTCAGAATAGTTATCAGCAGCACGGGCAGTGTCACCATCAACAGTTCTTCGAACAACGCCGTTTTTGGGAACGGCGGGAATTTCAACTTCACGCTGAACCTGACTCCTTCAGGCACGGGAACCCAGAACGGAAACCTGATCTTCTCCCCATTCTGTGGAACCTTTGCCGGCACTCCCGTTACGTTGCCTTTCACCTACATCGGCACCGGCGGCAGCGTGCCGCCAACGTTTGATCAGAATCGGCAAAGCGGCTTCTTCTTCGAACCGGTTTCGACAGCCACCGGTGAACTTTTCGGGCACGACGAAGCCACGGATTTCAATCTCGGTGGACCACTGCCACTGAGTTTCAATCGCTACTACGCGTCCTATCTCACCGCCAACAACGTCAAGAGCGCGTTGGGAAATAACTGGATGCACAATTTCGATGTCAAGCTCGCGGTTACGGGGAATACCGCAACGGTTACGTTGTTTCGCGGGAAGACGGTCACGTTCGCGCGGGCCAGCTCGGGCAGCGCCTGGCAGCTTTCCAGCACCGAGATCCTCCCCTACCAGCTTGCTACTGCGGGGAGCGGATATCAGTTCATGAGTCCGGTCGCGAATCTCGTCCACACTTTTGATTCCAGCGGCGTACTGACGCAAATTGGCGACCGCAAGGGCAACAGCCTTACTGTGACACAGACACCGGGCGGTGCTGGGCCATCTTCAGTCAGCGATGGTACAGGACGAACGTTGACGTTCACCTACACGGGCGCCAACCTGACCCGCGTGCAGGACCAGGCGGGCCGCAGCGTCAGTTATGAGTACACAGCCGGCAACCTCTCGGCCTGGACCGATGCAAATGGAAAGCGGTCCACATTCAGTTACTCGACCGCCGGAAACTTGACGGGATTGATGACCACCGAAACCCGGCCCGCAGGAAATCGTGCGTTTTCGCAGCAGTTCGATTCACAAGGACGCGTTACGAGTCAAACTGAGGGGCTGTCGAATTCGATGAGCTTGGCCTATTCTTCCCTTGGCACAACCATCACGGAACCGCTCGGTTTTTCGCTCACCGACATCCACGACGCCAAGTTGAACCGCACGTCGCAGACTGATCCTGGCGGAGCTCGGAGCCAGTTCACATATGACGCCAACGGCCGGCCGACTTCGATCACGGACCGCACCGGCGCTCGGACCTCGGCTACTTGGGATTCCGCGAGCGGCCGCATCGCCAGTTTCACCGACGAATTGGGAAACACAACCAGCTTTACCTACGCGGCCGCGAACCAGGGACCCTTCACATTCCACGATCTCACGTCAGTGCGATTCGCCGACGGAACTTCAATGGCGTGGACGTACGACGCTAATGGCAACGTTGCCTCGCTCACTGATCAATCGGGCAACAAATGGCAGGGTACATGGAACGCGAACGGCCAGATCTCGATGCTTACGAACCCATCCGGCGCCGTCACCACGTTCACCTATGCCGCGGACGGCACTCTGACTTCCGTACAGGCCGATTCAGGCGATACCGTGGCGCTAGGCTACGATACCGCGCTCCGGCCGAACTTGGTCACGAATCCCGACAGTACCAGTGCAAGTTTCCAGTACGATGCGCTCGATAATGTTCTGCGCGCTACGGACGAACGAAACGGCGCCACTTCCATCGCTTTCGACGACAACAACAATCTGAAGAGCATGACCGATCCCTCGGGTTCTGTGATCTCGCTGGCCTACGACGCCGACGACCGGTTATCGAGCGCGACCGATTCGCTCGGGAAGGCGACGCGGCAGGCCTACGACGCCGTCTCTCGCGTGCAGTCGATCACCAACGCGGCCGCCAATAGTGTCACCTACACATATGACGCCCTGAACCGCCCGACGTCGGCCGTTGATGCTTCTCGTAAAGGCCTCACGTTTACCTGGGATCAGGAGGCTCGGTTAGCCACGGTCACCGATCCGCTTTCGCGAATGACGTTCTTGGGACGTGACGCTCACGGCCGGATCACTACCATTACAACTCCGAACAACGAGAAGTACAGTCTGACTTATGACCGGCTGGGGCGGCTGAGCTCGGGCACAGATGCGCTTACTCGCGTCACTCAACTACGCTATGACCCGCGTGGCCTGCTGATCGGTGCGACTTTACCAGGAGGGATCACTGGCGCGCTCGCACGCAATGAGCTTGGATTGATCACCGCCGCTACAGACCCAAACGGAAATACGTGGAAGAGCTCCTACGACAAGATGGGAAGGCTCACGTCGACACTTGATCCACTGGGCCGCGCCAATTCTTACCAATACGATTCGCGCCAGCGCCTGGCGAGCGCAACGATGCCGTTGGGCACGGTCCAGTACAGCTACGATGCCTCTGGAAATCTCACAACCGCGAAGTACTCCGACGGCACCACGCTCAGCTACGTTTACGACGCCAATGGACGCCTGACGAAGGCGGATGGCGTCACGATCGGCTATGACGCGGCGGGGCGGATCATCTCCTCCAACGGTCTGCAAATGACCCGCGATGAAGCGGGCCGAATCACTTCTATTACTTATGCGGCGGGGAAAGTGGTCCGCTACAGCTACGACGCGCGCGGGTTTCTCGCGACCGTCGCGGATTGGGTAGGAGGCACGACCGCCTATACATACGACGACGCGGGCGAGTTGACGTCAATAACATACGCCAACGGTATTCGTGAAGATTACACGTACGACAAGGATGGGCGAATTGCAAGCCTGCGTGCTACTCGCGGCTCCACGGTACTTTCGTCCATAACGGTGAAGCGCGACGCTCTGGGGCGTATCACCAGCACCGACCGTTCTTCTCCAAGTATTCCCGATCTACCGTCCAGCTACATGCCGCTCGCCTACGATGCAGCCGGCCAGTCCTTTGCGTCTGAATACGACGCCATGGGCCGGGTGACATCCGATGCGCTGCGCACCTATTCATGGGATTTGGCGGGACGGCTCATGTCTTACAACGGAAAGGATGGTGCAGCTTCGTTCACTTATGATGCGCTCGGCCAGATCGTCTCGCGAACCGCTGGCGGCAGCGTGGCGGGTGAACAGCGGATCATTGGGAATCAAAAAGAGACTGACGTCATCAACTATGGAGTTGGGTTTCCTTTTGTGTCGGCGCGTGGGGGCGACTCTCCGGCAACGACGACGTACTTCATTCCGGGTTTGAATGGATCGCCGCTGGCGGGAATCAATGCCGGCGACGGTACGCGGTTCTTCTTTCATCCCGATGAATCCTTGAACATCAATTTCCTGTCCAACAACTCGGGCCAGGTGACTGATACGTATGCTTACGCCCCGAATGGTGAGACAGTGATTCACGTTGGCCCGACATTTAATCCGTACACGTACCTCGGCACGCTCAACGTGACTCAGGATGGGAGCACGGGCTTGTTCGTAGCCGGGGGTCAGTTCTTCGACTCGGCTCCCAATCGTTTCCTATCGCCACCGCCGACTTTCAGAACACCGATCGTTCCGTTTGGTATTCGGGGCGGCAGTACCGATCCAAATTCGCTCGGGCTGTGGTTGTACGGCGCCTACGCTAAGGGCAGACTATCAGCGATTCCAGGACTTGGGCAGTGGGGCACCTACACGGCTTTCTATCCCCTCACGTTTCCCGTTGCTGACCCCTATAGGCCCTTCGACTCAATCCCGGCCCCTCCGAATGACATCGCTCCGATCAACCTCATGCCCTATTTGGAGAAACTTTTCGTTGGGACAACTCCGCAGCCGGGCGGAGAGGTTCTGCGGCGTGATCTTGCTCAATGGGTCGTGCGTGCGCAATCGGACGAAGCAGCGATAACTAGCTACTTAAACTCCACGGGAGGCGTTTTTTGCAGTTTCGCCGACGTGTGTCCTCCAGGATCGCCAGGAACGGGCGCACGAGTCCAAACGAATCCGAACGGGACCCCGGAGTGGCGTTACATCGAGGCTATGTACCGGCGCGGCTACACCAAAGGTTGCGCGGACAGCGGCGACGCTGCTCGCAGGTTCTGTCCCGGACAGCCACTTACCCGCGGGCAGATGGCCGTTTTCATCATCCGTGCCAAGATGAACAACGTTTTTCCTACTTCCGGGGCCTTTACTCCTCCCCCGGTAGGAGATCAATTTGGTTTGTTCAACAGCTCGACACCCTCTATCTCGGACATTCCCGATACCCATCCGTACTTCGAATTCATCCAGAAGATGCGGGAATTACGAATCACGTCGGGCGCCACAACCAGCAACTTCACTCCGGATAGTACGTTAACACGCGGTCAATTAACAACTTTCTTGATCCGCGCATTTTTTCCGTAGGCCCTCCACGTGCCTAAGTGACTTGGTGAAGGCCGTCAGGATTGTCCGCCGCGCCGAGCGCGGTTCATCACACTAAGGATCGATTCAGGTTGGGCCGGTTGATTTGACTGAACTGGTTTCGAGGGCGGCTGTGCCAGGCCATCCGGCTTGATGAAAGGCATTACTTCGTCGGGCGAAGGTTTCCTGCTCTCGAGAAAATCCATGCCATCCACCGTGATTTGCAAGCTGCTTTTGTCGTCACTGGCTACCAGGCCCCGTTGCTTTAAATACCACAATACTGAAGTCAATTCGTCGGTCGTGGCATCGAGGATGTTTTCCAGGCGGCGCATGGAGAGGCTGGGAGTGGACGGCTTAGTGCGACGGCGATCGTAGAGGATACAAAGCACCGCCGAACGCATTAGCGTTTCGCGGCCAAGCGCATCGAAGAAACCGGGACCGCTGAATTTCGGGGTGTTCTCCTGTCCGACGCCTTTCAGCTTGTCGAAGCCACTGCGCAACTCGGCATCGGACAGGACTTCGTAGGCCAGATTGATTGCCTCGAACTTTTCGGCATCGGCCGTGGCAGAATTCTTGGGATTATATCGCTGGGCGAGCTTGGCGTAGGCCTGTTGAATCGTCTCCGAATCGGACTTCGGGTCGACCCCAAGCACTGCGTAATGATCCTGGAACTTGCCGGGGGCTGAGGAGGACATAGGTCTCCTCAACATATCGGCGAAACACCTCGGAGCATGATCGGGGGAAACACCGAGTCCTCTCTGGTAGACTCGCCTTAGTCCGTTCGCGCAAACGCGACTGTCGAGCGCGGTAACATCGCAACAGTGTGAACGAGAAGCAACCGATTCCGCTGCCGATCGTGTTGGGGCCGACGGCGTCGGGCAAGAGTGAATTGGGCATCCACATCGCGCTGGCGTTCGGCGGCGAGGTAGTGAACTGCGATTCTCTGCAAGTTTACAGAGGCTTCGACATCGGCACCGCCAAGGTTCCCGAAGACGCTCGCCGCGGTGTTCCCCATCACCTGATCGATATCGCGGAACCCACGGAGTTGTTTACCGCAGGCGATTACGTGCGCGCAGCCCGGGACGCACTCAATCAAGTGGCCCGGCGCGGGCGCGTCCCAGTGGTCGTGGGCGGTACCGGCTTTTACCTGCGAGCGTTGTTGCACGGGCTGTTTCCGGGGCCGGAGCGCGATCATGCCCTGCGGACAAGACTCGACCTTAGGGAACAGGCCCGGCCAGGGAGTTTGCATCGGATTCTGTCGCGTCTCGATCCAGTGGCCGCGTCGCGGATTCATTCCAACGACAAGAATAAGACCATCCGGGCGCTCGAAGTGCGGTTGCTGGAAGGCACAACGATCACCAAAGCATTTGAGCGAGGACGCGAGCAACTGAAAGGCTATCGGGCGATCAAGCTGGGGCTGGATCCTCCACGAGCGCTGCTCTACGAACGAATGAACACTCGCACTTCTCGCATGTTCGAGCAGGGACTGGTAGAGGAAGTGCGCGGGTTACTGAGCGCAGGCCTTGCGAAGAGCGCAAAACCGTTCGAGTCGCTGGGCTACAAGCAGGCGCTGCAGATGCTGGACGGACACGTGACGGAGGAGCAGGCGCTCGCTTCAACTCAACTCGAGACACGGCGCTACGCTAAGCGCCAGCTAACGTGGTTTCGAAAAGAACAAAATGTTCACTGGTTGCATGGCTTCGGAGATGAGCCGACACTGCAACAACAGGCAATTGCAATCTTGACTCCTGAATTCTGACCTCGGATTATTTTTTTTACTCCTTTTCGGAACACCTTTTCATCTGAGACGTAGTAGTAAGTGAAGTTAGTAAGTTTCAGTTCAGGAGATACTACAGTGGTTAAAGCATTAACATTCGGATTTGCAACTCTTGCACTCGTGGCTGCGAGTGCGGCAACCAGCTACAACGTGACTTTCTTCGAACCGGTAACGGTGAACGGCACCAAGCTGAAGGCCGGGGACTACAAAGTGGAGATCAACGACAACAAGGCGGTAATCAAGCAGGGCAAACCGATCGCCGAGACGTCGGTGAAAGTGGAGAACAACGACAAGAAGTATCCCACCACGACAGTGCGTTTGGCCGGTGCGCAAGTGGAAGAGATTCACTTCGGCGGCACTCGCACCAAGGTTGTTTTTGAAAAGACTGGCGACGCGACCAACTAGTCGGCCAGCAATACAAGCGCACGTCCAGTTATCGTGCGACTTACTCTCAACAGACCGGCAATGAAGGCGGCACTGACCCTGCCGCCATTTTTTTTCAGAAGCCACACAAGACCACGTCCGACCCGCTAGAATCAATGTGTGTGCCGTTTTTTAGCATGGGCCATCAGCGCGTTCTGCTTGTGCGGCTCCGCGCGCGCGGATAATTACCTGGTCCTACCCTTCTTTAATCTTTCGAAGAACTCGAATCTGAATTGGATCGGCGAGAGTCTGGCGGAATCGGTGCGCGAGGCCTTGTCCTCGGAGGGATTGACTGCCCTGGACCGGGATGACCGCGTGGAAGCATACCGGCGGCTTTCGATTCGCCCCTATGCGTTGCTCACCAGAGCATCGGTGGTGAAGATCGGTGTGGAGCTGGATGCCGAGCGAGTGTTGTTCGGACAATTTGAGCTGAAGCCCGTGCCGGAGTCGCCGGTGAAGAGCCGCGGTTCGTTGCAGATTACCGCGCGACTGGTGGATCTCAAGCATCTGAAACAGGGCCCGGAGTTTCGCGAAGTGGCCGCTCTTGAGGACCTGGCCGGGTTGCAGGAACATTTAGCCTGGCAAGTACTGTACTTGATCAAATCCGGCGCGGCGCCTACGGAAGCCGAATTTCGCAAGAAACACCCGCCCGTACGCCTGGATGCGCTGGAAAACTATAGCCGTGGGTTGTTGGCCGCGAATTTTGATGAGAAACATCACTTCTTCACCCAGGCTGCGCGGCTGGATGGACGATACACTCAGCCCTGCTTTCAACTGGGCCGGCTGTTGTGGAAGAGGAAAGAGTACAAGTCCGCAGCGGAGTGGTTCCAAAAAGTCACGGCCAAGGACGCCCATTACAACGAATCCAATTTCTTTCTGGGACTCTCACGATATTACAGTGGCGATTACACGGCAGCACGGGCCGCGTTTCAACTGGTGTCGCGCGTGGTTCCGTTGAACGAGGTGTACAACAATCTGGGGGCGGCCGAATCGCGGGGAAACATGCCGGAGGCGCTCGATAATTTCAGGCGGGCGCTGGACGGCGACGAGAGTGATCCAGCGTATCAGTTCAATTTGGGATACGCTTTGTGGAAGCGCGGCGATTTTCAAGCGGCTGCACAGAACTTCCGGGCGGTCCTGGATCACGATCCGAATGATTCGCAGGCGACGCTCCTGCTGGCGCGTTGTGAAAAGCAAAGTGGGCCTCGACCCGGAGATCCACGGACGGAGGGGCTGGAACGTCTAAAGACCAACTATGAGGAGAGCGCGTATTTGCAGCTAAAAGCTGTACTGCAACCTGAAAAGCCATGAGGCGCAACCCGAACTTCGTGCTCCGCCAACGCGCCGCGTCGAAGACTGTATAATCCAGAAAGCCCATGCTGGAAGCGTTCGGAATTTCCGATCCTGGCTGCGTTCGCTCCAACAACGAGGACTGCTACCTGCTGTCGCCCAAGGACGGCCTCTACGTAGTGGCCGACGGAATGGGAGGCGCGCAGGCCGGTGAACACGCCTCAAAACTCGCGGTGGATACGGTCGCCGACGTGATCGAAAAATCCGAACAGAATGGACCGGAGACGCTGGCCAGGGCCTTCGAAGAAGCCAACAATCGCGTGATGAGCGCGGCCGCCACCGATGCCAGCCTGGAAGGTATGGGGACGACGCTCGTGGCGGCGCTTGAGAGCGGCCCCGAGGTTTTGATCGCGAGCGTTGGCGATAGTCGCGCATACGTTTACCAGAGCAATCAACTGATCGGGATCACAGAGGATCAGACCTGGGTGCACGAGGTCGGACGGCGGCTGGGCATCGATGAGATCAGTCTTCGCACGCACCCCATGCGTCATGTGCTGACCATGGCGATCGGTGTGAGCCCAGAGCTCCGGGTGCATTCCTACGCACTGAAGCCGCAGCCCGGGGATCAGATTCTGCTCTCGAGTGATGGCTTGCACGGCGTCGTGGAGGCGAGCGTGATCGCCGAAGCGCTGGCCGGGAACGGGAATCTGGAGTCGAAGTGCCAAAAGTTGATTGACGCTGCCAAGCAAGCCGGCGGGCCCGACAACATCACCGTTGTGCTCTTGCGAGCGCGTTGAAGGCAAGGGATTTACGCTATTTTACATCGCGAGTCGTAACCTCCCAGCACGCTGCACCACCCAATATTCAGTGCGTCTTGCAGGTTTCCTCGCATTTTCCTCGGCTTTACTGAACGCGCAGACGGGCGTCGTGAAATTTGGCAGTCAGCCGATACCCGGCGCTTCCGTAGTGGCTTCGCAAGGCGATCGTCGAACGGTGACGACTACGGATGAATCGGGGCGCTACGAATTTCCCGAGCTTGCAGTCGGCGCGTACGCGTTGGAAGTGCGGATGTTCGGATTTCAACCGGCACGGCGGCAGGTCCAGATGGGCGCGGGATCGCAGCCGGTGGAATGGAATCTCGAGTTGCTGCCCAGGCCAGTGGCGCAGCAAGCACGGGGCAACCAGCCTGCGCCTCAAGATAGTTTTCGCAACGTCATGGAGGATCAGGAGCAGAACGATCCTACTCTGGCGTCGCCGCCTTCGCCAAATATTTCCGACGGCTCGAACGAAGCGTTCCTCGTGAACGGAACGGTCAGTAACGGTCTGCAGAACAATCAGAATGACTTTGGCCTGCGGGGCCCGTTCATGGATATGCAAGCTGGCTTCGGCGGACTGCCGGGTCTCAACGGGCAGCCCGGCACCGATGGCCAACAGCAGGCGGCACAGCCTGGGCAGGGCGGACCGGGCGGACGTTTTGGCGGGCCGGGTGGTCCGGGAGGACGAGGCGGATTTGCAGGCGGCGGATTCGGCGGGGGCGGGCGCGGAGGATTTGGCGGCGGCGGTCGTGGGGGGCCGGGAGGACGCGGGGGCCGTGGCGGCGATCGACCGGGAGGAAACGGGACGTTTCTGGGCAATCGCGCGAATCGAGGGCGGCAAGGCATCAACGGGCAGGCTTCGTTCACGCTGACGAACTCGGCTCTGAACGCGCGACCGTTTTCGTTGACTGGGCAGGATGTGCCGCAAGCGGCCTACGCGCAGACGCGCGCTAGCATCAACGTCGGTGGTCCCCTGAGAATTCCGAGAATATGGGAAAAAGACTCCACGTTTTTCTTCATTAGTTACTTTCTCACCCGCCAGAAGAACCCTTACAAAAATGTCGCGACGGTTCCGACCTTGGCGGAGCGGTCGGGCGACTTCTCACAGTCGTTGGCCAATGGCGCGGTGAGCATCTTCGATCCCCAAACGCATTCCCCGTTTGATGGAAACAGGATTCCAGCAAGCCTGATGGATAAGGCGGCGCAAGGGCTGCTCAACTTCTTTCCTTTGCCGAATCAGCCTGGCGGTGTGCTGAACTACCAGATCCTGACTTCGGTGCCGCAGGACACCGACAATCTCGGGATCCGGCTAAATCAGAATCTGACGAGGACCGATCGGCTGGCGCTGAATCTGAATCTACAGCGGCGCAGCAGTGACCCGTCGCAACTTTTCGGGTTTCGCGACAACACCAGCGGGTCGGGCGTCAATGCCAACGTTTCCTACACCAAGAACCTGAGCCGGAGAACGCTGAGTGTGTTCTCGGTAAGCTTCAACCGGAACCGCAACGACACACTGCCCTACTTCGCCTACAAGACCGATGTGGCGTCGCAGCTGGGGATTCGCGGCACGTCGACCGACCCGATCAATTACGGGCCGCCCAACCTTTCGTTCACCAACTTCGGTGGGCTCACGGATGCGAGCCCGGTGTTGAGCAGAATTCAGAGTACCGGTGCCAGTGAGACTGTTTCGATGACGAAAGGGACGCACAACTTGAGCGGAGGGATTAGTTTTCGCAGGCAGCAGCTCAATGTGCAGACCGATTCGAATGCGCGGGGAACCTTTGCGTTCACCGGCCTTGCAACCAGTGCGTTCGATTCGGCCGGGAATCCGATTCCCTCCACAGGGTTCAACTTGGCGGATTTCCTGCTGGACCGCCACCGGTGAAGTCGGTTGCGCTCGGGAGACACGAGCACGTATTTCGGTGCAACCAGTCCGGGTGTTTAAGCCAGGGTTGTCTGCCGCGTGCGCTAAACCCTCAATTGACATCGCGGGTTCCGGG
>JACXTT010011549.1_pt1 | contig 11807 bp, 9 predicted proteins | sample 9270951 | NCBI WGS metagenome assembly JACXTT01 (sample SAMN15532306, study PRJNA645909) | rock metagenome | isolation source: weathered quartz diorite | place: Puerto Rico | collected 2017-06-21 | reverse complement strand
GCCGCAGTTTGTCGAGGACGTGCTGGAAACGATTGAGGCGCCGCCGTTTCTGCTGCTGCTGGATGGCGTCACCGATCCGCACAACCTCGGCGCCTGCCTGCGCGTGGCCGATGCGGCCGGTGTGCATGCGGTGGTCGCGCCCAAGGATCGCAGCGTGGGTCTGACGGCGACGGTGATGAAGGTCGCTTCCGGGGCTGCCGAGAATGTGCCCTACATCCAGGTCACCAACCTGGCGCGCACCCTGCGTGAATTGAAGGAACGCGATATCTGGATCGTGGGCGCGGATGAAGGCGGCGAGAGTTCGCTGTTTGAAGCCAGGCTCGCCGGCCCGCTGGCCTGGGTGCTGGGCGCCGAGGGCGAGGGCCTGCGTCGGCTCACGCGCGAGAACTGCGATCAGATCATCAGTATTCCCATGTTCGGCTCGGTCGAAAGCCTGAATGTGTCGGTCGCTTCCGGCGTTTGCCTGTTCGAATCGCGCCGTCAGCGCGAGTTGTCAGGCAAGGCAACGTCCTGAGCTTTACCGGGCGGCCAGGCGGCGAGCGCCGCCAGCACCAGCAAATCGAGCAAGCTGTAGAAAGCGCCCGCTGAAAACGGCGGATTCCAGGCGCTGATATTGAGGCCCGGTGTGACCGCGATCCACACCCAGTTGCCGAGCGCGGTGCCATACAGTTCCATGATCAGCGCCAGCACGAACATGGTCGCGTAGAGCATTTTCGAGCGCCCAAAAATCATGCAAATGGCGAACACGCCGAACAGTAGCGCGCCGAAACAATCGTAGCCGCGCCAGCAGGCAAACCCCGCGTAGATAGCCGAGCTCCAAGGCAAAATGGCCTGGAAGGCGCGCCCCGCCTTGAGTTTGACCAATTTCTCGGCGACGATCAATCCCAGCGTCATGAGCAACGCATGCCCCGGCGGCACGAACAAAGGCACATTGTGGAACTGGTAATCGTAAATACCCCAGCCCAGCGACAGCACGACCTCGCCGACGCCGGCAATGGCGGTACACAGGATCAGAACACGTCGTTCTTCGGCGCGACCCAGCCAATAGAGCCAGGCCCAGACCGCGATCGTCCACAGGGTGGCGGCATGCTGGCCAAGCCAGCCGAAGCGGATGTCCAGCGCCAAGCCGCCGGCGATGACGGCAATGATGTTGATCGCCATCAGAGCCAGCTGCCGCGCATTCAGGTGTTGCCAGAGATGGCGATCCATTGATGCGGCGATCGTCACAAGGTGAGTCCATCGAGCGCGATTTCCGGCACCTTGCCTTCAATCTGATCGGCGACGATTTTGGCGCAAGCCGACGCCAGCGTCCAACCCAGCGCGCCATGACCGGTATTGAGAAACAGATTTTTGTAAGGCGAGGCGCCGATGATCGGCGTGCCTTTTGGCGTAGCCGGGCGCAGGCCGGCCCATGGTTTTAGATCGCTTCCATAATCGGCGGCGTCCGGAAACGCGGCCTTGGCATGCGCGACCAGCAGCGCCACGCGATCGGCCTGCAGGCTGCGGTCGTACCCGGCGATATCGGCCATGCCGGCGATGCGCAATTCATCGCCCAATAGCGCATAGACAACCTTGTATTTGCTGTCGGTGACGCTGATGCGCGGCACGCCCTCGGGCTTGGCTGCGGCGCGGGTATCGACGGTCAGGCTGTAGCCCTTGAGCGGATAGATCGGCAAATAAAAGCCGAGCTGCCTGGCCTGCCAGGCGTTGGTGGCGCCGAGCGCCAATACATAGGCGTCGGCATCGATGTAGTTCTCAACGCCGCCCTTGCTGGTGCGCACGCCGCGAATCGATTGTCCGGCACTGCGTTCGATGGCGAGTACCGTTGTGTCCGTCATGAAATTCACGCCGCGACGACGCAGTAACGTTTCCATGGCCACGCAAAAATCATGGCAATCGCCGGCGTCCTCGCTCGGCGTGTAAATGCCGCCGACTATGCGCTGGGCGATATGCGCCAGGGCCGGCTCTTTTTCCAGAACTTCATTTTGCGACAGCGCTTCCTGCTCACTGCCGTGCTCGCGCTGGAAATCGAGTGTGCGACGCGCACCGTCGAAGCTGTCGGCATCGGAAAAAATCACCAGCTTGCCGTTGCGGCGGAAATCAAAAGCGATATTTTCCTTGGCGATGATGTCGTGAATCAGGTCGCGGCTGTAATAGGCGAGGCGCAGCAAATGCACCGTGGAGATTTCCGCCTGCGGACGATTGCAGGCGGCAATGAAGGCCAGGCACCAGCGCCACTGGTCGAGATCGAAGCGCGGATAAAATCGCAGCGGCGAATCGCGCCGCAGCAGCCAGGGCGGAATCTTCGGCACCACGCCGGGGCCGGCCAGCGGCGCCACATAACTGTAGGAAAGCTGCCCGCCATTGGCATAGCTGGTCTCGAGCCCGGCATGCGCATTGCGCTCGATCATGGTGACCTGATGACCCGCCTTGTTCAGGTAGTAGGCGGTGGTGATGCCGATGACGCCGGCGCCGAGCACGCAGACGCGCATGCTATTTCAGCACCTGCAGCAGATTGTTGAAGTCATCTGTCCATACGCGCCAGCCCGGCTCGGGCGGAATGATGTAGGTTCCGTCGACGATATCGGGTTTGAGCAGCACCGTCTTGTCCTTGCACAGCAACACCCAGTCGCTGGTGGTGGAACCGTCTTCATAGGTATCGCGCACCCAGGCCACGTTCAGACCGCGTTTCGTCGCGATCATCTGTACCACCGGCTTGAGATCGAGGAAACGGTTGGAGACGTGGAAAGCGATGATGCCGTCGGGCTTCATGTGCTTTTCGTAAATCTCCAGCGCTTCAAGCGTAATGAGGTGCACAGGAATCGAATCGCTGGAGAAGGCGTCGATGGCGAGCACATCGAACTGCTGCGAGGCCTCGCGTTCCAGGTTGAGGCGCGCATCGCCGAGGGCAATCTCGATGGTGGCGTCGGTGTCCTTGAGGAAAGTGAATTCACTGTTGGCGATTTTCACCACGGCCGGGTTGATATCGTAAAAGCGGTAGACATCGCCCTTGCCACCATAGGTGGCGATGGTTCCTGCGCCCAGGCCGATGATGCCGATGCGCAGCGGCTTTGCGGAAAGTTTCTCCTTGAGCAGGATCGATTTGCCGACGCCGGATTTGCCTTTGTAGTAGGTGGTGGCCGCTCGGTTGTAGGGCGGGTCCATGAACTGGTCGCCATGCAGGATGGCGCCGTGGACCAGCGAGCGCCGGCGGTATTCCACATCGGGCGGGTTGTATTGCTTGACGCGCAGGGTGCCGTAGAAATTGCGCGTCATCACCACCACGTCTTCCTTGAACTGGCGAATGGTGTAGGCGGCGGCCGCGGTGGAAAACAGCGACACCGCGACGCCCAGCAGCACGAAGCCGATATGTGCACGCCGGTACAGCAGCCAGGTGGCCAGCATTGCCAGCAGCACCAGGGAAATTTCCAGTTCGTAATACGCGGGCAGGGTCAGCGGTGCGACGATGCCGACCAGCACCGCGCCCAGCGCGCCGCCCACCGATATCATCAAATAAAACGTGGTGAGAAATTTGGGATGCGGCTTGCGCGCCACCAGCTCTCCGTGACAGAACATGCAGGCGATGAACAGGCCGACCGAGAACAGGCCGATCTGGAAATACAGTTTGAAATGCAGGTCCTTGTCGGCAAGGGTATAAGCCATCGCCACCACCGCGACCGCGAGTAGCGGCAGCATGATTTTTCGGCGATACCAGTTTTTGCCATCAAAGCAGAGGATGAACGTCAGCAGATAGATGGCCAGCGGCACCACCCACATCAGCGGAATCGAGGAAATGTTTTGCGTGAGATGGTTGGAGATCGCCAGCAGCAGTACCGATCCCAAGCCGGCCAGCGCGATCCAGAGCAGTTTCTCAGCGGTGGATGGTGGCAGGGCGCTTGCGGCGGCCTCGCGTTCGCGCAGTTGCGAAGGGCTGGGCGTGTCTGCGGCCGTGCCGTCCTTGCGCAATCCGAACCAGGCTGCGCCGGCAATCAGCACCGCAAACAAACCAAAGCCGATCGACCAGCCGATGGCCTGATGCCGGGTGGTGAAAAACGGCTCGAACAAAAACGGATAGCCCAGCAGTGCCAGCATGGATGCGAGGTTGGACAGCGCGAACAGGCGATAGGGGCTGGCTTGCGGATAGCTGCGCGCGAACCAGGCCTGCACCAGCGGGCTGGTGGTGGAAAGCAGGAAGTAGGGCAGGCCGATGGTCACCGACAGCAGCAGCAGGATGCGCAGGCTCGGCTCCTCGTCGCCTTTCGGTTTCCAGCTCACATCGGGGATGATCGGCAGCAGCAACAATGCCACCGCCACCAGCAGCAGATGGACCAGCGTCTGGCGTTTGGCGCCGAGCTTGCGCGTCGTCCAGTCGGAATAGAAGTATCCCGCCAGCAGGGCGAACTGGAAAAACACCAGGCAGGTGGTCCATACCGCGGCGCTGCCGCCGAACCAGGGCAGGATTTGCTTGGCGATGACCGGTTGAATCAGGAAGAGAAGAAACGCGGAGACGAAAATGGTGGCGGCGTAAATAATCATGCCGCGATTCTCGCATGGCTTGCGCGCTTTGCGCGCGCGGTAACCGGGGCGGGCTCCGCGACTCAGTGCGACTCGTCTTTGGCGGTGGCGGCTTCGTCCGGCGCGCGTTTGTAACCATGCAACATGGCGGCAAGGAGATTCTCACCATGCACGCGGCTCATCCACAGCGCGGCGGCAATATGGACGGCGACCGCGGCTAGCAGGCAATAGGCAATGAAGGCATGCGCATCCTGCAGCCACTCATCGCCCCAGAAAAAATCCATGCGCATCATCCACCCGCTGATGCCGAGCAGGATGACGAGGGTCCACAGGAATGCGATCATCCACGCGGCGGCGGGATTGTGGCCCAGGTACCTTGGCGCCTTGTGCTTTCGCATGGCGGTGGCATAGGCGAAGAACGCACTGATGCGGGGGCGAAAGTCGGCGAGTCGTGCATGTCCCGTCGCCCTCAGCCCCCACAGCAGGCGCAGGCCGACAACAATGAGTGCGGCAGTCCCCAATTGGCGATGAATCGGGGAGCTGCCTTCATTGAGCAAATTGGCGATGAGCAGCAGCGCCAGCGACCAGTGGCTGATGCGCACCACCCGATCCCAGACGCGCACCCGCTTGATCGCGGCGCTGCCCATCGATGTCCGCTGCGGCGCTTATTTCTCGATTTCCGCCTTGATCACCGCGAGGGTCTTGGTGTCGTAATAGATCTCGACTTTCTTGCCGGCCTTGTCATGGCCGTAGATTTCATAGCAATTGCCATCGATCTTGAACTTCTTGATCTTGTAACCTTGGGCTTCGATGCGCGCGCGTGCATCCGCTTCCGTTAGCCATTCGGCTTTGGGATTGGCGGGGCAGTTGGCGCCGGCCATGGCGGTGCCTGCGCTTAGGCTGAGGATAAGGGCGAACATAAGTTTTGACATATTTTTTCCTGAAAGGGTGGTTGGAAGGATGACAAAGCGAGACGCCTTTGACGCCTCTTTTGTGTCGATTGGCCACAAGGCTTCGATCTGCCTCAATCTTAATGAGAATTATTATTGTTTGCAAGCGAATCATTGTGATTCAGACTTGCATTTCAGCGGCGTGAAGCGCCGTACCAGGCCGGGCATGTCGGATGGCAGGGCATACCGTAATTGCGGTAATCCCCTGAAAGCGCGCCCCTTTGTCAGGCGGCAAGGCTATAAATTATCTCGCTTGCAATTTCCGCATCATCCGCATGCGGCATAACCGGGGAGACGATCATGACAGTTTCAAGTGTTTCGCGAATAGGCATTTCGCTGCTTGCATGGGCAGCCATATTTTCTGCAGCGGCCGCGCATGCCGATCCCGTCATCGACTGGAACATCAAGGCGGTCGAGCTGACCGTCGAGGCCAAGCAGGGCGCACCGATTGCCAACCGCACCATGGCCATCATGCATACCGCGGTGTTCATGGCCGCCAATGCGATCAGCGGCCGCTACCCGGGCATGACGCCGAAAATGGATGTGCCGGGCGGCGCTTCTCTCGATGCGGCCGTTGCCGCCGCCAGCCGCGCTACGCTGCTGAAATTGATGCCTGCCCAGCAGGCGGCAATCGATAACGCCTACCAGAAAGCGATTGCCGCCATCGCCGAAGGCAGTGCCCGCAACGACGGCATCGCCATCGGCGAAAATGCCGCGAATGCCGCCCTCGCCATGCGCGCCAGCGATGCCGCCATTGCACCGGAATCCTATCGTCCCCTGACCAGCGCAGGCGCCTATGTGCCCACTGTGGTGCCGGTGTTGCCGCAGTGGCCGAAGCGCACGCCCTGGCTGATGAAGCGCGCCGATCAATTCCGCCCCGGCAGCCCGCCAAAACTGTCGAGCAAACTCTGGGCACGCGACTACAACGAAATCAAGGCCTTCGGCGCCAAAAACAGCACCGCACGCAGCGCCGAGCAGACGGCCATCGCCCGTTTCTGGGAGACGACCGGCCCGGCGATTTATCACGGCGTGGTGCGCTCGGTGGCCAGCCAGGCGGGCCGCGACACGACGCAAAACGCGCGCCTGTTCGCGGCCGTTTCCCAGGCCTCTGATGACGCGATCATCGCGGTGTTCGACGCCAAGTATCACTACGGCTTCTGGCGCCCCTTTACCGCGATTCGCAATGGCGACATCGACGGCAACAAGGCCACCGAACGCGACCCTTCATGGCTGCCCTTCATCGATACGCCCATGCATCCCGAATATCCCTGCGCGCATTGCATTTCGGCCAGCGTGACGGCGGCGGTACTGCGCGCCGACGTGGGGACGGCGCCGATGCCGGTGTTGAGCACCACCAGCCTCACCGCCAATGGCGCGCAGCGCAGCTGGACCAATCTCGATGACTTCGTCCGCGAAGTATCCGAAGCGCGCATCTACGACGGCGTGCATTATCGCAATTCCACCGAAGTCGGCACCGCCATGGGCTACAAGGTCGGTGGCCTGGCGGTCGACAGGTTTTATCAAAGCGGCCGCTGAAAACGGATTGACTACCGGCGGCATGCGTTTTTCGTTTGCCGCCGGCGCGAGGTATATTGCCGCTGGATTGAAAACCGGCGGGAGAAGAAATGTTGAAAGTGCTTGGGCGCAGAACGTCAAACAATGTGCAAAAAGTTTTATGGCTGCTTGAAGAGGCCGGTTTGCCGTTCCAGCAGGAAGATTACGGCGGCCCCTACGGCAAGACCAAAACGCCCGAATACCTGTGCCTCAATCCCAATGGCACGGTGCCGACGCTGATCGATGGCGAGATTGTCGTCTGGGAATCGAACACCATACTGCGTTACCTGGCCAATCGCCCGGCGGCCGGCGCGCTGTATCCGCCCGACGCGGCCGCGCGCTCGCAGGTCGAGCGCTGGATGGACTGGCAAATCGGCAGCCTGAGCCCGGCGTTCAGGCCGCTGTTTGTCGGCCTGGTGCGCGACGGGCTGCCCCTGGCGGAGCTGGCGGGTGTGCATCGCGAAAACATGAGACTGTTCCAGTTGCTCGACACCGTGCTGGGACAGCGGCAGTTTCTGGCGGGTGAGGCCTTGACCTTGGCGGATATCGCCATCGGACCGATGGTCTATCGCTGGTATACCCTCAAGCTGGCACAGGCGGACACGCCGTACTTGCGTGCATGGTTCGACCGTCTATGCACACGGCCGGCTTTCCGCAAGCATGTGATGATCGATCTGGCCTAGCGGTTTGTTGAAATTCTGCCCGTGCGAATCAGAGCGCGTCGCAAACCTCGAGCTTGTAAATGCGGAACTGGCCGCCGAACCCCGGTTGTCTGACCTCGATGCGCATATCCGAAAGATTTTTCAGGATGTTCCTGAGCGGACTGCTGACGCCCTTGCCGGGAAGCTGGGCGAATTCCCGAATCGGCACATCGATGGTCTTGAGGCCTGCAACTTCCAGTTTTGCCTGATGCGTGTTTTGCCCCAGCGCCTCCGGTCGATAGTCCTCCAGGTGAAGCTCCAGGCCCATGGGAGCATCTGCGCCAACGGTCAGGCGCAGCGATCCCTTGTCGTAACCCTCGGTCCAGTCCATGCCGGCCTGGCGATCGGCAATCGCATCGGCAACGACGGGAAACTTTACGCCGCACTGGAAGTAGCTGTATCCCGCCGCAGGCAGCTTGCAATCAACGCCGAGAAAACCCGGCGTTCTGTGCAGGGCGATTTGCGTCCCGGGAGATGACAGCGCGATATAGGTTCCGCCGGTGCCGATTTTGCTGTTCTGGTTGTATTTGGGGTTTTCAAAATGCGCCGCCGGATTGCTTTCGATGGAAAAGTCGGCGAGTGGAGAGCAATATCGGCGCAATTTTTCGGTCGGGGAAAACTCGCCGCTGCGGATTGCCCGGTCGGCATAGGAAAACCGCCGCGAACTTGCATGGGAAGCGCGATTGGCCAGGTCGCCCGCAAGTTCCGTGATCGACAGCGGCGGCAAGGTTGCCGATTCGTTCAAGGCTTCGCAGGAGCATGCCTCGATATTGATGTCGGCCTTTGTATTGCCCGCAATGCTGATGTTGCGGCGGAAGAACGGACTGGCGTTTACCAGGAACAGGCGGTATTGGCTCCCGCGCTGGAAGGCATGCACATCGAGACGGGCCTTGCCGCTGTGCGCGGGCAACGGCTGGTGGTCGATCGCGTCGGCCATCATGCGATAGGCATAAAACAGGGGAACCGCCGTGAAATTCCTGCCCTGGTACAGGCCGAGCGTCGATGTCTCGGGCTCCGTCAGCGACCAGTGGAACACACCGGCAACGCGCTTCGGTCCGAAAAGGTCGAAAACGGTGAGCGCGATCATGAACGAGTCGCCGCCGCTGGCGGGATAGGCCGTGTTGTCGTCGTACTGGTAGGTTGTATTGAATTCGCCGATCAGCAAGGGCGGTGTCGCTGCGCTGGCGAGATAAGGTTCAAGATCGGCCATGATCGCGCGAAACATGCGGCCTGCCTCGAGGCTTTCCCATTCCTTCTGCGCGCCGGTGAAGGGGTAGTAGTGCACCGACAGATAGTCGGGCCTGCGCACCAGGCGTGCCTTGCTGAAGGGAATCAGCCAGTCGAAGACCGGCTTGTACTTGACGGTCGCCGGATCGGTCGCCTTGTATTCCCTGGCCGCAAAAGACGATAGTTCCAGCGCGATAATCTTTGCCTCCGGGAAAACCTTGAGGGCCAGGGGCACGATGCGGTTGTAGTCGGCAATGTAGTCCGCCACCGCATAACGCGAGACGATGCGTTCGACGACCAGCCGATCGACCTCGTTGCCGATGGCGATGCCTCGCAGCTTGCAGCGCTGTGCGGCCAGGGCCTGCAGGGCGGCTGAGACCTCGTGGCTGGAGAACGTCAGCGGTATTTGCAGCAGTACCTCCTGTCCGCGGCTGCCGGCATATTGGCAAAAACGTCTGGCCGCCCCGACATACCGGTCGAACGAGAGCTTCGATACCCAGGTGCCGCTCATTTTCAGCGAACCCAGCAAATCGCCCTTGCGCAATTTCTCGGCCTGCGCCGGATTGGCTCCCGAATAGCTTGCGCCGAGAATGCGCGCATGGCTGCCGGCGCCGGTGGCCTCCTGGTTGGCGCCGCATCCGGGGCGGCAGGCATCGAGTCCCTGGTCTGCGGAGAGCTGCGGTTGCCAAAGCGCAATCGCGCAAAAAAGCAGGATGCTGAACCGCATGTTTTCGATATTGTCGAAAGAGTTTTGAAATTCGCGCCAGTGCCGATCGTCGCAGACAGCGCTGCTGCGGTCAATGCCGGAAGGCGAATGCGCGGTGTTTCAAGTGCAATTTTCGACGGAAAGATGCTCGGCCGTCCGAAAAACCCATGTTAGATTACGCACGAAAGCGAATCGCACGCCCGGAGCGTGCCCGGATTTTTCATCATGTTTTCAAAGCGCCCCCGATTGCTGCCGGCCCTGGCATTGCTTCTGCTTTGCGCCGGCGGCTGCGCGCTCGATACTGGAGACGGGTCCCGCTTTGCCCCCGAAAAAAATCCGTCCCTGTCGCAGTTTTACGCCGGCAGGTTTTCCCTGGGCGCTGCGGTCGAACCTGCCCAACTGGAGACGGCCGAAGGCAAGTTGCTTGGCTGGCACTTCAACAGCCTGGTTGCGGAAAACGCGATGAAACCGCTTGAATTGCAGCCGGCCGAAGGGCGCTTCGATTTTTCCGGCGCCGATCGCATCGTCGCTTTTGCCCAGCGTCACGGCATGAAAGTGCGGGGCCATACGCTGCTCTGGCACGAGCGCACGCCGGAGTGGTTCTGGCAGGGTGCCGACGGCAGGCCGGCATCGCGCCGGCTCCTGCTTGAGCGGCTGCGCGCGCATATCCATGCCACTGTCGGCCGCTATCGTGGCCGCGTGTACGCCTGGGATGTGGTCAATGAAGTCATCGATCCGGCGCAGAAAAACTGCCTGCGCGACGATAACTGGTTCCAGCGCGTCGGCCCGGACTATATCGACTGGGCGTTTCGTTTCGCGCATGATGCGGACCCCTCCGCCCGCCTGTTCGTCAACGATTTCGAGACGACGAATCTGGACAAGCGGGAATGTCTGCTGTGGGTGGTCAAGGGCCTGCGCGAGCGCGGCGTTCCGGTCCACGGCGTCGGCCACCAGATGCATATCAGCATCGACAGCCCCGGGGCGCGGGAAATCGATGAGACGCTGGGCAAATTTGCCGCGCTCGGTGTGGAAAACCAGATTACGGAACTCGATATCAGCTTTTACCGCAGCCCCGGACAGCGACTGCCGGGCAGCGAATCCGAGCTGCTGGCAAGACAAGGGGCGCGTTACGAAGAATTGTTCAGGGTGTTTTTGGCCCATGCGGATGTCACCGCGGTCACCTTCTGGGGGATCTCCGATGCCAATACCTGGCTTGTCCGCGGGCGGTTTGCCGGCAGGGGGGACAAGCCATTGCCGTTCGACGCCGATCAACAGCCCAAACCCGCATATTGGGGGGTGCTGAGGGCGCTGTCGATATCCGGGGTTGCGATGTCGAAGCCTGCGCAGAAATAATCGGCCTCGCCCCGATGATTCGCGCGCTGACGGTTTCCCTGCTGCTGATGGCACTGGTCGCGGTGTTGTTCGGCGTGTTCTACCAGCCGCTGGTGTCCCCCGTGCCATCGACCCCGCCGGCGGTCGATGCGACGCGTCTTGCCGCGCATGTCAAACACCTGTCCGTCGATCTGTACCCGCGCAGCGCCGACCAGCGAAAAAATCTTGAGCTGAGCGCGGATTACATCTTCGAAACCTTCAAGGCGGCCAATGCCGATGTGAGCGTCCAGGAGGTCCTCGTCGACGACATCAAATACCGCAACATCGTCGCCCGCTTTGGTCCGGCGGCGGTGCCCTTGCTGGTGATCGGCGCGCACTACGATTCGCACGGCAATGAAGTGCTGGGCGCGCGCGACCCGCGCGGCTACACCCCCGATTCGCATACGCCAGGCGCGGACGACAATGCCAGCGGCGTCGCCGGCCTGCTTGAGCTGGCGCGCCTCCTGGGCCGGCAGCCGCAGGAGCGCGCGATCGAACTGGTGGCCTATACGCTGGAGGAGCCGCCGTATTTTCGCAGCGAGCAGATGGGCAGTGCCTGGCATGCGCGATCTTTGCAGTTGGCAAAACGCGATGTCATGTTGATGCTGTCGCTGGAGATGATCGGCAGCTTCAACGACCAGCCCGGCGGCCAGGACTATCCGGTGCCGGGCATGGCAAGCCTGTACTCGGAGCGAGGCGACTTCATCGCCATCGTCGGCAAGCTCGGCGATTTCCGCGCCATGCGCAAGGCCAAGGCGCTGATGTCGGGCGCCACGGATCTGC
>JACXTT010011548.1_pt1 | contig 11809 bp, 6 predicted proteins | sample 9270951 | NCBI WGS metagenome assembly JACXTT01 (sample SAMN15532306, study PRJNA645909) | rock metagenome | isolation source: weathered quartz diorite | place: Puerto Rico | collected 2017-06-21 | reverse complement strand
GGCTCCGCCTCGAAGAACTTCTCGTGCATCTGCATCGACGGGATCTTCGCGTCGATCGGCTTCGGCTGGACGATGCTCTGCTCTTCGAATCCGATTCGAAGGCCCCACACCATGTAGTCGAACTCCGCGGTCGAGCCCGCCGGCCCGCGCACGGCCAGCTCGCTTGGGCTCACCCGCGACACCGCGAGCGGTACCGGCTCCCCGCGAGGCGTTGCGGTGGCCGTCAGGCCGATATCCGGATTCGTCACCAGGGCGAATGTTGCGCCGAGGCGCACGGTCGCCTCGCCGTTGACCAGACGCCCGGAACCGCGCGTGTAGACGGCGACCTCGTCCCCCTCAGGCGCCGAGTACACGACCACCTTCGACGCATCGCTCGGGTGGTTCTGGACGAACGACATCGTGCCGGAGCCGTAGATCTTGTAGTTGTTGTACGAAACCCACGCAAACGATCCGGCGACGTTGAAGTTGTGGAACGCGCCTCCGACGGATCCGCCGTAGGCCTCGATCCCGTGATCGTAGCTCGGAATGTAGGCGTACGAGAAGTACGGGGAGGCGTTGGCGAAGTATCCGCCGTACAGCGTTCCACGCGTGGAGATCCCGATGTTGTCGCTGGTCGCAAGCGTGGCTTGGCCCCCGCCGTTGCTGTCGATGAACGCGCCGATCGAGTTGCCGTGCGCTCTCACGCCGTACCCCGTGCCGGAGGCGTAGACGCCCGATCCGCTCGAGGACGTGAAGTAGCCACCGGTGCCCGAGATGGCAGCCCCCTCGACGCCAGCGCTCGGCGTGGCGAGATTGACGAAGTTCCCGATCGTCGTCGTCGACTCGAAGTGGCCGCCGGTCGGTCCGCTCGCGTAAACGCCGTCCAGCGCCGAGCCGGTCGCCTGGAAGTAGCCGGCGTAGGTCCCGCTCGATGACGCATTGACGCCGTAGTTGGGCGAAGCGAGCTCGACAGACGTTCCCGACATACTCGTCGAATAGAACCGGCCGCCCGTGGGACCCGACGCGGAGACGCCGGCGCCGAGCCCGCCCCCGCTGAACTGTCCGCCGGTATCGCCGCCAGCCCCCCAAATGCCCACGGTTCCGCCGGATCCGTACACGCCGATGCCGCCATAGGCCGGGGCGTTGCCCGAAACGCCCGAGTTCGTCGTGGCGATGTCGGCGGTCACATTCGATCCCGAGGAGTTCTCGAAATGACCTCCGTAGCTCGGTGCGCGTGCGTAGACGCCCGTGCCGAAACTCGTGTTCGTGTTCAGAAAGTACCCCGCGTACGCACTAAAGCCGGACGTTCGGCCGAAGACGCCGTAGAGATCGCCGCTGCCGTAGGCGCCGACCTGGCTCGAGAATCCTGCGAGCCCGTAGGTGCCGCCACTGCCGTAAACGCCGTAGAGCCCGCCGCTGCCCCTGACACCTGTTCCGTTCTGGCTGTTGTCTTGCGCGTCGATCGCGGGCTCGTTGTTGTTGGAGTTCGTAATGTTGAGCCGGCCGTTTTTCGATTGCTGCGTTCCGGAGGTATCGACATAGGCGCTCGCCGGCTGGCCACCGAGCTGCGACGCGTTCAGCGCGTAGGGCGCGGATCGGATCGGTGTCCTCGGGACGAGCATCTCGCCGCCGACGATGATCTCGAGCCACACGGTGCCGTAGTCGGCGAACACGGCATCAAGCGCCGTGTAGGAGCCGGAGCCGCTTCCGTCGGCTATCGTTCCCGATCCCAGCGCCACGTTGAGCATGCCGCCGGTGACGGCGACCGCGTTGCTGGTTGCCGCCGTGTGCTGGTCGACCATGATCTCGTTGCCGGCGGCCGCCGCATCCATGAAGCGGAAGGTGACGTCGTAGGTCCCGCTCAGCGGGTTGTCGTTCTGGTCGCGGAGCACCCCTTGGTAGTTGACCAGCGTCGGAGGGGTCGCCGCGAACGTCGGCAGCGCCAAAGTCAGGATGAGCACGGTCCGTAGGTTCTTCATGGACTGTTCTCCTATCGAGCCATCAGCAGGACGCGGATCATTCCAGTTCCCGCGTCGAGGTTGTCGAGTGCTTTCCCGACGACCGTGCCCGGGCTCGGTTTCTGTGCCGCCGTCGCGTAACCCGGGATTGGCGACGCTACGAGGAGATCGCCGGCGAGGATCGGACCGGTCTCGGCGTCGGCTTTGACGCTCGCAAAGATCGCCGCCGCGACGCTTACGGTCAGTCCGCTTTCCGTCATCTTCGATGACTCCACGGCGACGCCGACGACGGTCGAATCGGACGCTTGCATCGCGCGATGCAGCTTGCCCGGGGCCGAAGGATCGAGGGCGAGGAGATCGCCGGCGTCCACCGGTTCGCTCGCCTCGAACTCGCGGGTCGCTGCAACGACGGGCGCGGGTGTCGGCGCGGGCGTTTCAAGAACGGGAGCGCCGGGCAACCGCTTTTCCGGCCCGACCATCGCGGCGGGCAGCGCCACCGCGACGGCGCCTGCCTCGGCCTGCCGCTTCACGCGCTCCTCGAACCCCGGCAGCCGCGCGAGCTTCGACGCCGGGCTCTCCGTGACGCCGTGATCCGAAGCCTTGATCTTCGCGATCAGCGCGTCGGCCTCCGGGTAGCTCGCACGCACCTCCCGGCCCGCGCTCTTCTCCATGGTCTCGAAGCGCGACCGCGGCGTCGAGGCGCGAAGCTCGGGATGGCGCGTCATCTGCTCGTCGAGAAGCCTCATCTTCGGAATGGGCGCGGGTGCGTCCTTCTCGCGGACGACGGCGAAGTTTTCGAAGCCGATGCGGAGTCCCACGACGATGTAGTCGAAATCGACGTCGGGATCGCCGGGAGCCGCCTTGACGACGATCTCGCTCGTCGTCTTTTCCGCGACGTAGAGTCTGGCCGGCGCGCCGATCGGGGCGACGTAGGCCGTGAGGCCGAGCTCCGGATCCGTCACCAATCGGAACGTCGAGCCCAAGGCGACTTTCGCTTCGCCGCCGACGAGGCGCGCCGTGCCGCGGGTGTACGTGCCGACCTCGTCTCCTTCGAGGGAGGCGTAGGTGATCGTGCGATCGTCCAGCTCGGGGTCGGACTGGACGAAATCCTTCGAGCCGTTCCCGTGAATCGTCGAGCCGACGGCGTCGGCCACGAAACCGAACGTGCCGGAATAGTTCTCCTCGAAATAGCCGCCGGTGTAGAAACCGTGGGCCCAAACGCCGTAGTACCGGAACCCGTCGAAGAATCCGAGATCGCCGTAATTCTCCTGGCTCGACGAGAAGAACCCTCCTCGCAGCCTGCCGTTGACCGCGAAACCCGCCTGGTCGGGGGCGTCGCCCAAATACGCGTACTCATACGAGTTGGGTCCGATGAACAGCCCCGCGACGTTTCCGTATCCGCGCACGCCGTACGCTCCGCCGGAGGCCACGACACCGGTCGTGGAGGATCCGTTGGCGGCGAAGTAGCCGCCGGTATCGGTGCAGTTGATGGAGGTGATTCCCGTCGGCGTGTTGTTGGCGCAATACGCTTCGATCGCCGGGATGGATGGGTCGTAGTTCTGGAAGAGCACCCCTCCCGACTTCGTTTGATACGTGGACGAGGTGTCGAGGAAGAAGCTGGTCGAATAACCGTTGAAGGTGCTCGCGGTCGTCGCCGCGACGGCGTTGGTCGCGTTCAAGGCGTACGCCGCCGACTGGAACTTGGTGCGCGGCGTCAGGGTCTCGGCGCCGACCTTGATCTCGAGCCATACGTTCCCGTAGTCGCGGAACACCGCGTCGAGGGAGGTGTACGAGCCCGGGCCGCTGCCGTCGGCGACGGTTCCCGAGCCCAAGGCCAGGTTGAAGAGGCCGTTGGTGACCGTCACCGGATTGCCGGTGACGAGAGCGTGCTGGTCGGTGAGGATCTCGTTTCCCCCCGACGCTGCATCCATGAAGCGGAAGAGCATGTCGTACGACCCGGTGAGGGGGTTGTCGTTCTGGTCGCGGAGCACCCCCTGGTAGTTGACGAGCGGCGGGGGGGTCGCGGCGAAGGCTGTCGTGGCGGCCAGCAGGCCCAAGATGGCGGCTTTCAACATCGGGTGACTCCTCTCTGACCCTATGGACGCATTCCGGGGGTGGGGCCCGTCACCCTCCCCTCCCGTCGCCGCCGTATACTTCCGCCAGGTCCAGGAAAAGCGCGGCGCCGATGATTCGTAGGGGGGCGCTTGGGCGACATCACGGTCCTGCTTCGGGCGGCGAACGCCGGCGACAAGAGCGCGGCCGAGCGGCTCTACGCGGAGCTCTACGACTCGCTGCGCAAGCTGGCCCGGGCCCGGCTCCGGGACGGTGGGCGTGACGCGATCCTCGATACGACCGCGGTGGTCCACGAGAGCTTCATGCGGATGGCGGAGGCGGGAACCGTCGAGGCGAACGACCGCCGGCAGTTCCTCGCTTACGCCTCGCGGGCGATGAGGTCGGTGGTCGTCGATTTCGTCCGGCAGCGCAACGCCGCGCGCCGCGGCGGCGACGCGGCGCCCATCTCGCTGAAGGATGGGATCGGCGCCGTCTTCGACCGGCAGGACGAGATCCTGTTGGTGCACGAGGCGCTCGCGCGGCTCGAAGCGCTCGACGGCGACGCGGCCCAGATCGTCGAGATGCGTTATTTCGCCGGGCTGCAGGTTCCGGAGATCGCGGAGGCGCTTGCGATCAGCGAGACGACGGTGGAGCGGCGCTGGAGGAAAGCCCGAGCGTTCCTCTTCGAATCGCTCAAGTGAGAAGGGTTCGGGGGCGATTCCGCGTCTGATAGCGCGGGGAGTGGACGATGCAGGCTGAGCTCGACCCCAACACCTGGCGCGAGCTCTCGGCCTTGCTCGACGAGGTGTTCGAGCTCTCCAGCGCCGCGCGCGAGTCGTGGCTTGCGGATCTCAAGGCCAGAAACGCCGAGCGGTACGAGCAGTTGGTTCGCCTTCTCGCAGCGGACGCCGCGGCGGATTCGCGGAGCTTCCTTGGCCCATTGCCGGCCGTCGAGAACACGATCGATGCGACGCAGGACGCCGTCGTCGCCTCGCCCCGGATTCCGGGCGATCGCATAGGCGCCTATCAGGTCGTTCGCGAGCTGGGTCGCGGCGGCATGGGGAGCGTCTGGCTCGCCGTGCGCTCGGACGGCACGCTCAAGCGGTCGGTCGCGCTCAAGCTCCCCCACGTCGCCTTCTTCGACCGGGCATCGCGAGAACGGTTCGACCGGGAACGGGATATCTTGGCCGCCCTCGCGCACGCGAACATCGCGCGGCTGTACGACGCCGGCGTGACGGCCGACGGTCAGCCCTTCTTGGCGCTGGAATACGTCGACGGCGTCCCGATCACCGCGTACGCCGACGAGCGGGGTCTGGGCTTGCGTCGGCGGATCGAGCTGTTCTTTCAGGTGCTGGACGCGGTTCAGTTCGCGCATCGAAACCTCGTCGTGCACCGCGACCTCAAGCCGAGCAACGTCCTCGTCAACAAGGACGGTGCCGCGATGCTCCTCGATTTCGGCATCGCGAAGCTCCTCGCCTCCGGCGGCGCCCCCGCGGCGGCGACCGACGCGACCGAGCTCGGCGGCTCGCCGATGACGCCGCGCTACGCGAGTCCCGAACAGGTGGGCGACGGCCCCGTCACCACGTCGAGCGACGTCTACTCGCTGGGCGTGATGCTCTACGAGCTGCTCGCCGGCCGGCTCCCCTACCGCGTCAAGCAGGGCTCGCGCGATGAGATCCGCGCCGCGATCACATCGGGCGACACGGTCCCTCCGAGCCGGGCCGCGCACGGTAGACCGGAGCTGGTCCGGGCGCTCAAGGGGGATCTCGACAGCATCCTGCTCAGGGCGCTCGAGCGCGATCCGGCCAGCCGCTATCCGTCGGCCGAGTCGTTCGCGCGAGACCTCGAGCGCTACCTCAAGGGAGAGCCGGTCGAGGCGCGACCTCCGTCGCGTCTCTACAAGACGCGAAAATTCGTCCGCAGGCACCGCATCGGCGTCGGCATCGCGGCGGCGGTGACGGTGGCCATCTTGGCGAGCACCGCGTTCGCCGTCGTTCAGATGCGCACGGCCCAGCGACAGCGGGATCGCGCCACTCACGTTTCGGATTTTCTGATCTCCCTCTTCAAGGTCTCCGATCCCAGCGAGGCGAAGGGAAAGACCGTCACGGCGCGGGAGATCCTAGACAAGGGCGTCGCCAAGATCGACGACCTCGCGAGCGAGCCGCTGGTCCAGGCCGATCTTCTGATCACGATGGGGGAGGTCTATAAGAATCTCGGTCTGTACTCCTCCGCCCTTCCGCTCCTCCAGAAGTCTCTGGATCTGCGCCGCAAGCAGCTCGGCTCCGACGACTACGAGACGATGGAGTCGATCAACGACCTCGCGACGCTGCTGGAGAACGAGGGAAAGCTGGAGGAGGCCGAGACGCTGTTCCGCGAAGCGCTCGAGCGACGGCGGCGTGTGCTGGGGCCGGATCACAAAGACACCTTGAATGCGGAGAACAACCTGGCGCTCGTCCTGCAGGCGCGCGGCAATCTCGCCGAGGCGGAAGCGCTCTTCCGCGAGTCGCTCGCAGGCAAGCAGCGCACGCTGAAGCCCGATGACGACGACCGGCTTCCACCGATCAACAACCTGGCGAACCTCCTGAAACAGGAAGGGAGAATCGCCGAGGCGAAGCCCTACATGACGCAGCTCGTCGAGGAGGCGCGGCGCATCCTGGGCGAGGACGATCCGCACACGCTGACGGCGATCAGCAATCTCGGATTGCTCGTCGACGGAGAAGGGAACCCGGCCGCGGCGGAGCGGTATCTGCGCGACGCGCTCGCTGCTCGTCGGCGCGTTCTCGGCCCCGATCATCCGCAGACGCTTCTCTCGATGTACTTCCTGGGCGATTGCCTGGGCGAACTCGGGAGATTCGAAGAAGCGGAGTCGCTCGTCGGAAGCGCCGTGGAGGGGCTTCGGAAGACGCTTGGTCCCGATCACCCGCGCGCGATGGCGGCGAGAAACGCGCAGGCGATCCTCGCGGAAGAACAAGGACGTTACGAGGAAGCCGAGCGAATCTTTCGGGACGTGCTCGACTCGAGGCGACGGAAGCTCGGACCCGACAACACCGAAACGATCGAGTCGACGATCGGCCTGGCCCGTGTCCTGATGCTTCAAGCAAAGCTGAGCGAGGCGGAGCCGCTCATCCGCCAGGCCGTCGACAGCAGCGGCCGCGCGCTCAAGCCCGACAATCCGACGACGCTCGAGGCCCGGACCCGGCTGGGAGAGCTCTTGACGAAGCAGGGTCGCGCGGCGGAGGCCGAGCCGATCTTCGCGGACATCGTGGCGAACGCGCGGAGGTCCCTCCCGCCGACTCACTACGCGCTGGGCAGCGCCCTCTTGGAGCACGGCCGCTGCCTCACCGCGCTTGGCCGTTACAGGGACGCCCAGACAGCCCTCGACGAGTCCCTGTCGATCCTGAAGCAGGCCGAGCCCGCGGACGTCCCTACCGTCGAAGCCAGCCTCACGGCACTGCGCAGGCACTCCTAATTCGGGACATTCTGCTTTTAGTTACAACGTCAATCAGGGGACAGGCCCGTCTATCTTTGAACTCCGCGCAGGCTTGTAACGCCGCTGAGAAAACTGGGCCTGTCCCCTGATTGACGTTGTAACTAAAAGCAGAATGTCCCGAATTAGCTACGCCGACAAACCGCGCCGACGTGCCCAGGATTCGAACCCGTCGACCAGATCGGCGAACGAGTCGATCACGAAGAGGAGAGGCTGGAGGTGATTGACGTCATATTCCTGCTCCACGATCCGATCCGGATCGAAGGGGAGCTTGACGACCGCATCGCTCAGCGCGTGGCCGATCTCCCGGTGCGACGAGAGGATGCCGTTCCCGTAGACGCGTACCCCTTCGTCCGTCCGGATCAGGCCGAACTCCACCGTGAACCAGTAGAACCTCTCGAGCCGTCGCCGGTCCGCGCCGCGTGCGGCGAGGGCCGCGCGCCCCATCGTCTGATAGAACTCGGCAAACGCCGGGTTCGTGATCATCGGCATGTGCGCGAATACGTCGTGAAAGAGATCGGGCGCGGGCGTGTAGTCCAGCTCGTGCGGCGGACGGATGTAGTCGGTCGACGGAAAGACCCGGCGCGCGAGGAAGGCAAAGAAGTCCTCTTCGTGCAGGAGCCCTGGGACACGGGCCACCGACCATCCCGTGGCCACGGTCAGGACCCCGCTCGCGTCTCTCAACGAGGGGATGCGCTCTGCGGGGAACCCCATCGCGGCGAGCCCGTCGAGAAACTCGACGCACGACCGCCCGGGAAGCTGCGCGCGCTGCCTGGCGTAGAGCGTCGTCCAGGTGGCGTGATCTTCGGGCTCGTATGCGGGATCAGGGATCGACTCGCCTTCAGGCGCCGGCTCGTGGAGTCGAATGGGCACGCAGCGGGGATCGACGTCGTCGTTCAAGCTCGCCGTTTCGTAGGCGGAGCGGTCCGTGGGCTTTCCGATCATGACGGCCTCGTGATTCCAGAAGGGACGCAGAGGCACGACGGGCGACATGCACCATCGGCCTCGAGCGTCGATGTCCGAGGAGATTCCTCTGGGCGTCAGTATCGGTAGACGGGTAGGCCGCCCGAAGACGAGACGAAGGTGGGAGCGAGACGGCTGGCGGTCTTCATGGCGCGATCAAGTTACGTCGAGATGCGCCTGCCCGCAACTCAAGGTGCTGAGTAAACGACGCGCCCCCCGACGATCGTATAGGCGACTCGAGCGCCCAAGATGTCATCGTCGGGCACCGTGAGGATGTCCTTCGTCAGCACCGTGACGTCCGCGAGCTTACCGACCGAGAGCGACCCCTTGACGTCGTCTTCGAACGCCGCGTAGGCGCCGTTCAGCGTATACGAGCGGAGCGCCTCCATGCGCGTCATCTTCTGCTTCGGGTAGAAGGCGCTGCCGTCGGGGAGCTTGCGCGTCACCGAAGCATGGAAGTTCGCGATCGGATCGACGTCCTCGACGGGGACGTCGGTGCCGTTGCAGACGACCGCTCCCGAGTCGATCAGATCGCGCCACACGTACGCCCCCGCCTCGGCCCGCGCCGTGCCGATGCGGGCCGGCACCCAGGGACCGTCGGAGGTGCAGTGGATCCCCTGCATCGACGCGATCACTCCGAGCTTCGCGAAGCGCGGCACGTCCGCGGGATCGAGATGCTGTGCGTGCTCGATTCGCCAGCGTAGGTCCTTCTTGTCCGGATGTGCGCGAAACGTCCGCTCGTAGAGATCGAGCGTCTCGCGATTCGCACGGTCGCCGATCGCATGGATGCAGAGCTGGAAACCATTTTCGATCGCGATCTTTGCGGTTTCCTCGGACTCGGCGATCGGCTCCGTGTTCAATCCCGACGTCGTCGGCATGTCGGAGTACGGAGCGAGCATCCACGCACCGCGCGATCCGAGCGCGCCGTCGACGTACCGCTTGATCGCGCGCACCGTCAAGAAACCGTTCCCGTATCCGATCAGCTTGTGCGCCGCGAGCTTCTCGCGCATCTCATCATTCGCGTCTCGGGCCATCACCCACAGGCGCATCTTGAGCCGCCCCTGCTCCGCCATTGCCTTGATCCGGTCGATCGTATCGAATGTCGAGCCGGCGTCCTCGAACGTGGTGATCCCCTTCGACAAGCACTCGTCCTGCGCGATCTCGACCGCGCGGACCGTTTCCGCGTCGATCTCCTCCTTGGGTCGCCGCGCGAGCGCATCGTCCATCTCCTTTTCGACGAGGTCGCCTGCGGTCTCGATCAGCACACCCGTCGCCTGCCCGGACGCATCGCGAAGGATCCGCCCTCCCGGCGGATCCTTCATCCCTCGGCCGATCCCCGCGGCCGCGAGCGCCTCCTTGTTGACGATGATGGCGTGGCCGGAGGCGTGCCGCAGCACCACCGGGTTCGCCGGGGCCGCCTCGTCCAGCGCATCGTGCGTCGGGTATCCTTCGACCGCGCGCGCCGGGGCGTGATCCCACTTCTCCTGGTGCCATCCCCTCCCGAAGATCCAGCTCCCCGGCTTGGCCTTCGCAGCCGCGGCGCGCACCTTCTCGACGATCTCCTCCCACGACCGCGTCCCCTTGAGGTCGACGTTCATCCGGAGGATGCCGAGGTTGCGTAGGTGCCCGTGCGATTCGATGAGCCCCGGCACGGCGAGCTTGCCGTCGAGGCGCACGACGATCGTCCGCGATCCGGTGAACGGCTCGATCTCCTTGTCGCTCCCGACCGCGACGATCTTTCCCGCGCGCGCCGCGAGCGCCGTCGCGTCGTGCCGCACCGGATCGAGCGTGACGATTTTCCCCCCGAGCAGGACGAGGTCCGCCGGCTCGGGCCCGCGCGCGCAGTTGTCGAGAGCGACGAGAAAAGCGACGAGGAGGAAGCTAGGAAGCAGCCGGGATCCTGAGCTCAGCACGGCGGACCTCCAACGCAACGGGGCATCCTACGACGGGTCCGCGTGAGATCAGGATCTTCGACCACAAACAAATGGCCGGCCTCCGCCGCGCATCCGCATGCGAGCGACGAAGGCCGGCCGTTGGTTACCTAAGCTCGAGCGCGTCCTCGGCCACCGCCGCCACCTCCACCGTGCTTCTCGTCATTCTGCGGAGGCTTCTTCCCCTCGTTTTTCTTTTGGGGCTGCTTCGTAGGAGCCTGCTGCTGAGGCTGCGGCCGCTGCTGCTGCGGCGCGGCGTGCTCCGGACGAGGCTGTGCCTTCGCGGGCCCCATGGCCGGCGGCGGAGGCGCGTGCTTTTCCGGACGGGGCGGAGCCGCAGCCTTGTCGTCCGGCCGGGCCTTCTCGGCGTGCTGGTGCTGCGGACGCTCCTGCTGTTGCATCTGCTGCCGTTCCGACGGCTGCGATCGTGGCTCGTTGCGCGGCTCTTGATGCCGCTCTTGCGGCTGCATCTCCGGCCGCCGATCCGCCGGACGCTCGTGGCCGAACTGCTGCGCGCTCGCCCGCTCCTCGCCTCGGGGTAGCGGACGATTCGCGGATACGGGCTCCGCCGCCCTCACCTCGTGCCGCTGCGCGGCCGCGACGGCGAGCTGGTCGCGACGCACCGCTTCAAACGGCGCCACGCGCGCGACCCTTTCGATCGGCTCGGGCCGGAACGTCCGCCCCGTCGCCTGTTCGACGGCGCGCAGCTCCGGTCCGCGGTTGACGATCACGTTGTTCTGGACCGTCAGGCTGTTGTTGACGATCGTGGTTCGATTGATCAGCGTCGCTCGCTGCGATTCCGGCGCGACGAATCGCCGGATGTGCGGTGCGGCGAAATCCTGTGCCGACACGAACACGAAAGAGCTTGCGATCGGCACGGGCGCGCCGAACGACACGCCGACCGAGAACCCCGGCGCGACCGGGGCCCACCCGATGAAATCCGGGCCGGTGCGGAACGTCACCCACGCCGGCGCCCACGTGTAGCCGGGAACCCACGCCCAGCCGACCACCGGGTCCATCACCCACGTGCCGTAGTGGTACGGGACCGCGCCCCAGTCATAGTCGGACACCCAGACCCACCCGCAATCTGTGTATTCCCAGTGTCCGTCGTAATAGGGGTTCCACCCCGGCTGATAGATTGCCGGCTGCCACACGCGTCCGTACCCAGCGGAAACGAGCCAGTGGCCGCTGGGGCTGAGGTTGGAGTAGAAGAAGTCGAACGACACTCCGCCCGACACGCTCACCGAAGCTTGCGATGCGGGTGCGAACGCGCCCGTCATGAACGTGAGCGCGATCGCGGTCGTCGCTGCGATCGTCATTTTCTTGATGTTCATAGTGCACCTCACTCGGACCCATCGTTCCCTTCCCCAATCCGCGGGGTCCCGAGTTGACATGTGGCAATGACGATGCCAGTCGCGGGATTTCGGGCTTTTTGGGAT
>JACXTT010011547.1_pt1 | contig 11809 bp, 7 predicted proteins | sample 9270951 | NCBI WGS metagenome assembly JACXTT01 (sample SAMN15532306, study PRJNA645909) | rock metagenome | isolation source: weathered quartz diorite | place: Puerto Rico | collected 2017-06-21 | reverse complement strand
CCAGCGGGAAGGTGCCGCCCGCGTGCGGCAGGATCACCTGCAGCTTCGGCAGCCGGTCGAGCACGCCCCCGAAGATGAGGTGCGCCGCCGCGATGCCGGTGTCGTACGGGTTACCCAGCAGGTTGGTCAGGTAGTACGGCCTCAGCCGCTCCGCCCCGTTCACGTTGAACGGGTGCAGGCCGATCGGCAGCCCGAGGGCCTGGCAGCGCTCGAACACCGGGAAGAACGCGGGATCTGAGAGGTTGCGCCCGTTGACGTTGGTGCCCATGTAGACGGCGCGCGCCCCCGGCAGCTTGGCGGCCCGGTCGAGCTCGGCCAGCGCCGGCACGGTGTCCTGCATGGGCAGCGTGATGCAGAACACGAAGCGGTCGGGGTGCGCGGTGTGCGCGGCGCTGGCGCCGTCGTTCCACTCGCGCGCCAGCCGAGCGCCGAACTCGCCCTGCCCCCAGTAGACCATCGGCGCGGTGAGCGACAGGGCCTGGACGGCCACACCCTGCTTGTCCATGGAGGCCACGCGCTTGCTCAGGTCCCAGTAGCGCGGCTCGAGCGGCGCGGTGCCGCCGCCCTTGGTGACGATGGTGGGGCCGATCGGGCTCGTGCGGTCGACGTGCCCGCCGGAGGGCGCGCCGCCTTCCTCGATGGCGCGGAAGAAGCGCTCGGGGAAGAAGTGCGCGTGAACGTCGATGCCCTGGGGGTCGGCCACGGCGGGGATTCTACTATAGAATCCCGTCGCGCTACGGGGCGAGCTTCTGGCGCGCGCCCGGTAGCGGCGATGGGTCTTCAGCGACACACGCCGCCAAATCGACCTTGCGGGCCCGGACGGCAGCCAGCATGGCATCGGGGGCAGGACGCTTCGCCTTGACCCCGGACTGGCCTTGGTCAACGAACTCGGGGACGGTCCAGCCCCGCGCTTGAGCAAGGGAGTACAGGGCTTTCACGCCCCCCTTCTTGGGTTCGCCGCAGGCGCGCGCCCCAAGGCAGGTGGGCGTCTGACGCGCCTGCCTGGCCGGGAGGTTGGCCTCTCGGGCGAGTGGTAGCAAGACGCTTGTGGTCCCCGGGATCGCAGGAGCCGGGTCGTTTGCCGGTTCGCTCGATCAGACAGCGCTCGCCACAGAGGGACTCACCATCTTTCTCGGGTCGACGATGCGATCGAAGTCGGCCTCTGTGACGAACCCCAGCTGTAAGGCTGCCGCCTTGAGTGTCAGATCATGATCCATTGCGTGGTGAGCGATCTTTGATGCTTTGTCGTAGCCGATCACCGGCGCCAGCGCCGTCACGAGCATCAGCGAGCGCTCGACGTATTCGTCGATCCTCTTCAGGTTCGGCTTGGCGCCGTCGATCAAGAACTTCCGGAAGTTCGTGCAGCCGTCAGTCATGATCGTGACGGAATGGGTCACGTTGAAGATCATCAACGGCTTGTAGACGTTCATTTCCAGGTATCCGCCCGCTCCGCCAAAGCCGACCGCGACGTCATTCGCCATCACCTGCACGGCGATCATCGTGAGGGCTTCGCACTGGGTAGGGTTGACCTTGCCCGGCATGATCGAGGAGCCCGGCTCGTTCTCCGGTATGGCCAGTTCCGCGAAGCCCGCGCGCGGGCCGCAGGACATCAGGCGAATGTCGTTGGCGATCTTGTAGAGAGACACCGCAAGGGTCCGCAGGGTCCCGGAGAGCTGCACCAGCGCGTCGTGCGCGCCCTGAACGGTGAACTTGTTGGCCGCGGTCACGAACGGAAGGCCCGTGAGCTTGGCGATCTCGGCCGCGGCGGCCTCCGCGAATCCCGGCGCCGAGTTGATCCCGGTTCCTACCGCCGTCCCCCCGAGAGCCAGCTGGTATACCCCGTGGAGGGCCGCCTCGACCCGCTCCAGATCGTCCGACAGCATTCCGACGTACCCCGACCACTCCTGGCCTAGCGTCAGCGGGGTAGCGTCCTGCATGTGGGTGCGGCCGATTTTGACGATGTCCTTCCAGGCCCTGGCCTTGCCGTCGATGGCATCGCGCAGATCCGCCACCGCGGGCACGAGGCGCTGCTTGACGCCGATCGCCGCCGCGATGTACATGGCTGACGGGAAGGAATCGTTGGAGGACTGCGCCATGTTCACGTGATCGTTCGGGTGCACCGGCGTCTTGCTCCCCAGCGGTGTCCCCGCGAGTTGACTGCAGCGATTCGCGATCACCTCGTTCACGTTCATGTTGAATTGCGTGCCGCTCCCGGTCATCCACACGTGCAGCGGGAACATGTCCTGGTGTTGCCCGGCCAGGATCTCGTCGCATGTCTTAACGATCAGCTCGTACCGCTGATCGTCGAGGCGCTTGCTCGCGTGGTTCGCGGTCGCGGCGGCCTTCTTGAGGATGGCGTAGGCGCTGATCATCTCGCGCGGAATCAGATCCATGCCGATGCTGAAATGCTTGAGCGAGCGCTGCGTCTGCGCACCCCAGAGCCTGTCGATCGGCACCTCGACCGTACCCAGGCTATCCGTCTCGGTCCGTACGTTCGCCATGTTGTTCCTCCGTGCAGTATGCCAACTCTCGCTTGAGGTTAATCCTCTGGGCTAGCTGGACCTGTTAGAGGTTGTTCGTCGCCGAGATCTTCAAGAAACGTCGCCGATGGGACGAGTCCTCGAAGAGAGCAGCAAGTTCTAACGGTAGCTGGTCATCGGCCAGGAGCGTGTCGAGGTCCTCGAAGCTGAGTGGGCACATCACGTCAACCATCTTCCGATCTCCGTTCGCTCACACGAGCGATCCCCTGAGCGCGTGTAGGCGGACCCGCTGTCAACCGCACATCATCGCCGTTCGGAACCGGGATCACGGCGGCCACGGCGGTAGATCCCCGGTGTAGACCTATTCTCCGAGCGGCTTGCCGCGCTTGCCTCAGATGGCTCCCCGTAGCCCGACGACGTTGAAAGCGGGAACGGGCGATACTTCACTTCATCGTCGTACCCTCACCAACACCGTTGTTCATGACCAGCACCATTCGAAAGCGCGCCTTCCCGGCCATCATCTTCGCGTAGGCGGCTGCGGCTTCCTGGAGTGGGACGATTTCAATCATCGCGGATATACCGGCCAGCGCACTGAATCGGAGCGCTGTGTCACCAGTCGCTGGATTTCCGGTCAGCGAACCTTCTACCTTGCGCTCGCCGAATATCAGATCCGTGCTCGTGATCTCGATCGGCTCGGGTCCGACGCCGAGGTCAATAGAGACACCGCCGGGACGAAGGCCCTTGAAGGTCGCGGCGATCGTCTTGCCTCCGGAAGCGGTTATCAGAATGACCTTGGCACCGCCGAGCGCTTGCAGGGCCACAGCAGGATCGGTAGCGGCACTATCGATGTAGTGGTGGGCACCGAGCTTCTTGGCGAGTTCCGCCGTGTCGGCACCACGAGCAATCGCCGCCACCTCGAATCCCATGTGCCGGGCGTATTGCACACCCAGATGACCAAGGCCGCCGATGCCGAGCACAGCGACAAGATCGCCCGCCTTCGCCGGTGAGTTTCGCAGTGCGCTGAACGTCGTGACCCCCGCGCACAGCAGGGGCGCCGCCGCGGCTGACGAGAGGTCATCAGGGATCGACATGAGCCCGCTCGCCTTTGCGATCATCATCTCGGCATATCCGCCATCCGAATGAATGCCCGTATATTCCTGGTTACGACAGTTCACGAGATCGCCATTTCGACAGAATTCGCAATAACCGCAAGAGCCTCCGAGGAAGCCGACACCCACGCGCTGACCAACCGCCCAGCCCTGGATACCGGAGCCCAGGGCATCGATCCGCCCGACCACTTCATGCCCGGGCACGCGCGGCCAGCTAATCGGGAAAAGGCCTTCCACCGTGCCAGAATCCGAGTGGCAGACCCCGCAAGCCGCGACGCGAATACGTACCTGATTGGGACCGGGATCAAGAAGCGGCTTTTGTACCTGTGAGAATTCTCCAGGTTTTGAGACCTCGATTGCTTTGTATGTTCCGCTCATATCTCCTCCATGTTCGCTTTCGCTCTAGTTCGTGCGACTCTGGGCCGCAAAATGTTTCAGGTAATCGATCTGGATTTGTGATCATTGCCTTGTCTCCGGACACTCATTCATGCCGCTCTCGTTCGCGCGAGATCCATTCGCGGACGTAGGACACGCGCCGCGGACGCGGCTACGCAGCTACTTCCCCGCGGCGCGGGCCGCCTGTTCAATCAGCCGAGCAACCTCTGCCGAATGGGACATGAACGACACGTGGCTCGACTTGATCTCGGTCGTCTTCGCGCCCATCCGCTTCGCCAGGAATCGCTCGAAGTCCGGGTTGATGGCATGATCCTCTGTTCCCACGATGTACCAGCTCGGGACGCTCTTCCAGGCAGCGCCGGAGACCGTCGCGTCAAAAACCGATTTAGATAGAGGCTTCTGTGTTGCCGCCATCACTCGCGCTTCCGCTGCGGATAGATCCGCGCAAAAGGCCTGGTGAAACTTCGCTCGATCGATGTAGAGGAAGCCTGCGGTGTCGGGCACGAGCGCCGAGTTGAGCGGCGGCGTCGGATACTTTTCACTTCCCGCATTGATCTTCTCCCCATCGTCCGGCGCAAACGCATTCACATAAACCAGTGCTTTCACATTGGCATTACCAGCCGCGGCGCCGGTAATGACGGCGCCACCATACGAGTGGCCCACAACGACGACGGGCCCCTTCTGAGCCTCGATGACTCGCTTGGTAGTGGCGATGTCCTCGGCAAGCGTGGAAAGGGGATTCTGCACCGCCGTCACGGTGTAGCCGTCCCTTTCCAAAAGAGGGATAACCTTGCTCCAGCCCGATCCGTCGGCAAAGGCTCCGTGGACGAGCACGATGGACGGCTTGACTTCTGCAGACGAGCCGACGCCGGCCGGAACGGCCACAACGGCGAGTATGAGGGTAGCAATGCCGGATACAAACTTCATGGTTTTGTCCTTTCCCTTGATGCGCCTCTCTGGCGAATGAGTGGTCTGGGAGCGAGGAGGAGTTGGCTCCCCTTTTTGCTATTGCTTCTTCCCGCTTGGTGCTGAGATTCGCCCATCGGTTCGAGATCGGGACGGCATCGACCCGTCTTCGACCTTAAAGAGGCACCCGCGCTGCGCGTGAAGGGCATGGGGTGAAGTTTCCGCAAGAATCTGCAAGTCAGGCGCGTTATGACGAGGTTGCGACATGGAACGGAGTGAGCAGATGGAACGAAGCCATCGGGAAAAACCGGCGGCGGGGCGATCCTCATCGGCCCCCTACCCGCCACCGAGCGGGACGCGGACCTGGTCGAGCGGTTGCGTCGGCATGAAATGGATGCGACCGAGGCCCTTTTAGCTGCGTACGGTGATCGCGCGTACCGGCTCGCGATCCGCATCACCCGGAACAGCTCAGATGCCGAGGAGGTCGTGCAGGACGCCCTCTGGGCCGTATCCCGAAGGATCGACACCTTCCGCGGGACATGCGCATTCGGGTCCTGGGTCTACCGGATCACCGCTAACGCTGCCTGTCGGAAGCGGCGAGGCCAGAGGAGCGAGCGGAGCGAAGTGCCGTGGGAAGGGATCGGCCCAACCGTCGACCAGACGGGGAAGCAGATGCACCAGGGTTTCGACTGGTCGCCCAGATTCAACGACCCGGCGATCCAAGGGGAGTTGCAATCCGTCCTCCGTGCGGCCATCGATGAGCTGCCGGCGGAGCACCGCACGACCTTTGTCCTGCACGACATCGAAAGGCTCCCCAATTCCGAGATCGCGGCGACGCAGTTGCCCTGCACGGCAACCCTCGGATTCGTTCGCCTGTCGCTCGATGACTCCTGGCTACCGCCGCAGCGACGCCGACGTAGGCGGAGGCGGAAGCGCCCGCTTTCGGGGGCGTTTGCTCTAGGTGCGCCCGCGCGTCTCCGAAACTCATTGGACGCTCGTACTGCCGTTGGCCGGCGCGTGAGGCAATCGGACGATCGCGAAGCGAATCGCGAGACCGGCCACCGCGATGCACAGCGCGGCGGCGAGCAGCGCGCGCGGGGCCGCGCCGGCGACGAGGAGGCACAGCGGGAGGAGCACGCCGCCCACCACAGAGACGGCGGCGAGGCCGGACAGCTCCCGGGGGCGGAAGGCTCGCGCCAGCACCGCGCGGACATCGACCGCCAACAGGGCCAGCGGAATCAGGTTCACGGCCACCAGGATCCCGAGGGCGAGGCGCAGCGCGGCGACCGCGCGACCCTGGTTCATCGCCAGCGCCAGTGAGAGCATTCCTGCGCAGCCGAGCGCGATGGCAAAGCTAGTCAGATAGCCGCCGAGCCAGCGAGCGTCCTTCCATCCCGGCTGCGCGTTCGTGCTCAGCAGGACGCCCTTGTAGACGGCTGAGCCGAGCGCGGGCAGAAGGCCCGCGACGATCGCGACGTGGCGGACCGTCTCTAAGCGCGTCCAGTCGCCCGGCAGGACACTGATTGCCGCCGCCACCGTCAGGGGCAGCGAGTACAGCGTGAGGCACCACGTGCCGACCGACATCGGCGAACCCGGCTTGAGCACCCGCAGCATGTGATGAAAGCGCAGCGGATCGCCCAGATCGAGCACGAGGCTCGCGAGGTCGACAACCAGGAAGGCGAGCGCGACACCGTACGCGACCCCGGCCGCTGACGCGAAGACTCCCGGAGCGGCCAGCTCGCAGACCGCAGCAACCAGGAAGAGCCCGGTGCTGATGCCGTTGAACAGCAGGTCCCAGGTGACGAGTCCAGACCACGCCGGCACGTGAGTGATCGTGCGGCCTTCATAGCCGCCAGGGAGGGGCGTGAAGGCCGCGTGCGCGCCACCTCCTCCCGTCCCGGTCCGCATCGCTCAGATCCCCACCAGCCACAGCGTGGCGAGAAGAGCGCCGATCGCAGCGAGCCCGCTTCCGATGGCCCGCGCGTAGTCGCCCTTCATGTGAACCCAGGGATCGACCGGATGGTCCGGCAGGCCATAGACGGCGGGGCGATCGACGAGCAGATAGAACGAGTTCAGCTCGGAGTAGCTCGCGGTGGGAGCGTCGCCGTAGAGATAGGCCTCCGCGACGCCCCGTTGATGAAGCTCCTCGACCCGCGCGCGGGCCCGCTCGCGCAGCTCGTCGATCGGGCCGAACTGGATCGATTGGGTGGGACAAGCCTTGGCACAGGCCGGAACGAGGCCGTCGCGCTGGCGGTCGTAGCAGAGCGTGCACTTGTGGGAATGACCGTCGAGCGCGCTCCGCGTCACGACGCCGAACGGACACGCCGCCACGCAGGACGAGCAGCCGTTGCAGATGTCGGGCTGGATGAAGACGTTCTCGAACTCGTTGTGGATGATGGCGCCCGTCGGGCACGCCTGCTGGCAGGGAGCGGCGACGCAGTGCTTGCACACGTCGCTCATCATCAGCCAGCGCCCCTCCTTCCCCCGGTGGAGCAGCCGCTCGAGTGAGAACGCCGCCGGCGCCGCGGCGAGCGGCGCGGTGGGCGTGGGCTCGCCGAGCTGCTCGATGAACTTCACGTGGCGCCACGAGGTGGCCGAGAGCGCCCCGGTGTTGTCGTAGCTGTTGCCGGTCCAGTGAAGGCCATCGGCCGGGAGCAGGTTCCACTCCTTGCACGCGACCTCGCACGCCTTGCAGCCGATGCACACCGTCGTGTCGGTGAAGAAGCCGGTGGCCCGCCGCGGCTCCGGAGGCGAGACGGTGCGGAACGGGTCGACGAGGCGTCGGGCGATGGCCGCGAGGGGACCGGAAGGCGGTTCGCCGTGCTGGGGCAGCTCCGCGACCTCGATCTCCCTACTCGCCATGCCCAAACCTCCCCAGGGGCTGCGCGGACTCCGGTGTGTCGGGAATCGGGTCCGGCACAATGGGACGGGAAGCCATGGGCAGCGGCTTCGGCGGATGCCCGCCCTCGAGGCGGCCCGCGCGCAGCTCGCAGACGAAGGACTTGGCGCCGTGGATGTCCGCGTTGGGGTCGAGCAAGAGGGGGGACAGCGTGTTGACGGTCGCGCCGACGGATTCCCCCACATAGCCCCAGTGAATCGGCAGCCCGACGGTATGGGCGGGCCGGCCGTCGACGAGGACGGGCCTCAGCCGGCCGGTGACGAGCGCCCGCGCCTCGATCGCCCCGCGCGGCGAGCTGACGACCACCCAGTCGCCGTTGGCCACCCCGCGCTCGCCGGCGAGCTCGGGGCTGATCTCGACGAACATCTCCGGCTGGAGCTCGCAGAGCCAGCTGTCGAATCGGCTCATGGCGCCGCTCAAGTAGTGCTCGGTCAGGCGGTAGGTGGTCGCGATCAGCGGGTACTGGGGATCGCCGGGGGCGGCGATCGGGTTGAGTGGATCCGCGGGGACGAGCACCAGGGGATCCGACCGGCGTGGAGTCAGCGTGTTGCCGAACGGCGACTCCAGCGGCTCGTAGAACACGGGCAAGGGGCCGTCCTTGAGCCCGTACGGCGCGTAGAGCCACCCGCGGCCGTCCTGGTGCATCGAGAACGGCGCGTCGCCCGCGATCGCGGCCAGGCCGCGGGCATCCGCAGGCGGACGGTAATCCGGCGCCTTGTCCCGCTCGAAGTCAGGCACGTCGTGGCCGGTCCACCGCTTCGTCGCGTCGTCCCACCAGACGAGCCTCTTCCGCTCCGACCAGGGCCGTCCGTGGGGATCGGCCGAGGCGCGGTTGTAGAGGATGCGGCGATTGGCCGGCCACGCCCACGCCCAACCGCCGTAGACCGACTCGCCCTCGATGCGATGGTCCTTGGCGCGGGCGAGGTTCGTGTCCGCATCCGGAAAGACGCCGCAGTAGAGCCAGCAACCGCACGCCGTCGAGCCATCGGCGGCCAGCTCCGCCGGCCCGCGAAGCTGCCGCCGCTCGCCCACGCGATATCCGTTGATCTCTCGCAGCACTTTCTCGGTGTCGATTCCCGTCGCCGTCCTGGGGCCGTCGCCCTCGTAGTCCCAGGTGAGATGCCGGATCGACTCGTCGCGCGCGTCGCTCGAGTCGCGGTAGAGCTCCTTCAGGCGGCGGCCGAGATCGTAGACGAACCAGGCGTCGGAGCGGCAGTCACCGGGCGGAGGCACGGCCCGGTCGTGCCACTGCAGCATGCGCTCGGTGTTCGTGAACGAGCCGGCCTTCTCGATCACCGACGAGGCGGGCAGGAGGAAGATCTCCGTCGGGACCGTCGCTGGATCCACTCCGTCGGGGTCCGCGTACCAGAAGCTGGCGCTCTCGGTCTCGAAGAAATCGCGGACCACCAGCCAGTCGAGCCGCCGCATGGCGGCGCGATGCAGACGGGCATTCGGACCGCCCGCCGCCGGGTTCTGCCCCATGAGGAAGGTCCCGCGGATCTGCCCCCGGTGCATCTTCACGAAATAGCTCATCTCGGAGAGGTCCTCGTCGAGCTTGGGGAGCCACGCGTATCCGTAGTCGTTCGCGGCGGTGGCCGCCTCGCCGTACCAGGCCTTGAGCAGGCTGATGGCGAACTTGGGCATGTCGGCCCACGCGCCCCGGAGCGCGTCGCCTCTCCAAAAGCCGTCGGGAGCCCGGCCTCCGCGGCTCAGGTAGCTCTTCCCGTTCGCGAGATACTGCTGAAGGGTCGCGTGGCCGGGGACGGCGCGCGGCTGAGGCAGGTATCCCGGCAGCATGTCGAACAGCACCGGGATGTCCGTCGAGCCCTGGATGCACGCGTGCCCCCGGAGCGCCAGGACGCCGCCGCCCGGGCGCCCGACGTTTCCCAGCAAGAGCTGGATGATACCCGCCGCGCGGATCATCTGGGCGCCCGTCTCGTGCTGTGTCCATCCCAGCGCGTAGGCGACGGCGCTCGTCCGCTCGCGGCCCGAGTTGCGGCACAAGAGCTCCGCCACCTTCACCACGTCCTCGGCCCGGCACCCGCACACCCGCGCGACCGCCTCCGGCGTGTAGGCCGCATAGTGGCGCCTGAGGATCTGCAGCACGCACCGGGGATCCGTGAGCGTGGGATCGATTCGCGGCCGGCCGCGAGTTCCGTCCGGCTCGACTTCGCGGTCGTACACCCATGGGTCATCGACGACGTCCGCGGTGGCGGGGCCGCCCTCGGCGGAGAGAACGCTGCCGCCGCCTCGCTGGTCTCCACCGGAGATGAGCGTCGGCGCGTTCGTGTAATGGACGACGTACTCCCTGAAGTAGCGTTCGCCCTCGAGGATGTAGCGGATCACCCCACCGAGGAACGCGATGTCCGTTCCCGCCCGGATCTTGACGAAGACGTCGGCCACGGCCGACGTGCGCGTGTAGCGCGGATCCACGTGGATCACCACGGCGCCTCGCCGCTGGGCCGCCACCGGCCAGTGGAAGCCGACCGGATGGGACTCGGCCATGTTCGAGCCCATGATCAGGATGCAGTCGCTGTTGACGAGGTCGCGCGGGTGATTCGACGCGGCCCCGAAGCCCACCGAGGTGCCCAGACCGGGCACGGAGGAGCTGTGTCAGAGGCGCGCCTGGTTCTCGATCGGCAGCATTCCGAGGCCGCCGGTGAACAGCTTCTTGAGGAGGTAGTTCTCCTCGTTGTCGAGGGTGGCCCCGCCGAGGGAGGTGACCGTCTTCAGGTGGTTGACGGCGAGGCCGTCGGCATTCCGCTCGACCAGGTCGCGATCGCGCGCGTCCTTGAGGAGCCGGGCGATGCGGTCCATGGCCCAGTCGAGGGGGCGGTCCTCCCAGTGCTCGCTGTGCGGCGCTCGGTACTTCACGGTCGTCACCCGGTGGGCGTTGGCGACGAGCTGCAGCGTGTTCGCGCCCTTGGGGCAGAGACGGCCCTGGTTCACGGGGCTGTCGGGGTTACCCTCGATGGCGATGGGCTTCTGTCCCTTCGTGAACACGAGGAGACTGCACCCGACGGCGCAGTAGGGGCACACGCTGTGTGTGACCTTCGCTCCGCGCAGACGGGACTGGATGCTCGCCGTTCGGGGGCTGATCGGCTCTCGGTGACCGAGTGTGCCTGGTCGACTCATGACTTGTAGACGCGGGCTGAGGGCTGTGGGTCGCATCGCGCGGCGAAGACCCTGGTTGACGGAGCATCCATTCTCAGCACCTGTCCTCCACTTCGGCCCTCGCCAATCGACAGAGCAAGGGGGCGGCCAAAGGCAAGCCATTGGTTCCATTGAGGGCAGAGCGCGCGCGCGCAAAGTTCTCACGACGGCTCGCGAAAAAGATTGATGGCGGGGTTCCGGCGCCAGCGGGACGCGAGTCACCGGTCGACGCTGGCTGGTGATTCACGATCAGGCGAGAGCCCCGCCGCCCGCTGGCAGGCCCTGCCGTACAACCATGCAGGCATGCGGGGCCCGCCGCAGCAAGTGGATCTGTCCAGGAGGATCTAAGTGCTCGCAAGCACGCCACATCCAGCATCTACTATAGAATCGCGGCGCGATACGGGACTGCCTTCTGGCGCATCCCGTAGCGGCTATGGGTCCTTAGCGGCCAGGATAGGACGCCATAGCGCCCGCTGCTCCTATGCGCCGAGAGAGTCATGCCCAAGCACCTCAGCGATCGCCCGGGTGACGTGGTAGCTGAGCGCCGCGCTTGTCCGGTCCTCCTTCCGCAAGAGTGGCGCCCCTTCGGCTCCCGACCGCGGCGAGCCGACGGAAGAGCCATCGCGGAGCCCGCGCGAGCAGGGAGAACGCGGTCCTTCGGGCGCGCAGGCGCGACTTCAGCCGACGCTCGGTCTCCCAGCGGCGGATCTCGCCGCGCGAGATGCTGTGCGGGACGGTCCGGCCGGGGTCCAGGTCCGTATCGATCGCGGCGAAGGCGGCCTCGAATCTCTGCAGGAAGACGTCCTGGACCGGAGCCAGCAGCGGCCAGTACTCCGCGGACACCGTGCTCGGCGCCCCGGTGCGGC
>JACXTT010011546.1_pt1 | contig 11809 bp, 11 predicted proteins | sample 9270951 | NCBI WGS metagenome assembly JACXTT01 (sample SAMN15532306, study PRJNA645909) | rock metagenome | isolation source: weathered quartz diorite | place: Puerto Rico | collected 2017-06-21 | reverse complement strand
TAAGGGTCGTTGTCATACCAGCCTAAAGAGCTTCGTTTAATAAAAATGGGGGCTGATAAAAAGAACACGGTTGCTGTAAAGGTTACGGGTGCACTGCACCCTAAACTTATACAGATAAACACAAAGACAATGACGGATAAGCTGACGATAAAAAGCGGCGTGAAGCTTACGGCCTGCATTAAGGAAATATTGGGCTGAAAAATTTTAAGAAATTTATAAAGAAAGAATCCGACATAAGGATTTAAGTTCAGCGGCTCCCAATGCCCGACGGGAGCAAGCATCAGTTTATTGAGGTATTTGCTTCCTTTGACCGTATCGGCCATCTGGCCTGTCTCTGCGATGTTCTCGGTCAGGTTGTAATAATAGAACGGATCGGATTCAAGAAGGTAAGGGAATTTCTTGGGGCCGGGTTCGGATTGTTGCATCTTCACAGCCAGCGCGTCGATCTGGTCACGGACCTTGATGCCATCTCGATGAAGCATTTCATCGAAGATTTTTTTGGCGATAAGTGATTGCTGGTTGTCCGAGGCGTTAGGATAAGCTTTTGTCACATTTGTTTTAATATGGGTTCTTAATTGGGAGAGTGTAAGCATGGTTGCCTTTTCTGCGTTTTCCGATGAGCTGTAGTATAGAAGCGGATAAAGCCGAAAATAGAGTCCGATGCTAAGCGCGGCCAGTCCGGCGCAAATATATTTAAGGTAATGATGAATGGAAGTGGGTTTCACAAAGATTTTAGATTTATCAGTTTGGCTCAATAGACTGTTGATAAAATTTTCTTATTTTATTGGAAGGAATGACTAAGGTCAATTTTTCTTGTGAAACAAATCGGGCTTCAATCATGCCCACTAATTGCCCTCGCGTATTAAGGACAGCGCCGCCGCTGTCGCCTTTGTACAGGCTCATATTAATCTTAATGAATTCAATTTCATCAGGCATGGACGTTTTGGACGGCCGGGCGAGGCCGATGATGCGTCCGGAAGAAATCGTGCCCTTAAGAAGGTAAGAGTTTCCGATATGAAGGATGTCTTCTCCTAAAGCAAGATGATCGGAATCGGCCAGGGTCAAAGGTTTTAATTTTCTGTCTGAATTAATTTTAAGCAAGGCCATGTCAAAGCCAGGCATCAGTTTAAGAATCTTGGCAAGAAACAGGGATCCGTCCGAGAGTTTAACGGTAATTTTTTGTGTTTCAAAAATGGTATGCAGATTAGTGATGATTGTCCCGTTGGTGTCGATGATAACGCCGGCGCCGCGGCGCGTTTGCTGTTTGCTATAAATTTTTTTACCATTTTGAGGTGCCTTATAAAGCTCAATGTGTTGGGCCTGGACCTCAACGATTGAAGGTTTGGCGTGTAAAGCAACCTCAATAAGCGTTTCGGCTTGAGCAGTAGAGACCATTTGAATATTTAAAAGAAAGATAAGAGAACAGAAGAGTTTTTTTCTCATTGCGTAAGATAAAACAACTTGGCTCCCGGATAATAGAGCTCGTTGATATCGATGACAAGAAAATCCTCGGTAAAGGTTGGAGCCGTTTCTCTTATGCTTGAGGTGATTTGGGTTTTATAAGCCAAAGTTTTTCCGTCGCTACGTCGTTTAAAGACATAATAAACATTGGATGTTTTAGGGTCATATTTCAAATTGCTTATGTCCAAAACCCCTTTGGTTTTTTCAATCAAAGCTGTTGTCACAAGGCCAACCATATCTTGACTATAGCGTGTCGTCGGTGTGACAAACTCATCGTAGCGTTCCGGAACCATCCAAGGACGGGGCTCGATGATATGGATGCGCTTGACGCGGTTAAGATCGGCTTGGCTAATCTTGTCTTTGACAAAGTTAAATTCCACTTGGCTTGGCAAAATGCGCAAGAAAAAAATATTATTGTAGGTCCGTAGGCTGGCATAAAAACACAAGAGGATCAAAAGAAAGGTGAGGATGTAAGATTTGAAGTGAGATAAAATCCAATCCAGCCAGCGGTCCAGCGACCAGACTAAAAGCACGACGGTCATAGCGGCAAGATTTAACGTGCAGCGATAAAACGGGGATTCGCCGGTGGCCATAAGACTGGGCAGAAACGACAAAAGAATAAGGGACGCAAGCACGCCGGAGACAATGATGGTGCTCAGAGATGTTTGTTTCAGGTCAAATTTTTCTTTGCGTTGGCGGTATAAAAGGATGATGTTGACGACGGCGCTGATTAAAATAAACGTTAAGAGGATGACAGCTCGGCTATACGTAGGGAAGACCCGCCAAAGATTTAGAATATTTAACAGAGGCTCTTTAATAAACCATTTGAGCTTTGAGACAAGGTCAAAGTTCATTTGATAAGGGTTATACATGCCATACATAAAGTGCAAGGAGAATTTCTGAAGCAATCTGAGAACAGTGGCGTAAATGGCCAAACTGATAACGCCTACGAGATAGAAATTTACGAGTTTGATTTTTAAATCAAAGGTCGGCTTGTGGACGGAGGATAAAAGGATGATTAAGACAAAAACCCAATAAAACATGGCCGTTGAGGCGTAGGTTGAAATGGCTGAAAATAAAAGCAGCATGGCCAGGATGGCAAATTTATCCGATAAACGCTCAGATAATGGTTTTGTCGACGGGATTTTAAGGACAAGATAAGCGGCGATGCTTGCTAGCGAGGCGGCGATTGTGTGAAAAAAAATCCCTGCATAAGAAGCCATGACCTGAAAACCGGGCAACATGCCGATGAGAAGGACCGTAAGAAACGTATGGATCCTGTTTTGAAAATAATCGCGTAGAAATCTATATAACACAAAGCAGACGATGCTGATGTTTAGGATAGAAAAAAAACGGATAAATGTAAGATCATTCACAAAATGAATGCTCCAGCTGGCCAGCGTCATAAAGACGGCGCCGAAATAACGGCCGACAAAAAAGTTAAATAACTGGCTGGGAGGCATTAGGCGAGCCGGCGTGCGGGTAAAAAAATTGACATCATCGTGGAATAGATATTGATGTGTCAAAACAGGGCTATAGATTAAAAGAAGTGATACAAAAAGCAGGGCAAGGGATAGAATATTTTTATTTAAACGAAGCATTGTGTCGGACTTTTGTTAAAATTAATTCTAACATAAAATTTTTACAGATTATCTAATTCTTTAACCATTTTCATGGCCTAAGGCGTATTTATGTTACAATCCCTGCATATTTTATGACAAACAGAGACCGATTATTTCTATGGTGTTTATTGTGGCTTGGCCTGGGGGCGGGGTGTGATAGGCCGCAAGGTGTTTTTGATTTGACCTATTATCCCAGCGGCAAGGTCCATTCGGAGAGTTTTTATGAAAATGACCTTCGTCATTATAAGACCAAAGAATATTATGAAACAGGCGAGCTAAAATCGATAAGGAATTTCAAAGATGGAGAACTAAACGGTCCGCTTCAAGGTTTTTATCAGAACGGCCAAATATCTGAGGAAATAAATTTTATAGATAACAAGCTTAATGGGCCGGCCAAACTGTATTTTGAGGATGGGAAGATCAAACAGGATGAATATTACGTCGATAATAAACCTCATGGCGTACAACATAGATATTATCCAAGTGGTAAGATCTTGGCAGAAGGTAAATTTTTTAGAGGCACGGGCGATTTGACCTTTTACCATGAGAACGGCCAGCTTTTAAAAGTGGAGCATTTTGATGATTTCGCTATTAATGGTTCGGTTAAAATTTTTGATGATCATGGCCATTTATATATGGACATTAATTACTACCATAATCGACTTAACGGTGATTTCAAAGTTTATTCTCCCGCCGGAAAGCTCATGGTTTTGAGAAGTTACATATTGGATAATCTTAATGGAGAGGCCAAAGAGTTTTATGCCGACGGCCATAAGAAAATAGACGCCACCTATATCAATGGCGCGTTAGATGGTAATTACATTTATTATTATGCCAATGGGAATAACGCGACACAATCGCACTATTACAATGGAGCTTTATTCGGAGAAATGAAAGAGTTTTTCGAAAATGGGAACCTTAAGGCAGAATTAAATTATAAAAATGGCCAAATCGATGGGTTCTATCGGGAATATGCCGAAACGGGAACGATGCGTTGGGAACAATCTTACAAGGATGGCAAATTAGACGGCTTAACTAAAGATTTTTATCCAGAGACGGGGCACCTATGGACGCAGGTTTCTTATAAAGAAGGCAAGCCGCTTAAGAAAATAGAATATACTAGGGAAGGTCAGGTGATTCAGGAATATGATCTTTCTAGAAACCAAGAGAACTCTTTGGAGGATTCTGATTACGAACATTTAAGAGAAAAAAACCGCATTAAACTGGATAAAATGTTTGAGGTCGATTTGATGGATGAAGCGATGGCTAAGTCAAAATTAAACGAAGGAAAAGCGAAATAAAGATGAAATCAAACGTCGACTATTTGATTATCGGATGCGGGATTATGGGGCTCACGGTAGCATTGCGTTTAAAAGAATGTTTGCCGCAGGCGAGCATCACCGTGATTGATAAAGAGAAAGAAGAGGCCTTTCATGCTTCGAGCCGTAACAGTGGTGTGCTGCATGCCGGATTTTATTACACGGCCGACAGTTTAAAGGCCAAATTTACCGTTGACGGCAATCGATCACTCAAAGAATATTGCCGCAAGAAGGGCATCGCGCTTAATGAATGTGGCAAACTGGTTGTAGCAACGAATCAGGAAGAATTAGATAAACTGTCAGAATTATTCTCTCGTGGTCAGAAGAATGGTTCTAGAGTTGAGATTGTTTCAGAGGAGCGTGCCAAGGAAATCGAACCTAATGTTAGAACGTATAAGAAAGCTTTGTATTCGCCGGACACGGCCTCTGTTAATCCCAAAGAAGTTTGCCAGAATATCAAAAAAGATTTAGAGAATTTAGGTGTGACATTTTTTTTCGGGGCGAAATATTGTGGCCGAACGGGCCAGGTCGTTCATACAACCCAAGGCGATATCGAAGCCAAAAAAATTATCAATTGCGCTGGCTTGTATGCTGATAAAGTCGCCCATGATTTTGGTTTTGGAAAAAAATACACAATGATCCCTTTTAAAGGGCTTTATTTAAAATACACGAAAAATAAAACGGATGTGAGGACAAATATTTATCCCGTCCCTAATCTTAAAAACCCTTTTCTGGGCGTCCACTTTACGAAAACTGTTTATGGTGACATCAAAATTGGCCCGACGGCGATTCCTGCTTTTTGGCGGGAGAACTATTCGATGTCTTATAGGTTCAATTTGGGAGAGGCATTGGAGATTTTAGGGCATGAGAGCATGCTGTTTCTTAAAAATTCATTTGGTTTCCGTGATTTAGCTTTTGAGGAGATGAATAAATACAATAAAAAATATTTTGTGGGTTTGGCTCAAAACATGGTCCAGTCCATTGATCCAGAAGGTTTTACGGAATATACTAACCCGGGAATCCGCGCTCAGCTTCTTGATAAAACGAGCTTAAAGCTTGTTCAGGATTTTGTGGTAGAAGGAGATGATAAGAGCATCCACGTGTTAAACGCTGTTTCGCCTGCCTTTACCTGTTCTTTGTCGTTTTCCTCTTATATTGTTAAGAACTATATTATTTTATAGAGCCTTGACCGCTAAATTCCGCTTGATTTTTAGAGGATTTGAGCTAAGATTAAATAAGTCAAAAACTAAAGTATTTATTGGCCAGGTCGTTCTCATATACGATATACTTTAATTGAGGGGTAGCGAGCAACTAAAGTTTTTAAAGGAGAAAGATTATGGATATAAAGCTTATGATTCAAAGTACGCCGAACCCAAATGCGTTAAAATTTGTCTTAAATACGCCTGTAAGAAACCAAGGGAATGTGACCTATAAAAAGAAGGAAGATTGTAAAGATAATCCGTTGGCCAAGGCGATTTTTGAAGTTGCTCCGTTTATCCGTGAGGTTTATTTTTTTGATAATTATATTACGGTGACCCAAGATGGTAGTGTGGATTGGGATGACTTAGAAGAAAAGATTAAGACAACGATTTTACAAAACATTGTTAACCATAATCCTGATTTTAAGGTTGAAGAAGTTAAAAAATCAGCGCCAACAGCGGCGGCTGGCAGCCCGGAAATTGATCAGATCAATAATATCCTTGACCAAACGGTGCGTCCAGCACTACAGATGGACGGAGGAGATTTACAAGTTATCGAATATCAAGATAATGTTTTAAAAATATTCTATCAAGGAGCGTGCGGTTCGTGTCCGAGTTCGTCGATGGGAACGATGAAGGCGATTGAAAATTTATTGCGCGATCAGTTTAACCCAGACATCGTCGTTGAACTGGCGGATGCGGCCCTATAAATATGATGACAAAACCATTAGATGAAAAAAAATGTGAGCCATGTGAGGGAAAGGTCAAACCATTTGCAGCTAAAGAGATCGAGCCATATCTTTCTCAAACACCGGGTTGGATATTAAATGATGCGGAAAACCTTATTTCGCGCGAATGGGTCACTAAAAATTTTATGGAAGCCGTCCGATTTATTGAGAAGGTGGCCGCCGTCGCTGAAGAAGAAAACCATCACCCGGACATCCATTTGACGGGATATCGAAAATTAAAGGTTGAATTGACAACGCATGCGATTAAAGGATTGTCAGAGAACGATTTTATCGTGGCGGCTAAAATCAACAAGCTCCCCGTCGAGCTTAAACGCTAAGGAGGCATATGTTTAAAATTAACCGAAGAATTGAATATGCCCTGATTGCTTTAAAACATATGAGCACCAAACATCCGGGGCAGTTGACCTCCGCTAAAGAAATTTGTGATGTTTTTCATACGCCTTTTGACCCAACTTCGCGCGTGCTTCAAATCATGACTCAACATGAAATTTTACAAGCCGAGCAAGGAGCTAAGGGAGGTTATCAAATTATCAAAGATTTATCGAAGATTACGCTCAAAGAACTATCCGACATGATCACGGGCCCTATTGAGATCGCAAATTGTTTTCATAAGGGTTTCTCGACGTGTGATATGACTTCGGGGTGCCGTATTATTGCCCCGATGTTAAATCTCAATGAACAAATTAATAAATTATTTGGTACAATTGTCGTTTCTGATTTGATCCAATCCAAGCATCAGGCGGAGAAACAGATTCGGGAAAAGAAAGTCAAGGTTGAAAACGCGAGTTTAAATTAAGAGAGGATTTATGAGCCGGTCATCTGAAGAAAAAATACTTAATGAAAAAACCATTGAAGAGAATATGCTCTCCAGCCGGGATTATAAGTACGGGTTTTATACCGACATCCCAATGGAGAGGATTCCTAAAGGGCTAAATGAGAAGGTCATTCATTTGATTGCGGATAAGAAAAAAGAGCCTGACTGGATGAGAGAATGGCGCTTAAAGGCATATCGCCATTGGACGAAGATGGTTGAGCCCAAATGGCCGAACTTTACCTACGGCCCGATTGATTACCAAGCCCTGAGTTATTACAGCGCGCCCAAAAAATATAATGAGACCAAAAAGAGTTTAGATGAAGTCGATCCGGAATTATTAAAGACCTTTGATCGTTTAGGGATTCCTATTACCGAGCAAAAACGTTTAACGGGCGTTGCCGTTGATGCCGTTTTTGATTCCGTCTCCGTCGGAACAACACATCAATCAGAGCTTGCCAAGCATGGCGTTATCTTCTGTTCGATGTCTGAGGCCATCAAAAACCATCCTGAGCTTGTCAAAAAACATATGGGATCGGTTGTGCCTTAAGGCGATAATTTTTTTGCCTCGTTAAACTCCGCTGTTTTTAGCGACGGGTCATTTTGCTACATCCCTAAAAATGTCCGCTGTCCGCTTGAACTTTCCACCTATTTTAGAATCAATGCGGCTGAGTCAGGTCAGTTTGAGAGAACATTGATCGTCGCCGAAGATAATAGCTACGTCAGTTACCTCGAAGGATGTACGGCGCCGATGAGAGATGAGAATCAGCTTCACGCTGCTGTTGTTGAGCTCATTGCGCTTGATAACGCCGAGATTAAATATTCAACGGTGCAGAACTGGTATTCGGGGGACAAGGAAGGCCGTGGCGGGATTTATAATTTTGTCACCAAACGCGGCAAGTGTTTTGGCAAGAATTCAAAGATTTCTTGGACGCAAGTCGAGGCTGGATCAGCCATCACCTGGAAATATCCGAGCGTTATTCTTCAAGGTGACGGTTCCGTCGGGAAATTTTATTCTGTCGCGTTGACCAACCATCGCATGCAAGCGGATACAGGCACCAAGATGATCCATATCGGTAAAAATACAAAAAGCACCATTGTTTCCAAAGGGATCTCAACCGATGAGTCTAATAACAATTATCGCGGGCTGGTTAAGATTATGCCTACAGCCGACGGCGCGCGTAACTTTTCCCAATGCGATTCGATGTTGGTTGGAAACAAGTGCAGTGCCAACACCTTCCCTTATATAGAGGTTAAAAATAATTCAGCCGTTTTAGAGCACGAGGCGTCGACCTCTAAGATCAATGCCGAGCAGATGTTTTATCTTCGCTCGAGAGGAATTGATTTGGAAGGTGCCATTTCTCTTATCATCAACGGATTTTGTAAAGATGTGTTTAAAGAGCTGCCGATGGAATTTGCCGTCGAGGCCGTACGGCTTTTGGAAATGAAGCTTGAGGGCAGCGTTGGATAATCATTAAACCAAGTTAGAGGAGAATATGTTAGAAATTAAAAATTTACATGCAGGTATCAATGACGTAGAGATCTTAAAAGGGATCAATTTAAAAATAAACGCTGGCGAAGTCCATGCCATCATGGGCCCCAATGGTTCCGGCAAAAGCACGCTATCGAAAGTCATCGCCGGACATCCACAATATCAAGTGACCGATGGTGAGGTTCTTTACGAGATTAATTTTAAGAAAGTAAACATCCTTGAATATGAAGCCGAAGACCGGGCGCGTGAAGGGATTTTTCTTGCCTTTCAATATCCGGTGGAAATCCCCGGCGTTAATACTTCTGTTTTTTTACGCGCGGCCTTTAACGAGCTTTGTAAACACCAAGGCGCTTCCGAAATGGACCCGCTTGAGTTTGATGATTATGTCAAAGCTAAAATGAAGTTGCTTGGCATGGATGATAAGTTTATCAACCGTTCGGTCAATGTCGATTTCTCCGGCGGTGAGAAGAAACGTAATGAAATCCTTCAGATGGCGGTTTTAAATCCAAAGCTGGCCGTCTTGGATGAAACTGATTCGGGATTAGATATTGATTCCTTACGGATTGTTGCCGACGGTGTGAATAAATTAAAACGAAAAGATAACGCCATCCTTTTGATCACACATTATCAACGGTTGCTCAATTATATTATCCCTGACTATGTCCACATCATGCATGATGGGCGCATCATTAAGTCAGAAGGAAAAGAGTTGGCCTTGGCCGTTGAAGAAAAAGGGTATGACTGGTTAATCAACAAATAAAGACGATAACATTCACATCACGATGAAGGATAAAAAAATGATTTCTAAGCCGCAAGAGACAGTTGAGTTTATTAAAGATTTAGAGGAGCGCACGGCCTCTAATCACGAACCGGCCTGGCTTAAAGAAAGCCGTTTAAAGAATTTTGAGCGCTTTAATCAGCTGGGCATTCCGACGATCAAAAATGAAGACTGGAAATACACAAACCTTTCTACGTTGACGAAAGAACGCTTTAGCTTTGCAAGCCAGCAGGATTTTGCCGCCAATGAACAATTTAAAAAATATACGGACGGGGATGAGGTCCGTATTGTTTTTGTTAATGGATATTTCTCCAGCGAGCTTTCTTCTGTAAGCCAATTACCTAAAGGACTGGATGTTCGTTCATTTAAAGAAGCGCTCAAATCTTCTGAGCCGCTTGTCCAGAAATTATTAAAAAAGTTTGAGTCATCCGATGAGAAAAAAGCCTTTGTCGCCCTCAATAAATATTGCATGCAGGACGGGTATTTTATTCATGTGGCCGACAAAGTCTCTTGCACAAAACTTATCCATATTATTTTTGTTACAGCTAATAATCAAAGAAATACAGCCACGTTTGTCAGGAATTTAATCGTCTTGGAGAAGTCCAGTGAGGCGAGCGTTTTAGAAACGCACGTGTCTTTTGATGAAAAGGATGTGTATTTTAATAATCCTCTGACGGAGATCTACGTTTCAGAGAACGCGCACCTGCATTATTGTAAAGCCCAGAAGGAGAGCGCCAAGGCTTTTCATATCGCAACCGCGCGGGTGATCCAGGAGCGTAATTCGACCTTTAACGGATTTAACTTAAGCTGCGGCGGGCAGATCACGCGTAATGATCTGGACATCGCCTTAAATGGCGAAGGATCGAGCGCTATTTTAAATGGATTTTATACCGTTTCTGAAGCGCAATTAGTAGATAACCATACGTTTGTTTCGCATAATGAGCCCAATTGTTTCAGCAATCAGCTTTATAAAGGTATATTAAATGATTCCTCGCGCGGGGTCTTCAATGGAAAAATCTATGTCGACCCGAAAGCGCAAAAAACAAATTCTTATCAGTTAAATAAAAACCTTCTATTAGGCAAGAACGCATCCATTGACACAAAACCGCAGCTTGAAATATTTGCCGATGATGTTAAGTGTACGCACGGGGCGACCATCGGGCAATTTAATGAAGAAGAGATTTTTTATTTGCGTTCACGATGTGTTTCTAAAAGGGAAGCCACAAAGATGCTCGCCGTCGGGTTTGTCGAAGACGTCCTTGAGCATATTACGGATAGAAAAGTCATCGACAAACTTCACGTCTTATTAGAACCATCTTTAGCGGCTTTATAAGGTCAAGCCATGGCTAAATTTACCGTCGAGAAAATAAGAAAAGATTTCCCCAACCTTCATATCAAGGTGCGCGGCAAGCCGCTCGTTTATTTGGACAATGCCGCCACAACCCTTAAGCCGAAAAGCGTTATCGATACGATCCGCAAACACTACAGTTCCCAAACATCCAATGTCCATCGTGGCGTTCATTTTTTAAGCGAGCAGGCGACCCTTCAATTTGAGAAATCCCGAGAGAAAGTCCAGAAATTCCTCAACGCTCAGGACTCAAGTGAAATCATTTTTACCCGTGGCAGCACAGAAAGCATTAACTTGGTTGCAGCCAGTTATGGACGAGCCTTTTTAAACAAAGGCGATGAGATTATCATCTCTGAGATGGAGCATCACTCCAATATCGTTCCCTGGCAGATTCTTTGTCAGGATAAGGGATGTGTTTTAAAAATTATTCCTTTTAATGATAAAGGCGAACTTGATCTCAAGGCTTTTGGGAATCTTTTGGGGCCGAAGACAAAGTTTGTTTCGATCGTTTATATTTCCAATTCGTTAGGGACAATTAATCCGGTCAGAGAGATTATCAAAAAAGCGCACGAGCAGAATGCCGTTGTGCTGATTGATGCCGCGCAGGCGGTGAGCCACGTGCCGGTTGATGTCAGGGAGCTGGATTGCGATTTCCTTGCTTTTTCTGGACACAAATTATTTGGCCCGACGGGCGTTGGCGTTTTGTATGGCAAGAAAGGTTTGCTTAATCAAATGCCGCCGTACCAGGGCGGTGGAGACATGATTGCATCCGTTACTTTCGAGAAGACGACCTATAACGTTTTACCATATAAATTTGAGGCCGGAACACCTAACGTTGCTGACGTCATTGGTCTGGGTGCGGCCATTGATTATGTTCAATCTATTGGCTGGTCATATATCCAAAAACACGACGAGGGATTATTGGAGTACGGGACAAGAGCGCTTAAAAAGGTGCCGGGATTAAAACTCATCGGGACCGCTAAGGAAAAGACAGCTGTCTTGTCTTTTATCTTGCCTAATGCGCACGCGC
>JACXTT010011545.1_pt1 | contig 11809 bp, 10 predicted proteins | sample 9270951 | NCBI WGS metagenome assembly JACXTT01 (sample SAMN15532306, study PRJNA645909) | rock metagenome | isolation source: weathered quartz diorite | place: Puerto Rico | collected 2017-06-21 | reverse complement strand
CGCCGGGCTGGTCGCGCCCGGCTGGGTCGGGACGGTCGGGTGCACCCCGGCGTGCAAGTTCGAGACGAAGAACTGCGCGACGCCGCCGACCATGTTCGCGCAAACGGTCGCCGACGGATCCAAGTGGACCCTCTTCGACGCTGCGGTTAAGGTCACGAGCGGCGCGCGCGGCTTCGAGGGCGCGGCGTTCGACGGGCGCTACCTCTACCTCGTCCCGTACGCCAACAGCCGCTACGACGGCCTGGTCACTCGCTACGACGCGCAGGCCGGCTTCACCGATCCGGCGTCGTGGAGCACCTTCGACGTCACCACGGTGAGCGGCGGCGCGAAGGGCTTCACCGGCGGCGCGTACGACGGCCATTACGTCTACTTCGTCCCCGACTACCGCGGCAGCTACCACGGCACGCTCGCGCGTTACGACGCCAAGGCGCCGTTCACCTCCGCCTCGTCGTGGGCGGTGTTCGACCTCACCACGGTGGATTCGGGCGCCAAGGGTTATTACGGCGCGGTGTTCGACGGGCAGTTCCTCTACTTCGTGCCGAACTCGAACGACGCGGGACGCCACGGCCTGGTGGCGCGTTACGACACCAAGCAGGCCATGGCGCCGCAGGCGTGGACGATCTTCGACGCGACGACGGTGAAGGCCGGGGCGAAGGGCTTCGAAGGCGGCGCGTTCGACGGGCGCTACGTGTACTTCGCGCCGAACGACAACGGCGCGCCCTCGGGCCTGGTGACGCGCTACGACACGACCCTGCCGTTCAAGACCCCGGCGTCGTGGTCGACGTTCGACGTGACCCAGGTCGACGCCTCCGCCAAGGGTTTCTACGGCGCGGCGTTCGACGGCCGCTACGTCTACCTCGTGCCGGGCAACAACGGCGCGCCGCACGGGCGCGTGGCGCGCTACGACACGATGGGGACGTTCGAGGCCCCCGCCTCGTGGACGATCTTCGACACCACCACGGTGAGCGCCGCGGCCAAGGGCTTCACCGGCGCGAGCTTCGACGGCCGCTTCCTGTTCTTCGTGCCCTTTGCCAACGGCGCGTACCACGGCAACGTCGTGCGCTACGACACGACCCAGCTGTTCAACGCCGCGGCGTCGTGGTCGGCGTTCGACCTCACCACGCTCGACGCCGGCGCCAAGGGCTACTACGGCGGCGCGTTCGACGGCCGCTATCTCTACCTCGCTCCGCAGAGCAACGGCATGCAGTCGGGCCTGGTGGCGCGCTTCGAGGCGAAGTCGGTCTCGTGGCTGCCGAAGGGGTGGAACGCCTCGTTCTTCTGATGGCCGACTTTCCCCGTGGAGGAGGCGGGCCGCCGCAACCGGTCCCGCGCGGCGCGTCGGTCGCGCTCGTGGTGATCTCCATCCTCACGATCGCCGCCGTGCTCGGCTTGCTCGGCTGGCTGTTGTTCTGATGCTGACCGACGGGTCAGTCATTCTTGTTGACTGACGAGTCAGTCATTCTTTTTGACTGACGGGTCAGTCACTTGGCGCGCATGCGGTTGTTGCGCGGCTGGTGCTCGACCTCGGCCAGCCCGAGCGCCTCGAGCACGGGCGGGACGTACACGCCGAAGCGGCCGCGCAAGCCCTTCTTGAGGCCGTACCAGCCGCCGGCGGGGTTCTTGGGCGAGCGGCCCCACGCCTCGACCGAGCCGTCGGGCGCGTCCTTCTGCTCGTCGGCGCCGCCGAGCGGCATCCAGTCGCCGTGCTTCTTCAGCATGGCGTGGAGGTCGTCGATGCAGCGCAGCTGGTAGCGGAGCTCCGTCTTGCCCACCCGCACCACCAGCGCCGGGGGGTCGAGCTCGGCGTCGCGGAACGCCTCGTACTCGGAGGTCCCGGGCGGCGTCGTGAGCTTCCACGGCGCCTCGCGCGTGCCCGCTCCGCCGGCTTTCGCCGCGCCCGTCTTCGCTCCCGCCTTCGCTGCCGTCTTCTTGCTCGCCATGTTCTCCTCAGTTCCGTTCGCTGTGTTTCTTGAGCGCCGCCGCGAACTCGTCGAACGCCGGTTGCATGTCCGGGATCGACTTGGTGATCAGCGGCGCCATCAGGCCGGTGAACTCCTCGCGCATCGAGAAGGCAACGCCGTCGCCCTTCGGCGTCAAGGTGTAGGTGCGCTCGCCCTTGAACAGGCCGAGCGGCATCCCGCCGCGCCACACCATCCGCTCGTTGGGCACGAGCTCGGCGACCTTCACCGGGAAGGCGCGCCCCGGGTCGATCTTCACGAACACCTTGATGCGCTCGCCGAGCGCGATGGTGCCTTCGACGCGTTCGACCGTGGGATTCCACGACGGATAGCCGGCGGCGTCGGTGAGCAGCGCCCAGATCCGTTCGGCGGGCGCGTGGATGACCGTCTCGGTGGCGAAGAACTTCATCGCGTCATCGGTAACATTTTCGTTACCGATGATCAAGCGCCTCGTCGTGCGCCTCGAGCGCGGCGCACAGCATGGTCCACGAGCGCTCGAACAACGTCGCGCGCTCCTGCCACTTCTGCCGGCTGGCGGGCAGCGGCCGGTGGTCGATCGTCACGCGCGTCCCTCCGCCCTCGGCGGCGAAGCTCACCGTCACCTCGGTGGGGTGCTCGGCGTCGGTGCCGACGTAGAACTCGATGAGCAGCCGCTCGCCCGCCTTCCACTCGGCGATCCGGCCGAGCTCGACCTCGCGGCCGTCGCTCGCGCGCTCCCAGAAGCGCCCGCTCGGCTGCATGCGGATCTCGCTCCGGGCGTCGCCGGTATGGCGCCGTCCCGCGGGCCACCAGATCGACGCTTCTCCGGTGAAAAGCTCGAAAGCGCGCGCCGGCGGGCACGCGAGCAGCACCGTCTTGTGAATCGCCTCCAAGGCCCCTCCCCGGGCGCGGTCACTTCCGCGCCAGCTCCTCCAGTCGCGCCAGCGCCGCGTCCCAGAACTCCTCGAGGAACTCGCGCACCGGCCCGAATCCCTCGAGCCGCACCGCGTAGACGCTCTTCGTGCCCGCCCGCTTCACCTGCACGAGCCCGGCCGCCTCGAGCAGCCCGAGGTGCCGCGACACCGCCGGTCGGCTGACCGGAAACCGCGCCGCCAGCTGCCCGACGGACAGCGGCTTGGCGCGCAACGTCCGCAACATCTTGCGCCGAACCGGGCTGCCGAGCGCATCGAGCGGATGCATGGACCGTAACCTACCCGTTACGATCGAACGCGTCTACCGAACCGTCACTCCGCGGCGAGTGGTTCGGTCGCGACTTGGCGGGCCACTTCTTCGTTGTTCTCGAAGTAGGCCTTGCCGGCGAGGCGGCGGACGATCGGGCCGTAGTGCTCCGCGACCTTGCCGCGCACCACGTCGCGCACGATCGCCAGGTCGCAGGCGACGGCTTCGCGCAGCTGCGCGTCGTTCCACAGCGCGAGGCCGCGCGCCGCCAGCTTCGGCAGCGCGGCGCCGGCGTTCCACACGCTCTTGGCGGCGTCCTTCGCGCTCGCCACGGCGCGCTCGGCCGCGCTCATCTTGATGAGCGGCGCGACCTCGTGCACCAGGTCCGACGCCGAGCCGCACACCACGTGCGGGCTCTTGTGCAGCGGCGAGGCGTACTCCGGGTTGTCGGCGAGGAACTTCTCGACCTCGGCGCGGGTGACGCCGCAGGCCTGGAAGGTCGCCTCGAGCTCCTGCTCGGCGGCGATGCGCGCCTTGTACAGGTACATCTGCACGCGCGAGTAGAAGTTGGTGGCGCCGTCGCCGCTCGTCTCGACCGCGCAGAAGATGGTACCCGGGTACTTGGTGGTGATGAGCGACTGCACCCCGTCCGACACGCCGCTCGACGGCATGCAGCCGAACGGCTTCACGCTGAGCGTCATGTGCGCCTTCTTGCCGACCACGTTGAAGATCAGCTTGCCGACCTCCATGTGGCCCTCGCCGCCGCGCAGGTCGTTCGAGTAGTAGCCGTCGGAGACCTCGGCGATCGCGTCCATGTCGGGCAGGTGATAGCCGTGGAGCCCCGGCGGCAGCGCGAACAGCTGGAAGCCGATGCGCAGGCCCCACTCGGCCAGGCGCAGCGCCGCCTGGCGCTTGGCGACGTCGAACTCGCCCTGGTAGTCCTGCAGGCCGCTCTTGGCCACGTCGACGTGGCGCAGGAGCTCGCGTTCGCGCGTGTCGCGCGCGACCTCCCAGATGTTGTAGAGCAGCCAGGCGGTGGTGAGCTGGATGTCGCACTCGGCGCCCTCGCTCTCGAGGAAATGCTGCAGGTGGTAGTTGCCGTCGCCCTCGGTCGTCATCGCCCAGAACTCGCCGATGATCGACACCTTGGGCTTGGCGCGCAGCTTGTCGACCTTCACCGCCTCGAAGATGCGGCGGCAGCGGAGCAGCGCCGCGAAGATGTTCGTCCCGTCGAGCAGGGCCTTGTAGCAGACCTTCTTCGCCGCGAGCGCGGCGCGGTTGGCCGCGCCGGCGTCGATCTCGTAGGGGCGGACGCGGTAGGTCAGGGCGTTGATCACGTCGCCGCAGACGATCGCCTTGATGATGGCGATGAAGAACGGCGGGTTCATCTCGAGCCCGACGTCCTCGCCGCTCGCCTGCGACAGGCCGCCCTGCTGCTGGAACAGCATCACGCGGAAGCCGTCGAAGCCGGCGTCGCGGAGCGCCTTGCGGTACTCGGTGACGTACATGCCGAAGCGGCACGGCCCGCACGCGCCGGCGGTGAGGAACACGTACTTCTTCACCACCTCTTCGCTGGTCAGGCCTTTCTCGTCGCGCAGCTTGCACAGGTGCTTCACCAGGTTGCCGACGGTGAAGTAGGTCGGGTTGCACTGGCCGCGGTTGCCGTACTCCTTGCCGTATTGCAGGCCCTCGTTGTCGGGGCAGCCGATGTTCTCGACGCGGTAGCCCTGGCCGCGCAGCGCGCCCTCGACCAGGAAATCCTGCGCCTTGGTCAGGCCGCTGATGAGCAGCGTGACGTGCGCGCGCTCCTTCTTGGTCATCTCGGGCTTCAGCATGTCGTCGGCCCACTGGCGCCGCTCGCGCTGCGTGCCGAGGCGCTCGGCTTCGGCGCGCGCGTAGGCCTCGAGGTACTCCTCCATCCGCTCGTCGCTCAGGACCTCGTCGTCGTGGGCCGGGCTGGCGGTCTTCGAGACGATCGGCAGGCTCTTCTTGGTGGTGACTGACTGGTCAGTCATGGTGCTGGTCATCGCTGGTTCCCCTGGTAAGTGCTGAGTGCTGCTGTGGAGGTTCGAATCGTTCATTCCGCGGCGTCGATGGCCACGGACGCCGGCTTCTTCCGCTTGAGCTGGACGAGGCCGGTCGTGGGCGCCTCGGCGGGCGCTTCGGCGGTCGGACGGTAGGCGTTGATCTTCGCCGCGAGCGCGTCGATCGCCGCGCCGAGCGCGGGATCGCTCTGCTTGCGCGCCTCGAGCTGGCGCTGCTTCAGGCGCAGGAGCTCGAGCCGCTTCTTGTCGACGTTGTGGCCCGCCTCGGCCTTCTTGGCCGCGAGGTCCTCGAGCGCCTCCTGGTGCATCTTGAGGCTGTGGGCGTACGTCTTCACGCGGATCTTGATCGATCCGCCGGGCTTGTTGGCGTCGATGTCGTGCTGCGCCGCGTACGGCATCTGCGCCGCGGTGACGATGCTGTCGACGATGCCGTAGGTGGGCGCGTCGTGACCGCACTTGAAGCTCGACAGATCGAGCAGCGCGACGTTCGGGTGGCGCGCGGCGTATTTCACCGCCCACACCTTTTGCGCGCTGTTCGCCGAGTAGTTCTCCGGCCACACGTCGTTGATGTCGAGCGCGTTCTCGCCGTCTCCGAAGTAGCGGCGCATGAACTCGGGATGGCGCGGCATCGAGCGCACGCTGAGGATCGGGTAGCCGAGCACCTGGTACTCCTCGGGGATGCCGTGGTTGAGCCCCGGATCCGAGTGGTACGGCCGGCCGATGACCAGCACCGCGAGACGGTTCTCCGACTCGACCGTCTCGAGGATGGCGCGGCCCTTCTCCTGCAGATCGAGGTCGAACGCGGCGAGCGCGCGCAGGCCCTCGCGGTGCGCGTGATCGCTCTCGTCCTGGGTCACGCCGAGCCGCGCCCCCCAGGTGTCGAACATGCGCTTGGCCATCAGGTTGGTCTCGGAGAACGTCACCGGCGTGTCGAGGTACTCGATGCCGCGCGTGGCGAAGAAATCGACCTCCTTGGTGAAGGCCGCCTTCATCACGTTGGGCGCGCCGGCGACGATCGGGCAGCTCGTGCCGTCCAGCGTGTTGGCGAGGAAGTTCGGCACGTTCATCAGGATCGGGAAGAACACGAAGTGGAGCGCCTTCTCCTCGTGGTGCTTGAAGAGCAGGTTGTGGATGTGCGCCTGCGCCACCTTGCTCGGGAAGCACGGATCGACCGAGCCGTACTTGCCGCCCTCGACCCACATCTCCTCGCTCGTCGGATCGCTGAACACCACGTTCTGCTTGGTGACGCCGAGCGCCTCGAAGTAGGTGCGGAAGTACGGCGCCGTCGAGTACATGTTGAGCACGCGCGGCATGCCGATGCGGATCCTGCGCAGCCGTTCGCGCGCCTCGGCGCTCGAGCGGCGGAACGGGCGCACGGTCTTCTCGCGCTTGATGCCGAAGAGGCCGCGGCGCACCGCGATGTCCTCGATCGGGCTGCCGTTCGGCGGCAGCGGCGCGGGCTGGTAGAAGTGCTTGAACGCCTTGCTCGCCTCGTAGCTGATCATGTTGGGGAACTCCTTGGCGATCGCCTTGCGTTCCTTGACCAGCTCGAGCATCGCCGCCTCGCTCTCGACGGTGCCCTTTTCGCAGGAGAAGCCCGAGATGTAGCGCGCGGACGAGCCGTCGGGGCACTCGGTGTCGATGAACGTGCGCTTGCACTCGTTGGGGCAGAAGTGGCAGACGGTGCTGTCGTCGTTCCTGCTCTGGTACTTGATGTCGACGCCGGCATCGATGCCGATGAAGGTCGAGTGGCCGCGCCGCCGCACCACCCTGAGCGCCTCGAACGCCGCGCCGAGCGCGCCGGCCTCGCCGGTGTGCGGGTGCACGAACACCTCCGCGTCGGGCACGCGCTGCTTGATGTAGTCGACCTGCGCCTTGACCGCGGCGAGGTTGTACTGCGTGCCGCCTTGCAGCACGTAGCGCCGGCCGAGCGCGGCGAGCCGCGGGATCTGCACCACGTACTGCCACACGTTCTTCGGCAGCACCTGCGCGAGCCCGGCGAGCAGCTCCTCCTTGGAGAAGCCCTCCTTCTGGAAGTTCACCCGATCGGTGTCGAGGAACACCGCGCAGCCGTAGCTGAACTTCGGCGCGAGCTCGGCCTTGAACGCGGTGTCGGCGTAGGCCGTGACCGGCAGCCCGAACTGGTCGGCCATCGCCTGCAGCAGCATGCCGTTGCCGGCCGAACAGGAGTTCGACAGGCGGAAGTTGGAGATGTCGCCGTTCTTCACGAACAACACCTTGATGTCCTGGCCGCCGATGTCGCAGATGACGTCGATGTCGCCGCAGTACTTCACCGCGCTCATCATGTGCGCGACGGTCTCGACGATGTTGACGTCGACCTTCATGCTCGACTCGAGCACGTCGGCGGCGTAGCCGGTGGCGCCCATGCCGATGATCTCGAGCTCGGCGCCTTGCTCGACGACGTAGTCGCGGAGCTTGGCGAGCAGCTCCTTGGTGTCCTGGATCGGGTTGCCCTTGCTGAGCTGATAGGCCTTGCAGACGATCTGCTCGTTCTCGTCGACGAGCACCGCCTTCGACGAGGTGGAGCCGCCGTCGAGGCCGATCACCGCGCGCACCTTCTGGCCGCGCTCGAGCCTCATCGGCGTGAACTTCGGGATGCGGTAGAGCTCGGTGAAGGAGTCGACCTCGGCGTCGTCCTTGACCAGCGGCGGGCCGGCGGTCTGCGCCAGGCGCGCCTTGCGGCCGTTCGTCATGTACTCGACCAAGCCCGCCAGGCCCTTGTAACGGCCGACGGTGGCCGATTCGCCGAGGCCGTACGCGCAGGCGCCGAACGCCGCGTAGTACTGCGAGTTGTCGGGCACGAACACGAGCTCCTCGATCGGCTTGTCCTCGGGCCAGGCGTAGCCGCGCTCGCGCCAGGTCTCGGGGATGCGCTGGCGCCAGCACTCCTGCAGGAACGGCAGATAGGTATTCGGCCCGCCGAGCAGGATGACGCGGTGCTTGAGGGTGTTGCCGCGCGTGAGCACGCTGAGGTTCTGCAGCACGATGGCGTCGGCCAGCGAGCAGAGGATCTCCGGCGCCGGGATGCCGCTCTTCACCAGGTTGACGATGTCGGTCTCGGCGAACACGCCGCACTTCGCGGCGACGTGGTGGAGCTTCGAGTCGTCGAAGTGGATCTGCACCACGTCCTCGGGCGGCAGACCCACCTTGATCATGCATTTGTCGATGGTGGCGCCGGTGCCCGAGGCGCACTTGTCGTTCATCGACGGGACGGCGATCTTGTCACCGGTCTTGTCGTCGGTGGTGAACATGATGATCTTGGCGTCCTGGCCGCCGAGCTCGATCACGCTGCCGCAGTCGGGGTGGAGCTTCTCGACCGCCAGCGTCACGGCGTTCACCTCTTGCACGAACTTCGCGCCGAGGTGCGGCGCGAGCGGCGACGCGCCCGAGCCGGTCAGGAACATGCGCCAGCCGTCCTTGGCCGACGCCGGGAACGCCGCCTCGATCGCTTCGAGCAGCTCGTGCACCTTCTCGGGCTGCTTGGTGTTGTGGCGCTGGTAGTCGCTCCAGAGAATCTCGAGCGTCTCGGGATCCAGCACCACGGCCTTCACCGTGGTCGATCCCACATCCATGCCGATGACGATTGGCTCGCTGCGCCTGCTCGCGGTCATTCCCTCGGTTCCCCTGTGCCGACTGTGTCCCCGACTCCCGAAACCGTCAGCCCGCCCCGATCGGGGCTGACTGACCCGTCAGTCAGTCGCCAGGACTAACACGGCGGCGGCGATGCCGGAAGAGAATGACTGACCGGTCAGTCATGTGGGGTGGGGTGGTATGGTCTGCGCGCGGCTGGTGCCCGGCCGGCCGCCTTGTTAGCGTGCGGCGCGGTGAAGAAGGCAGATCGGCACGCCGAGATCCTCCGGGTGGCGAGCGCGGTGTTCGCGCACAAGGGCTACCACGAGGCGAAGATGGACGACATCGCCGCGGCGGCGAAGGTCGCCAAGGGCACGCTCTATCTCTACTTCGACGACAAGCGGGCGATCTTCTCCGAGATCCTCGACGGGCTGTTCTCGCGCCTGAGCGGGGCGATCATCCAGGTCGACACCGAGGGAGACGTCGGCGCGCAGATCAAGCACAACATCCGCGCGGTCATCGGCGTGATCGTCGAGCAGCCCGCCATCATGCGGATGCTGTTCGACGAGGCCAGCGGCGTGGACAAGGAGTTCCGCGAGAAGATGCTGTCGTTCTACACCGGCCTGAAGAAGCTCCTCACCACCAGCCTGAAGGACGGCCAGCGGCTCGGCCTGGTGAAGAAGGGCGACGCGCGCCTCTACGCCAGCCTCACCGTCGGCGCCCTGCGCGAGATCCTGGTCGAGGCCGCCACCCGCCCGAGCGACCGCACCCGCGAGCAGGTGGTCGACGTGGTCTTCGACGTCCTGCAAGGCGGCTACCTCCGCCTCGACCCGAAGAGCCAGCTCCACGCCCGCCGCGTCGTCGCCGTCGTCGGCGGTCACACCCACATGGTCATCCCGGTCCCGCGCAAGTCCACGAAGAAGGCCACCACTCCGAAGGACTGACGCGTCAGTCAGTTCGGCGGTCGTGCCATCGTGCGGCCACGACGGCGGGTTGCTCAGCGCGCCAGCACCAAGCGCTCGCCGCAGGGCTTGGCGTTTTCGTCCTTGTCGAGGCCGGCGATCCGCAGCGGATCGGCGTCGAGCAGGGTGAAGGTCATCTGGATCTTGTCGACGATGAGCGCGTCGAGGTTGCCGCTCGAGAAGTTCTTCTGCGTGCCGCCGCAGCTCGACTTGGGGTCGCCGGCGCCGGTCGATTGCGGGCCCGCGCCGCCGCGGAGCACGAACATGTTGGTGGCGCCGGTGTACTGCGCGACCTGGCGCCACACCACCTGGCCGAGGTCGTCCATGCCCGAGGCGGCGATGGTGTAGAGCTGGATGCCCTTGCCCGCGGCGCGCTTGATGCTGCGGCCGTAGCCGGGGTCGTCCGAGTAGTCGAGGTGCGGCGGCGCGTCGCCCACCAGGAAGGCGAGGCGCGCGCTGGCGCCGCCGTTCCAACCGAGCTGCTCGACGGCCACGCGGATGCCCTCGTCGGCGTGCTCGGGGATGTCGCCGCCGCCGTCGGCCTCGATCGCCGCGATCTGCTGCGAGAACTCGTCGAGCTTCGAGCTGAAGTCGTGGACGCGGGTGACGTAGGCGTCGCCCTTGTCGCGGTACTCGACCAGCGCGACGCGCACGAGCGTGCCGTCGTGGCCGAGCTCGCTCGCCACCTTGCGGATGGTCTGCTTGACCGACTCGATCTCCTCCGACATCGAGCCGGTGGTGTCGAGGATGAACGCGACGTCGACGGTGCGCTGCGGCAGCGAGCGGCTGGCGTCGAGCTTGAGGTCGACGAAGCCGTCGTCGTTCTGCAGGTCGAACGTCGCCGCGGCGGTGTGCTCGAGGCAGCTCGCCGTGGCGCTGAGTGACTGACCGGTCAGTCCTTCGGCGCGCGGGAACAAGATCGCGCGGCCGGAGGCGGTGGTGGTGAGCGTGGTCGCGTGCTGCGCGCCGTCCTCGACCTTGACCTTGCAGTTCGGCACCGCCTTGCCCTGCGCGTCGCGCACGACCAGGAAACGGCGGTGGCTCAGGTCGAGGTGCTCGAAGCCGAGCTGGTTCTCGCTGCCGAGGTAGCTCTGGAACTCGCGGTAGTTGGCGTTGTCGTCCCACTCGCCGGCGCGCACCGAGCGATCGGTCTCGACGACGACGGGCGTCTTGCTGCGGCCGCCGTCGGCGCCTTTTTCGGCCATCTTCGCGGGGCTCCCGGTGGGCGCGCCGCGGGCTTCGTCCATTTCGGTGGCGGGCGGAGCCGGTGGGGCGTCGGCGGGCTCGCGCGCGGCTTCCTTGCCGTCGGCAGACTCCTCCCTGGCGCTCGGAGCGAAACCCGGCGCGGGCGCGCCGGCGGTGGTGCGCTCACCTGCGAAATGACTGGGAGACTTCGCGGGCGAGCGCCCTCCCGAGCAGCCGGCCGCGGAAGCCAGAACCAGGGTCGCCAGAGCCGTCATCGCACGTCGCATCGGAGCACCTCCAACCGGGGTTTCCGATCCAACGCGCGCCGCCCGGGGCGGCTTACAGCGCCGGGCTCAGCAGCCGAGCGCGCACTGGATGAACGGCGAGCACATCGAATCGGGCAGGCAGTCCATGGTCGCCGCCTTCGTCGTGCACGCCGAGCTCGTCTTCTTCGCCGCTTCGGCGAGCAGGCACTTGCCGCAGGGGTCGTCCATCTTCGGGATGGTGGACGGGCAGTTCGTCTTGCAGTCGTTGAAGCACGGCGAGCCCTGGGCGCAGCCGCACTCCTTGAGCTCGTAGCCTTCGAACTTCTGGAAGCCCGCCATGTTGTTGTTGACGCACGCGGTGGTGCAGTCGGTGCCGCCCGCGCCGCCGCTGCCGCTGGTGGTGGTCGTGCCGGTGGTCGAGGTGGTGCCCGAGCCGCCCTGGCCCGTGCCGCCGCCGGCCGACGAAGTCGTCGTGGTCGATCCGGAGCTCGTCGAGTCGCTGCGCGATCCGCTACCGCTGCTGCTGCAGGCGATCAACGCCGCGCCGCCAAGGAGAAATGCCACTGCTCGCCAAGTCTTCATGAGTCCTCCACTTCGGCCCTTACCCGCCCACGGGTCCGCTCTGTCCAGCGCTCGTACGATTT